>Ga0326597_10005958_pt1 | contig 16781 bp, 17 predicted proteins | sample RVTome_12_FD_203789 | JGI IMG/M metagenome (GOLD analysis project Ga0326597, IMG submission 203789) | Soil microbial communities from uranium-contaminated site in the Upper Colorado River Basin, Wyoming, United States - RVT100D185 | ecosystem: Environmental > Terrestrial > Soil > Contaminated >...
CCTCGGTTAAGGTAAGCCTCTGCACTCATTCCGCCGGTAGAACGTTGGGGAGAAAACCCACTTCTAATGGAAGCAACAGCCATTATAGCTCCTTAAATTTAATAGAGAAAAAATAGTATATATATAACCGGATTATTGCAAGAGGGAAGTTACAGGTAAAACCTGACCCAATGACCCCGATTCAAATTCTATGCATCAGCGATCAAATATCTCTTTTTTTAAAAGATATGCTTGCCCGACTGAATGTAATTTTAAATTTTAAGAAGTGAATTCCATAATACTTTAGAGCTAACACTTAAACCAACATTAAATGAGGGTAAGCCAATAACACGGAAGTTTTTTATTTCAAAAAACACAGTATTGCTTCGTGTGCAACAAGAGTTTTTATGATTACCAAACAAAATATATTTACTTTTATCTATTAGCTTGATTGGACAGGCCGATTGCCTGCTAAAGCCGCTATGACTTGAATAACTAAATGATCTATTTTAGCATCTAGTTTGTCTATCCTAGCATCTAGTTTGTCTATCCTAGCATCTAATTTAGCTATATCTTCTTTGTCTGCTTTGTTATCCATCTTAGTTTCTAGAGATTTAAGACGAATATCTATATTGCTCAAGATGTACCCTGCTGCACCTACTATCCCTGATACCCCAGCTGTTAGTAAAACTGTAGGAGCTCTCTCGTGCATTTCTTTTTTCACCCTTCCCCATAAAGTAGGGCCTGCTTGTGCTGCACCATCTGTAGAAATGAAACGCCTGACAGCAGGAGTTAGCCGAGTAAGTTGCATACCTAGACGTGAAGTAGTTAACATTCTTTTCTCCTTTTAAACTTAAGAAATAACGATATAATTTTTTCCTTATTATTGTGCAAGGAATTACTTTTTCTTGTGGGAGCAATGTTAAAACGATACCGTTTCGCCAATGTTATTATGATACCCTTTGAAGCAATCCCTAGGGGGATAAACGGAGAGAAGAATGACTACAAAAGAAGCTTAAGGGTTTGGTATCAGGCAACAAACAGATAGGCAAATTTTGATTTTGCAAGAGGCAAGCATTCAGGATGTGGCTCTTCATTAGGCATCTCAGGTAATGTTATCTCTGGTAATTCTGATTTTTCTTACGACTTTGCTGATTTTCTTTCTATCAATTCCAAATCAGGATGTTTTTTTTTCTTCTTTTTTCTTCTTTTCGTTCTATGATTTTTAATGAAGAAGGCAAGAAACACAGCGATTAACGAGCATACAAATAAAAAGAGCATCCCATTTTTAAAACCAAAGACAAAAGCGCTGGCAGTTAGTTTATTAACCAAAGGCTCTAATGAGCTCGCAAAATTCTCACTTAGTGTTCTAATGGGGGAAATACCTTTAGAAACTCTAACTAGAAGATCCATCTGCTCAGGTGAAAATGATAGATAGTCTGAAGGAAGATGCTGATAAAAATAATTTTTGCTTGTTATTCCTACAACGCTGCCCATTAAAGAAACACCTAAAGCCGCTCCAAGCCAGGCGATAGTCAAAAAAATACCCGTTCCCATGCCTAGATTTTTCTCTGGAAGATCTGCCATAGCTCCTTGCAATGTGCTAATAAATGAAACCCCTGTAGCAATCCCCATAAGAACTAAACCAATTCCTAATACCCACAAATTAACTTGGGTAGATAAAAAATATAAGACTGCGGATGCTCCCGCAAAAAATAACATGGAAAGCAGCGTAGCCCACTTATCACCTGTCATATCTATCCATTTACCCGCTATGGGTGAAATAAGACCGATGATCACAGTCAGAAATAGCATCACGAGCCCGCTTTCTACCGCAGAATATCCAATGATATTTTGTAAATAGAAGGGAATAAAAAACAACGCGGGAATAAAAATAATTTGCAATAGTATGCGAACGATATTATTCAGTAAAAAAGTCTTATTCTTAAACAGTCTAAATAAGATGATGGGTGAATTTATATTTCTGTCATAAAAATACAATGTGATAAGAAATACTACTCCGATAATAAAACTAGATATAGTTTTCCAAGAAATATAGCCCCAGGCCTGTAACTGATTAACAGAAAGAACTACCCCAGCCATGCCAATGATCAAAAAAAGGGCTCCCCAATAATCAATTTTAATCTGCTTTTTTCTAGAAGATTTTGGTGTGTAATAATAGGCTAAGATCAAGGTAATAATGCCAATGGGCACATTAATAAAAAATATCCATTTCCAACCAATGTAATGGACGATAAAACCTCCTACTGGAGGTCCTATAGCTAAAGAAAGGCCCATCGTGCCGACGATTAAACTCAAAGCAAAAGCCTTTTTCTTTTTAGGAAATACAGAAGTCACTAAAACAACACTTGTGGGATAAGCCAACCCCAAAGCGATCCCTTGAAAAACTCTGCTGATAATTAACATCTTATCGTTGATTGAAAAACCTGCAACAGCAGATGAAACTACAAAAAGTGCAGCCCCGATCAAGAATAATTTTTTATGTCCATAATCATCCGCTAATTTTCCACCCAAGATTTGAAACAGGGCTGACATCAACACATAAGCCCCAATGACCCACTGCATATTAGGCAATGTGGCATAAAATTGATGTGCGATTACTGGCAATGCTATGTTTAATGCGGTTAAGTCAATATTTAACATAACTGTCAGCAAGCACATTGCGATAACAGTACACCATTTATTCTGATTGCCAATTGCTTTTTGATCCACGGAAAAGCCCTTCAACTATTTCCTTGTCATATAGCATATCGACTAATTTAAGAAACATTAATTTGGGAATAATTCTACGCAGAAAAAACTCGCTTATAACGCGAGTAGGAAAGCAGCACAAGTGTTGATCCAATAAGCACAAAAGGTATGCTCAACAGCTGCCCCATATTCAAATAGGTAAGATTGGCAAAAAAACTTTGTTCTTCTTTAAAAAATTCTATAAAAAATCTGCTAGTAAATATGCAGATAAAAAATAAACCTATAATTCTTCCTTTAAATAAGAATAGCTTCTTTTTTACAGCTAAAAATAACAGGATAAAAGTGAATAAATAACAAATAGCTTCGTAAAGTTGAGCAGGATGTCTTGGCACTGGCAGACTTCCATCAAATGGATTTGCAAAGATCACTGCCCAAGGCATGTGGCTAGGGATGCCTAAAATCTCCTGATTGATAAAATTACCGACTCGTATCCATATGGCAGCAAATGCAGTTGGCATGGCAATCATATCCAGAAGAGAGATAAAGCTCATGTTAGGTATCTTTTTCTTGATTTTTCTTGCTAGGACAATCAATGCGATGATAATTGCTACAGCAGCTCCATGACTGGCTAGACCTCCCTGACGAAAGTTCAATATCTCTAATGGATTTTGCAAATATCTCATAGGAGATTCATAAAAAAACATATGCCCAAGCCTAGCACCGATCAACGTGGCAAGCACAAAACAAAATAAGACTTTATCAGCAAAAGCTCTAGCTTTTACTGTATACAATGAAGGATCTAGCTTAGGATCAAAATAATAAAAATGTTTTTTTATACTATGATAAAATAAATAATATCCTCCGATGAACCCTACGGCAAAAAGAAGACTATAAATATATATAGCAAAATTCAAATAAGGGATTGTGAATAAGATCCGTGGAGGATTAAAATATAACCAAGCAAACATAACTATTAAGCATTTATTAAACCTATAATATAAGAATATGTATAAAATTGAAATCATAACTATTGGTAAAAACAAAAAAAATTGGTTAGATTGTGCTCTTGAAGAATATCAAAAAAGATTATCACATAATTTTTCGTTTAATTGGGTATTTGCCAAAGATAACCACCAGCTTACCCGGTTTTGTCTACAAAAAAAACCTTATATAGCTTTAGATCCAAATGGAATTGTATTAGATAGTCCAAAGTTTGCCAAAAAATGGTTTTCATTACTCGAGAGCTACGGCTCACGTCTTACCCTAGTTATTGGTGGCGCTGAAGGCTTAGATTCTTTAATCAAGCAAAATGCCGATGCCTTGATCAGCTTTTCAGCTTTAACATTTACTCATCAAATTTGCCGACTTATTTTATTAGAGCAAATATACAGAAGTGATCAAATTATTAAGAATACTGCATATCATAAATAATTTTTTTTTATAAATGTCGACAAAAAATTTGAATCGAATTAGTATGTCAATATTTTATTACTAATAGATTTTTTTTGAGGAATTTATGAACATAGCTTTAGTATTCACAAGAATATTTTTCTTCATATTAAGCATATTATTTATGATGCTTTATATGATAGCTCTTCCCACAGGCTCGTTATTATCCAATGCCCTTAAAGGCTTAATTGTAGCCTGCAGTTTTTGTGTTATTTTATATGGATTTGATAAATTATTCAGACGCCATAATTTAAAATCTTTTAATATTGCTCTTATAGGGCTTTTCATCGGTTATCTAATGGGTCAAGGCCTAGTATTAGTCTTTAATTCGATATTGGCAATTAGCTTTTTATCCGAATATCTAAATACTCATGTGGTAGAGATGATTCGTCTTTCCTTGTTTTTATTTGGGACCTATTTAGCTACCATTATGACACTGCGTGCATCCGATGAGTTTTATATTAGTCTTCCCTTCATACGTTTTGCACCCACTTCTGAGAAAAAAAAGGATTTGATTGTTGATGCATCTGTGTTAGCTGATCCAAGAATTATTGATTTAGCAGCATCAGGTTTACTAGATCATCATTTGATCATCCCACGATTTTTGATTAAAGATTTATACGCCCAAGCAGAAAGTTTTGAAGAAGATCTGCAAATTCGTTCAAAACGATCTTTAGAATCACTGAAAAAATTAGAGGAGTTTCATGCATTAGGCTTACGTTATAATGAAACAGACTTTCCAGAGATCAAAGAACAACATAATAAACTCATTCGTTTAGCGCGTCTTTTAGATGCCAATATATTGACCTCTGATATTACCCGTGTAGAAATGGCGTCGATAGAAGGTATAAAAATCATTAATCTTCATAACCTATCCAATGCTTTAAAACCCCTGATGAAAACAGGTGAAGTGATTAGGATTAAAGTCCAACGTTATGGGAAGGAACCCAGACAAGGTGTAGGCTATCTAGAAGATGGCACGATGGTAGTCATTAATGGAGGGGGTGATTTCATTGGCGAGATTATTGAAGCTCAGGTATTATCAGTAAAACATACTTCCTCAGGAAGGATGATATTTTGTAATGTTTTAGAAGATAATGCTGAATTACAACCAGTAACCTCATACCATGAGTGATATAATAGGTATCGGAACAGATATCATAGAAATAAGCCGTTTTAAAGCCAGCCTTGAGCGTCAAGGTGATAGTTTTTTAAAACGGCTTTTTACATCAGAAGAACAACAATATTGTAAGGCTCATAAAGAGCAGGCTCTGCGCTTTGCAGCCCGTTTTGCGGCTAAAGAAGCTGTTGCTAAAGCATTAGGTTGTGGGATAGGTAAATTACTCGGATGGCATGATATCGTTGTTCGCAATACTGATAGTGGCGCAGTGGAAGCAATGCTTTCTGCAGAAGCCAAAAAACGCTTCAAAGATATTTCAATAAAACTCTCTATTAGTCATGAAGAGCACTATGCTATTGCATTTGCCATTGCTTTAAAATGAGAATTGAAGCACATAGCGAAGTGCAAAAGTATTTACCTCAGCAGGACATACTTCAGCAGCAAACCTTCTTGTATAGTCAAAGCGTAGCTTTCCCCATACGCCCAATTGCAAAGCATAGTAGACATCTAGATCGATAAATTTAGTTCTTTCTTTGCCATAACCGTTGAAATCATCGATCGTTAATGTCTTCTTGCTCCCATAACCATGGTAGCCGATGAGACGAAAACCGATACCATGTCTTTCATCGTAATCGGTATCAAAACCCAAGATCCCTTCTATCCAGGGAGACCCTTTATTAGCTATGCCCACATCTCCATATGCCCAAAAATTAAACCGCCAAATATCTAAATAATCTACTTCTTTACCAATCGCAATATTCAAATTAAAGCAGGCATTGCCCTGGTAAGGAGTGCTGATGTCCTCCAACATATCTTGAGGAACGTAACGGATATTGCCTCCAGTATAAAGACTAGCCCAATCTCCTACGATATCATCTAGCCAAAGATATCGCAGTTGCAATGCTGTTGTGCGAAAGCGAAATGATCTTCTAGGACTTGCAGCAAACTGCAAATCTAAATCTATACACCATTGAGGTGTAAAAGGTAGTTCTAAATCAAAGTAAAGTAAATGATCGTTAGAGGGACTTGAAAGTGAAGTTGTCGCATCCGCTACACGTGAAAACCGAGAATACGCATATTTTGATGTAAAAGTAAATTCATATACATCGCCAAACCATGGAGTCACTTCTAAACTAAACAACCCCAAAGGCAAAAAAAGAAGCAGGCTGATTAAGCGTTTTTGCATCAATCTAGTAGTCCTTTCTCAGATAACCATTTTTCTACTTCTAAAGCCGCCATACACCCGGATCCAGCAGCAGTGACTGCTTGTCGATAGATAGGATCTTGCACATCTCCTGCTGCAAAGATCCCTTCAACAGAAGTATGAGTAAAGCCCTTTACTATTTCAACATATCCTGTCGGGTTTACTTTTAATTGATCCTTTAAAAACTTTGTGTTCGGTGTGTGCCCAATAGCAAAAAAGACACCGCCTGCATCCATTTGTTTTTCTTCTTTACTTTTCACATTCTGAATAATGACTTTTTTAACAATGTCATCACCGTCGACTTTAGTAATCACACTATCCCAAAGAATTTTGATCTTGGGATGATTTTTAGCGCGCTGCGCCATAATCTTAGAAGCTCTCAGTTCATCTCTTCGATGGACTAGATAGACTTGATGGGCATACTTAGTTAAAAATACCGCTTCTTCAACTGCACTATCCCCCCCTCCAATAACAAATAGATCTTTATTTCTAAAAATTGGTGCCGCCCCATCACAAACAGCACATGCTGTAACTCCTTTTTGCCAGAATTCACCATCTCTTGCTCCAGGGATATCCAATCTGTTGGCAATAGCACCTGTGGCAATGATAACTGCGTGCGCTTTAACATTGGTTTTATTGGAATAAATTTTAAAAGGCCGTTCGGATATATCAATTGAAAGAACGTCTTCCATTAATGTTTTGGTGCCAAATCGCACTGCTTGATTTCTAAAATTTTCAACTAATTGAGGGCCTAGAATGCCTTCCGGAAAACCCGGAAAATTCTCTACATCTGTAGTCGTCATTAACTGACCGCCAGCAGGCCCTGAATGAAACCCTTCGAATAGTAATGGAGAAAGATTTGCTCTAGCGGCATAAATTGCGGCTGTAAACCCTGCCGGACCGGAACCAATAATTACCAGATTCTTCGTTTCCATGTGCATTCTCCAAAAATATTCGTATCTCTATTTAACGTAACAAATAGGTGTCTTTTTTGCACGTCAAACGATACTTATCCTATCATAGTTATAGTTTATGTAATTATGATTCAGCGCTTGCGGATTTAGATGAAGCCGGATTTTGCTTTAGCCTATTATGGTCGTGGCCCAGTGAGATGAGCTCTTAAACTAAATACAGGAGCAAACAATGATTTCAGCAAAATGTTATCACGCTTTAAACAAGCTAGAAAGGCTAAGAAATTAGTGGATAGTTTCAAATCGACACGAACAAAAATATAGCATATGCTTAACAAGGCATATGCTATATCAAAATGGTTTTACTTTTTGCTTTTAATGTATTTGACTACGTCGCCTACAGTTTTTAGTTTCTCTGCATCTTCTTCAGAAATTTCAAAGCCAAATTTTTCTTCAAAAGTCATAATTAATTCTGTAAGGTCCAATGAGTCCGCATTTAGATCTTCGACAAAAGACTTTTCTAATGTTACATCCGTTGCATCAACACCAAGCTGCTCTACAATGATATCAATGACTTCTTGTTCAATATTCATGTTCTTTTTCCTCTTTTTGAAACAAAATTTACATTACCATGCCACCATCAACTGTAATTATTTGACCCGTAATATAGTCTGACATATTACTTGCCAAGAACACAGCAGCTTCAGCTATATCTGCAGGCATGCCTATGCGTCCCATAGGGATATTTAATATAACTTGTTCTTTGACTTTATCGCTAAGCTCTTCTGTCATTGGAGTTTTTATATACCCTGGAGCTATACAATTTACGTTAATCCCGCGTTTTGCTACTTCTTTTGCCAAAGACTTTGTAAAGCCAATAATTCCAGACTTTGAAGCAGCATAATTAACCTGACCGGCATTTCCTGTCAAGCCAATTACAGAGCTGATATTAATAATTTTTCCTTTTCTCGCTTTCATCATTGGTCTTAACAATGCTTTACAAGTATTGAAGGCAGAACTTAAGTTAACATCTATAACATCTTGCCAGTCCTTCGGCGACATCTTCATTAACAATGCATCTCTTGTTATTCCTGCATTATTGACCAATACATCTACAGTTTCCCATTTTGCCAATAGCTCATTGAGCGATTTTTCAATTATTTGATAATCAGCGACATTAGCTTGTAAGAAAAGCACCTCTTGAGAAGGAGAAAAACGCGCTTCTTTGATTTCTTTAATAGCACTCTCTGCTTTTTCTTTACTCGTGCCAATAATAGCTACATCAGCGCCATGGATAGCAAAATATATAGCAATCGCTTTACCAATCCCTGAGGTTCCACCGGTAATAAGAGCTTTCTTACCTTTAAGTAATTGCATATCCTAGTCCTATACTAAAGTTTTTAGCGCATTTAAATGTTCTGCAAGAATATCTAAATCAGATATTTTTCCGATAGAAATACATGTTGCATCCGTACCAATTTTTTTATTTAAATTCGTAAGCACCCTTCCAGGGCCTATCTCAATAAACAATTTACAGCCTTTTTCACTCATCGTGCGTATGCCTTTTTCCCAGCGTACAGAACCGCTCACCTGCTTGACTAATTGATCTTTCATTTCCTTTTCATCAGTGACTATTTCACCTGAATAATTCATTACTACAGGCACAGAAGAAGGTTGTATTTTTACTTCATTCACTACTGTTTTTAACTTATCCTCAGCTTCTTTCATTAAACCACTGTGAAATGCTCCTGCTACAGCTAACGGAATCACTCTTTTTGCGCCTTTTTCTTTTAAACTAGTCATGGCTTTTTCTAAGGCTTTTTTCGTACCAGAAATAACGATCTGTCCCGGACAATTATAGTTGGCTACCCAAATAGATTCTCCCTTAGCTTGAAGCTGCGTTATTGATTCATTGACTTTTTCTTCTTCAAGGCCCAATACGGCTGCCATAGCTCCATCTGTTTTTTCACAAGCTTCATGGATGTACTTTGCTCTGTGATGTAACAACCTCAGCGCATCTTTGAAAGATAAGGCATTCGCCGCACATAAAGCACTATATTCCCCTAAACTAAGTCCAGCACAAATATCTGGCTTCAGTTCCGGAAACTGCTGTAAAATCACTCTCATAATAGCTATGCTTGTAATAAAAATAGCGGGTTGACAATGAATCGTCTTTGTTAGGTTTTCCATAGTCCCATAGAAGACAACATCTGAGATTTTCATAGATAAAATCTCTTCTGCTTCTTCAAAGGTTTCTTTCGCTATAGAAAAATGATCAAAAAAATCTTTTCCCATAGAAGGAAATTGTTCTCCTTGACCTGGAAAAATAAAAGCGACTTCTAACTTTTTACCCATATCGTTTTTCTCCTAGACAACTTAAAACAGCTGATCCCCAAGTAAGCCCTGCTCCAAATGCAGTAAGAAGGATCTTTTCTTGATGTTTAATCTTTTTCTCTTTTAACAAGCGATCTAAAGCAATACCTACTGATGAAGCCGAGGTATTACCAAATTTTTGTACCACTTCTTTGTAAATTCTATCTGTTGGAAGATGCTTAAATCGTTTGGCAATCGCATCAATAATTCGTAAGTTTGCTTGATGAGGAATGAGCCAATTTATATCAGCTTCGGTTAGGTTTACTTTTGCTAAACATTCTTTTGAAGCTTGCGCCATGCATCTAACAGCATGTTTGAAAACCTCGCCACCGGACATTTTTAAGAAATGTAGTTTATTTTCTATCGTTGTGACTGTTGCTGGATTACGGCTACCTCCACCAGGTAATTGAAGTAAATTGGCGTGGCATCCATCACCACCTAGTGACACACCTTCAATGACGAGCCCTTCTCGGTCCGCTTCTCCACTGACTATGCAAGCTGAAGCTCCGTCTCCAAATAAGACGCATGTGCTTCTATCTTGATAATCCACTATAGATGAGACCTTATCAGATGCAATAACAAGTACATTTTTATAAATCTTTGCTTCGACAAAGGATTTTGCTAAATTTAAAGCATATATGTATCCTGAGCAAGCTGCTTGGATATCCATTCCAGGGGTGTTTTTTGTTCCTAATTTTTCCTGGATTAAACAAGCTGTGCTGGGAAAGATATAATCTGGTGTCAGAGTAGAAACTAAGATAAAATCAATATCTTTAGCATCAAGTTTGGCGTCTTCAATCGCTCGTTTAGCCGCCTCTAACCCCATATCTGAGGTATATTCATCATCTTTAGCTATACGTCGTTCCTGCATACCCGTACGAGAGATAATCCACTCATTGGTGGTATCAACTAATTTTTCTAGATCAAAATTTGTCAACACACGCTCAGGAAGATAGGAGCCTGTTCCTATGATTTTTGCTTTCATACCCTGCTCAAATAATTAATTGCCTACTCTGTTGTAGAAGTTAAATTTTAACCCAATCAGAGATAAAAACAAAGCAAATTAGCTCCAATACATATATAAATTTCTTGAATAGACCTTTATCTCTTCTATTTGCTATATTAGGTATGTAAAGTGAAAATTTTAATATGAATAGATACCCGGAAGCTCTATCCCGTCTTATAGACCTCCTCCAGGTCCTTCCCGGAGTAGGTAAAAAAAGCGCTGAGAGATTCGCTTTTCATCTGCTAAAACTAGAAGAACCTCCTCTGCAAGAGCTAGGACATCAAATCGCACAACTTAAACAATCTATCCATTTTTGCTCAGAATGTGGCTGTATAAAAGGTGAAAATACCTGTTATTTTTGCGAGAGCAAAAACCGTAAGACAGACAGCATCTGCATTATCTCCTCTGCAAAGGACGCCTTTGCCATTGATGAAACTGGCGTATATCACGGTCTTTATCACGTGATTGACCATCTACTTTCTCCAATTGATGGTTATGATGAAAAAGGCTTAAAAATTGATACGCTTTTATCTCGTATCAAAAAATGGGAAGTAAAAGAAGTTATTATCGCACTAGATTCTACCTTAGAAGGTGATGCTACTTCATTATATTTGAAAGACATTTTGTCTAAACATCTCGTTACCGTGTCAAGATTAGCATTCGGAATTCCTATTGGCAGTTCTTTAGAATTTATCGATGAAGGTACTTTATCCCGTGCTTTATCTGGCAGACAAATGCAATTTTAACAAGTTGCATTTATTCATCTGCCATGCTTATAATCGAAATTCATATTAATGAAATACGAATTAATAAATGCATAAGTTGTATACTTACTTATCCTGTATATTTTTTTTGTTTGTTACTTTTGTTCACGCTAATACTGCGTTAGATGGCAAGCCTGTAAAACAAATAGATCTTATCATTACATCTGATAATGAAGAGGCTGCTACTGCTGAAGAGCAAACCATCTTAAAAAGTCTAAAAACACAAGTAGGAACACCTTTTTCACAAGCAACATTTGATCAGGATTTAAAGAATTTATCGAAACGATTTGATCAAGTCCATCCTACTTTTTATGAAAAACAAGATGAAGTAATCATTAAAATCATATTACAGCCAAAGCCTGTTATTGAAAAGATTACAATCGAAGGAAATGAATATTTTTCATCCAGTAAGCTATTAAAGGAATTAGGCATTTCTTCTGGCACTATTTTAGATCGCCAAGAATTCAATACCGCATTGAATAAGATTAAGGATTTATATCTTAAAAAAGGCTTTTTTGAATCAGAAGTTTCCTATCGCGTAGATCAATCAGAGGCTAAAGCAGACATCATAATAAAAATACATGAAGGCAAAGCGGCGTTAGTTAATGACATTGTTTTCCATGGTGTTACCGCAGCTGAGCAAAAAGCGATTGTGCCTTTGCTATACACCAAAAAATACAATAAGTTTGTTTCCTGGATGACCGGAATGGGATATCTACGCAACGAAGCATTAGAGCAAGACGAAATGATTGTTTTGCATTACCTACAAAACCAGGGTTATGCAGATGCTAAATTAGACACTAAAGTAACTGAGAATCCCAAACAACGTATGGTTGATATTATATTCACCATACAAAGAGGCCCTCTTTATCATTTTGGACAAGCTACATTTGAAGGCAATCATCTATTTACTAATGAAGAAATCCAACGGCACATACATATTGACTCCAAAATGCCCTATTCATCAGACAAGATACGAGAAACTATACAGTCGATCAAAGATTACTATGGTAGAAATGGTTATATCGATACTAGTGTGTATGAATCGGTTCAACTAAAAGAAAGCGAGCCTGTTTACGATGTCCACTTTACCATTGATGAAAATGAACAATACAGAATTGGCCTGATAAAAGTCTTTGGTAATAGCCAGACTAAAACCAATGTGATCTTAAGAGAATCCTTACTAGTCCCTGGAGAAGTCTTTGATGCAAGAAAACTAAGAGCTACACAAGATCGTTTGCAAAATATGGGCTATTTTAAAAACGTTAACGTGTATGCCGTTCGTAATTCAGAAGACTCAACTTTAGGTAATAACTATCGAGATGTCTATATCGAAGTAGAAGAAACCTATACTGGATCTGCAAACATATCTTTAGGAATGAGCTCTGTAAACGATGTTACTGGTGGCCTTGAAATCACAGAAAAGAATTTTAATATTAAAGGCCTATTTACCATATTTTCTAAAGGACCTAGTGAACTACGTGGCGGCGGTGAATATTTCCATATCGCAGCTAATTTCGGGGCTAAACAGCAAAATTATCTGATCTCATGGATGGATCCCTATTTTAGAGATAGTTTATGGAGATTAGGTGTTGAAGGAAGTATTACCAGCAGTAAATTGATCTCAAAAGACTATAAGACTAAAACGTATGGTGGTAGCTTGTTTACCTCATACCCCATTACAAGCTTTTGGACTTATAGCATGAAATATCGTGTCAGAGACTCTCATACTAAAGTTAGTGCTGATGCTGGGGAAAAAGCAAGAAAAGAAGCAGAGAGCAACGGGGTTATTTCCGCCTTTAGCGCTTCTTTAGGCTTTGATTCTACAGATAATGCCTATAAAGCTCATCGAGGCCTCCGCTCTGCTGTTGAAGGTGAATTTGTTGGATTAGGTGGTGATTTCACCTTTTTCAAATTTGGTCTTGTCAATACATTATATCTCCCTCTTTGGAAAAATGGAACGATGCGTTATCGAGCTAATTTGATGTTTATCGAGCCGGTAGGTCACACTGATAAGAATGAAGTCCCTTTAAGTGAAAGATATTTTATGGGTGGCGAGCTGGTTAGAGGTTATAAACCATATATTTTAGGCCCTCGCTTCTCTAGAGAAAAAGACCCTACAGGGGGTATCTCTTCCGCATTTTTCTCCATGGAATACAACCATGAATTCCATAAATTATTAGATGGTTTTCTCTTCTTCGACGCCGGTTCTATTTCAATGCATCATTTTGCAATCAGAAAGTTGAATACGAGCGTTGGTGCAGGGTTAAGGTTGCAAATATCTAATCGTTTGCCCATGATGGTAGGATATGGATATCCGATTAACCCAAGTCACCACAATGACGAGCAAAGAGTATTCTTTTCAATGGTCGGATTATTTTAACCAAATAAGGAGCATTCATTATGTCCAAGAAATTAAAACTATTATTTACCATTGCTATAGCAGCCCTGTTTTCACAGATTCATGCTGTGAATGTAGATAAAATCGGTGTTGTTAATTCTAAATCTTGCATGCTTGAATCTAAGTATGGAAAAGATATTCAAGAACAATTAGAAAACATGCGAAAACAATGGGGTTCTTTACTAGAAAATACTCAAAAGGAACTCAAAGAATTAGATGCCAAATTCGAAGATCAGGAATATTTAGATTCTCTTTCTCCTGAAAAAGAAGAAGAGTTAAAAGCTAAATATAAATCTTTGAGCGAAGATATGTCAAAATATCAAGCACAGCTATCTCAAGTATTCGGCCAAGCACAATATTTTTATGGTCAAAAACTCATGGACAGCATCTCAAAAGCTGCTGAACAAATCGCTCAAGACAATAAATTAGATTATGTTGTGAATCAAGATACGGTCTTCTATTATAATCCAAAAATGGAAGTTACCAAATCTGTGATCGATCAAATGGATAAAAACTTCGATCATGAACAACAAGAGAAAAAACAGGCCGCAGAAGCTGAAAAGCCTGTAACTCAAAAAAAAGAAGAGCCTAGCAAAAAATAAGAGATAACTATGGCCTCTTTTACATTAGAAAAATTAGCTGAAATCACTAACGGCAAGCTAATAAAGAATAAAGAATTAGCTATTACTAATGTAAATACTCTTGAAGATGCCACACCCGATGATGCTTCTTTCTTAGCTAACCCTCGTTACATAGATGCGATGAAGCGCTCTAAGGCGGGGGTTATCTTTATTAATGATGAATCCCTCATTTCAGAAGATAAGAACTTTTTAATTACTCAAGATCCTTCTTTTGCATTCCAGCAAGTGATTAAAGCTTTTAAGGCAAAAACTACCGCTGTAAGTTCTTATTGCAACATACACCCTACAGCTTTTATCCATCCATCGGCAACAATTGCAGATAATGTAACAATCGGCCCATTTTGCGCCATTGACTCGGAAAGTACCATTGGGGAAGGCAGTGTGCTTGGTTCACACGTCTCTATTTCTGAAGGAGTACATATAGGCAAAGCATGCACCATTCATGCTCACGTTACGATTCGCGAGCACTGTGTGATTCAAGATCGTGTTATTTTACAACCAGGAGCAGTGATAGGCTCTTGTGGTTTTGGATTTACACAAGATAGTCAGGGAAGATTTATCAAACTAGAGCAGCTTGGAAATGTGATTTTAGAAGATGATGTTGAAATTGGAGCTAATACAACTATTGACAGAGCTCGTTTTAAATCTACAATTATTCGCCGAGGCACAAAGATAGATAATCTAGTTCAAATCGCCCATAACGTCGAAATAGGTGAAAATAACGGTATTGCTGCCCAAACAGGAATCGCGGGTTCTTCTAAAACAGGCAACAACATCTTAATGGGTGGACAAGTCGGTATCATTGGTCATGTTGAGATCACGGATTTCGTTATGCTGGCTACCCGGAGTGGCGTTAGTAAGTCTATTACCAAACCAGGTAAATATCGCGGTAGTCCTGTCATTCCTCTAGATGAATACAATAAGCAACATGTATATATTAAGCGTCTAGCTAAAACATATGAAAAGATAGATGCACTAATAAAGCGTGTTGAAGAAATTGAGAAAAAAGTATCTAACTAATCTTTTTTTTAAGTAGAATTTTCTTGCAATTAGACGCTTCTCTTTATATGAAGGGATCATGGGGGTAGCAAGAAAGCTATGATTGAAGCTTATTTCAAAGCACTCAGAGATGATTCATTTCAAAAAATCACGGACTATAGACCTGGTTGTTGGCTACATATTGATAAAGCTAACCTAGAAGATCTACAAAAGGTAGAAGAACTGACAGGCCTGTCTATCAACGATATTACAGACAGCTTGGATTTGTATGAGATTCCACGTATTGAGCAAATTGATAATAATATACTGATCTTTGTCCGTTACCCTTCTGAAGAGCTTTCTGATATGCATACTGCCCTACTTACCATTATTCTAACCCCTACTTATTTAATCACGATATCCCCTCAAGAAAGCTTACTGGTCGATACGATTATTCATTCAAGGATCAAATTAACGACTACTCAGAAATCTAAACTTCTTTTTTATATCCTTTTACGCATAACGCATGATTTTACCCAGAGAATAAAAAGAGTAAGAGCTTCTGTGATTGAGCAGGAAAAAAAGGTAAAAAATATTAGTAATCAAACAATTGTCACACTCACACAAAACGAAGAGATATTAAATCAGTTTTTATCTGCCCTAGTTCCATTGCGCAATGTATTAGAAGCAATGTCGTCTGGCAGGTATGTGATCGTTTATGAAAAAGATCAGGATCTCTTGGAAGATTTACTTATTGCTATGAAACAGTCCGAGGATCTGTGTCGTGTCAATATTAGAAGTATTCGCAGCCTTCGGGATGCATACCAGATCTTTTTTACTAATGATGTAAATAAGACAATTAAACTATTAACCGCGATCACGATTATCTTTACAATCCCCACAATTATAGCTTCTATTTATGGGATGAACGTCTCGCTTCCATTAGAGAAAAATCCCTATGCTTTTTTGATAATCATGAACATCACAGTTATCATATCTATCATCTGTTTGGTTATCTTTATCAGAAAACGGTGGATTTAACCAATCAATAGCAAACTGGGTGTTTCCAAATACTTTTGCAAGGTCTTTAAAAATTGTGCAGCCCCCGGCCCGTCAACCACTCTATGATCGCAAGACAAACTAAGCATAAAAGCTGAAGATTTTACAACTTTATTATTTTTGATAGCTGGTTTCTCATAGATCCCTCCAACACCCAAAATAGATGATTGAGGAGGATTGATTA
>Ga0326597_10005959_pt1 | contig 16779 bp, 11 predicted proteins | sample RVTome_12_FD_203789 | JGI IMG/M metagenome (GOLD analysis project Ga0326597, IMG submission 203789) | Soil microbial communities from uranium-contaminated site in the Upper Colorado River Basin, Wyoming, United States - RVT100D185 | ecosystem: Environmental > Terrestrial > Soil > Contaminated >...
TCCGCCACACGCAAGATTACCGCATGGCCACTTCGCGCCGCGCCGATCTCGTGCTCACGGACGGCGATCTGAGGCTCGCTGAGCGCATGGCCGACGAACTTCATCGAATTCTCGGCCGCGCCCTGAGGCTGCGCGAAGTGTGTGCGGGGAGCTGCAACGCATGTGACCTTGAAACAAACGTCTTGAACACCGTGGGCTGGGACCTGTCCCGCTTCGGCATTCAGTTCGTTGCGTCCCCCCGTCATGCCGATGGTCTGTTGGTGACCGGCGCGATCTCGCGAAACATGCACGCGGCACTGCTGGGAGCCTACGAAGCCGTGCCAAAGCCGCGAATCGTGATCGCAGTCGGTGCGTGTGCCATCAGCGGCGGTCCGTTCCGGGACAGCTCGGAAGTGTTCAACGGTGTAGAAGAGTTGTTGCCGGTCGATCTCTATGTTCCCGGTTGCCCGCCTCACCCTCTTACGATTCTGGACGGATTCTTGCGGCTCATCGGCCGGACTCACGATTCACCCAAACCACGGCAGGTGGTAGCCCCGACGGGCGCGATTCGTGCCATGCCCGCACCCCAACACGGACCTCAGCGCACGTCAACACATTAGTATTAGTATGGTGTCCCCTGATTTCTCAATCGCACGATCAACCGTCGATCGAGGCCGCGGCACAACCATTCGCACGTCGAAAGAAAACGAAAACTCCAACGGCTCCGAAACTTGGGTTAAGTTACTTTACAGGATACGCGCGTTCGGCGTCACTCTTCCAACCGATACGGCCGTTCGTTGCGAAACAATTCGAGGCGGTGTTCGGCGGTGTGGCATACGTAGCCGGTCCGGTCTTGCGCCTCCGCGATTTCCACGGCGGACGCGGCCGCGTGCGTGGCCTCGGCAAACCGCCCCGCCTCGGCAAGTGCCGTGGCAAGCGTCACAAGCGCGGAGGCATCTTTCCCTTCGTACGCATCGTTCACGCGTTTTGCCAGTGCCACCGCTTCTTCGGCGCTGCGCAGCGAATCATCCGGGTGCGAAGCCAGAAGCTCCGAAAGATATTGCGCAATTTGCAATGACCCTGGAGCCCGCTTAACTCCGTCACGTAGAACCGCCACGGCGTCCTTGGCACGGCCCTTGCTCACCAGCAGCTTGGCAAGCGAAAAGCATGCGCCCGGGCGGTTCGGGTCGAGCCGCAGGGCCCCGATGTAATAATTCATTGCAAGATCGGGCTTGCCGGTCCTCTCCAGCAGGTCACCGAGATGGTGCAGGGCGACGGCGTCGTTCGGGTCGATCGCCAGGGCTATTCGATAGTGTTCGGCAGCCGCCTCATCTTGCGAGCTCCACGCAAGCAGGTCGGCCAGGTTGGTGTGGGCGATGGCGCTGTTGGGGCTTACTTCTACTCCGCGCGTCCATAGCTCGTAGGGCGATTGCCAGAAATCCGCCTGGCGAAACGTCGCCTTCTCCAAGGCGACAAGCAGGCCGGCCGCTAGAACGGTCAGCGCCGCTCTGCGATACGGGGCCGCCCACCAGGACCCCCGCCGGAAACACCGCAAGAGCGCGCCTCCTCCTAGTGCGGCGAAGCCCATACAGGAAAGATAGCTGTAGCGGTCCGCGACCAGTTGCGGGCCGCTCTGTGCCAGACCAAGCACTGGTGCCAAGGTGATGGCATACACGGCCAGCGCCGCGGGCACAGCCGGCAGACGTCGACGCAACACGATCGCAACCACGACCAGCCCCGTCACGGCCGCGGCGCTGAAGCCAAAGGTGGGCCCCAGGAGCTGGGCGCGCGGTGGTATCTCATATAGCGGCCCCAGGTCGGTGGGGACGAAGGTCTTGCGTATGTAGAACGTAAGTCCGTAGCACGCCTGGGCCAATCGCGCCATCGGCCCGTATTCTGCGATTGAGTAGAGATCTCCGCCGCGCGCCTGCGCTATAAGCGCCCGGAGCCCGCCCGCAATTGCCAGCGCGAGCAAAGGCAGTTTCTCAATCCAAATCCTTCGGACCGTCCCTCGAAGCCAGCCGCTTTTCCCGCCAAGCCGCCGCAGAGGATACACGTCCAGGATCAGCAGAACGAAGGGAAGCGTCATCGCGGACGCCTTCGCCATCAGCGACAGCGCGCAAGCCCCGGCCGCCGCGACGTACCAGACGCGCGCCGCCCGTGTAAGCCCGACGCCGCTCGTCGCAGGGTGAGCATCGCCTACCACGCTCCCGTCGCCCTCGCGTGCATGATGCACGTACCGCAAGTAAAACCCCACCGCGGCCACGTACAAGGCCCCGCTGAGCACGTCCCGCCGCTCGGCCAGCCACGCCACCGATTCCGCGCGCAGCGGATGGACCGCAAAGAGCGCCGCGGCGAAGCCCGCGGAAAGCACGAGCGGCCCGGAGTTTCGCGGCCCGATCTTTCCGCCCCCGGCCGCAAGCAGCATTCTGGCCAGGTAATAAAACGCAATCGCCGTCACCGCGTGAAGCATCACGCTCGTCAGATGATAGCCCGCGGGATGCCCCCCCCACGCCGCAACGTCGAACGCGTAGGTAAGCCAGGTCAGCGGCTGAAAATGCCCGCTGTACGACGTAGTGAACATCCATTTCAGGCTCTCCAAGTCCAGGACCTCATGGCGCGTGTTGTGGATGAGCAGATCGTCGTCATCCCAATAGACCAGGCCGGCCGTCAGCGCCGGCATGAAAGCAAGAAACACCAGCAGCACCAGTGCCGGCGGGACCACGAATCGCCACCTGCTCGGCGGATCGGAAAGCAGCAGCGCACCTGCGATGTGGTCGGCCTTGACGTCTGTCTTGGCTCCGCCGCGCCCGAACGAATTCACGTCCGGCGGCGGAACGGATCGGACATTCATCGCCGAATAGTATGCATACGGTGCGAGACCTGCCAGACAGCCCGCCCGTGCAGATTGTGCTGGGCGTAGCCCAACCTCGTGCATTGGCGAAGGGGGGGACAAAAGGGATCCTCGGCATCTGCATCAGCCTCTTTCTACGGCCCGTTGCCAAGGAGCGCGCCAGATCGCCCACGCTGAACACGTAAAGCCGCGGGCACGGCGCGACAAGGCGAAGAAACGAGGAAGCCACGCAAGGACGGGCAGCGGCGCGAATGCGATGACGGAAAGCGGGGTTCGGAAGAATAGTGACGGCGTGTTCACCGACCACGGACACCCGCATAGTGATTGATGCTTGGCGGAGAAACCACTGACGTTTCCGCCCGACGTTGGTTCAGGTGTAATGTGGTGCGTGTTATAAATTATCACAGCTTGAAAATCGGAACGTGACACTTATGTTTGTTCAGCAAAAGTCGTAACAGAGTTCGTTTCGCATATCACGTTGTTTCGCCGGGGCCGTTCCCGCTCTCGGGAATGTCACGCAACTGTGGCGCGGGGGCGCTGCGTATTGGTATAACGTCTGCGGTGAAGGCTACGTAAAGGCGCTGCGGAGCGAACACGCGTGTAGGAAGTCTTACGGGCCGCGGGTAGAGCGAATTGGACACGGCAACGCACGTGATCGCCTGCGAATCGCGAGGTGAACGATCGCGTGGGGTGAAGCGGCCTGATGTTCACGCGGCGAAGGTTTTGGCTTGGTGGGCGGGGCCCACGCTGCGGTCTGTTGGTGGGCGATGCCCACGCTACGGTCTGTTGGTGGGCGATGCCCACGCTGCGGTCTGTTGGTGGGCGATGCCCACCCTACGGTCTGTTGGTGGGCGATGCCCACCCTACGGTCTGATTGCACCAACACTGTCCCATCAGCGAAATGATCGCAAACGCTTGCTGGAACACGAGTTACGGAGAGGTGCGGATCCAGGATTGAGAGGTACGCCGTGGGAACTGACACGCGTGCCGCGGTCCGTTCTACGCACTCTGCCATTTGGATTCGCAGAGGTAGAGGTCGTTGCCGTCGGGGTCGGTGAAGAACGCGAGGCGGACTGAGCCGTTGGCATCGTCGGTGATGGGGCCCTTGAAACTCACGCCCTTTTGACGCAGGGCCGTGACAACATCGTCAATCGGCCTTGTGACGCCGAATCCGGCAATGGTCGCCCCGTTGGTGCCCGGCCGGGGGGAGTGGTCGCCGGCCGGGTGGAGGCCAAGCTTGAGCCCGTCGCCGGCGTCGAGTCCGCACCACTCGTTGCCCGCCCGGTAGGTCATCTTCAAGCCCAGCGTCGTGGTGTAGAAGTCGACCGCCCGGTCCATGTCCGAAACGTAAATGGTCGTCGTCCCGCCTTTTATCATGGTAATCCTCCGGATACGTGAGAGTAGCTTAGCGGCGGCACTTGTCGGTGCAAGATGTGCTGTTCGATCGTCGGCGTGGCAGACGTCTCACCCTCCGGCTTAGGCTACTTGGGTGCAGACCTTGGACGCGGCGTCGGTGAGATCGTCCGCGGGTATGAGTTGCGGAATGGCCGCACCTGAAAGGAGTTTTCGAGCGCGCTCGACGTTGGTCCCTTCGAGGCGGACCACGACGGGGACGGCAAATCCGACCTCTTTGGCCGCGGTGATGAGGGCCTCCGCGATAGTGTCGCACTTGGCGATGCCGCCGAAGATGTTGACGAGGACTCCTTTTACGCTTCGGTCTGAAAGAATGATGCGGAACGCCTCGGTGGCGCCCTCCGCGGTAACGGAGCCGCCGACGTCGAGGAAGTTGGCGGGCGAGCCGCCGTGGAGCTTGATGATGTCCATGGTGGCCATGGCCAGACCGGCCCCGTTCACAAGACAGCCGATGTTGCCGTCGAGCGGTATGTACGAGAGATCGTGCTCCTTGGCGCGAAGCTCCATGGGGTTCTCTTCGGCCGGGTCGAACATTTCGCGAAGGCGCGGCTGGCGAAAGAGTGCGTTGTCGTCGAAATTCATTTTCGCGTCGATCGCCAGGACCTCACCGGCCGGGGTTCGCACCAGCGGGTTGATCTCCGCGAGGGAACAATCGTAGTTGTAGAACACATCGACGAGGCCGCGTATGACCCGGGCTGCGGACTTCTGTTGCTCCTTCTCGGTGAAGCCCAAGGCTGCGACAAGCTGGTTGCATTGGAAGCCGAGGAGGCCGAGATGCGGATGAAGCCAGCACTTGCGAATGGCGCCCGGGTTTTCTTTGGCCACGACCTCGATCTCGACGCCGCCCTCGCGGGAGACCATGACCACCGGACGGCGCTTGGCGCGGTCCATCACGACGGCCGCGTAATATTCGCTTTCGATGTCCACGGCGGCGGCGACGAGCAGTTTCTTCACCGCGATGCCCTCGGCGCCGGTTTGCGGAGAGACCATGCGGTTTGTGAGCATGAATTCGGCGGCGGCGCGCACTTCGTCGGCTGAGTCGCACAGTTTTACAAAGCCGGCCTTGCCGCGGCCGCCCGCGAAGACCTGGGCCTTGATTACGCACCGGCCGGCGATCTGATCGAAGGCATCGACCGCGGACTCGGGCGATTCAACCACGTGCGCCAGGGGTACGGGCACGCCCGCTTCGGCGAGCAGCTCTCTCGCTCGATACTCGTGTACTTTCATGTTTTCATGCTCCGGCGCTCGTTGGGGACGCGCGATTCGCTCCGGCGGCCTGCCGGGTCGATGACGCGAAGTACGCTCCTTTCGATTCGAGTCTCCCACCGCGGAGGCGCTGGGCGACCCGCGTAGAGAGTACACTCGCCAAGGCTTCGCGGGAAGAGCGGTTTCGGAGCGGAGGGAATGGGTATAACATGGTGGCGGCTATCTGAGAATCGGACCAGCGCTTATGGCTACAACCAGACCACCGCCGGACGTTTTGGCTATGCTCGTGTGCGATCAGATCATCACCGATCGGTTGACGGGCAAGCAATCGCTGATCGGGATGTTCAGCCGGGTCCACGTGCGCCGGTTTCCGTGTACGCATCCGCAGCTTGCGGTGTTCGTCGCGCTGACGGACGGGTATGGCGAAGTTGAGCTGGTCATCCGCATTGTGGATTCCAACGACGCGCGCCCGCCGATCGTGGAGGGCAGGGGCAAGGTGAGATTTCAGAACCCCCGGGCGATCGCAAATCTGGCACTGTCGTTCCACGGGCTTACGTTTCCGGAACAGGGTGAATATCGCGTTCAACTCTATTCCGACGGCGAGCTTCTGCGCGAGGCGCGGCTGGAGCTGGTCAAGGTGAAACTCCGGCCGCAGGGCCAGGCGGGGCAGCCGCCGCCCGATTCCGCGTAAAGTGCCGGGGGACGGCGGGACATCCCAAGCCCGCTTCTACGCACGTGGGACCGACGATCCAGCCGGTCGTCGCGCGGGCGACTCGACAATTCGACGGACGGGAACGTAGGTTCCGTAGACTTCGTGGAAGCCCCGTGGCGGGCCTATTTCCCACGCGCTGAAACGCGCGTTTCGATTTCGGCTGGGCGTTCTTCGGCGGCGGCAGCGGTGGAGAGCCGGGTGACGATTCGGCAAACTGCGTCGGGCTATCAAGGCACCGGCAAACGAAAGGGGCGGAAACAGATGGGCCCGACGTACACCACCGCGCCACGTCTAGACTCTACCGAACGGATTCGGCGCGCGCGTTTGCACTTGAAGCGAACTGAGAACGACTGTACCGTGAACGTGGGTGCCAACAGGAACAGAAAGGACCAGAAGTGATGGATACACGAGTGCCACACTTGGTCTTCCTTTTCGTGATAGTATTCCTTGCGTTTTCGTCGTCGGCCGGGAGGGCCGGAATGCTGTCATTACGGGAGCCCCAGTCCGCGCAGGCAGCCGAAAACGACGACTTAGAAAGTACGAAGAGCGATGGCCCTGGGGCAATTGATGCGCATGATCTGGCCAAGAAGCTTCAGAACCCCATCGCCGATCTCATCAGCGTTCCGTTGCAGTTCAATTTCGAGTTTGGCGGCGGCGTGGATATCCCGGAGGGGAACGCAATACTACGGGTCTTGCCCCGTGGCGCCGCGCGGTTCGCTAATCGATTGCTCGAGAGCGAGAGGGACCAGGCAACCCGGTACGTGCTGAACTTCCAGCCGGTAATCCCGATCTCCTTGTCCGCGGAGTGGAACGTCGTCAGTAGAACGATCTTGCCGATTGTTTATGAAGAGGACTTCCTGGGTGCGACAAGTCAGGGAGGTCTGGGCGACACGGTCCAGAGTTTTTTCCTGTCTCCGAAATCTGCGGAGCCGTTCATCTGGGGAGCCGGTCCCGTACTTCTTCTTCCCACGGCATCGGATGATTCACTGGGCAGTGAGCGTTGGGGAATGGGGCCGACCGGAGTGATTCTCGAGCAGTCGGGGCCGTGGACTTACGGGGCCCTGGCGAACCACATCTGGTCGTTCGCTCGGGATGACCGGCGCAAGGAAGTGAACCGCACTTTCTTGCAGCCGTTTCTGGCGTATACGACGAAGAGTGCGACGACATTCAACCTCAACACCGAATCGACTTACGACTGGGATGACGATCAGTGGACGGTTCCCATTCAGGCAGGCATAAGCCAGCTAGTGAAGCTGGGACAGTTGCCGGTGAGCATCGGTTTGTTCGGACGATATTGGGCGGAAGGACCGGAATCCGCTCCGGATTGGAGCATACGCTTTGTGTTTACATTCCTATTCCCGAAGTAGGAAATACGTTTCCGTATGTACAGGACCTCGTTGCGAGGAAAGAAACATTATGAAGAACCGAAACTATCGTAAGATGCAGAGATTCGCAACGGTTGCAACGCTCAGCACGACAATCGCGACGTTGACCGGCTGCGCGTCGACGCCTGCACCGACCGGCTTTCTAAGCGACTACGCGAAGCTCGAGAAGATCGAAACGGGCAAGATGCGCTACATTTCGCCGCAACTGCGCGAGTATTCCGTGTATATCGTGGACCCCGTGCAGATTCGCATTGCCCGTGAACAGATCAAGCCCGAGCAACGCGCCGAGGTCGCGCGCTACATGCAGGACGCCCTGACGCGCGTGCTTCGCGACGGCGGATATAAGCTCACGAGCCAGCCGGAAGTCGGCGCGGCGCGGCTGCGTGTGGCAATCACGGACATCCAGGAGGCGAAGTGGTATCTGAACGTACACCCGGCCACGAAGGCCACCCGCGCAGGGCGCGCGGGCGCATCGATGGAGGCGGAAGTGATCGATTCCGTCACCGGTGCGCAGTTGGCCGCCGCGATCCGCTCTGGTAAAGGGAAGCAGTTCGAGTTGAATCCGTTTTCTACGATCGATGACGTCAAGAACGTCATCGATCAATGGGCCAAAGACGCCGCGGCACGGCTTCAGGAACTCCGTGGGATCGGAAGTTGACGAACGGAAGAAGCGCCACGGCGACGTTCTCTGGACGGTAACTACGGCACGAGCCGCCATTGCGAATCGGGATCGAACACCGACATTCCGTTCGCGATGCGCTCCGTGTGCGGACCGAGATCACGCTCATACACGACGCCCTGGTGGCTCACGAGGAAGGTCGTCACGCCTGAATTTCCGTACTCGGCGGGCCAGGCCACGACGGCGAACCCTTCGGTCATTCTTCCGTTCACGAGATAATCACGGGCGCCGCCGGGGGCACTGGGCCCCTGCGACTTCAGAAGCTTGAAGTAATAGCCGTGAAAGGGCCGAGGATTTCTGTCTTCGGCCCTCTCGGTCCCATAGCCCTCCGCCACGGCATCGGCGACCAGCGGGCCGAGCGGACTCGGCGGCTCGTCCGCACCGGTCTCCCAGTACAGCCCGTTTTGCTCACCGGAATCGCTGATGAACTTCTGGGCATACGCGCGCGTGCCGTCCCCATCGTGATCGGTCTCCATGTACTCTCGTTGGGCGTCGACAAGGGCCAGGCAGACTTGCACGACGGTTAGCTCGTTGCGGCCGACGCGACGGTTGAGAACCTCCTCTTTCCCGCGAAGCGTGTCGAAGCGCCAGGAGCCGCGGTGCTCGACGATGGGAATGGGCATGGGCCAGTCGTCCGGGCCGACTTCCAGCGTCACGCTTGCATCCGGTTCGCGAACGAGCGCGTACTTTTCGTCGTATGCTGCGAGGAACGTCTCGCGGGTACGCTGGTCCGCAACCTCGTCTCCCGAAGAGATGAGCTCCTCGGAGCCTCGGCCAAGAATACGTCTGACTTCCGCGAGATTCTGCGATCGGACCGCGCTAACGAAGGCCTGGACTGCCTGGTCCGGCGTCGCGAATCGCGCCTGACTGCATCCCGGGGCGAACAGGGATGCAATGACCACCGGCATCAGGATCGGATACGCCGTTACCCGTCCGCGCCCGACGCGCGGATGCACCGAACAGGCGCCTGCAAGCGCATCGCATCGGTTCATCTTACCGTCCCTCCTCCTCGGCGCGCTCGAGCGATGCCGAGGGAAACAAGGCTGATTCCGGAGTCCGTTTTCGAACGAGACACGCTCGTGGCCTCCGCTCAACGCCGTCCGCCGCGACCACCCCCGCCGCGCGACATGGAACTTCGACCGCCGGACGCCGAAAAACTCGAGCGGCTGGCCTGGCCGCGCTGGCTGTTGTTTCTCGCGCTACTGCCACGGTTGACACCGTCAAACGCCCCGCCGTGCCCCCCCTGGCCTTGAACACCGCGGTCCGCCCCCCGGCCTTTCGCCGCGGAGCCGGCGCGGTCGGACACCTGCTGCCGACTGGCGGGTTGCGACCGGCCTGACGGTTGCTGTCGGTTCACGACACCGGCGCGATCCCGCTGGCCGGCCGACGTGGGTGAGGCCCCTCTTGGGAACCGATCCGCGCCACTACGGGCGAGGTCCTGGCGCCCGGACTCCGCTCGGCCGCGGAACGAATCGCGGGCCCGAGCCGCCGCGGCCGAGGTCGTCCCGCCGAACCTGCGTGCCGTGTTCGGATCGCGATACGCCGCCCCTTTCCGGTGCGCGGCATCATGCTGCCATGACCCTCGACCGTTCTGGAGGCTCCGATTGCGGCTTCCGATCTCCGATTTGTATCTGGACCGATCGATCTTGTTGTTCACGAATGCGTTGCGATCGATATCGATGTCGACGTCGCCGTGCCCCCAGTTGCATCCGCCCCACGCGTACCCCCAGGCGGCCCCGCACGCGAACCCGGCGCCGAACGAAATGGCGGCCGTTGCAGGGTAGCCCGGCGGGTAGTAGTAATAAGGCGGATACGCGGGGTAGGGCCACGTGCCGTACACCACGGTCGGGTTATAGGTCGGCACGTAGATGACTTCGGGTTCGGCGGGCTTGATGACGATCACCTGAGTGTCCGCCTCCTCCATCACGATGACGGTCTGCTGCTCGGTCGTCTCCAGGTTTCCCTCGGATTTGGCCCGTTCTCGAAGTTTTTGGACCGTCTCCATCACTTCCTTCTGGTTGGAAAGGAAGGCATCGCCGAGTTGGGTGGTCCAATCGAGCTTCTCGCTCATCATCGACAAGACCTGCGGGAAATTGACCAGAGACTTGACGCTCGGATCCCACGACTGCTGTTCCAGTGCCGCCGTCAGCTCGTCGCCGCGCAGGTCCTCGTTCTGACGGGCGAAGCGCTCGGCCTGAACGACTTCCAACGGGTACGTGGAAGCCATGAGAATCTGCGCAATCAGCGAGTCCGGATGCAACGCCACAGGCGCAAGCAGTTGTTCCAATTCCTCCGGTTTGGGGGAGGCCGCCTCCTGAGCGAGGCCCGTCCAGGCCGTCATCATGAGCAAGCATGCGGCCCCGCGAAATGTCGTGCGATGGATCATGGGAAGTCCCTCTCTGCTTCAAGTCCGCCATCGACCGTCAGGCCATGATGTTCATTCCGCCGTCCACGTGGAACGTCGCCCCGGTCAATCTCCGTGCAAAGGCGTCGCCAGATACGCACAGGCGAACCCCACATCCATGATGTTCAGGAGTTCGCCGACGGGCGCTCAGGCCACGGCTTCGTTCAGCAGAAGGTCGAAGTCCTTCAAGCCGGACGCCGCGCGAGTCCTCCGCGGCCCGGGCGACACCGCGTGAAACCGGATTTTCCTGGGTCCCAACTCGCACGCAAGATACCGGCAGCACGCCTCGACGGCCGCCTTCACCGGGCCCATGACATTGTGTAGTGGGGAACGATCTTGTTGGCGCCGTGGTAGTTCATTGCAAGCACGGTACCACCATCCTTCATGAGGGGCAAGACCAGCCGGGCCAGGGATCGTCGCCTGACTCCTCACTTCGAGTCGGCGGCATCTACTTCACGTCGATGGTGACCTGGTTGATCTTGCCGTTGAACCGCGAACGTGCCTCAGACCCGATGGCCTCAACCACCGGCGTCGCGAGGTCGATGCCGACGTCGGCGGTCTCGTCCGCGGAGAAGATCATCGGCTGGGTGCGTTCGATCCGACCTTCCGCAACCTTGCCGTCGTTCACGTACAGCGTGCCCATACCACCCTTGCCCAGTCCACCGCCGTCGTAGGCGAAGTCGAAGCGGAGCGTCGCTTTGCCGGGCTTGAGCTTCTCGGTGGAGGCGACGGTGAAGCGTTGCAGGCCGAGGAAGTTGTAATCATAGGCCGGCACGCCGTCGTTGACGTAGATCGCCCAGCCGCCGAAGCGACCACCCTGGACGATTACCGCCCCGTGGGCACCGCTTTCGGGCACCTCGATCTCGGCGGTGATGGTCTTGGACTTGTTCTTGATGTTCAGGAAGACGTTCTCGGTCATGCCGGTCATGCCTTCGGCGAGCGTGAGCGAGGTGCGGCCGGCCATCAGGTCGGGGCGGCCCGCCAGTGCCGCATTCACACGTTCGACGACGCGGTCGTCGATCGGCAACGCGTTATTCTTCTGGGCCTCTTTCATGAAGAGAGTTTGTAACTCGGCGAGTTTCGTCGGATTCTCCGGCGCGAGGTCGTTCACCAGGCTGAAGTCGGTCCGCGTGTCATACAGCTCCCAAATGTCCTCGGCCAGGGCCCGACGCGGCTGCATTTCCCAAGGTGCTCGGTGTATCGTCCTGGCGAACCAGCCTTCGTGGTAGATGGCCCGGTTGCCGAACATCTCGAAGTATTGGGTGACGTGTCGATCCTTCGCGTCGGCGTCATTGAAGGAATAGACCATGCTCACGCCGTCCATCGGCCGCTGTGGCGTACCGTTGACCACCTTGGGCTCAGGCAGACCGGCGGCCTCGAGGATGGTCGGGGCGACATCGATGACATGATGAAACTGCGTGCGCTGCTGGCCCTTGGCCTTGATGCCCTTGGGCCAGTGGATGGCCATGCCGACCTTGGTGCCGCCGTGGTCTGACGCGACCTGCTTGGTCCACTGGTAGGGAGTGTCGAACATCACCGCCCACCCCGCGGCCATGTGCGGGTAGGTTTCCGGCCCGCCCCAATGGTCGATGTGCTTCAGCATATCGGGCACGGTCTCCTGCACGTGGTTGAAGTAGGTCATCTCGCTGAACATGCCGTTGCGGCCGCCTTCGGCGCTGGTGCCGTTGTCGCCGTAGACCAGGATGATCAGCGTGTTGTCGAGTTCCCCGGTCTCGCCGATGGCCTTCACAACCCGGCCGATCTCGTAGTCGGTCATTTCCACGAAAGCCGCGAACACTTCGGCCTGACGCGTGAAGAGGCGCTTCTCGTCCGCCGAAAGGGTGTCCCAATCGGGAATCGCCTCCGGCTTGGGGGCGAGCCCGGTGCCCTCGGGCACGGTACCGTTTTCGATCTGCTGGGCCAGGATCTCATCGCGCAGCTTATCCCAGCCTTTGTCGAATTTGCCCTGGTACTTAGCAATCCGTTCCTTCGGAACATGGTGCGGGGCGTGGGTGGCGCCTGGGGCATAATAGACGAAGAACGGTCTGTCCGGCGTCAGGGCCTTCTGATATCTGATCCAAGCAACGGCCTGGTCGGTCATGTCGGTGAGAAAGTGATAATTCGGATCGTCCGGAAGCTCGACCGGATGAACACCGTCATAGATGAACGGGGCCCACTGGTTGGTCTCGCCACCCAGAAAACCGTAGAACTTGTCGAAGCCCTGATGCGTCGGCCAGCGGTCGAACGGACCTGCCATGCTTGCTTCCCAGGCGGCGAGTTCGTGCCACTTCCCGAAGGCCGCGGTGCTGTAGCCGTTGAGGCGGAGCATCTCCGCGAGCGGAGCGACATTGTCGGGAATCTGGCCGGTATTGCCGGGAAACGCCGTGCCCGTCTCAATAATCCCGCCCATGTTGCAGACGTGGTGGTTGCGTCCGCTCTTGAGTGCGGCACGCGTCGGCGAGCAGACGGCAGTCGTGTGGAAGTTGTTGTAGCGCAGCCCGCCGCTGGCCAGACGGTCGAAGGTGGGCGTCGGCACAGGCCCGCCGAACGCACTGGTCCCGGCGAAGCCGAGGTCGTCAACTAGCACGAGGAGCACGTTCGGCGCGGCTTCGGGTGCCTTGACCTCGAAACGTGGCGGCGGCTTCACGTTGCGCACGTCAAGCTCCGTGCATTCCGGCGGCGTGGGTTCGGGAATTGGCAGCACCGTCCGGTCGAGCGCCGTTTCGCCGGAATGAGCGTCGGCGCTTCTTGACGCCGTGGCCCCGCGCGAACCACGTGCGCCAGTTTCTTGCTGGGCCTGTGCGGCTCCCGCGAGCAGCCCACTGACTGATACCGCCACGACGGCGGCGAAACTGCACCGTAGGTCAAGCACTTGCCGATTCATGTGTTACTTTCTCCAGGTTGCCGTTCATCGGGATACATCGTTGACTCAGTATTCAATTCGAGTTCACTTTCTTCGTTCGCGAAAAGCGTTCACCGCGTGCTGCGAACTGGCTGCGCACGTGCGGCGGGATCTCGTCGAGCGATGCCGCCAGTTGGAATACGTCTGCGGCCTGATCGGTGCGACCCTGCTCCTCGTAAATCCGACCGAGGAGCACGTAGGCATCGACATAAGGCACGCGTGCGTTCGTTATGATCTTGAGACGTTCGACGGCCTCTTCGGCTCGCGCTTGCCCGTAGAGATAAAACGCCAGCGTATATGAATACTTGGGCTCATCGGGACGAAGCGAATGCGCCTTACGGCACCACTCGATAGCTTCCGCGGGTCGGTCCCCGGCGAGAATCACTCCGATGTTGTAGGCGGCCGTCGCCGACTGCGGGTCACTCTTGAATGCCGCTCGAAGTGCGGATTGGGCCTCGTCCGGACGACCCATCTCACCGAGCAACAAGCCCAGGTTCAGGTTGGCGGCGGCGTTATCCAGCTCGGCCTTCAGGGCTTCACATCCAGCGCCTCGAGCTTCTTTGCAGCCGTGCCGAATGAACCGAGCTGATACACGGCCGCTCCCGCGAGCGAGAAGGCGAATGGCTCAAACGGTTCAGCAAGCATCTTGTCGAGGTAATCCTGGGGAGCCACGCCTGTACTGACGTGCGGATTGAAATTCTCGCCGGAGTATTTCGGAACGAACGTCGAAACGTACTCGATCATGATCGCGTCGAGGGCGGGGTCGTCGTGTCCGGAGACGAACGCGGCCATGGTTCCGGTCTGCACCGTGAACGGGGCCACGGCGGCAATCAACTCCTGTTGCAACTTGAGCAATTCAGAGGTCGGCCTTGCGACAATGCCGGCAACGCCGACATCCTTGCCCGGGGCGTAGTAGTACTTGAAGGCCTCCAGCTTCATCCCGGTTACATTGGCGCCGGCGAGGACCTCTTGGGCGGCGGAATAGACCTTGTCGAGATCCGCGGTGCGGACGAAACGCTGAATGAGTGAGATGTGGGGCCGGTGCGCCTCGTCCAGGGCGAATCCATTCGGGAACGCCCTGAGCAATCGGGCGTTGTTGCCCTGGGCATGCTTGAGCATCGTGGCGTCCGGCTCCAGCAGGATGTCGATGGCGGTGACCGAATTCTGCTCGAACGCGAAGACCTGTTTCCAATCGTCCTTCATGTTGACCACGGTCCAGCCCTTCGCGGCGGCTTCATCGAGCCCCTTATCGAGGTGCCCGACGGTGGAGGTGCGGTCGTAGGCCCACTCGCGTTCGCCATCGGTGTGGTGGACGTAGAGGCAGAACCGCGCGCCGCTGCCGCTGGCGGTGTATTGAAGCATTTGCAGGTCGCCGTCGGAATTGCCGAAGGCGGCGATGGGGCGGCGGCCGATGTGCTGGTTGATGCCGACTGGCTTGCCTTCCTTGTCGTCGATGAAGTTGAGTTCCGGCAGGCGCACCAGCACCGGCTGGCCGTCGCGCAATTCGAACTTCGTCTTGATGCTGCTGCCGATGACTTGCTCGGGCGGGATGCCATAGACCTTTTCCGTCCACGGGCGCATGAACTCGATGCCGCCGCCGGAGACGATGAAGGTCTTGAAGCCGTTGTCGCGCAGATAGGCGAGCAGTTCGAGCATCGGTTGATAGACCATGTCGGTGAAGGGCCGCCTGGTCCCTGGATGCTTCGCGGTGGCGATCCAGTCCTTCACGATCTTCTCGAACTCCTCGGTGGTCATGCCCGCGTGCGTGGCCATGGCCATTTCCAGGAGCGCTTTTTCGCCGCCAGCGAGCGCACCGTGCAAGTCGCCCTTCAAGACAGAGGCAAACGGCTCCTGGGTTGTCCACTCGGGACGGTGCGGCGCAAGGGCCTTGATGCGGTCGAAGACGAAGAAGAACTGGAAATACATCGGCTGCTCGGCCCAGAGCGTGCCATCGTTGTCGAACGTGGCGATGCGCTCGGCGACCGGCACAAAGTCGGGCCCACCTTCTTTCGTCACTTTGCCGACGAAGTCGATGATCGACTGCCTGACCTGGCCGTTGTTCCAGGACGGCAGCGGATCGGCGGGGGCCGAAGACCACAACAGCTTTTGGGCGGTCCCAAACTCGCCGAGTTGATAGACATCGACCGCACGGGCCTTGAACGTGAATGATTGGAACGGCTTGGCTTTGAGCTTGTCCAGGAACTGGCGCGTACCGAGGCCGATGGTCACGTGCGGGTTGAAGTTTTTGCCGCTGGCCTTCGGAACGAACGACGTGACGTAGTCGATCGTCGCCTCAGCCTGCGCGATCGTCTTGCCGTCGGGTCGCCGCGCGAACGCCTCGGCGGTCGCATTGTCGGAATTGAACGGGGCCACGGCGTCGATCAGCTTCTGTTGGAGGCGGAGCAAGTCCGCCGTCGGCTCGATCACGATCCCCGCCAAGCCCAGGTTCTCGACGGGGATGTCGTAATACCCGGTCGCGTTCAATTCCCACGAGGTTGGGTTTTCCTCTTTCAACACCTTCGCGATGGCCGCGTGGACCTTGTCCAGATCGCCGGTGCGAACGAACCTCTGAATAAGAGTGACGTGGGGGGCGTGCGTGGCGTCGAGCGCAAACCCCTTCGGGTAGTCGGCGCGAAGACGGTCGTTGGCTGCCCGTGCGCGGTCCATCATGACTTCGTCTGGTGAGAGCAGGATGTCGATCGCCGTCACGTCGGATGCTGTCTTCGACTCCCGGCCGTGTGCCTGGTTGAACGCAGCCAGAAGGCAGACCATGACAAGAAACGTGCGTCGTGTCGAATACATGGATGATGTCATGCCGTTATCCTCCAAAAGACCATGTGGCGGACGCAGCCAGCATCCATCACGAGGAAACGCACCGGCCGAGAACTGTTCCCGGCCGGCGCGGTGAACTCAACCGTGTTACTTGCTTCCTGCTCCTTCTTGCAGCTTGTTCAGCACCTCGTCGAGGTTGTAGGTGGCCGCCTTCTGCCGCTGCGGGTACTCCTTGAACGACATCAGGAACTTGCCCACGTAGTCCTGCGCCGGGGACATCATGAAGACGTGGTCGATCAACCAGTCATAGTAGGTGTTTGAAGTCACGTCGGCCCGTTCGTAGGGATCGAGGCGCAAGTTGTATAATTTGGGAATCCGGAGGGTCACGAACGGCTCGGCCCAGACGCGGAAAGTGCCAGCGGCCCGTTGTTCCATGAACACGAGCTTCCAGTTGTCGTAGCGCAGGGCGGTAA
>Ga0326597_10005960_pt1 | contig 16779 bp, 12 predicted proteins | sample RVTome_12_FD_203789 | JGI IMG/M metagenome (GOLD analysis project Ga0326597, IMG submission 203789) | Soil microbial communities from uranium-contaminated site in the Upper Colorado River Basin, Wyoming, United States - RVT100D185 | ecosystem: Environmental > Terrestrial > Soil > Contaminated >...
AAGCGCTGGCCGCGGAAGGGATCGACGTCCGGCAAGTCCATGCACTCGCCGGCGTGTCCACCGGCGTGGCGCTCATCACCGTGGCCGACGGCGGCGAAAACACGATCGTGGTCGCGCCGGGCGCGAACGCCTGGCTCACGCCGGAGGACCTCGCCGAGACCAGCGCAGCGGCGGCGGTCATCCGCGACGCGGCCTGGCTCCTTTCACAGCTCGAGGTGCCGATCGACACCGTGCTGCAGGCGGCGCGCGTGGCCCGGCGGGCCGGCACCCGGGTGCTGCTGAACGCCGCGCCCGCCGGCCCGCTGCCGGACGACCTGCTGCACTCGATCGACGTGCTGGTGGTCAACCGCGGGGAGGCGGCGGCGATTCTCGAGCGCCCGGCTGGCGGCGATCCCGGCGAGATCGCCCGCGCCCTGTGCGCTCTCGGCCCGCAACAGGCGGTGGTCACGCTGGGCGCCGAGGGAGCGGTGCTGTTCGACGGCCGCCTCGTCCGTTTCCAGCCGGCCTTCGCCGTCTCCGCCGTCGACACCGTCGCCGCGGGCGACGCCTTCACCGGCGCGCTCGCGGTCGCGCTGCTCGAGCGGCAGCCGGCCGATCAGGCGCTCTGCTTCGCCTGCGCCGCTGGCGCCCTGGCCACGACCAGGCCGGGCGCGCAACCCTCGCTGCCATCGCGCGGATCGGTCGAAGCGCTCCGGTCGGCAGCATCGTGATCGCTCCGGCGGTCTTCGAACAGAGCCTTCTGGCGATCCGCTCCATGGCCCAGGACCGGTCCTTCGACGAACAGATTCTCCGTGTGCACGAGACGATCACAGCCGTCTCGAACCCCGCTGACCGACAACCGGTTCGGGATCGGCGTGCGCAAGAAACTCGAGTTTCCGGTGATTCCCGGTGCGGGTTCAGAAAACGGGGCCGAACACAAGGGCGCGAACGAGCGGTTGGGGACACAGCCATGTCGGATCTTGACATGATCCGACATCCTGGCTACTCTCGGGCCATGAACGTCAGTCTCGGAAAGTACGAGGAATTCGTCCGTGAACGGGTCGAGTCCGGCCGCTACGGGTCGGCCTCCGAGGTGGTGCGCGCGGCACTCCGTCTCCTCGAAGAGGACGAGCGCTGGCGGGCCGAGGTAAGCTCGAAGATTGCCGAGGGCCTGGCTGCGGCCAAGGCCGGCAGGTTCATCGACGGCGACGACGCTTTCGCTGGGGTCCGGGATCGCCTGGACCAGAGGAAGAGAAGCAAGAAGAGGTAGATGAGGCCCGATGGCCAGCTACCGGCTCACGGAGCCAGCACGAGAAGACCTTCTTTTGCTCGCGGATTACATCGCCCATGAGAGCCTGGCTGCGGCCGTGCGCGTCGTCGACTTCATTGAGGGTGCCCTGCAGGGCTCGCGGAAATGCCTGGCAAGGGCCACGTGCGTGAGGACCTCACTTCCGAACCTGGTCTCCTGTTCTGGTCGGTTGGAAGTTACCTCGTTGTCTACCGCGCACGGTCGAGCCCACTCGAAGTCATCCGGATTCTCCATGGCCACCGCGACATCGAGCGCGAGTTGGGATCAGGGGACATCGCTGACTAGACGTATTCGGTAGGGACGGCGGCGATCACCCGGCTTTGCCGAACCGGCTCGGCCGGCTTGCGAATCATGCGGATTCGTTGCAAAGCGACTCCGGACGCTCGGTTTTCTCCACCTTCGGCGTGGTCAAGAGCCGCCACCTTGTGGAGCACCACCCCCGATCCTGCCTGCCGTCGCGCGGATCGATCGAAGCTCTCCAGTCGAGAGCAGCGTGATCGATCCAGCGATCTTCGATCAGAGCCTTCTGGCGATCCGCTCCCAGGGGACCAGCTTGTAGTTCTGGCGGCCTGATTCGTCCATGTCGTCCTGCGCCATGAACAGGCCGTTCGGGAACGACGCGCCGAGGGGGATGCTGCTGGCCTCGATCCCGTCGGTGTGGGTGACCGCGTCGGTCCGGTCGCCGCCGACGATCTCGAAACGAGTCAGGTAGTCGTTGTCGCCCTCGCGGCGGTAGACGGTGAAATCGTCGCTGCCCTGGCTGGACGCGATCAGGTAACCGGTGCGCTCCCCGGTGCGGTAGATCGCCAGCCCCTCGACGTCATTGTTCAGGTGTCCGAAGAACCGGTTGTGGTCGACCAGCGTGCGCTCGTCCGATGCGTCCGGCTCGGCGGAGTATCTCCAGATTCCCCGGTTCTCCTCCGACACGTAGAGCCAGCCCAGCTCGTCGTCGGCGACGAGTCCCTCGGCGGAGCCTGGGCCGATCCGCAGGCGCCTCAAACGCCGGCACTCCAACGCATCGCCGCCTTGGACCTCCCACTGCTCGACCCAGTTCTCGTCCCCGCGGTCGCTGTCCTCGCCGACCGTGAACACGAACCACCGCCCGCTGATCGCGCTCACGTAGAGCGTGACGCCGCCCGGATTCACACCGACGGGGATGCGGCCTCCCGGGATCGGCTCCAGCAGCCGGGTCTCAGGAATCACCCGAGAGAACACCAGATGATCGCCCTCCTTCTGACTGGCGACCACCAGGGCGACCTCCTCTCCCTGCCAGGGGAAACCCGGACGCAGGTCGACGTTGTTGGGCCTTCCGTCCGGGACGTACTGGAGCTGGCGGCCGGTCAAGTCGTACACCGCCAACCCGCCCTTCTTGTCGGTCCCGATCACCGTCGAAAGCTCCGGATCTTCGGGATGGATCCACAGGCACAGGTCGTCCGCGGCGTCGCCGTCGTTGGGGACCGGCTCGGTCTCGATCGTCGCCTGGACGTTCCAGGCCGGCGGCCTGTAGCGCATGAAACCGCACGCGCCGCACAACAGCACGGCTGCCAGGATCAGGAGCAGGATGACGAGCCAACGGCGCATCGCGGAGATCATACGGCCGGCCGGCTCTACTACCAAGCGCCCGCGACGATCGGATCTCGAGTTCTCGGAGGATCGAGATCGACGCCTGCGGCGCGAGTCCCGCACACGCGAATGCGTCCAGGAGACCGCGTGGCGACCGCAGCTTCTTCATATTCATGATGCGGGCGATCTCGGCGTCGCCCAGGGTCCTGACCAGATCTCGTGTGAGCTCGACCAGGCACGGGTCGGTTTTGTTGCCGCGCAATGTGGGTTTCTTGGCGACTCCGGCAGTGGCGCAGTCGCGACGGAGACAAACGTCTCGCACGACCTGCGCGATGCACTCGAGTCAGCTCGAAGCCGCGCAAGCCGATGAAGGCGGCCACGACGCGGGGGCCAGGACACAATCAAGCTCGCATCGGCATCCGCCCAAGTGCCGTTTGCATCGCCCTTTTGGCGGACTCGCCACTCCTTCCGACATCCACCCGCTAGGATGCTCGCCTTCCCAGGGAGCGGAGTCAATCATGACCGAGGATCGCAAGGCCCCCACACCACCCGGCGACGCAATCCCGTACGCGAGGATCAAGGAGGTCTTCGAGGAGGTGCTGAAGAAGCCGCTCGACGACCGGGACCAGGCGCTATCTGACCTCTGCGGCGACGACGCGGCCCTTGCCGAGCGCGTCCAGGCTCTGCTCGACCGGCATGCCGAATCCGGCGATCTCCTCGATCAGGACATCCTTGCCGGGGTCACCATCAGCCAGGCGCTGGCCTCCGACGACCCTGCTGTCTGGGAGGAGTTCCTGAAGCATGTCAGCAGCCACCGGTCGACGTGGGAGCGGTACCGGGACCAGGGGGCGTTCGCCCGGGGCGGCATGGGCGAGATCCACAAGGTCCACGACGCGGACCTGCGGCGTACTCTGGCGATGAAGCTGATGTTGACCCGGGAGGACACGAGCGACCCTTCGCGGACGGACGTCTCGCTGGGCCGCTTCCTGGAGGAGGCGCAGGTCACCAGCCAGCTCGATCACCCCGGCATCGTCCCGGTCCACGAGATCGGCGTGGACGAGCAATCGCGGGTCTACTTCACGATGAAGCTGGTCAAGGGGGAGGATCTGCGCGCCGTGTTCGACCGGGTCCGGGACCCGCGTGACGACGGGTGGAACACGACCCGGGCGCTCTCCACTCTGCTGAAGGTCTGCGAGGCGATGGCGTACGCCCACGCCAAGGGTGTCATCCACCGGGACCTGAAACCCGCCAACATCATGGTCGGCAAGTACGGCGAGACGTACGTCATGGACTGGGGCCTGGCCCGGGTGATGGGTCAGGAAGACCGCAAGGACCTACGGATCGCGCCGGCCGCCTCCTCCAGCCTGGTCCGGAGCGAGCGGAAGGACAGCGCAAGAGAGGCCCCCGACTCGCCGCTGATCACGATGGACGGGGACGTGGTCGGGACTCCGGCCTACATGCCTCCTGAACAAGCCGAAGGTCGCATCGAGGAGATGGGGCCGCACTCGGACGTGTACGCGGTCGGAGCGATGCTCTACGAGCTGCTCACGGGGCAGATGCCCTACGTGAAGCCGGGCGCTCGGATCTCGCCAAGGACGATCCTGGCCAACGTTCAGCAGGGCCCACCCACGCCGGTTCATTCGTTGAATCGTGAGGTGGCGGCCGAGCTGGTCGCGGTCTTCGAGAAGGCGATGGCCCGGGGAATCCCGGACCGGTATGCGGACATGACGGAGCTGGCGGTGGACCTGCGGGCCTACCTGGAGAACCGGGTCGTCGCCGCGTACGAATCCGGGGCGATCGCAGAGTTGCGGAAGTGGGTGAAGCGGAACAAGGCGCTGGCCACCACGGCGGCAGCGGCGGTGCTGGCGGTCCTGGTGCTGTCTGGATGGGCGCTGGTGGAGCGGCAGACCGCGCGGGCGAACGAGATGACGGCGTTGGCGCAAAAGAACCGAGCGGCCGAGAACGCGACGCTGGCCGAGCAACGGGCAAGGGAGGCCGAGGCGGAGCGGAAGAAGGCCGAGGCCGAACGACAGAAGGCTGAAGCCGAACGACAGAAGGCCGAGGCCGAGAAACAGCGCGTGCTGCGCCTGTCGGACATCAAGACGCTGACCGACCTGAAGGCCGAGATGGACGGCCTCTGGCCGGCGCACCCGGACAAGGTCGAGGCGATGCAGAGCTGGCTCGAGCGGGCCGAGATTCTGATGAGGAACCTCCCGGATCACGAGCGGACGCTGACCGACCTCCGCGCGCGGGGAACGGCCAGGTCACATCCGAAGGAAGGCGATCTCACCGACCTGAACCAGCAGGCGGAGGAACTGACGGCGAAGCTCCAGGCAGCTGAGGACGAGGAGGAGCGGGCGAAGCTGGAGAACGACCTGGCCGCGCTGCAGAATCGGATCGAGGTGCACACGGCGACGATTGAGCGGGAGCGGCCGCACACGTTCAAGGATGCCCGGGACGTCTGGTGGCACGCAACGCTGGTGGATCTGGTCTCGGGACTGGTGGCGTTTTCGGGCGAAGACCCGTACGGCGCGACGATCGCAAACATCCGCAAGCGGCTGGAATTCGCCGAATCGATCGAGAAGGATTCGATTACGTACTACCGCGCCGAGTGGGACGAGGCCATCGTGTCGATTGCGGATCGCACGGAATGCCCCGAGTACAATGGGCTCGAGCTGACGCCGCAGCTCGGGCTGGTGCCGATCGGGCGGGACTCGGACTCGGGGCTGTGGGAATTCTGGCACGTACAAACGGGGGAGCGGCCGGAGCGGGACGAGGAGGGCAAGCTGGTGCTGACGGATAAGACAGGTCTGGTGTTCGTACTGATCCCGGGCGGGACGTTCTGGATGGGAGCGCAGGCGAGCGATCCGGACGGGCAGAACTACGACCCACAGGCCGAGGACGAGGAGTCGGATGACGGTCGCCCTGTGACGGTGACTCTCGACCCATACTTCTTGTCGAAGTACGAGATGACGCAAGGGCAGTGGCAGCGGTTCACGGGATTGAATCCGAGCGGCTACTCTGAGGGGGACGTACTTTCGGGGCAGAGAATCACACTTCAGAATCCGGTCGAGCAGGTGAGCTGGGAGGACTGCGTGGATATTCTGGGCCGGCTGGAACTGATGCTGCCGACGGAGGCGCAGTGGGAATACGGTTGCCGGGCGGGGACGGAGACGCCGTGGTGGCCGGGAGCAGCAACGCTGGATCTTCAAGGCTCGGCGAATCTGGCAGATCAGTTTCTGAAGAGCAACGGAGGTCCTGCGAGCTGGCAATACGAGCCGGACCTGAACGACGGTCTTGGCGCTCACGCCCCGGTGGGTCGGTTGCGCGCGAACGGGTTTGGCCTGCACGATGTTCACGGAAACGTGTGGGAGTGGTGCCTCGATGGATACGGCAGCTACGAAAATGCGGCCAGACCAGGCGATGGACTGCGAGAGGTGCCGGGCGCATCCAACCGCGTGTCCCGTGGCGGCAGCTTCTACACCCTCGCCGTCCGCGCCCGTTCGGCGCACCGCAACGTCTACTCGCCGGGCTACCGCCTCAACCACCTGGGCGCCCGCCCCGCCATCCGGGTAGATCCCTGACGCACAATACCCCCCTTTCTATTTCCGTCATCAGCCCTTTGTTTTAGTCGATGAGTCGGCCCTGCCCATCGGGTGGTCCCCCCTTCGGGAAACGTCCGTGCTGCCTGAGGTACGCGATCAACCCTTGTACCTCATCCGAATCGAGTTCGGCGTTCGCGATCCGCCAGGGGTGAATCGCCCGAACGTCTGCGCTCCCGCCTGACCGAAGCCGTGCGCGGCCCGGCGGAAAGTCAGCGCCTGCGCACCGCCGGCGTGCTGCCGCCAGGCCGAACCACCGTCGCGGTGCCCGCGCCCTCCGCCGCCGGATGCGCGGGCCCCCCGAGAGCCGCATCCGCAATGCCGTCCCCATCGACGTCACCCACGCCTGCCACCGAGTAGCCGAGCCAGTCCAGCCGCTCGCCGTCGATCGTGAGGTCGGCTTCCGCCCCATGCATCACGCCGCCCGGCGGCCCGAAGAAGAAGTACGCCCGGCCGGCGTCGCCGTCGCCGAACCCCGGCGCGCCGATCAGGACTTCGTCGAAGCCGTCTCCGTTCATGTCGCCCGCGGACGCCGCCGAGAAGCCGAACTGGTCGCGCGCCACTTCTCCCGTCAGAACCGCGTCGGCCGCGCGCGCGTTGCGAAATCCCGCCTGCAGCGGGCCGTAGAAGACGTGGGCCTTCCCCGTGCCGGGGCTGTAGTAGAACTGATCGGCGCCCACGACCAGATCCGCGATGCCGTCCCCGTTGAAGTCTCCCGCGGCGGCCGCGGAGCCGAGCCGGTCGTTGTCGTCCTCACCCTCGATGATGACGTCCGCGGCCGCCGCCGACATCGTGCCCGAGACCGGACCGAAGAAGATGTACACGCGGCCCGGCGGCGTCTGGTCGATCGGCGCCGCCGGGGCGCCGATGATCAGATCCCCCCGGCCGTCTCCGTTCAGGTCGGCCGTCGCGAGTGCGATCCCGAGGTTTTCGAAGGGCAGCGCCGGCGTCACGACGACGCCCGCATCCGCGACCGATTGCCGCCTCCGCAGCGGACCGTACATCACGAATACGCGCCCGTGAACCGAGGCCCCGGGGCATCCCAGAACGGCGTCGTCGATGCCGTCGCCATTGACGTCCCCGGCAGCCAGGACGGCGGCGACGCGATCATATTCGTTCACACCTGAAATGGTGGCGTTCGCCCGGCGTGCGTCGAACACGCCCTCCCTGACGGGCCCGTGGAAGACATACACCCGGCCGGCGTTCCTGACCGGAGAGTCGTGTCCCGGAGCTCCAAGCATCACGTCGGCGATGCCGTCGTCGTTCGCGTCGATGGAGACGCCCGTGTAGAGGGTGTCGGCATCGTCCTCCCCGTGGAAGATGACGTCGGCGTGCTCGGCGCTCATTGGCCGGTCGATCGGCCCGTGGAAGAGGTAGCATCGGCCGCTCTGAAGGCCGCCGCGGAGTGCGGACGGAGCACCGGCCACCAGGTCCGCGATCCCGTCGCCGTTGACGTCTCCGGCCGGCGCCACCCGCCACCCGAAATGGTCCCCCTGTGCCTCGCCAAAGAGGGTGTCGGTCGTGACCAGGAGGCTCCCCTTGACCGACTGGCCCGGCGCGACGGGAGCGAGCGCGGCGGCCACGACGACGACCCAGAACGGCTTGTGCGTGATCATGGCAAACTCCTCGTACGATGGTCCGTCGACTCCCGGTGCCGGCCTGGTATACCAGCGCGTTCGAATCACTCTGTCTGTCTCGCCACGCGCCGCGCCGGCTCATCGCGCGGCGCGGGCCCGGATCGATCCGGATCGATCCGTGGAGAGTGGCTCGCCCATCTTTCTAACCGGACGCAGCGGAGCGTTTCGGCTTTTTCGAGCAAGCCGCGCTGCAAGGCCGCCGCAGGCACCCCGGGTGAGTCGTCCCGGCGCCCGGTTCGACTCCGAACCGCCGCCCATGGCGCTCACGGATCGGTCTCGAGCAGCCGCAGCAGTCGGGCGTGGCCGCCTCGGTTGCGCCGGAAGCGGCCGCGCCGGATGTTGTGCTTCAACAGGTACAGCGCCTCGCCGAAGCGACCGAGACGCTCGACCTGCTCGGCGAGCGCGGGAGAAGCGGACCCGAGGTAGGCGCCGAGGAATGCCTTCCACGGGTCGCGGCGGTTGTCGAGCAGCATGTGGCGGACCCGGCCGAGCTCGACCGGCACCGACCCCATGCGGGTTCCCACCACGTCGACGATCGCGACGCCGTCGGACCCGCCGATCAGATTGCCCTTTCCGACGTCATCCAGACAGAGCCGCGGGGCGTGCCGCCACGCCGGCGCCGGCCAGGCCGCGAGCCAGCGCAGGGCGCGGTCGGCGGTCTCGGGGTCATAGCGGGCGTACTTGTGGAGGCGCACCCGGGTCCGCTCACGCAGCCAGCGCCCCAGGCTCACGCGGGTCCAGACGCTGTCCTGGAACAGCGGTCGCGGCATCGACCGGAGTGTGTGGAGGCGGGCGAACACCTCGCCGGCGCGCGCCGCGGTCCCGATCGGGTCGCCGGCCCGCAGGATCTCGTCGCCGGGAGCGCGCTCCTCGACCGAGAGGAACAGGCCATCGTGGCGGCCCCCGAACAGTCCGGCACTGTGCGCCAGGACCTTTGGCACCGACACGCCGCGGCCCCGCAAGTAGCCATGCAGGCGGACGCGGCGCCAGAACTTGAGGCGGCGTTCGCCGGCCCGCAGGATCAGTTCGGGGTGGCCGTCGACCGCCAGGTAGTACGTCAGGTTATGGCCGCGCTCGACCGGCGCCAGCGTGAAGGAGCCGCGCCACCTGAGCGCCGGCAGCGCCCACTGTTCGACCAGCGCCCGCATCTGCAGGACGGCTTCCTCGCGCTGCCGGAAGAAGCGTTCCAACTTTCGGGGTTGGTCCGTCACCCTCTTCCTTTGACGGACATCCGACTGCATCCTTCTGCGTCCTTGGATCAGGTCGCGACAACCGGCTCGCCGAACATCGAATCGTAGGCCAGCCGCACGCGCCGCTTCTCGCCTCGATCGTAGATGTCGCACTCGGCAAACGGCTTCGAGTAGAGGTGAAGGCTCGCCGCTCGGCCCCCGAACGTGTCGGGGTTCTCGACCGAGTGGATGTCGGCCGGCCCGTCGAGGTGCCCGACGCCTCCGTCGATCGGATCGCCGGCCTGCTCGAGAACCAGCGGACGCTCGGAAACTTCGCGATAGTTGCAAAAGCGCAGGCGCCCGCGCTCGACGCGAGCCCAACAATTCTCACCTTCATGGCCATGGATGGGCGCGGCCTGTCCGATGTCCCAGCAGATGAGCAGGAGCTCGAACAGCTCCACCTTGTGGATCAGGTTGCGCGTGTAATGACCGTCATGGAAGCGCAGGTAGGGCTCGAGCGTGGCCGGCTCGATGAGCGTTGCCGCGAGATAGGCGTGAACCTCGTCCGGCGGGAGTCCACGCGAGGCGAATGAGTCGAGCTCGCTGACGAACTCGTCCATGGCAACGTACCGGGGGGTAACGGACTGGCGCATTCGACTGCCTGCGGAAGGGACCGGCGACCGCGCCCATGAAACGCAATCTCGCAGTCCGGGTCAAGCAGGTCAGGCGGGTCCAGCGGCCTCAGGGCTCGATTTGCGCCGGATCGACCGCCTGCAGCGGGGCCAGCTGACGCAGGATGGCGTCACAGAAGGCATCCAGGTCGTCTGGTTTGCGCGAGGTCACGAAGTTGCCGTCCTCGACGACCTCGCGGTCGACCCAGGTCGCGCCCGCGTTTTCGAGGTCGTCCCGCAACGAGGGCCATGAGGTCATGGTCCGTCCCTTGACGAGCCCGGCCTCGATCAGCAACAGGGGCCCGTGGCAGATGGCCGCGATCGTCTTTCCGGTCGCTCCGAAGCGGCGCACGAACTCCACGATGTTCTCATCCAGCCGCAATCCGTCCGGAGAATATCCTCCGGGGATCACCAGGGCTTCGAAGGAATCCGGCTCGAGATCCCGCGCGACCAACTCCACCCGGACCGTGGCCTGCCTGCGCTTGCCGCGCAGTTCCTCGCCCGGGTGCGTGCCGATGAGCACGACGTTGTGACCGCCGCTTTGCAGCCGCTCGTACGGCACGGTCAGTTCGGAATCCTCGAAACCGCCCGCCACGGGCATCGCGATCTGGCTGCTCATCGTCCTGTCTCCTTTGACTGAGGCTTGTCCGCGCCGGAGCAGGAAAGCAAGAACGGTGCCAGCGCGCACCGGCGCGGCAGCCGGACGAGCACGTCACAGACACAGCAGGAACGCCGCGAGCGCCTGCTTCTCCTCGGCCGTCAGCTGGATCCGCAGGACCAGATTGAAGAACTCGACGGTGTCCTCGAGCGTGAGCAGCCGGCCGTCGTGCAAGTACGGCGGCGAGTCCTTGATCCCTCGCAAGGTGAACGTCTTGATCGGACCGACGGCCGTGATCCACTTGCCACCCTCCATGTGCGGCTCATAGAAGCGGTCGACTCGAAGGTCATGCATCTTGTCGTCGAGGAAAAACGGCGCGGGATGGCATTCCGAGCAACGCGCCTTGCCGAAGAAGAGCTCTTCTCCCATCAGCTCCCGTTCGCTCGCAAGCTCGGGATCGAGGCGGCCGAACAGATCGAGTTTCGGCGCCGGCGGGAAGTCGAACAGGTTCTGCATTTGCGCCATCAGCGCCACCTGGCTGCTGCGGTCCGGCAGGTGGACGCCCTTCTTGGCGGCCGTCACCTGGTCGCCGTCGAAGTAGGCGGTGCGCTGTTCGAATTCGGTGAAGTCCTCGATCGAGCGGAGCGAGCGCTTCGACCCGTGGATTTGCTGGTTGTTCACCCCGCGCAGGCTGACCGTGTCGAGGCGGAGGCGGGCGATCTGCGGCCGCGTGTCGGGATTCAAGTGGAAGGCGGCGTTGGTGTGGCCGTTGGCGTGGCAGTCGAGGCAGGACACGCCGAGGCTCGGTTCCTCCACCTTGCGATCCTCGGTCTGGTTGAACTGCTGCTGCGGGAAGGGCGTCAGGAGCAGTCGGAGCCCCTCCATCTGCACGGGCGTGAGGATTCCATACATGATCTCGTAGTAGTTCTTGATCGAGAGGAGCCTGCCCTGCGAGACGTCGCCCAGGTCCGGACGGGTGGTCAGGAAGATCGGGGGTGGAAACTCGGGGAGCAGATGCTCGGGAAGGTCGAACGTCACGTCGAAGCGCTGCAGGGAACGGCGCTCCAGCCGCTCGATCGTCTCGATCTGGTCCGCGGGAAACACCTGTCCGCCGGTCTCGTGCTTGGCGTGCGGCAGTGGCAGGAAGCCGCGCGGGAGAAGCCCCTGCGCCCGAATTTCGGCCGGGTTCAGGGCGGCCAGTTGCTCGAAGGTCACGCCTTCCGGCAGCCGGACGCGAACCCCTTCTTGAACGGGCCGGCGCCCGCCCGCCATCATCACGTCCGATGGGGTGTCGGACAGATCGTACCGCGCCTGAAGGAGTTCGAGCTGCCGCCGCGTGACGGCCGGCAGATCGGCCGCGTCCTTCTTCATGATGTTGCCGAATTCCTCCTCGATCACCACGGGCAGATAGGTCTCGTGGATCGGATCGATGCCCGCCGGGATTCCCGGGGCAGTCCCCGGTTTCCGCTGGGGCGAAGACTGCGCCTGGACGACGGCGAGCAGGGCCGCTCCTCCAAGCATCGCGAGCACGTTGGTTCGGATTCCGGTGCGGAGCATGGATGCCTCCTCTTCGCGTCAGGCTGTGCGGCACTCCGAACAAAAACGCAAACAACATGCCGGGTCGAAGTCACCGTTTCGCCGCGACAACGGGACGAGGTCGTCTTCCGGACCTCGAGGAACGATTTCAGGGCCGACTTCCCACGCGGCGCCTTTTGTAGAAACCACCGGGGGCGGGATGCACGGGCCGGCCAGACCCATCTCCCCGGCGGCGACGCGTGCAGAGACGCGCGGCCGGAATCACCGGCACAGTTCTTGCAGTTCCGCCTCGGAGAACGGCTCCGGCCATTCGCCAGAGCGACGACTTCAGGACCTGGTATCGGAATCCAAGGAGGAGAACAGATGATGCTTCGGAACAGCGCGGGGATCCAGAACACAGACTTCAGGGCTGGGCGGGTTCAAGCGGCAGACCCACACTTCCGTGGAGCGCCGCCCCCGCTCCAAGGGGGGCCGGGAGTGGCGGCAGGGCCGGCCATGGAGGACCGCCTGGCCGTCTACCGACTGCCGGTGGAGCTGCGTTCGGTGCTATTCCTCCGGATCTGCGACCGCCTTTCCTTCGACACGATCGGGAAGCTCATGGATCTCAGCCCGACCGAAGCGACCCAGAATTACGCTCGGGCCCGGCGCCAGCTTCGTGAGTTCCTTCCTTCGAGCCAGTGAACGAGAGGAGAATCGACGAGATGAAGATCAAAGAACTGATGACCAGGGACTGCATCACCGCAAAGCCTGACATGACGCTGAACGACGCCGCGCACCTGCTGTGGAAGCACGATTGCGGTTCGCTTCCCGTGGTAGACGAGCAGCGCAACGTGGTCGGGATGGTCACCGACCGGGACATCTGCATGTGCGCCTACCACAAGGGCAGCAGCCTCAAGCAGTTGAACGTGGCCGACGCCATGTCGAAACAGGTCTTGACGTGCGCTGAGGATGATGAAATCTCCACCGCGGAGCGCGCGATGAGCGAGGCGCAAGTGCGCAGAATCCCGGTGGTCGACCGCGAGGGCCGCTTGAGGGGGTTGCTCTGTCTGGCCAAGATCGCGCGCGCGAGCAGTGACGGCAACGGCGGCAAGGAGATCAGCAAGAAAAAGGTCGGCGAGACGCTGGCGGCAATCTGCCAGCCGACGGCGGGGGCGCGGGCGGAGATCTGATCGCCGAGCAGGTGGTGGTCTTCGGCCGGAACAGACAGGAGCGGTAAGAGGTGATTCGACTCCTGCCGTTCCCTTTCTGCACTCTCCCTTCACTGCTGGTCGCCTTCGGATGCGCGGCGCCCCCGGCCCCCCCTCCGCTTCCCGATTCGTTCCAGGCCGAGGCGGAGGTCGAGATCTCGGCCGGCCAGCGGTTCACGCCCTCCGGATTCGTCGTGGAAGAGGGGGACATCGTCGAGGTGCTGGCGACCGGACGGGTCACGGTCGCCAGGAGCACGCTGTTGAACTGGGACCGGTCCGTGGTGACGTGCGGGCCGGAGGGCACCTACCATTATGACAACAGCCTGCTCGATGAGCGCTTTCCCTTCCCGTCAGGCAATGCCGGGCCTTTTCCCGCGTTCACGCTGCTCGCGCGGATCGGTCCGGACGGCGCTCCCTTCGCGGTCGGGCGGCGGCATGTGTTCCGGTGCCCGCACGGCGGACCGATCGAGTTCGGACTGAACGACTTCGATTTCTCGGACAACGAGGGGTCGTTGCGCGTCGGCCTGCGCCACGCCGGCCCGGAAGCGCTCGCGACCCGGCTCCCGCTCGACGCGCGCCCGGTCGTCACCGGCGAGGGAGAACCTCCGCGCGTCCAGGACGCGCACGTCCTGATTCTCTTCGTGGACGGGCTGCGCTACGACGTCCTCAAGGAGATGGTCCATGAGGGCTACCTCCCCAATTTGAAACGGATCTTCTTCGACAACGGCGCGGACGTGGAGAACTGCTTCACCATCTCGCCGGCCAACACGCTTCCGGCCACGGTGGCCTTCCTGACCGGATGCTGGCCCGACCGCACCGGCTTCTTCAGCCAGATCCGCTTCGATCGGGAATCGGGCCGGCTCGACTACCTGCTGGACGTCTCCGGACCGGTCGACACCGCCCGGGCGATCGATCCACCCTGGTGGAGCGCCCAGTCCGTCGAGGACGGCGGCCCGCGGCTGCTGAGCTCGTTCCTCGCGAGCGCGGACAAGAGCTTCGCCAGCACGATGCTGCCGGTGGTCCTCGACTTTCCTCCGGATCTCTGGTTTCAGCGGATGGCGAACGAGATCGGGCTCTTCCGCGCGGAGCAGCTCAAGACCTCGCTGATCGACCGGGTGCAGACGGCGCACGCCGTCGAGCAGGTCGTGAAGAAGGAGCACGACGCCATGATGATCTGGTACCCGAGCGTGGACACCCTGGGACACCGAACCCGGCGCGGGCTGTTCGGAGCGTCGCGCGTCGCACTCGCCCAGCTCGACGCGGACCTGCCGGAGCTGGAGCAGGCGCTCGCCGATGAGGAGATCACCGACAGCACCTATTTCGTTCTGTTCGCGGACCACGGGAGCACGGGAGGACGGGTCATCCTGCCGCGCACCTGCGACCTGGCTAACTCGTTTTTCTTCGCCGGGATCCGCGACGAGGATGGGGACGGCCGCCCCGACGACGAAGGCGGCCTGGGGCTCAACGTGCGCTACCTGGAGCAGGACGTGCCAATCCAGCGGACCCACTCCGACCTGGCGAAGGAGGAGTTCATGATCTGCGCCACCCAGGCCTACTCCGCCGGCTGGATCTCGCTTCCCAAGGGGTCCTTCGACTCGAGGGACTGGTCCGCTCCCAACACCTTCGCGGAGCTTCTGCACTACTCGGTGGACGGCGCGATGGAACCGGTGAACCTCCCGAGACGGCTCCTGGGAATCCGGGTCGACGACCGGATCGAGCCCGGCCGGGTGAGCGACCGGCCGGTGGAATTGGTGCTCTGCCCTGCTCCGCCGAACCAGGTTCTGGTCCTCGGTCAGGCGGGCGACGCGGTCATCGAGCGCCGCCCCCGGCCGGACGGCGGGAGCCGCGCCTTCGAGTACCGGTATCGCGTCGTTGAACCGATCCGGGTCGGCCCCGACGGTGAACCGCTGCTCCTGGACGCGCCGCCGGAGGCGCCGGACCCGCTCGGCTACCGGCGGTCGCCCGCGATCCTGGAGCTGGAGCGCACCCAGCCCGGATGGTTGTCCGCCTGGCACGACGACCGCGCCTGGCTCGAGGCGACCGCCAAGACGGCCTACCCCGACTTCGTCTGCGCGCTGAGCCACCACCTGCTGGACGATCCGCGCGCGCCTGCATTCGATCCCGCGCTGCGCTTCGATCTCTTCGTGGTGGCGGCGCGCGGATGGAACCTGGGACCGGGCTCCCGGCCTCCATCGGTCCACCATGGTTCTCCCGACCGTGAGTCGGTTCACGTTCCGTTCCTCGTCGCCGGGCCGGGGGTCACGCCCGGAGTCCGCGTCGCCCGTTCGGCCCGCATTATCGACATCATGCCCACGATTCTGGACCTGCTCGACGTCGAGTACGATCCGGAGTCCCTCGACGGGCGGCCGGCGCGCGGCATCTTCGCCGCGCCCGTGGACGGAGCCGAGCCGACCGACCCGCTGCCGGTCGGCAGTTGGGCGAGAGCGGACCCTCCCATTCCAGACACCGACGAGCAACCGATGGCGGTGTTCCACGATGCGGAGGCCTGGCACGATCCGCACAACCTGGCCACCAATGTCGCGGCCCTGCTGGTGCAGGAGATCTTCCGGCTCGTCGACCGGGGGTTCGACACCGTTGTCCCGGGCCCGGAGCTGCGCCCGACCGGCCACGTCTTCGATTTCATGGCCAACCAGTACGACGAGCTTCCGGACGGCAAGTTGAAGAGCCGTCCCGCCGAGTTGCTCACCGCCTTGCGCCTGCGGCACATCACGATCGGTGAATTCATCAACCCCACGCAGAGCCTCCAGCACTTCGACCGCGCGGTCGGCGTGCTCCGCTGGGCGCAGGAGGTCGTTAGGGATCCGTTCGAACCGCTGGTCTCGCGCGATTCCTATGCGTTCCTGCCGTTCGACGCCGTGCTGGGCGGCGCGGCCACGATCCTGGATGGAACCAAGGACCTGCTGCTGGAGGGGTTCCTGCGCGTCAGCAATGGGTTGGTGATCATGGTGGAGGGCTCGGCGCGCAGCGTGTCGGGTCTGTTCACGGACGACCCGCCGTCGCGATACGCGGGCGCGAACCGCGCGTCGAAAAAATGAGTGATGCACAAGGTCCAACTGCTCAGGCTCATTGCGACCTTCGAGCCACGACAGATCTCACACGGTCTACGCAGGGTCCGCAGAGGTATAACTTCATTCCTCGCGACGCGCGTCCGAGCGCCGGGGAGCATCCCGTTCCTGGATCCACCCGTCCCGACTCCGGACGTTTCATGCTCCGCATTCGCCCCGCCGGCATTCTGCGCCGAACCCACGTGGCGGCATGCCCATTGCGCGCCTCGGCCCCCTCAAACACCGTTGTCCCCAGAGGAGACCGCCCCCATGAGATTGTCATCTACAAGCCCCTTCCATCCACTGAGATCCGCCCTGGCGTACGTCGCTCTCGCCGCGGCGCTCGCGTCGGCCGGCGAGGTCGACACCATGCACCTCACCGATGAACCAGGCAACTGGTTCAAGAGCGATGCGACCGGCACGCCCCTGACGGTGGTCGCACCGGGCGAGCGCGTGGACTTCG
>Ga0326597_10005961_pt1 | contig 16777 bp, 17 predicted proteins | sample RVTome_12_FD_203789 | JGI IMG/M metagenome (GOLD analysis project Ga0326597, IMG submission 203789) | Soil microbial communities from uranium-contaminated site in the Upper Colorado River Basin, Wyoming, United States - RVT100D185 | ecosystem: Environmental > Terrestrial > Soil > Contaminated >...
CAGACCCCATGATGGCGGCTTGAATGGGGTTGGCCCTCAAGAACCATGCTTCGCATCTACTTCGTGCGCCACGGACAGACGGATTGGAATTCTCTCAAGAAGCTGCAAGGCCAGCAGGACGCATCGCTCAATGAGTTGGGCGTGCGCCAGTCTCAGGCGGCGGCCAAGCGGCTGAAGAACGTCCCGCTGGAGGCCATCTACGCCAGCGACCTGACCCGCGCCCGCCAGACCGCCCAAGCCATCAACACCTATCACAACCTGCCGCTGCTGCAACGGCCGCACCTGCGCGAGCGCTGCTTCGGCATCTTTGAAGGGCACACGATCGAGCAGTGCACGAAGCGACATCCCGACGTCCGCGCCGCCTACGAGCGCGACCGGCTGGGCTACAAGATCCCCGAGGGCGAAAGCTACCTGGAGTTCACCTGCCGGGTGGGCGCCTTCTTTGAAGTCTTGCGAAAAGAGCACGGCGAACAAACGATCGCCGTAGTGGCCCACGGCGGCGTGCTGGGGGCGGCGTTCAGCCACATCGTCTCGCAACAAATGAATCTGGCCTCCCCGCCCTTTTTGCCCCTGTTTGCGGTGGGCAATTGCTCGATCTCGCAACTGCAGCACAAGGAGGGCCGTTGGCTGGTGCACTCCCTCAACCAGACCGACCACCTGAGCGGCCTGGTGGGAGATGACCGACCTGCGGAAGAATACGCTTAAGGTATTGGAACGATGGTAGAATCTCCCCGCTCCCCCTTTGCCAAAGGAGGACATATGGGGGGATTGACATCTGAAAGGAGCCATCCATGGAATCTCTGTTCAATCACCTGGACGCAAACCAGGGCCGCTATCTGCAGCGCTTACAGGATCTCGCGCGCCAGCCCAGCGTGGCCGCGCAGAACCTGGGAATGCGGGAAACCGCAGCCATGGTCGCCGATCTGCTCAAGGGGCTGGGCGCCGCCGTGCAGATCGTGCCCACCTCAGGCCATCCAGTGGTGGTGGGCGACCTGCCGGGCCGCTGCGAAAAGACGCTGAGCTTCTACAATCACTACGACGTCCAGCCGCCGGAACCCCTCCAATTATGGGACTCTCCCCCCTGGGAGCCGACGATCCGCGACGGAAAACTCTACGCCCGCGGCGTGGCCGACAACAAAGGAGACCTGGTCGCCCGCATCAGCGCGGTCGAAGCGTATCTGGCGGTGCACGGCCAGTTGCCCTGCCGCGTCAAGTTCATCGTCGAAGGCGAGGAGGAGATCGGCAGCCCTCACTTGCAGGAATTCGTGGACGGGCACGCCAATCTGATCCGCGCCGACGGCTGCATCTGGGAGTTCGGCGCCAAGGACCTGCAAGACCGGCCCGTCATCTCCTTCGGGCTGAAGGGCATCTGCTACGTGGAGCTGAGCGTCCAGTCCGCCTCAAGCGACCTGCACTCCTCCTGGGCGGCAGTGACACCCAACGCCGCGTGGCGCCTGACCTGGGCGCTTGCCTCGCTGAAAGGCCCCAACGAGCGCGTGCGCATTGCGGGCTTTTACGACGCGGTGAGGGCGCCAAGCGCCCAGGACGTCAAAGCCCTGAAGGCGCTGGGGTTCGACGAAGCCGGGTATCGAGAAAAATTCGGCATTGACGCCTACCTCAAGAACCTGACGGGGACCAAGCTGCTAAAAAAACTCTACTTCGAGCCCACCTGCACGATCTGCGGCATCGAGAGCGGCTACACCGGCGAGGGCGCCAAGACCGTTTCCCCCTGTCTGGCCAGGGTCAAGCTCGACTTTCGCATGGTGCCCGACCAGGACCCCAGGCACATCGTGAAATTGCTGCGCAAGCACCTGGACGAACACGACTTCCCCGACGTGCAGATCAAACTGCTGTCGGGCGAAAAGTCCGGCCGCACGCCGCTGGATGCGCCCCTGGGCAAGCTCGCCGTCGAGACCGCGCAGCAGATCTACGGCAAAAAACCGGTCGTCCACCCCCTGTCCCCCGGCTCCGGCCCCATGCACACCCTGTGCCAGCAGCTGGGCATCCCCAGCGTGTCCACCGGCTGCAGCTACAGCGGGTCGCAGGCCCATGCGCCCAACGAGAACATCCGCCTTGCGGATTTCCATCAGGGGATCAAGCATATGGCGCTCCTGCTAGACCGCTTTGCAGCGAGTTGAAACACGTGCGGGATGGGTATCTAAACCAGTCGCGCAAAAATGGCCGGGGTTGTAATGAGAATACCCTCGTACTCTCCAAGATCAAGTAGGTCTTGGTCTCCGGTGACGATGTAGTCGGCCCGCTGTTCGACCGCGGCGCTGAGCACATAGTCGTCGTCGGGGTCCGGGGTAATGCCCCGAACCAGTAAAGCGCTGGAGGCTTGAGTGGCCCTGGTTCCTAAATGCAAAAGCAAACGCGCTACTTGGGCTGACGTCAGCCATTGACGCTTTTTGATACGCGGGCGCTCCAGCACTTCGTGCAGCTCCTTCAATAAAACGGGGGAGGTGATCAAGGTCACTTCGCCCTTAAACCAAGCTTGAAGAATGCGCGCCGAGGCGCCGCGTTCGACGATCGTGGCGCTAGCCAACACATTGGTATCGAGTACGACCCGGATCATTTGGGTTGGGGAGCGGACTTAGCCCGAGCGTGAGCTTTACGAACTTCTTTAATGGCCAAAGCCACTTCGCGCTCCACTTCTTTCGGGTCTAGATCTTTGTTGTGAGCCCAGATTTCCTTGATGAGGGTTTCTAACTCTGCTTGAGCTTGAGCGCGGTCTCGGTTCACGATGGATTGGGGGCGCAAGATCAACTGGTTGCCTTTACGGATCACCTCAACGTAATCGCCCTGTTGGAGCGTCAACTCTTCAAACAGCTCTTTGGGGATGGTAACTTGTCGGCTGCGGGTGATTTTAACCAAAGGCATGAATGGCCGCCTCCTTGTGTTAAAGATGGGCTTGGTGAGCAAAGGCCAAATTACTTTATTACTATAACACTATCAGTTTAGGTGGGATTGAGACCGCTGTCAAGGGCCACTGACACTTTCGGTGGCAGCTAATATTATACCCCACTTGCGCCTTCCATCCGGAAAATCCGGGTTGATATCGCAAAGGACCTGAGTATCATCAAACCATGATCATCGAAACGCGAAAGTTGACCAAGACGTACCAGGCAGGACAGGAGCAGGTGTACGCGCTGCGCGGGGTGGATTTTCAGGCGGATCGCGGCGACTTCGTCGTGATCAACGGCCCCTCGGGCAGCGGCAAGACCACGTTCTTGAACCTGATCGCCTGCATCGACGACCCCACCTCCGGCGAGCTCGTCATCGAAGGCAAGCCCGTGTCCCGCTTGGACTCGGGCAGCCTGGCCAACGTGCGCCGCGACAAGATCGGCCTTGTGTTCCAGGCCTTCAACTTGATCGCGGTGCTGTCCACGTACGAGAACGTGGAGTACCCGATGCTCCTTCGGGGCACGCCCCCGCAGCAGCGCAAGAAGAAGGTGATGCGCCTGCTGGAAGAGGTGGACCTGGTCAAGGAGGCCAAGCGCCGTCCCGATCAGCTGTCCGGCGGCCAGAAACAGCGCGTGGCCCTGGCCCGCGCCCTGGCCAACGATCCGGTGCTGTTTCTTGCGGACGAGCCCACTGGCAACCTGGACTCCAAGACCGCGCAGCGCATCATGGACATCATGAAGCGGCTCAACGAGGAGCACAAGGTCACGTGCATCGTGGTCACCCACGCCCCCGACGTCAACGCCTACGCCCGAAGGCTGGTGCACATCCGCGACGGCATGCTCAGCGAGAAGAACCCGTATGCGTCTGCATCTGCGCCTAGCGCTACGTAATTTACGGCGCAACGCGCGGCGCACCGCCCTGAGCCTGGCCATCATTGCACTGGGCGCGGCCATGACGTTTGCCGTGCGCGGCTACGTGGACGACGCCGTGTTCAACATCCGCGACGGCACCGTGAGCCAGTACGGCAACTTCCAGATCGCATCCCCCCTGCTCTTCGACAACGAGGCCGAGGGCTACGAATACCTGATCTCGCCGGAGACGTTGAGCCAGGTGCAAACGATGCTGCACCGACACCCCGAGATCGTGGGCCACACCGTGCAGTTGAACTTCTCGGCCCTGGCCTCCTTGGGCCGCAAGACCCAGGTGCTGCGCGCCGTAGCCACGGAACCGGGAAACCACGCCCTGGACTACAACGACTTGGTGATCGAAGGGGCCGGTTTGCACCCCGAAGACCAGGGCAAGGTGTTGATCGGCAAATCCCTGGCCGAGGAACGAAACTTGAAACCAGGCGACGCCTTTCGCCTCAACGCCTCCACCGTGGACGGCGCATACAACGTGGGCAAGCTGGAGGTGGCCGGCGTCTTTTCGCTCAACAACGCGCAGGCCGAGGCCCAACTGGCGTTCGTGCCCCTGGCCTATGCGCAAGCCTTGCTCAACACCGCCGGCTACGGCAAGGTGATCGTCTCGCTGGACAATCTGGAAGACACCGAGCGCGTGGCTGACGCTGTGCAGGCGGACTTGAATGCAGCAGGCTTGGGCCTGGAAGTGCGCACCTGGGATCAGCTGTCGGAGTTTTATCAGCAGATCACGGGCTTCTTCGACGCCCTGTTCTTTTTCCTGACGTTTGCCATCTCGGTGCTGGTGTTCTTCATCGTGCTCCAGGTGCTGACCATGTCGTTCCTGGAGCGCACGCGCGAGGTGGGCACGATCCGCGCCCTGGGCGCCAAATCCAGCCAGGTGTTCTCCATGTTCCTCACGGAGGGTTTCCTGATCGGGCTGGCGGGCGGGGTATTTGGCATCGCATTGGGATGGTTTTTTTCGCTTGGCTTCAACGCGCTGGGGATTGGGTGGACCCCGCCGGGCGCGCTGGATCCGGTGCCCGTGCGCATCGCGGCCAATGCCCAGGTCATGCTGGCGCCGTTGATCGTGAGCGTCGTGGCCACCGTGTTTTCGGCGCTGTTCCCGTCGGCTCGTTCCGCTCGCCAGCGCATCGTGGACGCGCTGCGCACGGCGTAGGAGGCTGTATGTTCTTCAAGATCGCGCTGCGCAACGTGTTTCGCAACAAGCGGCGCACGCTGCTTTCCCTGGGCATCGTGGCCCTTGGAGTCTCGATTCTATCCCTGGTCATTGGGTTTGTCTCAGAAAGCCTGCGCGCCACCAAGGCCGAGCTGGCGCGCGAGATCGGAGCGTTTCAAATCGGCTCGGCCCTGATGTTCGACGACAAGGCTGAAGGGTTCGAGTACCTCATCCCCCCCCAGACCCTGGACCAGCTCAGCGCCATCCTGAACGCGCAGCCCCAGGTCAGCGCCTATACCTACCAGATCAACTTCGGCGGCATCATCGGCACCCAACGCAGCAGCACGGCGCTGGTCGCCCGCGGCCTGGTGCCGGGCAATCCCATCGAGGATTACTCAAGCTTGATCGAGTCCGGCGAACCGCTGAACCAAGACGATACGCCCCAGATCCTGATCGGACGCCAGCTGGCCCAAACCCTGGACGTAAAACCCGGCGATTGGATCAACCTGGCCACCGGCACGGTCAGCGGCGCCTTCAAGGCCGCAAGCGCCCAGGTCCTGGGCACGTTCCGCTACAACAACTCCCAACTGGAGGACCAGCTCGGCTTGCTCCCCTTGTGGTTTGCGCAGAAGGTGCTGCGCACCGACGGCGTAGAACGCGTGATCGTGCAGCTGAAAGATCTCGATCAAGCCCGGGCGGTGGGCGCCCAGGTGGAGCAAGCTTTGGCGCAGGCGGGCATCGGGCTTGAGGTGCGCGTCTGGCAGGAGCTGACCACGTTCTACGCGTCCATCGAGCAGTTCTGGAACGTTTTTTCGGGGTTCACGGTGATGGGCGTGTTCGTGCTCGCCTTCTTCAGCGTGCTGGAGGTGCTGACCATGTCGTTTCTGGAGCGCGCGCGCGAGGTGGGCACCATCCGCGCAGTGGGCACCCGGCGCCATCAGGTGTTTTGGACCTTCCTGCTGGAGGGAGCGTTGCTTGGCGCGTTGGGCGGGGCGCTGGGCCTTGCCTTGGGAGCGGCGCTCGCCTTTGCCATCAACGCCTTGGGGGTCGGCTGGCAGCCGCCGGGCGCGATCGATCCGGTGCCGCTGCAGATCGCCGTTGGCGCGGACAGCCTCACGCTGCCCTTCATCACCGCCCTGCTCTCCACCTTGCTGGGCACGCTGTACCCCGCGCTGAAAAACGCGCGGTTGAACATCGTCAAGGCGCTCAACTATGTATGATGAATTCGATTCCCTCTCCCCGCGGGAGAGGGGCAACCGAAGGTTGCTACAGGGTGAGGGGACCCAAAGCAAAGGAGATGTGTCAACGACCCGCCCCGTGAACGGGGCAGGTTTGTAGGTGATCGCAATGTGGAATGGCAATCCCCACGTTTGGTTGGTTGACGGCAACCCTGCCCGCGATGTTGCGGGCAGCGATGTGGTCGGCGTGGCCGGAGAAACCGCACTCGACGCACAGAAAGGCGGCTTGGCTTTGACGGTTGGACTTGGAGGCGTGACCGCAAGCGGGGCACTGCCGCGAGGTGTTCTTGGGGTCAACGAACACGACGGGGATGCCTGCAATTTGCGCCTTGTAAACGATCTTCTGCTGCAAATCATAGAACGACCAAGCATGGTGTTGTCTCCGTTGGCTACGTCTAACCGTTACCCGTTCGCGTATACCCTTGAGTTGTTCAAGGGCGATGCCGCGCCCGGTGTCTTTTGCCTTCTCAACTACACGCTTGGCGATGCAGTGATTCACGTCTTTAGCAAAGCGAGCCTCTTTGCAGCGGCGCTTCTTCATCACCTTGTGAGCCGATTCCGTCCCCTTGGATTGCAACTTGCTTCTAAGCTTGGCATGTCGCTTGCGAAGTCCATTGACGTGGCCTCCGGCGAACCTGTCCCCGTCACTGTCCGTGGCAATGTTTTGGATGCCAAGGTCAACACCAAGGAACCACTCGACCTCAGCTGGGGGGGGAGTCTCAACATCACAGGTGGTGAACAGATAGAACTCGCCGCCGATCAAGCACAGGTCAGATTCTCCACGCTGGGACTGAAGCAATCTCAGGTGGTGTTCGCCGCAAACAAAAGGGATGTGCTCACGCCCGCCAGTGGTCCAAATCGAGACCTCCTGCCGGTCGAGCATCCACGACAGGATGCGGTTGTCATAGGGAATAGAGCCGCGAAGGTTAAACGTGCGCTGCTTGTGCTTGCCCGCCTTGTAGGCATCTGCAACTTTGGCAACGCAGCGCACGGCCATTTGTGCTGTCAAATTAAAGCGAGAGCGGATCATTCTGTACGCCAGACGGTGAAGCGGAAACTGCTTGAACTGCTGGTTGTCCCACGCCAGCTTGCTGATTTCGTTGCAAGCTCTGTTGGCAGTCTGAAGCGTCTCAAGCAGCGCCCCTCGTTGCTCTGGAGTCGGTCGCAGTTTCACCTTAGCGGTCAATCTCATAATGTGAGTATCTTTGAAAGCGAGGTGAAGGTCAAGGGGCTTCGACCCTACTGGGCCGCGGCCAATTCCTCCAGCCCCCTGAACGGGGCCGGTCTCCTTGGCCCGTTTCTATGAGAAAGACGCTGCTATGCGCCGTGGTGGCGGTTTCGCTCCTGCCCGCCGTGCAGCAGGGGAACTCCCCATGGCTGCAGGTGGGGCAGACGCGCTTTGCAGGGGGCTTTGGACAGGCGCTGGCCTCCGACGGTCGGGATCTTTACATCCTGCGCCAGTTCACGGAAAACACGCGCATCGACTTCCAACACTTGGTGTTGACCGATGGTCTAGTCACGCAGACCGCGAACCTGACCTCACCACCCCTTGACGTCAAGGACGGCACGGCCATCGTTTTCGATCCAGAGGGCAATTTGTACGCGATGTTTGGAGCAGGTTACGCCGAACAGCGCAGGGGGTTTGCGCGCTATACCGCAGGCCGCTGGATCGAGCTGTCCCCCACCCCCGCGAACCAGGGGGCGGGGGACGCCATGACGTTTGTCAGCCATCAGGGCCAGCGGTATCTTTACGCCATGGTGGGCGCCGCGAGCGCTCAGCGGCCCGACGCCATCACGGCCTTCCTGCGCTATCACCTGAGCAGCGACCGCTGGGAAGCGATGCCCCTACCGCCCTGGGAGTGCAGCGACGACGGCTCGGCCCTTGCCTGGGACGGGGGCGAATTCGTCTACGCTTTGCAGGGATCGGACTGCCAGGATCAGCCGACGGCCGCCTTCGCCCGTTATTACCTGACGTTGCAGTTGTGGGAGCGGCTGGCGCCGGTCCCTGCCGCGGTGGATTACGCAGGGTCGCTTGCGTGGGACGGCGGGCAATTCCTGTACGCCACCACGGGCGCCGAAGACCCGTTTGAGGGGCGCGGCTTCTTCCGCTTTGACCTGGTCGAGAAAGTCTGGGATACCACCCTGCCCGCCTTGAACTGCTCGGTGGGGGATTACAACGGCAACCGGCTGGCCATCGCGGACGGGCGCATCTTCTACTGGCAGGGAACGCCCCCCACCTGGACGGACGCGTCCGAGTGCAACGGCGCGGGCCTTTATCTGGCAACCTGGTAGCAGCGCTTCCATGCCATGGAAAAAGAAGCAGGGGCGCACGACCGTGCGCCCCTGCCTTGCTTCAGCTTGAGTTGGTTTAGGCCGACAACGACAGCACGTAGGGCAGCGTCGGGCCGCCCAGCTTGATCGTCAGCACCAGGAACACAAACCCCGGCACCGGTCCGCCGCCGATGGTGGTGAACGGCGCCATGATCGCGGGGCGATCGCAGCTGACCGAAAGGCCCCCCACCCCAACGAACGTGGACGACAGCGACAGGCAGAAGCCGCCGCCGATCACGATCATGACCAGGTTGGCGTTGGGCTGGTCGTAGGTGACAGCCGCGCGCAGTTGGCCCGGCGCGCTGACGAACACGGCCGAGGCCTGGAAGCCGGAGCTCAAAGCGCCCAGCAGGATGGGGTCGCCCACGTCTCCCACCTTCGGGCTGGCTTCGCTGCCCTGCACGTTGACCTCAAAGCCGCGCGCCTGCAGCGTGTTGAGCACCTGCTGCGCGGTCATTCCCTGCAGCCCGGACAGCTCGCTGGGCACGGGAACGTTACCTTCGGTGGGTTCGGTGGTGGGCCGGGTGGTCGTCTGTCCTGCCACCCGCATCGAAACGCTGGCGCACTCGCCCTTTGCCGTGCCGTTGGCCTCCACCGTCAAGGTGTAGGGGGTGCTCCCTTCGGTGCCCGTAACTTGTGCGGATGTGGGAGTGGAATCACCCGAAAAAGGGAACTCCACCGTTTGCCCGGATGGAATAGATTGGGCGGGGAACTTGAGCTCGAACTTGATGGGAGAACTGCCATTAAACCAGACGATCTGGCTGACCGTGATGGACATCTGGCAGTTGTTGGACACGAACAAGCTGGTGGTGCCGGTCTGGGTCAACGCGTCGCCTGCCGCGATCAAGCCGATGGCCAGGATCGCGATCAACCCCGAGAACGTCAGAATCTTCTTCATGAACTCCCCTTTCTATGTTGAACGGTCGTAAACGAAAAAACCGAAGGCTCCTCGACGAGCATCACCCCCCTTAGGATAAAACGCCAGCGTTTTGTCTCCAGTCTAAGGCAAACACGCCAATCTCCGAACGCCTCATTTCGAACGGACACCACTCTAGAATAGCCAAAATGCAAGGCGCTGTGAATAGCAAAGAGGTGAAAACTTGCGGGCGGCCGGATGCAGGGAGTATGGTGAATTCATGGCATCCGTCACAGTGTTCGGCGCGGGCAGCTGGGGGACCGCCATCGCCTGCCTGTTGGCCCGGGGCGGACATCGCGTCCGCCTGTGGGGTCGCGACCCGACGCGGGTGGACCAGATCCGCCAAACCCGCACCAACGCGCCGTACCTGCCCAACGTGACATTGCCCGAAACCGTGGACTTCACCGCCGATCTGGGTCATGCCGCCCGGGGCGCGCCGGTGTGGGTGCTCGCCGTCCCCTCGTTTGCCATGCGCGCGCTGGCTGAGCAACTGCGCCCCCACTGCACCGACCGGACCGTCGTCGTCAACTTGGCCAAGGGGCTGGAGTCCAACACGCTCAAGACGATGTCCCAGGTGCTCCAGGACGTGCTGCCCCCCGCGCGCGTCTTCACCCTGTCCGGCCCCAGCCACGCCGAGGAGGTGGGGCTCGATTATCCCACCTCGGTCGTCATCGCCGGGCACGACCTGCAACGGGGAAAATCGTTGCAGCAGTTGTTCATGACCGAGCGCTTCCGCCCCTACCTGAGCGAGGACCTGCTGGGGGTGGAATACGGAGGCGCCATCAAGAACGTCATCGCGCTTGCCGCCGGCATCCTGGACGGACTCGGCTTCGGAGACAACGCCAAAGGGGCGTTGATCGCCAGAGGCTTGGCCGAGATGGTGCGCCTGGGCGTCAAGCTGGGCACGCAACGCGAGACCCTGTTCGGCCTCAGCGGCCTTGGGGATTTGGTCACCACGTGCACCTCCAAGCACAGCCGCAACCGCTTTGTGGGGGAACAACTGGGCAAAGGACGCTCCTTGGCGGAGGTGTTGAGCCAGATGAAGATGGTGGCCGAGGGCGTGTTCGCCACGCAAACGGTGGCGACGCTGGCACGGGCGCGCAAGGTGGACATGCCCATCACCCATGCCTGCCACGCCGTCTTGTACGAGGGCGCATCCCCGCTGGAGAAGCTGAGCGAGCTGATGACCCGCCAGCTCAAACTGGAACGAATATGATTCGCCTTTATTTGAAAACGCATGGCGCGACCTTGTCAAACTCTTCCCTCGCCCCCTTGTGGGGGAGAGGGGCAACCGGAGGTTGCTAGAGGGTGAGGGGGCAAAACTCATCAAACCCAAAAATTATTCCCTCATCCCAGCCTTCTCCCCAAGGGAGAAGGGGTTTGAAGCATCACGGAAAGGAGATGGAGATGACCCTGAAACACACCGCGCTTTACAGCCGACACCAAGCCCAAGGGGCCAAGCTGGTGGAGTACGCCGGCTTTGCCATGCCCCTGCAATACACCGGCATCCTGCAGGAGCACGACGCCGTGCGCCGCGGCGCCGGCGCCTTCGACGTGTCGCACATGGGCGAGTTACTCGTGCGCGGCCCGCAGGCTCTGGACTTTCTGCAATACCTCCTCCCCAACGACACCGGCCAGCTGGCGTTTGACCAGGTGCTGTACAGCTGCATGTGCTACCCCGACGGCGGCACGGTGGACGACCTGTTGGTCTACCGGCGTCCTGATCATTTCCTGCTGGTCGTCAACGCCGCCAACACCGACAAGGATTACGACTGGGTCAAGCAGCAGGCCGGCCGATTCGACGTATCCGTCGAGAACGCAAGCGATCGCTTCTCCCAACTGGCGATTCAAGGCCCAAAGGCGCAAGCCTTGCTGGAGAAGGCCATCCGTAAGGACTTGTCTAAGGTCAAGTACTACTGGGCCACCGAGGCGACGTTGTACGGGGAAAAAACGCTTCTGTCTCGCACCGGGTACACGGGCGAGGATGGCTTTGAGATCTACAGCGGCCCGCAGGCGGCGTGCAGACTGTGGGACGACCTGATCAAGGCGGGCGTTGTGCCCATCGGCCTGGGCGCGCGCGATTCGCTGCGCTTTGAAGCCTGCCTGCCGTTGTACGGGCACGAGTTGGACGCCACGACCTCGCCGGTGGAAGCCGGCGTGGGCTGGACGGTGAAGGACAAACCCAACGAGTACCTGGGCAAGCAGGTGCTGTTGCGACACAAGCGGGAACGACCGCGCCACCTGGTGGGGCTGCAGATGGTCGAAGCCGGGGTGGCCAGACAGGGATACAAGGTGGTGCAAGGATCCACCCCGATCGGGGTGGTGACCAGCGGCATGAAGGCGCCCACCGTGGATGCGTTCTTGGCCATGGCCCTGGTCAAGCAGCCCTTGGCGCTCGGCGCGCCGGTGCAGGTGGACATCCGCGGCGCGCTGAAGCAGGCGAAAGTGGTCAAACTCCCGTTCTATAAGGGATCGGTCAAGCGCGGGTAGCGTTGGTTGGGGTCCCTTATGACTCCGGGTTGGGCAGCACTTTGCTGATCAGGATCCCGATGAGCACCATGGGCAACGCAAACAGCGTGCTCAGCAACGCCTTGGCGATCGACAGTTCGGTCGCCAGTTCCAAACCCAGGCGATTGGCCTCAAACTCTGGCAAAACCAGCGCCAGCGCACACACGATCACGGTGACTAATCCGGACCACAAGAACGCGACCAAGCTGTGCTGCAGGTGGTGGGTCAGCAAGCCGATGAGCATCCCCGCCATCAGGGCAAAGACGAAGCCAATCAAGGGCGGCACGGGTGAAAAATCGCTCAACTGGTACAGGGACATCCCTCCGCCGCTCAAGAACCCGGAAAGCACCCCAAGCCAGAGCAGGTAGTAGATGTTCGAGCGCCAGTCGGCGATGTCGCTCAGGCGGGTTTCCCAGACCACGGTAAAGGGCGCCCGCTCTGCGGCCGGCTGCATGGGTTGAGCGCCTGATTTGCTCACGGCGACCCCTCCTGCAGGGGAAAGGCCCCTTCCACCACGTAGAACGTGTTCAAGGCGGACTGCTCGAAGCCAAAGCGCACGCGCGCCTTGCCCGTCAAGAGCATGGTCATGCCCTGCGCTTTTGCGGCCTCGAACTGCTCCTGCCTGCCTTCGAAGAAGGGCACGATGAGGGGAATGGCCTTTGTCTCCTGGGACAGCACCTCGTGGTTGCCCTCGCTGATGGTGAACGAACCGACGGACTCGTTGTTGAAGAACAGCTGCGTGTTGATGGCTTCCACCCACATGGGCAGGGCGGACGTGTTGGAGAACACGATGTCGAAAGTCAGGTTCAACGCGCTGCGCCCCGTCTTAGGGTCCGTGTCCAATTGGGTGCCGGCCCAACGCACCTCGGTGTTGACCTCATCCAGGCTGTCGATGAAGCTCAGGTAGCGCGCCTCGGTGGTGAGCAACAGCACCAGCAACACCAGCCCCACAGTCGATCCGGCGATCCAGACCCAACGTTGTTTCATGGCGCGTCTCCTTGCGTTTTATACTTCATAGCATGCGACGAAATGGCCGTTGCCCCGGTCCACCAAGGCCGGATGAACTTCCGCTTCGCAGCGCTTGGAAGCCAGCGGGCAGCGGTCGTAGAAGCGGCAGCGCGGGTGCGGATCGATGGGTTTGGGAATGCTGCCCTTGAGCTCGATGGGCTGGCGCTTGTACGCCGGATCGGGCACGGGCACCGCCGAGATCAGCGCCCGGGTGTACGGGTGCAGGGGGTTTTGCAGGATCTCCTCGGTGGGGCCCATTTCCACGATCTTGCCCAGGTACATCACGGCGATCCGTTCGCACATGTAGCGGGCCACGGCCAGATCGTGGGTGATGTACAGGTAGCTGATCCCGAACTCCTTTTGCAGGTTCTGCATCAAGCGCATCACGCCGGTGCGGATCGAGACGTCCAGCATCGACGTGGGCTCGTCGGCCACCACAAAAGTGGGGCGGACGATGATGGCGCGGGCCACTGCCACGCGCTGTCGCTGCCCTCCCGAGAGCTCGTGAGGGTAGCGGAACATGAAGCTCTCGGCCGGGGTCAGACCCACCACTTCCAGCATCTCCATCACCTGGGCTTCGCGCTCGTGCAGGGTGCCGATCTTCTGCACCTTCAATGGCTCCGCCACGATGTCGTAGATCGTTTTGCGCGGGTTGAGCGAGCCGTACGGGTCTTGAAAGATCATCTGCACGTGGCGGCGAAAGCGCTTGAGCCCGGCCCCATCGAGGTGCGCGATGTCCATGAACTCCACGTTCCTGGCCCGCTGCGCCCAGACGTCCCACGCCCCGCGGCCGTTTTGCGCCGCGCTGGGGGGCTGGAACCGGGAGATGTGGTCCATCACGATGCCGCGCCCGTTTTCCCCGAAATGGATCTTGACTTGGCTCAATTGCTCGGGCTTGCGCGCCAACTGCGACAACGCCACATCCGCCTGCTGCTTGAAGTGCCTGGGGTTCGCCCCCGGCGCCACGTCCGCCGCCACCACGCTCAGGGCGCGCTTCTCCTCGTCCAATCGGATGGAGATCGCGCCCAGCGGCGTGCCGCCCTGCTGCAGGACGAAGCCGCGCACCTGGGGCCTGCGCATCAGGATGTGGCCGCTGGTGGGCTCGAGCAACCGCACCAGCAGCGAACCGGTCGTGGTCTTGCCGCAGCCGGACTCGCCCACCAAGCCGAAGGATTCTCCCTCCTGGATGTAGAAATCCAGGTGGTCCACCGCGTGGACGTGCTGGAGCTTGCCGCGCACGAACAGGCCCTTTTGCACGGGGAAGAGCTTGCGCACATCCTGGACCCAGATGGACACGTTGGCAGGCAAGGCTTGGTTCATGATGCTCTTACTTTAGCTTTCTCCTTGACCGGATGCCAGCAAGCGACCGAGTGGCGCTCGTCGCGCAGCTCGAGCGCGGGCTCGCTTTGCTCGCAGGTTTCACTGGCGTAGGGGCAGCGCGGGTGAAAGCGGCAGCCTGCGGGCGGTTTGAGCAGGTTGGGGGGTTCGCCTGGAATGGTGAACAAATCGTGCTTCTCCCCGCGAATGCTGGGGAAGGACGACATCAGCGCCACCGTGTACGGGTGCTGAGGGCGCTTGAATATGTCGTCCGTCGGGCCGAACTCCACCATCTTGCCCGCGTACATCACGCCCACCATTTCGGAAACCTCGGCGATCACGGCGATGTCGTGGGAGATGTAGATCATGGCCATGTTCAACTGGCGGCGCAGCTCGTCCATGCGCTTGAGAATGCGATCCTGCACGATCACGTCGAGCGCGGTAGTGGGCTCGTCGGCGATGATCAGGGCGGGGTAGCAGGCAAGCGCCATGGCGATCACGGCCCGCTGGCGCATGCCGCCGCTGTACTCGTGGGGGTAGGAATCGATGCGCGTGGCATTGATCCCCACCAGCTCGAACAACTCCGCCACGCGAGCGCGGGCGGCTTCGTAGCTCGTGGACTCGTGATTCTGGATGGCCTCTATGATCTGATCGCCCACCCGATAGACCGGGTTCAGCGTGTTCATCGCCGCCTGGAACACCATGGAGATGCCCTTCCAGCGGACTTGGCGCATTTGCTCCTCGTTCAGCGTCACCAAGTCCTGGCCGTTGAACAACATCTGCCCCGATTTGATGTAACCGTTCTCGGCAAACAGGCGCATCAGGGTCAACGCCAAGGTGGTTTTTCCGCAGCCGGACTCCCCGACCAGTCCCAGCGCCTGCCCGCGCTCCAGGGAAAACGACACGTTTTCCAGCGCGCTGACCTCGCCCTTCTTGGTGCGATAATGAACGGATAGGTTCTTGACCTCAAGCAATGCCAAATCGCCTCACCCCACTGGACAACGACTGTATAGGCCGATCACACCCGGCGCAAGCGGGGGTTGACGATCTCATCAAAGCCGCGACCCACCAGGTAGAAGGCTGCGCATAGCGCGGTGATCGAAAGCGACGGGGGAAAGAACAGCCACCACGTCTTGATCATCCAATCGCCCTGCAAGTAGCCGGCGATGTTGGCCATCTGCACCATCAACCCCCAGCTCATGTGCACGTTGATCACCCCGAAGAAGCTCAAGACCGCCTCCGAGAAGATCGCGGTGGTCACGCTGAACATCATGTACAAGAAGCTCAAGGGCAGCAGATTGGGGATGATGTGCGACAGGATGATGTGAAAATGGTTCCCCCCCGAGATGCGGGCCGCATCCACAAACGGTTTGACCTTGATGGTCATGGCCTGGGATTTGAGCACGATGGCGATGCCGCCGAAGCCGTGGACGATCCCCAGGATGACGGCCAGGGTGTACAGGTTCAAATCCTCGATCAACGCGCTGAGCACGATGAAAAACGAGATCAGGGGAAACAGCAGCATCACGTCGGCCACCCGCATGAAGAAGGTGTCCACAAAGCGCCCGAAGTACGCGGCGAGCGCCGCGACCAGCGTTCCGATGAACACCGTGATGAGGGCCGCGATCACGCCGAGGAAGAATTCAGCCGCCGCGCTGAAGGACAATTGAGCGAACACGTCGCGTCCCCACGGGTCGGTCCCCAGCCAGTGGGTTGCCGACGGCGGGGCCGGGTTCATGTCAAGGCCCGCAGCCGCCCGCGCCATGGATTGTTCCATGTCGTACCCGTGCTTGGGGTCGTAGATCTCCGGATCCCAGACCGTGTTGATCAAGATCGGATACGCCGCTGCAATCAGGCCGTAGAACAAGATGATGACCAACCCTGCAAGCCCCAACGGCGATTCCCGAAAGATGCTCCAGTTGTTCCCGAAGCTGCGACGCAGCAGGCGCAGGCGAACGCGCCACAGCGATTCAGCCGCTGGAGACTTTAATTGCACGCTCGTAGCCATGATTCCCCCTTAGTGATAGCGGATGCGCGGGTCAAGATAGGCATAGGCAATGTCAGCCACCAAGTGGGCGATCAAGGCGAAAATGCCGGTGAATACGAAGGTGCCTACGGCCAGAGGATAGTCCTGCTCCACCACCGCTTCGTACAGCGTCAGGCCAATGCCCTTCCAGGAAAACACCGTTTCCGTGATGATGCCTCCGTCCACGGTGAAGGCGATGGCCAGGATGAAGCTGGTGACCACCGGCAGGAGGGCGTTGCGCGCCGCGTGGTTGTTGCGCACCACCTTTTCCGGCAAACCCTTGGCGCGGGCGGCAAGCACGTAATCTTCCTTGATCACGTCCACCATGCTGTCGCGCGTCAGCAGCATCGCGCCTCCAAATCCGATCAACGCAAGCGTGGTCGCCGGCAGCACCATGTGCTGCAAGATATCGGCAACCAAAGGGCCCTCGGTGGTTTGTGTAAAGGCCCACCA
>Ga0326597_10005962_pt1 | contig 16775 bp, 18 predicted proteins | sample RVTome_12_FD_203789 | JGI IMG/M metagenome (GOLD analysis project Ga0326597, IMG submission 203789) | Soil microbial communities from uranium-contaminated site in the Upper Colorado River Basin, Wyoming, United States - RVT100D185 | ecosystem: Environmental > Terrestrial > Soil > Contaminated >...
TACAAACGCCAACGACGAGCGTTTCGCTCTAGCCGCCTAATACCGGCTAGACGCTGCACTGGTCTGCTGATGGGCCAGGCTCCCTAAAAGGAGTGCAGCGTCATTCACATCAGCCTCTCTTCCGGGCCTGGCCGCTTGGCCCGGGGGATCCGTCGAAGCGGCTAGCCGCGCACCAGCCTGCCGGTTGGCGGGTGCAAGGCGAAGCTCAAACAACCAGGCTAAGCATGTAGTCCTGACTGCCGAGGGCTTGCGGACGCGGGTTCGATTCCCGCCGCCTCCACCAACAAGTCCACCCGTCCGCTTCGCGGTTTCCGGGCAAGAAAAAGGACCCTGGCCGGGTCCTTTTTCCTCACTCGCTCAACCTGGCGTTTCTAGTTCCGGAAGTCGAAGATGATGTTCACCCTGCGGTTTTCCTGCCGCCCTTCCGCGCTCGTGTTGTAGGCAAAACGCCGGGTTGCGCCGAACCCCTCCGCGAACAGCCGCGTGCGGTCGACACCGAACTGATCCGCCAGGGCGTTCACCACGCTCTCGGCCCGGCGCTGGGAGAGCTGCATGTTCTGCTCGTCGCTCCCGCCCTGCAGGTTGCTCGTGTGTCCCTCCACGATGGCGATGACCTTGGGATTCGCCTTCAGGAAATTCGCCACCTTGCGCAGCTCCCCGCGGTACTGCGGCCGAATGTCGGCCTTGTTGGTGTCGAACTCCATTTCCAGGGCCATGGTGATCCTGGCGGGGGCCGGCGTGAGCCCCTCGACGTCCGTCGCGCACGCGATGATGGCGTTGATCCGCCGGTTCAGCCGCTTGCCGATCTCGGTGCGGTTGTCCGCGATGGGGCGCGTCTCGCCGTAGCCCACGGCCCTGAGCCGGGATCGGGCGATGCCGCGGCTCACGAGGTAGCTCACCACGTTGTCCGCGCGGCTCTGGGACAGTCGCATGTTGTCGGCGCTGGAACCGACCTCGTCCGTGTGGCCCTCGATCACCGCCGTAGTGTCGGGGTACTTGCGCATGAAGATCGCCACCTTCTCGATCTTCTCCTCGACTTCGTGCTGCACGGTCTTCTGGTTGATCTCGAACTGGATGTCGAGAATGCTGCAGTATTGCTGGGTCCGCACCACGGGCACGATGACCAGCACCGGTGCGGGGGCCGGCGCTGCCGCGACCGGGACCGGAGCCACATACGGCGGCGGCGTTGCCGCCCGCGGGGCGGGCTTCTCGGTGCCGAACCTGTAGATGAGTCCGACCGACACCAGGTCGATGTCGCCCTTGTTGCCGACCGCGTCATCGACGCGGTAACGCTCCCACTCCCCGCGCAGTCCCCAGGCTCGCGTCAAATCATATTGAAGGCCGACGCCGTACTTGTATTTGGCTTCGCTTTCCTTGGGGTTGGGGTTGGACGCTGCGACGGCGGCGCCGTCGCCGGCGCCCGTGAACCTGTCCTTGCCCTCGGTGTATATCAAGCCCAGCCGGGCAAAAGCGGAGAACTTCTCCGTAAACGGCAGAATGCCGACCGCATCCAGATTCAGGCCCTGGACCTTGATGTCTCCGGTAAACGAATTGGCCGGCGGGTAAGTCGCCGTGAAGCCGAGCTTGCCGAGGTTGAAGTAGCCTCCTTCGACGGCGAAGTTCTTGCTGAACTTCCTGCCCGCGAGGAGCTTGAAGCCGACGTCGCGGTCGTCATCGTCGAACGAGATCCCCGTAACTGGTACCCCCACCTGGTTGGCGATCCGCTCGTGGTGGATCCCGGTTCTCGATTGGCCGATGCTCAGTCCGCCGTACCAGCCCGATTCAGCTGCCAGCGCGGCCTGGCCGCTGACTGCCGCGAACCCCACCAGTCCGAGGGCCCCCACGGTTCTGACTAGTTTCATGTTCTTCTCCAAAGTGGCACTTGTCCTGCTTTCACACCGAATACTTGATGCCTTCTTACTGGCAACTAGCAGGTGCACTGGGATGGCCCGGCACTGAAACGACGTTAGAGTCGAATACAAACGCGCCAGCGCCACCCACCCACGCCCCGGCCCACAATCTGCCGCACGAGGTTGCGCCGGTGTTCATAGTGATGTCTGAGGCGGCGAGTATGTTGCCCTGCCATTCAGTGCCCGTTCCGAGCGTCGCTGAACTGGCGGCCTGCCAGAAGACGTTGGAAGCCTTGGCGCCGCCAGCCAGCAGGATACGGGCGCCGGGTGCCGTGCCGACCGTGCTCGATGACTGGAAGATGAAGACAGCATTCGGGTTGCCCTGGGCGTCGAGCGTGAGATCCCCCGTGATCAATATCGACGTGACCGATTGATAGAGGCCAGGCACGAACAAGTTGTCTCCCTGCACGAGCGCGCTCCCGGTCGGCTCTCCTAAAGTGGTGCCAGCCGGTATACTGGTGGCCCCGCCTCGTGAACCGGCGGCCGGGGGCCCGGCCGGGGGAGTGATGTCGAGAAACGCCGCATTCATGTCGGCCTTGACAGCAGTTGCGACGCCCCCGGTAATGACTACCGTCCCGTTGAGTGTTGGAGCATTGCCTCCGCAAGTACCAAACCCGGCCGTCCCCGCCCCCCCGGGAACTGCCACGGCATTACACGTAAGAGTTGGATCCAGAACCACATCCCCGTTAATCGTGGTATTGGGGGCAGTAGGGGTGTTGGTTACCCCGGCCGTAGCCGCAATGCCGAACGGCTCGGCCAATCCAAGTGCGGGCGCTGGCCCTGCCGGCCCGGGGTCGCCTGCCCCGCTGGTACCGGGGCCGCCTGCCCCGCTGGTACCGAAGATGTCATCGCCGCTGCCGCATCCAGCCAAGAAGACGGCGAGGACCGCCGCCATAATCCATGTCCGTGCCTTGAGACCGCCCCCGTAGTCGTTCATTTTCCCATCCTTCTTCCGCGAATTAGGCCGACGGCGTACAAACCAGATGCCGGTATTACGTTTATCCCCCGTTCGCCCGGATCGTTCTGTTCGATGCCGTACACATGGCGCCTATTCTTGCCGTAGCGCGGGCTGGTCTGTTCGTTGACGGACATAAAAAAGCCGTCCCGCGACGGCTTTCTTATCCTGCTTTACTGTGAGTTACGGGACTACCACCGTCGTGGCATCAAGAACGATCGCGGTCTGCGCCAGCAGCCTGCCCTTGATCGACGAGAGGTTGCCGAACGTGATCGACGTCTGCCCCAGAACGACGCCCTCGAAGTGCGTGCCCGCTCCAACGGTCACCGCACCGGAGACCTGCCAGAAGATGTTCTTGGCAACTGCGCCACCGGTGAGGATCACGTTCTTGGCGGCGGCCATGTCGAGAGTTCCCGCCACCTTGAGGATCCAGACATCTGTTGCGCTGCCGTTGAACGTGAGGTCGGTCGGGATATTGACGGCGCTCCCCCACTGATAGACGCCGGGGGCGAGGGTCAAGCTGGTCAGGGTTCCGCTGCCCACGTCCGTCGTCGCAGCAGATGTCGGTGTCCGTCCAGCAGCGTCGGTGTACGCGGTTTCCATGTTGCCTACGGCTGTGGTCAGGTCAACCGCAGTCGTTCCCCCCACATTGTCGGCTGCGTACAGTTTTCCGGGCGCGGCCACCTGCGCGGACGTGAAATAGGTATCCGTGGGTTCGGTGATCAACGACCATCCGGTCAGGAAGGTCCGGGCGGCCGGGCTCAATCCCACGTTCCCGGTCACTGCCGAGCTGGGAACGGTCGAGATCCCTGTTTTCGCCAGAAGCGCATAGTGGGCGGCCGTGCCGAGAGCCACGCAGTCCGCTCCCACGCAGGCTTCTCCCGTCGGGCCTGCTCCCGCACTCGAGCCGGCCCCACCACCGCCGCCACCGCCGCATCCGGCAACCACGCCGGTCAGAATCAATCCCATCGACCACTTCAGTAACCTGAATTTGCTCGAGTGCTTGTTCATACGCTTTTCCTTTTCATTCACATCGGACACACGGCCTGGAGGCCACTGGTCGAATGACACTTATCCGCCTTTCGCTCCGCTCGCACCGTGCGCTCGCGTACATACTAAAAAAAAGGCCGTCTCGCGACGGCCTTCCTGCCCGCATTGCCCTGGATTACGGCTGCGTCACCGCGTTCTGATCGAGAGTGACCTGGGTCCCCGCCAACAGCCTGCCATTCATCGATGCGCCGGTCTTCATGGCGATCGAGGTCTGGGAAATCAATACACCTTTGAATTTCGAGGTCGTTCCCAGGTCCGCCGCCGCGAAGGTCGCCCAGTAGATGTTCTGGGGCAGCGCGCCGCCGGCCAGGATGATCTGCACGCCTGAGGCTACGGTGAGGCCTTGCGCGATCTGGAAGATCCACACATCGTTGGCGCCGCCCGTGAGCGTGACATCCGTCGGGATCAGGACTCCGGTGCCCCACTTGTAGGTGGCAGGGCCGAGATTGAGCCCGCCGATGTCTCCGGCACCCAGCTCGGTGTAATCGGGCGCTCGTCCTTGGGCATCGGTGTACGCGGTCCCCTTGTCGCCTATGGCTGTGGTCAACCCAGTAGCGTCAATCACCTTACACGCAGGACCCGTATCATCGACGGTGAATATCGTCCCGGTCACTTCCGGGCAGGTCAGGTCAATGCCAGCACCCGTACCCGGGCTCAAACCCACGTTCCCGGTCACCGCCGAAGTTGGGACGTTTGTAATCGCCGATTCGGCCAGAATCACGAAATTGCCGGCCGTTCCCATGACGACCGGTGCGGGGCCTCGGCCAGCGCCGTCTACGCCCGTGCCCGCGCCTGCGGCTGTAGGAGTGCCTGCTGCGCTGCCCCCGTCGCCGCTGCCGCATCCGTACGCAAAGCCGGTGAGAACCAGCGCCATCAACCACTTCAGCAGCTTCGAGTCGCTCGAGTACCTGTTCATACGCTTTCCCTTTGAATTCACATCGGACTCACGGCCCGGAGGCCACTTGTCGAATGACACTTATCTTCCTTTCGCTGCGCCCGCACCGTGCGCTGTCGTACATTGTCGGCAATAGTTCCGGCCGGCGCCTTTCACTCTGTGCGCTGGCACACAGAATGCGCCTTGCGCCGCTTGCGCTACGGGACCAAGGCAAAGTCCCGGGTTGCGTCCGCCGTGGAAATCTCCTGACTGAAGGACTGGGTCTGGTAACCGCTCGCGGAAGCCTCGACGGTGTACTGGCCCGCCAGCGCAGATTGCTCTTCGAGTGCAATCGGCAGCGTGCCCGCGCCGTAATGCCCGAGCAGGGGCGCGGCAACGGGCAAGGCCAGCGTGTAGTCGCCGGAAAGGAGATCGGCTGCCTGCGACTTCACCGTCACTGTCGGGCCGCTGCCGAATGTTTGCTTGGCGGCGACGAAAATGACTTCTCCAGTCGCGCTGGCCGGGGTCAGGGTCGCGTTGCCGCTGATGTTCCGCGTGGTGGAGGCCGGCAATGAGATCGGCGTGGCGTTGGTGCTGACCATGACGACGCTCGTGCGGCTCGCGACCGGCACCGCGCCGATGACCGCCGTGGCAAGGCTGTCTGCGGCAAGGACGACGTCGTAGTTGCCAGGGGCAAGACGGGCGAGAAAGAACGAACCGGTCGACGCGACCGGCACGGTGGACCGCACCACGGTGCCGTTCAGCTGCGCCGACACTATGACGTTACCGGCAGGCAAGGACGTATCGACGAAGCCGTTGATGCCGTTGAGCTGGGTGGGGATGACCTTGATCACGGGCTTCAGCAGGTAGTCTCCATTGCCGAGCGCCACGACGGATTTGCAGGCGTCGAAATCCAGCACCAGATCCACGCGCTGACCGGCGGCCACGTCGAACTCGTGGACCAGCTTGATTCCGCTATGCACGGCGCTGGGCGTGATCAGCGCGATCTCCCCGGCGGGCGTGCCCGAAGTCAGGACAATGGAATTACTGGCAGCGCTCGATCCGTTGTTGGCGACCAGCACCAGGCGCACCTGCGTGTAGCGGCCCGCCGGCAGCACCGTTTCGCCAAGGCTCTCGAGCACGCCGTTGGTGAGGTCGAGCAGGTTGATTTTCCTTGCCGGGCTCAAGGTGATTTCGGACCACCCGCCGGCGTTTTCGGAAGCGCCGCCGCTCTGGTGCACCCGCACTTTGCTGACGGTCACGTTGACCTCGTCGAAGCCGCAGGCCGGCGAATCGGTGAGGGAAACGCCGAGCGTGCCGGAACCCCCACCGTCGCCACCCCCACCGCAGCCGGCCAGCAAAGCGGACAGTAGGAAACTCGTGAGCCGGCCGCACGTTGTTGCGGAATTCCATTTGCAGTGAGTCATTTTCATCTCCATGAAAAAGAAAAGGACCCTCGCGGGTCCTCTTCTGTTCGTCGCGACTGCCGGCTTGCTCGTTATTGCGTGTTGCCGCCCATGCGTCCCGGGTCGCCCGGCGTGCCGCCGAGTTCGTCGTTCGTACGGGGGGAGCCGGTGAAGGGGTTGGAGCTGTGCCCGTCCTGGTTCGAGTTGCCCGGATCGCAGCCCTCGGGCCCGTTGCCCACGCCCTGGTTGCACTTGCTCTGCGATTTGCCACCACGGCCGCCAGCCTCGCAGCCGAGGAAGGCCACGTCGGTCAACGTCACCGCCGCTTTCGCCAACGCCCGACCCTCAGCCGGTGTTCCTGGCGCTGTACCGGTCATGGTGATGGCCGCACCCGCGAGGATGGTCCCTTTGAAGTCCGAATCCGTCATCGTCGCGGCCGCATCGACCCACCATGTCACATTGCACGCCTCCCCGCCGCCTTCCATGGCCACCGAGAAATTGGTGCCCGTGAGGGCGCCGGGCGCGAGGGTCCCGATCTTGAACAGCCAGGAGTCGTTCGAGCCTCCGTTGAGCGTCAACAGGCCCGTCAACGTCGCCGCCGCGTCGAAACAATAGACGCCGGGCGAAAGCGTCACGCCGGCGAGGGTGCCGGTGAGGGTCTCGTTGCAGGAGATGCTCGCGAGCGCGTCGTACGCGTCGTTGAAGTCTTTTACAACATTAGCGGAAACCGGCGCGATGACCGCCCCCGTAATCGTGCAATTGGTCTGCGTGACCGAGGCCTCGAAGCCGGAGGAGCCCACGTCTCCGTCGATGCTGGACCGGGTACAGGTGACCGCCCCTCCATGATCGGGCGCCGCACTCAGGACCGCGAAGCTTGACGCGCTGCCCAACTCGGGCGCGCTCTGCGCGAATGCGGCCTGCGTGAGCAGCGCCAGCACGCAGGCTGAAAAATACTTCTGACAGGAGTTCATTGCATGTCCTCTGTGGTTTCATCCACGACGGGTGCCACCCCCGGAGGGTCGCAGTTCCCGGCGCGGCTGCAGTTATCCGCCGTTTGCGCCCGGCGCACCGTGCGCCCGCGCACATACGGCGAAGAGCGTCGCTGGACATAAACACCGTGCGCTGTCGCCGGTAATAGTTCCGGCCGGCGCCTTTCGCTTTGTGCGATGGCATACACACCAAAGAAAAAGGACCCTCGCGGGTCCTTTCTCATTCCTGCCGGGAGGGGGCTCTTTCCCGGTCGAGGTCTCAGCTCAGTTCACTTGCCTTTCTTGGAGCTCCATGGGCTCTTGCCACGCCCGCGGTCGTCGTCGTCGTCGTTGTCATCGTCGTCGTTGTCATCGCGATCGTGCCCCTTCTTCTTGTTGTGCTTGTGGTGTTTCTTGACCTTGCAGGACAAGGAGCCCGACAGCGCGTCGCAACCGGTGAGGGCGGCGTCAGTCATCGTCACAGCGACGTCCGCCAGGGCTCGACCGGCCAGGGTTCCACCGGTCAAGGTGATGGACCCGGCGATGGCGTTACCCGCGAGGACATTTCCTTTGAGTGCCGAAGTCGTCATGGTCACAGCGCCGCTCGGTGCCCAGAATACGTTGCACGCCTGCCCGCCGTTGACCATGGTCACCGTGAAGTTGGTGCCCGTGAGCGCACCGCTCGCCTCGGTCCCGATCTGGAAGATCCAGACCGCGTCGGGGTCGCCTTGTGCGTCGAGGGTCAGCACGCCCGCTCCCGTCAACGCGGCACCGGTGCAGTAGACACCGGGGAGCAGCGTCACGGGGCCCGTGATCGTGCTAAGCAAGGTATTGGTGCAAGGCATGGCCCGGACAGCGTCGTAGGCGGCGAGGAAGTCAGCGCGCGCTCCGACTGCGGCCGCGTTGGTCGCCGGAGGCATCCCGCCCAATATCGTGCAGCCGGTATTTGTGAAGGCGCCACCGGAGCCTACGTCTCCGGCGACAGTGGAGGCGGTGCAGGTCACCGCCGTGCCACCCAGGACCGTGAATCCCGACGCGTCACCCAGGTCTGGCGCCTGTGCGAATGCTGCCTGGCTAAACAGCGCGAGCAAGCCAGTGGAAAGTAATTTCTGACAAGAGTTCATTGCGCCACCTCCATGGTTTTGTCCACCGCGACGGAAGCAGCCCTCGGCGGGTCGCAGCTCCCGGCGCGGCTGCAGTTATCTGACGTTTGCGCCCGGTGCACCGTGCGCCAGCGCACATACCGCGAAAATCGATCGGCTACGATCCGAACGCGGTCCGGTTCGAGCTGAGCTCGAAGTTGCCCGCGCCGCGCTCAACGGTGATGAGGCGAAAAAGCGGTGCGAGCTGCTCCTGGTACGAAGCCGGAACGCGCGCAGCGACGAGAAAGTTCGGCGCGGCGCCGCTGGTCCAGGTGCCTTTGCCTTCGAGTTGCACCGGCCCCTGGAGCGTGCTCAATGCGGCGTGCACGGCGGAGCCCACGGCCTTGATCTGCACCTTGTAGTCGCCGAGAGGCGAAACGGGCGTCAGCGCCGATCCGGCGGCGCGCCAGCGCAGCGTGGCCTCGCCGTCCACGCGGCCGCGCTCCACAGACAGTCGCGGGATACTGATCAGCACCTCCCCGGAGAGGCGCAACGGCGCAAGCCTGGGCAAGCCCAGGCCCAGCACCGCCGCCGGGACACGGATGCCGGCGTCCGCGACCTCCACGCGCGAGAGCGAGATCGTGACCGGGAACGGCTTGGCCGCCTGGTCGAGCTCGACCGCGGCCACCAGGCGTGCGCGCAGCAGCGACACGGGCAGCACGCGCCAGGCGAGGCGCTGGGCGACGCCGGCCTTGCCCTCGGCGTCGCGGATCTCGATCCAGCCTGCGCCCGACCACAGGCTGCCGTGCGCTTCCGCGAGGCGCAGCCTGCCGTGGCTGGCGCGCTCCAGCTGGGCGTCGATCAGCGTCGCCGGTACGAGCGCGACGAGCGCGGCGGCATAGGCGCCCAGGCCGAACGCGAGCCAGCGCCAACGCATTACTGCGGCCCGGAGCGAGTAAAGGTGGCGGTGATGCTGACCAGCCCCGGTGCGGCCAGGGCTTCGATGCGGGCGGCTTCGAGGCGCACGTGCTGCGATTCCAGGGCCGCGATCAAGCCGAGCCAGTCGACAAAGGGCAGCGCGCCGAACGTGACGCGCACGTGATCGGCGTCCGGCGCATCGATGCGCGTCAGCGCGCCGGACAGGCGGGCAGCGTCCGTGCGCGCTTGCACCAGGGTGCGCAGATCGGTCGGCGAGGCCGCGGCCGCCGGTGTCGCGCGCAGGCGCTCGTACTCGGCGGCCTGCCGGTCGAGGAGGACTGCCTGCGTGCGCAGCGCCGCGACGCTGGCGCTCAACTGCGCGCGACCCCGATCCGCCGAGTGCAGCACCCACAGGTAGGATGCGGCGCCCAGGATCGCGGCCAGCGCGGCAATGACCATGCGCTCGCGCGGCGCGCGCGCTTCCCAGGCTCTGCGCAGTGCGGCTTTCACGGGGCATGCACCGTGATCAGCTTCGTTCCGGTGACATCGACCTTCAATCCCGAGCGGGTCAGGCGGGCCACGGTACGTCGCAAGGTCGCCTCGTCGATCGCGCCAAGGTGCAAACTCATGCGTCCGCTCTCGTAGGACACGGTGCGCAGCCCGCCCGCGGGCAGCTCCTGCATTCCGACGGCCACTTTCTCGATCATCGGCGCGAAGTCGCCGCCATCGGGCAGCCCGGCGCGATGGCGCGCCGCGGCGAGCTGGCGGCGCATCTGCAGCGCCGGGTCCACGACGGCTACGGCATCTGGAAAAACGACGCGAAAGCGCGCCTCCATTTGTGCGCGCACCGCCCGCTGCTCGCTGCCGAGCAGCATCCAATCGGCACTGAGCGCGGCGCCGTGGATGGCGAGGGCCGCGCCGGCGACCCAGGCCGCGGGCCGCAGGCGCGCCAGCGCTGCCGGGGCGATGCGCCAGCGGCGGCGTGCCTGCGCCAGGCCGATGCCGGACTGCGCCGGCGCGGTGCGCCAGTCCCAGGGCCCCTCCAGGCGCAGCGGCACGCCGAGCGCGGATTCCCACAGCTTGAGATCAGGCGGCGCGCCGGGCGCAGTGACGTAGACCGCGATCGCGTCGGGCCGCGCGCCGCGCGACGCGGCTTCCTCGAGCATCATGCGCAGCGAAAGCGGCGGCGCCGCGAGATCGCCGCCGTCGGTCGCCGCGCCCTCGAAATCGCCGCTGCGCGCGAATCCCTCGCCGCCGTCCCACGCCAGGCTCCATTCCCTGTTCGAGCGCGGCAGCAGCAGGATCTCCGAGTGCACTTCCCAGGCGCGCAGGCCTGCGGCTTCGAGCGCATCGTGCCAGCGCTGCAGTCCCTGCTTGTCGAGCACCGCAAGCGCATCGGCCTCGCCTCCTTTTTCGCCTACCGCGCCAAGCCAGCTCACCTGGTTCGCCTCGGGATCCGCCGCGGTGGCTTCCTCCACCGCGAACGAGAGCAGCGGCCCGCCGCGCCGGCGCGCGCCTTGCGGCAGGCGCGTGCGCGTGATCAGCACCTGCGCCGCGGGAATGACCAGCTGGACGCGATCTGCGCCGCGCGGCAGTTGCGCGAGCGTGCCCTCGCCGCGGGCCGCTTGCCGCTCGTCGATCAGCGCCCACTCGCAGCGCAACGGCGCATCCCCGAGCGGCGCGTAAATGCGCAGCAGGCTCACGGATACTTTCTCCACGCCACGGCGGGCCAGCCCGCCGAATTGCGCACCAGCAGCGCAGCACCGCGCGCCTGCGCCTCGCCGATGGTCACGCGCACGCTCGCCAGAAAGTGCTGGCTGGCGGTGGTGACGTCGTTGCCTTGTGCCACCGCGCCCGGGGGCAACTGCGCGAGGAATTCGGTCAGGTTGCGAAAATAGGCTTGGTCGCGCCGCGCGATCAAGGCTCGCGCATCGTCGAGATCCAGCCCGCTGACCACGGCGGCGAGCACCTCGGGCGAGGCGGTGTTGACGTTGAGCGCGGTGGCGCGCGGGAGCGCGGTGATGAACGGGCGCAGGCGCGCGCGCACGCCGCCGTCGAAGCCGCGCACCTGCGCCAGCTCGGCGACATCGGTGAGCGCGCGGTTGGCCGCGAGGTAAGGCGGTTGCAGCCCCTGGTAGAAGGCGTCTTCGGCGCCGCCTTGCGGCTGCGGCTCGCTGTCGGCGTCGAGCCAGTCGAGGAGCGCGTCGGCGAGAGTGTCGGGCAGATCCAGGATCTCCAGCAGGCGCCGGAACTGGATGAGATGCGCAGGGCTGGCCGCGCCGTTCCTCACCAGGTTGTTCAGGTTGAACGCGCCCTGCTGGTCGTCGATGCGGCCGGCGAGCTCGCCGTTGTCCACGGGCACCGGCGGCAGGCGCAGCGCCCAGGGCTCGCCCAGGTGGTCGACCGCACTCAGGCGCCGGTCGTCGCTCAGCAGGGCGCGCGCCCAATCGACTCCGGCCCGGACCAGCGCCTGCGCCTGGGCATGCTCGGCGGCGAGCTCCGCCTGCCGCGACCAGGTGCTTTGCGAGGCGAGCATCGCCGCCGCCGCGATCGCGGCGAGCGCGACCACGCCCATCGCCAGCACCACCGCCACGCCGCGCTGAGTTTTTCTGATGACGGATCTCATCATTGCAGCGCGAACACGCGCACCAGTTCCTCGCCCGAGGCGAGCACGATGCGCAGCCGTACCGCACGGGGAAGCGGCGGGTCGCGCTCCGCACGGGGCCATGCGTCCACCCACGCCTGCGCGCCATCCCAGTAATGCAGTTCGAACCGGGTGACGCCGGACAGCACGGCATAGCGCGCGGGCTGCGCGCCGGACGCGACGTCGAGACCCGGCCACAGCAGGAGCTCGATCTCCTGGTTCTCGTTCAGCCGGTACGCGACGCGCCGCGCCGCGTCCAGGCCCTCGGCCGAGGCGAAGCGGCTGAATTCCGCGCCGTCGCCCGGCCAGCCGCGCCAGGCGGGCGCGGCGCCGGATGCGGCGCGCACGGACCGCGGCGCCGAGAGCTGCGCGTCGCGCTGGAAGCGCGAAAAAAAAGCGGCCACGCGCTTCCACTTCGCGGTCTCCTGCCTGACCTGATCGCGCGCGTCGAGCACCGCGCCCAGCCCGCGGAACGACATCATGGCGAGCAGCGACAGGATGAGCAGCGCGACCATCAGCTCGATCAGCGTGAAGCCGCGCTGCGGCACCGGGTTGCCGGTCATTTGCTGCCCGGCGGCGGCCGCACCACGAACCCGGTGAGGCGTGCGAGCACGCGCGAGTCTTCCGCCGGCGCGGACACGAACACGTCGACGCGGCGAAACGCCGGATTGGGCGTGGCGATCACCTCGTCGCGCCAGGCGAACTCGACGCCGCCCTGGCTCTGCGTGCCGCGGCCGATGCCGAGCGCCAGCCACTCGCCCCGGGCGCGGTGCTCGGCGAGCCGGTTCTCGGCGACCCAGCCGGCGAGCAGCCGCAAGCGCAATTCGCCGGCCGCCGCCGTTCCCTGGCCGGCGGCGCGCAGCGCCGCCATCAGCGCGATCGACACGATGGCCAGGGCGACCAGCACCTCGACCAGCGTGAACCCTCGCCCGCGCCTAGCGCGACGCATGGATCCGCACCTCGCCGAGCGGAGAGGCCGCGACGGTGTAGCGCTCCGCGCCCAGGGACATCCGGAAGTCGTAAGCCATCGCGCCATGCGGGCTGAACTCGAGACGCATGCCGATGGACGGCCGCATGGCTTCGATCTGCAGGTCCGAGATCGCCATGCCCGGCGGCAGGCGGCGCGCGCGCAAGGCATCGTCGCGTATTTCGGACCAGCCCGCGTCCTCGCGCAATTGCCAGAAACGATACGCGTGCGCCTCCGCGGTCCAGGCAACGCTCGTGCCGGTGAGGCGCGCCTCGGTCGCCGCGAGATCGAGCAATTCCGACAGCCGCTCGGCCTCGACGCGCAGCACCGTGCGATCGTCGGGATGCACCAGCGCGCCGACCAGCCCGGCCATCAGGCCCATGATCAGCAGCACGACCAGCAGCTCGATGAGCGTGAAGCCCCGGCGGCTACAGGTTCCAGGAGCCGACATCGGCATCGTTGCCCTCCCCGCCGGGCGCGCCGTCGGCCCCCATGCTGAAGACGTCGAGCTCGCCGCGCACGCCGGGATTGAGGAACTGATAAGGATGGCCCCAGGGGTCGTCCGGCAGGCGCTCGAGGTAGCCGCCGGCCTTCCAGTTGGGCGCCAGCGGCGCGGACGCCGGCCGCGCGACCAGCGCCTGCAGTCCCTGCTCGGTCGTGGGGTAGCGCTGGTTGTCGAGGCGATAGAGCTTGAGCGCCTGCATCAGGCTCGCGATGTCCTGCTTCGCGGCGATCGCGCGTGCCTCGTCGGGCCGGCTGATGATCTTGGGCACCACGAGCGCGGCGAGAATACCGAGAATGACCACCACCACCATTACTTCGAGCAACGTGAAGCCACGTTGCAGCGCAATCCGCATTTCAACCTCCAACAGTCATTTACGCCGTGGGCGCGGCATCGGCTGTACGCTAACGCACATACGGCGCACCGCGCCCGCTCTAGCATGCGGTTCTTTCAGCGGGCGATCTACGATTGAAAAATGCGGCGTCTCTCGCAACCCTCGCCGCACTCGCGTTGCTCGGCGCGGTGCTTGCGTTCTGGACCTGGGCCTGGCTCGCGCCGCAGCCCGCGCCGCGCGCCCCGGCCGCGGTGGAATCTGCCGGCCGTAATTCGTCCGCGGGCGCGCTGTTCGGCCGCCTGAAAGAAGGCTCGAGCGCTGCAGCCGCGCCCGGCGCGCTGCGCCTGCTGGGCGTGGTGGCCCCTACGCGCGGCGAGCGCGGCTACGCGGTGCTGCGGCTGGATGCAAAGACGACGCTCGCCGTGCCGCAGGGCGAGGACGTCGAACCGGGCCTGCGGCTGGCGGAGGTCCACGCGGATCACATCGTCCTGGATCGAAACGGCGCGCGCGAAACGCTCGCCTGGCCGGAGAAACCCGGCAAATGAAGCTTCGCGCCGCATTGATCTCGATCGCCATGGCGGCCCTGGTCGGCCAGGCGCATGCGCAGGCACAGTCCGCCAAAGACGATGCGGTGAAGCTCGACGCGCAAAACGATACGGTGACGCTCAACTTCGTCAACGCCGACATCGAGGGCGTGGTGAAAGCGATGAGCGAGATCACCGGCAAGAATTTCCTGCTCGATCCGCGCGTGAAGGGCACCATCAACATCGTCTCGGCACGGCCGATGGCGCGCGCGCTGGTGTACGACGTGTTCCGCTCGGCGCTGCGGCTGCAGGGCTACGCGGCGATCGAGGACCGCGGCATCGTGAAGATCATTCCGGAGGCCGACGCCAAGCTCCACCCGGGCCGCACCGTCGGCCCGAACGAACGGCTGCGCGCCACGGGCGACCAGATCCAGACCCAGGTCTTCACGCTCAAGTACGAATCGGCGGCGCAACTGCTGCCGATCCTGCGCCCGCTGATCGCTCCCGCGAACACGATCACCGCCTATCCGGGGGGCAATACCCTGGTGATCACGGACTACGCGGGAAACCTGCGGCGCATCGCGAGGATCATCGACTCGATCGACCAGCCGGGCGGCGTCGACCCGGTCGTGATCCCGCTGCAGCATGCGTCGGCGGTCGATGTCGCGCAGATGGTGAACCGCCTTTACGCGGACGCCCCGCGTGCGGCGGGCGCCGCCGCCGCCGAACCCTCGCAGCGCCTGAGCGTGCTGGCGGACGCGCGCTCGAACAGCCTGGTGGCGAGCTCTGACAACCCCTCGCACCTCACCCGGCTGCGCACCCTGGCGGTGATGCTCGACTCGCCCACCAGCGCGGCGGGCAATCTGCACGTCGTGTATCTGAAGAACGCCGAAGCGGTGAAGGTGGCCGAGACGCTGCGCGCGATCTACCTGGGAGAGACGGTTCCCGCGGCGGCGCCCCGATCCATGGCCCTTCCCGTCGCGGCGGCGCCCGCGGGTACGCCGCCGCGCGCCCCGCCGGCCCTGACCGGGTCCCTGGCCGGCGCGTCGCCGGCCGGCATGATCCAGGCCGATCCGGCCACCAATTCAATCCTGATCAACGCGCCCGATGCGATCTACAACAACCTGCGCGCGGCGCTGGACAAGCTCGACGCGCGGCGCGCGCAGGTCTACGTCGAGGCCCTGATCGCCGAGATCACCTCGGACCGGGCCGCGGAGTTCGGCATCCAGTGGCAGAGCATCGGCTCCGCGGGCGCCACCGATTCCAGCGCCAGGGCCTTTGGCGGCACGAACTTCGGCGGCCCCGGCCAGAACCTGCTCGGCATCACGCAGAGCCCGGGCTCGGCGGGCGCGGGGCTGAACATCGGCGTGATCAAGGGCCGCGTCACGATCCCCGGGATCGGCGAGGTTCTCAACCTCGGCGTGCTGCTGCGGGCGCTGCAAACGGACAACAACGCCAACATCCTGTCGACGCCGACGCTGCTCACGCTGGACAACGAGGAGGCGAGCATCGTCGTCGGCCAGAACGTGCCGTTCATCACCGGCCAGTACGCCCTCACCGGCGCCGCCACCACGCCGACCCCGTTCCAGACCATCGAGCGGCGCGATGTCGGCCTGACGCTGAAAGTCAAGCCGCAGATCTCGGAGGGCGGCACCGTGCGGCTGCAGATTTACCAGGAAGTCTCGAGCGTCGACGCGACAACGTTCAACGCCGCGGGGGTGATCACCAACAAGCGCTCGGTCGAGTCGACGGTGCTGGTGGACGACGGACAGATCGTCGCCATCGGCGGGCTGCTGCAGGACTCCGTCAAGGACGGCGAGCAGAAGGTCCCGCTGCTCGGCGACATCCCGCTGCTCGGCGCGCTGTTCCGCTACAACACGCGCTCGCAGACCAAGACCAATCTCATGCTGTTCCTGCGCCCGGTGGTGCTGCGCGATGCCCGCAGCGCCGACGCGATCGCCGGCGAACGCTACGACTACGTCCTCGGCGAGCAGTACAAGGCGCAGCCCCCGTCCAGCCCGCCGCTGCCCGACATGGAAGCGCCCAGCCTGCCGCCGCGCGACATGCCGATGATCAACGTGCCGAAGCCATGATCCCCTACGCGTTCGCGAAGGCCCACGGCATCGTGGTCAGCGCGGTGGGCGCCGGGTGCGCCGAGGTCGCGGTGCGCGCGGGCGCCCGCGCGGGCGCGCTCGCCGAGCTGCGCCGCGCGCTCGGCCTGAAGCTGCGCGCGCGTCGCGTCGGCGAGGAGGAATTCGACGAGCTTATCGCCGCGACCTACAACGGTGCCGCGGCCGGAGCGGCGGCGCTCGCCGACGACCTGTCGCAGGATGTCGACCTGTCGCGGCTGCTGCAGGAGATCCCGAAAATCGCGGACCTGCTCGACAGCCAGGACGACGCGCCGGTGATCCGGCTGATCAACGCGCTCCTCACCCAGGCGCTGCGCGACGGTGCCTCGGACATCCATTTCGAGGCGTTCGAATCCCGCTCGGTGGTGCGCCTGCGCATCGACGGCACGCTGCGCGACCTGATCGAGCCGGCGCGCGCGCTGCACGGCGCGATCGTGTCGCGCGTGAAGATCATGGCGCAGCTCGACATCGCCGAGAAGCGCCTGCCGCAGGACGGCCGCATCGCGCTGCGC
>Ga0326597_10005963_pt1 | contig 16772 bp, 15 predicted proteins | sample RVTome_12_FD_203789 | JGI IMG/M metagenome (GOLD analysis project Ga0326597, IMG submission 203789) | Soil microbial communities from uranium-contaminated site in the Upper Colorado River Basin, Wyoming, United States - RVT100D185 | ecosystem: Environmental > Terrestrial > Soil > Contaminated >...
CATGGAGGACTGGTCGTTCTCGATCCTGGAGGCACTCAACGCGAGCCAGCATCTGGAGATGCTGCGCCTGCTCGGCCCCAAGTACGACATCGACGCCGAGCTGATGACGAAGCTGTTTCTCGCGTCCCCCCAGTTCGCCGAGGTCAACAGCCTCGTCTACATGCACACGGTGATTCCAAATCTGCGGAGTCTCGGACTCATCACCGAACGCACCGAGAACCTATGGCGCAAGGTCGGGATGATGCACGACCGGAGCGCCGCTCCGGTCTGCTGAACGCCCGCTATTCGCGCGACGCCCCCGGATCTCTCCAGAACTGTTCGAACTGCAGCCATTCGTCCGGGTCCGTCACCCAGTCCGCGTAGATGGAGACGCCCCGAAAGCACTCGGGCGTTTTTGGAAATGATTCGAGGGCGGACCGCACGCCAAGCGCTGCGTTGCCGATGTTCTCGACGCTCGGATCGGAGTACTCGGGAACGTCGTGATAGGCGGGGATGCCGATCAGGAATTCGTGCTTCTTGGCCGCGCACGACCACTTCGTGAGGCGGTGGGTCTGGTGTCGGACGAACGCGACGTACATCACCCTCAGCGGGAGATTCGTGTCGTAGGCCATCAAGACGGTCTGGTCTGCAAGGTCCATCGTGGCCCGATAAAACGCGCCCGACCAGAAATTCCGGCGCAGCGGACCGACGGAAATTCCGAACGGCGCCGAGCGTGGTGTGGCCTGGCTGATCGTCCAGGCATCGCCCATGCGAGCGCGCACCTGCGAGAGCAGTTCGAGGTATCCCGGGTGGCCGTCGCGAATCGGTTCCAGATTGAAATGGACGCCGTCGAAGCCCTCCTCGGCGACGCGTTCGATCGTGGCGACGACTGCTAGCCGCCAGTCCTCGTCTCCGAGTCGAACCTTCTCGATCCGCGCGCCGAGCCACGCGAGAAAGACGCCCTCCGGGTACGCGTGGCGCAGCTTCGAAAAGAACGGGTCCGCCGAGTCCGTGATGGATCCGTCCGCGAGCAGCGGTCCGGCGTGGACGTAGACGTAGCGGATTCCGGCGCCTCTCAGGCGGCTGACCAGCGTTTCGATTTCGGACTCGGAAACGAGATCCCCCGAGCGGACCTCGCGGCCCGTGTACCAACGGTGACCGATCCAGATGCCATTGGAGGCAGAATCGAAATCGTGTCGACTCTGCGGATAGGTGTGGTACGCCGCGAGAGAGAGTGCGATCGCCGTTGCCAGCAACGCGAGCATCCAAATCTTCCAGGCTCTGGCGATCTTCAAGGCCGGATCTCGCGATTCAGAGGGCCTCGACACAGTAACAAAGCCAGACCGAATCGCGGCAAAGACGCGATTCGAGGTTCCTTGGAGCGGCGGGAACGATCCGGCGAGAGTCGCCGATCCGCCGGCATCGGCGGCTTCGGACTGGCGATTCGGGCTCGCGGTCGACCCGCTCGCGATAGGCGGCTGCGTGCTTTGGCGCCGGCGCAACGCGCCGATCGCCCGGGCGTGACTTCGCGACTTCGAGTCCGGCTGTGGCACACTCGAATCCGATGGTGCCGCGGCGGATCTCGGAGATCGATTGGGCGAGTTGGGAAGCGACGGATCTCGCGACCCTCGTCTTCGTCCATCGAGAGGAGCGCCTGCTGCTGATCCACAAGAAGCGCGGCCTCGGTGCGGGCAAGATCAACGGCCCCGGCGGCCGGCTCGAGCCCGGCGAAGCGCTCGAGGCTTGCGCGGTTCGCGAGGTCCAGGAGGAGTTGCGAATCACGCCGAAGAATCTCGAGCGAGCAGGCGAACTGCGCTTCCAGTTCGTCGATGGATACGCGATCCACGTGCACGTCTATCGCGCGACGGACTTCGAGGGAACGCCCACCGAAACCCCGGAGGCGATTCCGCTCTGGGTCGACGAAGATCGCATCCCTTACGGGGAGATGTGGGCGGACGACAGGATCTGGTTGCCCCGGCTCATCGCGGGCACGCCATTTGCGGGCCGTTTCATCTTCGACGCCGATGTGATGCTCGATCACGAGCTTTCGTGACCGGCTATCAGCTCGCGGATCCGTAGCGGACGCGCGCGTCTTCGAGTTCGCGCGCGACCTCTGCGCGCAGCCCCTCGGGCTCCAGGACTTCGGCTCCAGAGCCAAACGAGAGGATCCAGCTTCGCAGGTCCGGCGTGCTGCCCACATCCATGCTGAGTTCGATCTTACCGTCGGGGCCCTTCCTGAAAGACTGGCTCTCGTGCCAACTGCGCTCTTCGACGTAGGTTGCCCAGCGGGGTTCGAAAAGGATCCGCACCCGCACGGCCTGATCGGCAATGACACCGAACGAGGAGCCGATGTAGGCGTCGAAATCGAAACTTTCGGGGGCCTCGAAACGGTCGCCTTTGATTTCGAGCCGGCGGATTCGATCGACCGCGAAGGTGCGAATCTCTCCGGACTTGTGGTCGAGGCCCACCACGTAGAGCCCTCCGCTGCGATACCAGACCCGATAGGGGTCCAGATCGCGGGTCGCCACCGAGCCAGTCCGTCCGGTCCGGTAACGCATGTCGAGCGTGCGGCGATTCAGAACGGCATCGTTCAAGGTCTGGATCGTGTCGCGATATTCCGCGTAGTTCTTGTGCGGCCCGGGCAGCACGCGAAAAACGTCCGCTAGCTGTGCGAGATATTTCGCGAGTTCGGGCCCCAACCCGGCGCGGATCTTGCGCAGCGCGGAGCGGATCGAATCGTGAAAGACCGTGCCCTCCAGGCTGCGTAGGAGATCCTCGCTGAAGGCGAGCGCGAGAATCTCATCGGGCGTGAAGGGCACATCACCGAGCCGAAAGGTGTCGAGGAAGCGGTAGTAGACGCGTCCTTCGCGGCGCTCACTGACCACCGGGAAACCCGCAAACATCAGGGCGTCGAGGTCGCGATAGACAGTGCGGCGCACGCAGCCGAGATCTTCGGCCAGATCGTCGAGCGCCGCTCCGGATCGGCTCTTGGCCAGCCGCTGGATCAACTGCCATTGGCGTGCGAGTTGGTCGCCGCGCATCTCGTCAGGGGTCCGAATCGAGTGGTTCGTCGGAGAAGAATGTCGCGAACTCGCCTTCACGGCGGCGCGCGTCGTGGTAGCCGAGTTCGGCGAGCGGCCCCAGGAACTCGCCGTCGAAAAGCAGGTAGGAGAGCAGGTCCGCCTCGGGGGAGCGCTGCCTGCCTTCCAGGTTTCGCATCGCGAGCCGCAACAGAGGGGAGCGGGAAGAGTCCTTGGGCATCGCCGACAACACCTCGCCCGCGAGGATGCCGAGATCCTGGGAGGGGCGAATCACGAGATCGTGAATCTTGCGAAACTGCTGGCCTCCCTCTCGAGCCGCAATCTCGTTGATCCGTTCGACGAAACCGGGACCGAACGCGGTGGTGCCATCGGTCAGGACTTCGTTCATCACGTGCATGCGCGCGAGGTCTGTATCGAGGTGGTCGAGCAGGAGGGCATTCAACATCTTGCCAAACAGAAACGTCGGGCTGGCGTAATCCTCGATGTGGCTGTTGTCGGTGGCGATCCGATGCGCCGTTCCGATTTCCTGGCGCAGTGACACCACCAACGCGCGATCTGCGCCCAAGCGGATCGCGGGTGCGAGCGGTGTGTTGAGGCGAAGCCCTCCGTCCGCGTAGTAGGTGCGGCCGATGCGCACCGCGGGAAAGAGCAGCGGGATGGCGGCGGACGCAAGGGCATGCGCGGGCAGCATTCGGGTGGGGCGCGGGACGATCATCGGATCCCGGGTCCAGTTCGGCAGCTGGCGGTCGCGGTTCTCGATGAAGATCGCCACCCGGCCGCTCGCGATCTGGGTAGCGGCGACACAGACCGCCTCGACGTTTCCTCGGCGAATATTGTCGCGGATGCCGCGCCACGGGATCGTGCGAACCACCAGCTGCTCGAGAGGTTCGGTGTTGAGCAACCCGTAGAGCCGCTCTGGCGCCTTTCCCTTGCGGAACGCTTCCGTGGTTTTTCGGATACCGAGCAGTTTTCGCGGCAAGCGCAGCAGGTCGCCCGCAGAGAGCGGAAAGATCTTCTCGATCCGCATCCGCTTCCAGAATTCGACGAGTCGGCCGCCGCGACTCCCGTCGAGTTCAGCGGTCGCCGCGAGAAAACAGGCGTGAACCGCCCCGACCGAGGTTCCGCTCAAGATGTCGAACGAAACCGGATGTCCGAGGCGCTTCGGAAGTTCGTCCACCAGGTAGTGGATCACTCCCGCCTCGTAGGCGCCCCGCGCGCCTCCGCCAGAGAAGACCAGCGCGCGCTTGGGACGCGGTCGACCGTCGCGCCCGGTCGTGGGCTGCGCTTCAGCCAACCCGCTCGACGTATTCTCCGGAGCGGGTATCGATCCGAATGCGCTCGCCCTCCTTTAGGAAGAGCGGCACCAGCACGACGGCTCCGGTTTCGACGGTCGCGGGCTTGGTCCCGCCCTGCGCGGTGTCTCCCTTCATCCCGGGATCGCATTTGATGATCGGCGCTTCGATGAAGGGCGGAAGGTCGATGTTGATCGGCTTTCCGTTCCAGAAGAGCACGTCGACGTCGAGATTCTCCGTCAGGTACTTTCGCGCGTCGCCAACCTGTTCCTGCGAGAAGGGAATCTGTTCGTAGGTCTGCGTGTCCATGAAGATCAGCGATTCGGCATCGGCATAGAGATATTGCATCCTGCGGTCTTCGATGTCCGGCTCGCCGACTTTTTCGCCAGCGCGGAAGGTTCTATCGATGACCTTCCCATTTCTCAGGTTCTTGATCTTGGTCCGCACGAACGCGCCGCCCTTGCCGGGTTTGACGTGTTGAAAATAAACGATCGTGTACGGCTCTCCGTCGATCTCGATCTTGAGGCCGTTCTTGAAATCTGATGTCGCCAGCGCCATGGGTTCTCCGGGAATTCGCAGGCCCGGGAGGATAGCCCGCGCGCCCTCGCGAGGCGATCGCGAGCGGGGCGGGTTGGTTGGATCTCGCAATATGTAAACGGGCCGCGCGTTGAACGCCGCCCGTCAGCGAGTCGCCCGAAATGGCTCGGTCTCGATCGTAGCCCCAAGTCCAGCGACCTCGCCGACCCGGTCGGGTACGGATATCGCGCGCCATGCGGGGCGCAACTCAGAAGCGGTTGGGAGAGAAGGGCGCGAGGTCGATCTCGGGGGTTTCTCCGCTCGCGAGTTGGGCGATCAGCTCGCCCGAGATCGGCCCCTGGGAGATTCCCGACATGCCGTGACCGGTGGCGAGGATCAGACCCGAAGTTCCTGCAGGTCGGCCGAGGATCGGGAGGTCATCTGGCGTCAACGGTCGCAGGCCCCTCCAGATCTCGACGGTGGGTGTGCGAGCGATGCCCGGCAGATAACCGTGCACGGTGCGGGCGAGTGCGTCGACGCGGCGTTGATTCATGTGCATGTCGAGTCCCGCGAGTTCGAGCGTGCCGCCGAAGCGCAGCTGCGACCCCATCGGTGTAACGAACATCATGCCCTCGACCAGCGCGAGGGGCAGATCGGGATAGCCCTCGGGTCTTTCGACGGTGATGCTGTAACCCTTGGCGGCTTCGACGGGCACGCGGAGACCGAGGCCTCGGGTCAGCTCTGGCGTCCACGCCCCCGCGGCCAGCACGACCTCGTCGGCACTGAAGTCGCCGCGGGTCGTGCGAATCTGCACCGGCCCCCGACGCGACCACTCGACGCGGAGTACTTCGGTGTGGGTCTCGATCGCCGCGCCGCGCCGCGCGACGTCCGCGGCCAGGCCGCGCACGAAGTCGCCCGGGGTGATGTGGGCATCGTCGGGGAATTCGAGTCCGCCGGCGAGGTCGGATGTGAGACCCGAGATCTTTTCGCGCAACGACTCGATGGCCAACCATTTCGCGCTCCCGCCCGCGGCCTCGAGCAGGTCAATGTCGCGCTGCGCGTGGCGCATGGCCTTTGCGGTTTGGAAGATCAGCGTGAGGCCGCGCTGCGTGAAACCGAAGTCGAAATCCAGTTTCTTCGCAAACTCCCCGAAGCGCTCGAGGCTCGCGAGGCTGAGTGCCCGCCGCAACTGAAAGCTCTCGCGCACTGCAGGTGCGTTGCACGCGCGGCGGAAATCCCAGAGCCAACGCAGCAACGCGAGGCTTGGGCGCGGCCGGATCCAAAAGGGGCTCTCCGGATCGAACAGCCACGGCAACGATTCCCGGATGACGCCGGGCCCGGGGATGGGTGCGCTCTCGCTCGGAAAGATCCAGCCGCCGTTGCCGTGAGAGGCGCCCGAGCAGATTTCACCGCGCTCGAGCAGCGTCGTGCGCACCCCGCGCTCGACGAGATAGTGGGCGGTGCAGACGCCCACCACGCCGCCACCCACGACCAGGACGTCGGGTCTCTCGCTCACTGCGCCTCCTTCGGTCCGCACTGGGCCGGGCGTTCACCTCCAAAGCATTGCCTGAACGGCGCGCCCTGACCAGCGGCGTGCGATCTGGCGCTGGAATCCAGATCTGTCGATGCAATCGAGATTGCGCGGGTTCGAAGCTTTCCATCCGCCGCCTGGGATCGACCCGGCCGGTCTTCGCATGGCGGTCGGTCCGCGCTCGGGTTGGCGCAGCGGGCGCCGCTACTACACTGTCGCAGCGAATCTTTCCCGGGGAGTCTGGGTGATGCCTTTTGTCGGCCGCTACAGCGCCGTCGTCGAGCGATTGGACACGGAAACTTCCGGAGTCTGGGCGGTGCACGAGCGCGCCTGTGCGCTGAAGGCTGCGGGCGAGGAAGTCTATCTGCTGTCGGTCGGGGATCCGGATCTTCCCACATTGCCGAGCACGGTCGATCACGCAATCGCGAGTCTGCGAGCCGGTCGCACCCACTACGCGCCGGGAGCGGGCGAACGGCGTCTGCGAGAGGTGATTGCGGCTATCGAAGAGCGCTCGGCCGGCCGCCCTTGCAGTCCGGATGACATCATCGTCTTTCCGGGTGCGACCAACGCAATTTACGGTGTGATGTCCTGCCTGCTCGACGCCGGCGATGAAGTCGTCGTCGCCGAGCCGATGTACATCGGTTACCGCGGAACCTTTGCGGCCCTGGGCGCGAATGTCGTTCCCGTGCCGCTCGATGTCAGCAACGGCTTTCGATTGAATCTGGAGCGCGTGTCTGCGGCAATCACCGACCGCACCCGGGTGGTCTTCATCAACACTCCGGGAAACCCGGCCGGCAACATGATTCCCGCCGATCAACTCAGGGCCCTCGCCGATCTGTGCGCGAAGCGAAACATCTGGTTGGTGTCCGACGAAGTCTATTCGATGATCACGTTCGAAGACCGCCACGTCTCGCTGCGGACGGCGGCGGAGCAACTCGAAAACGTGATCGTCATCGACGGGCTATCCAAGTCGCACGCGATGACAGGCTGGCGTCTCGGATGGGTCGTAATGCATCAGGATCTGGTCAAGCATCTGCTCCAGTTTTCGTCTGCGACGGTCTTCGGTTGTTGCCAGTTCGTTCAGGACTCCGCCGCCTTTGCATTGCAAAACGACGAGGATTACATGGCAGAGGTTCGATCCAAGTACAAGAAGCGCCGCGACTTCGTCTGTGACCGCATTGCATCGATTCCGCGGCTCGACTGCGCGGTTCCAAAAGCGGGAATGTTCGTGATGCTCGATGTCCGCGCTCTGGATACCGACGGCTTGCGATTTGCCGAAGATCTCCTGGAAGGGCAGCGCGTATCGGTTTTGCCCGGCGAGGGGTTCGGTCGCTCGACACGCGATTACGTCCGTCTCTCGCTCGCGCAACCGCTTCCATATCTCGAGGAATCGATGAATCGGATCGAGCGGTTCGTCAATCTTCGCGGATTGGATGCGGCTGGCGCGCGGCAGCGAGATCGAACGTGACCGTCGGACGTTTCACGAACGCACCGAATCGCCGCAGCGCCCGTCGTCTCCCGATTTGAAGATTGCGATGGGAAGTGCACGAAATCCGAGTATTCCGGCTGACTTCTGCGGCGGAGGGAGTCATGGAACTGCAGCCGGGCGCGTTCGCGTCGAACGAATCGACGAACGACCGGGAAGTGGATTCGGAAATGTGGGTCCTGGCCTGAGCGGCCGGCGCGCTGCCGTGCGCCTTGGCCTGAGCGGCCGGCGCGCTGCCGTGCGCCTTGGCTTGTGCGTGGACGCGTCTGTGGCGGCATGCCTCGCTCGCGAAGTGGCGCTGGGTCGGGCCGCCGCAGGAAACCGGGCTACCACTGCTGCTGCAGGGCGGGCGCCTGGGTGCTGCTCCGATCGACTGGTATGGGACATGCAGTACTAGAGCCAAAGGGTCGCCGTGCTCGGAACAGGAGGTCGGCGGATGCGTGGGTTTTCGTGGGCCGGTGCCCGATTGCGTCGCCGCTGGGTTCAGATTCTCTGGTTCTCGATTCCATTCGCAATTGCAGGGTGCTCGATACACCGGACCGCAGCGCAAGAGCCGTTGGTCCCGGACCCGGATTCCTTGCTCGTCGAGGTCGGTGCCGAATTGTTCGCAAACTACTGCGCGAGTTGCCACGGCGTCGATGCGCGCGGGGATGGGCCTGCGGCCTCTGCGCTCAGCACGCCGCCCGCCGACCTCACCCGGATTGCGGCGCGACGTGGTGGCGTGTTTCCCGAGAGTTCGATCGCGAGGCGGATCGACGGCCGCTTCGATCTGCCAGCCCACGGCACGCGAGAGATGCCGATCTGGGGGACGTGTCTGGGGGACGAGATCCCGGGTTTTGCGACGGGCGACGAGGTGGCTCGCGGTCGGATCGCCAGTCTGGTGGAATACCTGAAGAGCCTGCAGGTGGAGTGAGTCGCCCGGCGGCGGTCCGTCAGGCTCGTCGGCGCAGACGCAGTGCGAGCCATGCGCCGGTTGCGAACATCAGCAGCGCGACGGATGCGAGGCCGGGCCGAGCCAGCGCGGGCACCAGCGGGACGCACTCGTCCGGCCTGCCGTTGAGATCGGCGTCCTGGCTCACACCACCGCGAATGTCACAGGCGTCTTCGATCGCGTTGGCGTTGCAGTCCGCGGCGGGGCCCTCCGTGTCCGGAACGATCTTGAAGACCTCTCCGCCGCTCAGATCACAGAGGTAGATTTCTCCGAATGCGTCGCGGCCAAATGAGGCGATCGTCTCGATGTGCTTTCCCTTCCCCGGATCCAGTTCCGCCGTTCGCTCCGTCAGATTCTGCACGGCCGTGTCGTATTCGAAACTCCAGATGCGGTTGCTCCCGTAATCGGCGAAGAAGTACGATCCAGCCAGATCGGAGATCGAGCAGCCGCGATAGACCTCTCCACCGGTGATGGATATGCCGTCGGAGTGGGAGTATTGATGATCGGGCAGCCGGAGCCCCGGCTCGTTGCACGTGCAGCCGCTGACCTCACAACCGCTCACGCTGCTGCACTGGTCGCCCTCCATGCAATCCCAGCCGTAGTTTTCCCCCCCGCTGCTCGACGCCAATTGAATGTTCACTTCCTCTACGTGTGCGGCGCCGACGTCGGCGATGTAGAAATCGCCCGTCTCGGAGTCGAAAGCCGCGCGCCACGGGTTCCTCAAACCATAGGCCCAGATTTCATCGTCACCGAATCCGGTCGCAAACGGATTTTCACTCGGGATCGCGTACGGGCTGCCGCTGTCCACGTCGATGCGCAGGATCTTACCGAGCAACTCGTCCGTGATGTCTTGCGCGCGTTCATCCGGATCGCAGATAAAGCCCCCATCTCCGGTCGTGATGTAGAGATAACCATCGTTCGGCCCGAAACCCAGCCAGCCACCATTGTGATTCAGCGCGGGTTGTGAGATCAGAAGAATCGGATACCCGCTCTGGGGGTCCGCGATATTCGAGGTCGCAGGGTCACCGGACGCCGAGTAACGCGCGACCACCGTATCTGCGGAGGCGTTCGTGTAATACACGAAGAAGGTTCCGTTGTTCGCGTAGTCTGGATGGAACGCCATGCCGAGCAAACCCTGTTCGACGCAGCAGGATACCGTCGTCGACAGATCCAGATAGGGCGTCACCCGCACGGATCCGGTCTGAAGTTCCAGGATCAGGATCTGTCCAGTCTGTTGCACGATGAAGGCGCGTTCGAAATCCCCGGGTGCGTGGGTGACATACAGGGGTTTCGTGAGCTTGGAAGCGACGCGCGCGGTTGTCAGCGGAGTGCCAGCTGGGGCTGCAGCGACCTGCGAGAGCGCCAGGAGGGCACTCGAAATCGCGATCGCGCTGGTCCGGCTTCTCAACATCCGCAAACCGCCAATTCGCAAGCCCGACAACCGGGTGATTCAGTTGAGCGCGCGCTGCTCCGATTCGGCGATCGCAGGGAGCACTCCAGCATTCGCCCCTGAGAGGGGAGCGCATTCTCTCGCGGTTACGGGTGCAAAGTCAATTCCAAATCGACCCCAGCCCTCGCGAATTCGACGGCGCCAATCTAGCTTCCGCTACGGATTGACCGGAGGATTTCTCGAATCGATCGTCGCGAACGTCGAGCCCGCGGACTCCGTCCGTCCCGACCGCTCGAATGGGGGACTGGCTACCGACTAATAACTACCGTGGACACCACCAACGCGCGGCGAGCGGACATTCCCCGCTCTGCGGGCGCTGGTCGATGCGCGGTTGCTTCGGTTGCCGGAGAAATTCGGATCGGGCCCTTCGTTTTCTTTGGGATGAAATCGAGCCACCCGTTTCTCTGCCTGTTTCAGCTCCTCTTCCGTCAGCGCAGCAGACATCTCGGAAAGGTTGGAAACCGCCTTTGGGAAGCCCTGCTCGGCAGCGAGTTTCGTCCACACGTATCCTTCCACGGTATCTGCAGGAACACCCATCCCGTAGAATGCAGCAGCACCGAAGGCTGCTTGTCCGAGCGGGTCGCCGTACTCCGCCGCTTTGCGATACCACTCCGCTGACGTGGTCAGTTCCCTCTCGACTCCTTCGCCATTTGCGTAGAGGGTTCCGAGATACGCCTGGGCGATCGGGAGTTCCGCCTCTGCGGCTTCGCGCATCCAGCGCACGCCTTCGACGAGATCGGGATCGACGCCCTCTCCAGAGATCAATATTGCACCGAGAAGGTACGCGCAGCGCCGGTCGCCATTTTCTGCACCCAATTCCAGATCGGTGACAGCGCTCTGGTAATCGTTCTTCTCGATACTCCGCGTGGCGCTCGTCAGATATCCTCGAGCGCATCCGGAAGAAAATGTCAGGCAAAGTACCGTTGCGAGAACCGCAGTCGCTACCACCCTTCTGGTCGCCGTCGTCATCGCTCTTTCCTCCTCACGATGAGAGCACGATGAGAGATCAAGCAATTGAAACGCGATTGAATTTCGACCGAGCCGCAGATCTGTCCGTCCGCTGCTCCGGAGCAGTCTACCACGAACGAGGAATGTGTCGGATGAGATTTTCCGCCCTCTGACAATGCTCGGGAAGCCGATTATCCGACCCGATTCGCGAGCCGTACGTGACTTTGCGTTGGTTTCGGAGCAAGCCGTTGTGGCAGAAATGCCACAACGGTGCTTCGAGCGGAGTGGCAGCGCGGCGCGGTGGGCGCGATCAGACCGGTGATCGTCGGGTCTCGAAATGACTTGGGGAACCAGATCCCTTCACCAGATCTCGCGCTCGGGTTCAGAATTTCGACCGCGCGTTATTGGGATGGAGGTTCGATTCGGGTTGGAGGTTCGCGTTGGAAGGCCTCGGCAGGACCTGAAGCGATTTTAGGAACTCGATCACGTCGGCTTGATCGTCGGCCGAAAGCGCGAAGAACGCGTCTCGTTCGCTGCGGGCGTCGCCGCCGTGGAAGTTGATCGCCTCGGTGAGCGTCGTCAGGTCGCCCCGGTGCCCGTAGGGGTCCGAGTTTCCCGCATCCCAGAGCTTTCGCGTGAGAAACGCGCGGGTCGGGCGCGGTGCCGGTGGCACCGTGAAGTCGTCGGGATCCGCGAATCCCACCAGCGACCCCTGGGGGAGCTGCTCGTTGGCGAAGTGGTCGTAGTCGGCGTCGTTGAGGTCGTGGCGCTTGAGGTCTGTAAACGCCCGCACCAACGCTCCACCCTTCGGCATCCGCTCGATGTGGGGCCCCGGCCCTTCCACCGTCATGTCGAATGCGAAGGGCTCGCTCACGTCTTCGATTTGCAGGTTGCCCGAGGGGTTGAACGGGTTCGGTTCCGTGAAATTTCGGCTCTCGAGCGCGAGAGCGGAAACGTGGCAGGAATCGCAGCCGATCTTCGCGAAACGGGCTTCGCCCCGCTCGGCAGCGCGCCGGCGCGCTTGATCCATCGAAATGGATCGCCCGGGTGCGGGAAGCGCGGCCTGAAAGACCGTCGTCGCGGTGATGTCACCCAGCGTGAGTTCATCGACGACGCCGTCGAGGTCGGGGTCCTGCTCGGCCCCGAAGCGCTCGACTGACTGCATGCCGTGGTGGTGGTTCATCGCGTTGTTCGTGAATTCGCGGATCGAAACCACTGCGCCCTTCTGGTGGAAAGGCTTCACGATCAGATCCCAGTCGACTCCTTCGATCTCCGTCGGATCGACCCGGCCGTCTGGCAGGACTGTAATGCGCCCAAAACCGATTTGTTTGGCGACGAGATCGCGCGTCACCGCGGCGTTCGAGGCGCTCGCTTCGATCGCCGCAGCCTCGCGAATCGCGATCAATTCGCGGCTCATCTCGCGCGCGAGCATCTCGATCGGACCCGCCCCGAACATGCCGAGCGTGTTGCGCTCGTTGCTGAAGTCGGGCGATACCGAATCCGTCACCGGATCGAGGGCTTGCGCGAGCACGAACACGTTCGCGACGAAGTCGCCTGCACCTCCCGCGCGCGGTTGCGCGTGACAACCCGCGCAGGAGTTCGATTCCGGCGTAGAAGTCCGAATGAAGGCCGGCTGATCCGGTGTGCGCGGCGCTCCCGTACCCGTGGACGCCGGACGCCCCTGGCCGTCGAGTGTGTTGAAGCGAGCCTCGAACAACTGCTGGCCGGATGCGAACAATTCGCGCAAGCGAAGTTCGCCGGACTCCACGTCCGCCTGCTCGACGTGCTCTTCGATCGCGCCGCGCTCGCCAATGGTTGCAGCACCTGCTAGCGGAGACACTCCGATCAGCAGTGCCAGGCTTGCCAGCCAGAGCGTTTCGTTACAGCTCTTCCGATTTTGGATCCACATCAACAACCTCCCGCAAAGCAGCTCCGGAACCACCCGCCGAGCCGCGCATCATTATGGACCAACAGCCGAGTCGGATGGAAGTCAAAACGGATCGAAAGTCGACAAATAAACCGATACGGAAGCCGATCAGCTGGCGGTCCGCGGACATGAGCCGCTTCTTGCGGGCGCGTGAAGCGTTGTTGCACCCGCAAGATCGGTCGCCCGAGCCTCTAGAGCGTCGCCATCAACAGCGTTGCGATTCCGAGGAAGCTGAAAAACCCACGACGTCGGTCACCGTCGTCAAGATGATCGACGAAGACTGCGCGGGGTCCTGGCGAAGTGCGGTGAGCGCCATCGGAATGACGGCTCCCGAAAATCCCGCGAGCGTCATCGACAGGACCATCGATATGCCGATGACCAGGGTCAATCCCGCCGAACGACTTCAGAGGTAGACGGCGACCGCTGTCGTGAGCGACACCGCGATGCCATTGCCCGCACCCGCAAGGGCTTCCTTGGTCGCGACGAGCAGCCACTGCCGGGTTCGAACTTCGCGCAACGCCAGCCCGCGCATCGTGACCGCGAGTGCCTGCGCTCCGGTGTTGCCGGATTGCCCCGCGACGACCGGAAGCAGCACCGCGAGCGCCGTCACCTGGGCGATCGTGCTTTCGAACAGTCCCACGACCGACGCGGCCAGGAACGCGGTGAGCGGATTGATCTGGAGCCACGGCAGCCGCTTTTGCACTGCAAAGAGGGGCGAGGAAAGCGCGCGCTCCTGTTCGCTCGCACCGACCATCGTCACCGCGCTTGCAGTCGCCTGTTCCTGCGCGGCTTTGATCAATTCGCGTTGGCGGATCACGCCAATCAGCCTCCCATCCAGGTCGACGACGGCAAGACTGCCGATGCGTTGCTCTTCGAAGGTCTGGGTGATCTCTTCTTGCGACGCCACTGCCTGGAGGCAAATGAGAGTCACGCTCGAGAGGCTCGAAATGAGTTCTCCCTCACCCGCTAGTACGACGGATTGCAGGGGAACGGCGCCCGTCAATCGCCCCTCGCTGTCGACGATGAATACGTCCTGGACGTTCCGACGATCCCGAAAACGCCGCAACCGCTTCACGACGTCGCGAACCGTAGCGTCGGGCCGGAAACTGGTTGCGCGCGGATCCATCAGGGAGCCGGCTGTCTCCGGCGGGTACGAGATCAAGGTTCGAAGATCCCGCGCGAGGGGTTCGTCGATCAATTCGAGGCATCGTTCCCGATCGGCGTCGTCCAGTCGGGCGAGCGTCGCCGCGGCTCGATTGGGGTTGAGGGAACCCAGCGCGGATCGGATCTGCGCATCCTCGAGCAGGGCCAGTACACGGGACCCGCGGTCGGGCGTGAGTCTGCGGAGAATCTCCATGATTCGCTCGGGCGTCGAAGCCGCGAGAAACTCGGCGGTCTCTGCGTCATCGCTCGTCTCGATCAGCCGAGCTGCGTCGTCCGGGAATGCGGTCAGCAAGACCTCTGCAAGCGCGCGGTCGGCGTCGCGCGTTCTACGCGTCACGCGGAGATTCCGTCGGCGCCCGACTGGAGAAGGCGTCGAGCAGGGCACCCGCACCTGCGGCAAAGAGCTGTCCGAGCGCGTGGCTCGCGTCTTCATCAGAAAATCGGGTCGAGAGCAATTCGGCCTCGACTTCGCGAAGGGTTCGGTAGCGAACGGCACCGAGGTAGCCGCCCGCTTCGTCGACCACCGGCAGTGCGTGAACATCCTTCCAACCTGGATTTGCGAGAATCGACGCTCGATCGGCGGTTGCGAGGAGCCGCTGGGGGCTTCGAACCATCAGCGCCGATAGCAGCGCTCGTGGCTTCGCGAGTAGGAGTTCGCGCAGGTTGAGCACGCCCACGAGCTGCTGTTCCCGGTCGACGACGTAGACGTTGTAGCGCGTGTGCTCGGGCGCCTCGCGAATCCGCTTGAGTGCCTCTCGCGCACTGAGATCCTCTGGTAACGCGAGCACCTCGGGATCCATCAGTGCTCCGGCGGTGTTTTCCGGGAAGCTCAGCAGCGTGCGAAATCCATGCGCGTGTTTCGGTGATATGGATTCGAGGATCCCCGCCTGCACATCGGCGCTCAGCCGACGCAGGAGTCTCGCTGCCACGTCATGATCGAGCGCGTCGATGATCCTGGCGCACTGCCGGAGTTCGAGTTTCGTCAGCGCGGCCGCCGCGAACTGGGGCGACAGGCGGCGAATGAGCGTGGCCCCGCTGGCAGGTCGGCTGCGCTTCAGCAAGTGCGCGGCCTCATCGACGCCCATCGTCTCGAGCACGGCTGCCGCCTGTTGCGGGTGTTCGTCGATCAGGTTCTCCGCGAGCCGTCGAACCAATGTCATATACCCGCCTCCTTCCATCCTGCAGCCGATTTCGTGCACCCGATCTCGTGCACCCGATCTCGTGCAGCCGATCTCGTGCAGCCGATTTCGTGCAGCCGATCTCTCGCACATCGTGAATGATACGCTGAGGCGCTCAGCACGCGGATTGCAGGCCGCATTCGCGTTCGCCTCGCATCCAAAAGGAGTACTTCATGGATCAACTGTTCGATCTGGCAGTCTGGCGCGAGATTTTCGTTCGTGCGATTTCAGAACTGAGCGCCAACGTTGTGGGATTCATCCCGAATCTCGTGGGCGCGATGTTGATCCTCGGGGTCGGTTGGATGATCTCGCGCGCACTCGAAGCCGTGACGGTGCGCGCGCTGCGAACGGTCGGGATCGATCGGGTAGCGACGAGGCTTCGGGTTACCGAACTTCTGGAACGTGCTGAGGTTCCGCTCAGCCTCTCTCAGATCGTGGCCCGACTGCTCTTCTGGGTCGTATTGCTCACATTCGTACTTTCGAGTGTGGAAACACTCGGACTGTCGGCCGTGACGACGACGATCGATCGGTTGATCGCATTCATTCCAGGTGTGATTGGCGCCACGCTGATCGCAATCGCGGGTCTGCTGTTCGCACGTTTCGTAGCGGCGCTCGTGAGCTCCAGTGCGGCTGCGGCCGGCTTTGCGAACGCATCCAGATTGGGCTTCATCGCCCAGATTGCCATCGCAGGGTTGGTCCTCGTGATCGCGATCGAACAGATGGGCGTCGCGACCGACGTGCTGGTCGTTCCCCTGTCCGTGGTGCTCGCCTCGGCGGGCATTGCGGTCGGGCTCGCATTTGCGTTGGGTGCGCGACCCGTGGTCACCCACATTCTCGCGGGCCACTTTCTGAAGCGATCCCTTCCGCGCGAGGGGGCGGTCGAGGTTGGCGGCCGGCGGGGATTCGTGGATCGCGTGGGCGCCGTCGACACCCTGCTGCGCGGCGACGACGGTTCATGGACGGTTCCCAACGCCCAACTCCTCGACGAGATCGTCGTGCGCTGAAGCGCGCGTTTCTTCTGCCGGTGTGCGCCTAGCAGGGGATGCTGAAAGATTCCTCCCGCCGCCCAGCGCGGATCTCCGGGCCGAGCTCTGCGTTGCGAAACCTCGCCGTAGCGCTGCTATGGCTGCGTTTTCGCGCCTTGACCTCGGCCCGATTCTACGCACCGGGTTCGGTCCGGAGTATTTCAGCAACCTGCTAGTGTCGTGTCCCGCGAATTCCTTGCCGATTCCCGGGGCACTGGAAGGCCGAAAACCTCAGGTACCTCGGATAATTGCGCATCTGCGAACCCAGAGAAAATTAGAGCCAAATCCCGGGACACGACACTAG
>Ga0326597_10005964_pt1 | contig 16772 bp, 20 predicted proteins | sample RVTome_12_FD_203789 | JGI IMG/M metagenome (GOLD analysis project Ga0326597, IMG submission 203789) | Soil microbial communities from uranium-contaminated site in the Upper Colorado River Basin, Wyoming, United States - RVT100D185 | ecosystem: Environmental > Terrestrial > Soil > Contaminated >...
TTTGGCGAAAACGACGCTTGAGGAAGTCGGAGTTACTGTCAATCAGGCGACCTCTTCTTTCGCTGCTGAAATTGTTGCAGCCAGGCTTACTTCCACTACGAACGTCGAACTTAGGCGCTCCAGAGTGTTGGCAACGTCAACATATAGGTTTGCTACGGTAGTGTGGCCGTGATTTATGCCCATCATATTTGAAACTACGTTTGACGACGCGAACTTTCCTACAGTACGCGCTACTGGTATTCATTGGGAGCAAACCGTAGACGGTCTGTCTGATGCCGTGGTCGGTCAAGTCGGCGATGGCATTACGGGGCAAAGTGACGACACCACTACTCTAGGCGCTGGAGAACAAATTCTCTCTGCTGCGAATAATCCAGCAGGGGGCGGCGGAAAGGGTCAAAGGCACTGGGTCGGGGATGGTACGAACCAAACGAGCGGCGGACTCACGCTCCAATGGAGCGGCGTTCCAGAACTGTGGCTTCGCTACTACATTCGATTCCAGTCGGGATTTACATGGGGGCCTGGCGATAACGGCGGATACATAAAAACGATCTACTGCAACGTAGGCGGCGTACCGGGCACGTTCTATTTCGGTTTGAACCACGGCGTCATTGGGGGGCATGTTGAAGTTGACGATACCGGAGGAACCGGCAATCACCAGTCGAGTGTGACGTGGGCAGACTGGCAGGGAGGCTCAACTGGCGATGGGCTATTTCATTGCCTCGAAGTCCACGCAAAGATGAACACCGCTGGGGCGTTATCGGATGGAGTGTTCGAGTTCTGGCTTGATGGCACGCTGCTCTATTCTGACTCAACAGTTCATTTTGCGAATACTGATGGCGCCACGTTCAGTGCCACTACGATTGGTTCAAACAGTTCCAATCCACAAAACGGCGGCGTGGATGTTTTTGTAGACTTTGACGACATCGTAATCAGCGACAGCGGCTACATCGGGCCGATTGCAGCAGCCAGCACTGACTCAAGGTCTGTAATGTTCCTGGGATGACATGAAAATTTCACACCACATGAAGCGCGAGAATTCCGGTCTGATGCACACGACTCTGGAGATTGTTGAGGAGGAGCAAAGGCAAGGTCATCAGGTGCGCGTCATGGAGCCGTCAAACGGTGTTACGCCCATGATGTCGGAATTCGAGGGCACGCCTGATGTCCACTGTATCCACAGCCAGCTTTCGCCGCATACGTACCATGACAACGTTTCAAAAATTATGTTTATGCACGGGGAGCCATTGGGAAGCGTAGGCAACGGCATCTCCATGAGAGCGATTGTCGATCTCGCGCCTACTTGCGAGGCCTTCATCTGCATGCGTAAGGAGGAGTGGCCGATCTGGAATGCCATCCGCAAGACCTTCATAGTCACGAAGGGCATTGACTTGGAGAGATTCAAGATTCAAGACCCAGCGCCCCCGAGGATGAACGGTGCGCCGGCGATCCTCTACTACGAGAACTGGAGGGGGCAGCGTAACCCGCTCCTCGTCTGCCTTGCAATGCTGGAAGTCATCAAGGTGCTGCCTGAAGCAAGGCTTCACCTATACAACTGTCCTGGCGGGAAGATGTACGAGACGTTCCAGAAGCTAATCAATCATGGCCGCTGGTACACGTTCATCGGGAGTCTGAAGTCGCAGGAGAAGGACGCGGTAACGCTCCTCAACCGGGCGGACATCGTGGTGTCGGGGCTCTATCCCCTGTACGCGAGGGGCATTGAAGCCTTCGGCTGCGGTCGAGCTTTCATAGGGCCGGGTTACAAAGAGTACGACTATCCCTACCAGTGCGACCTTGAAGTTCACAGCATCGCCAAGGCAATCATCAAGTGCTGGATGGACTTCAAGGACGACAGGAAGCACGCGGAGATGTACTTCAGGAAGTGGGGCGAGAAGCACCACAACATCGCAGATACAGTGAAGGAGTCGGTGGATGTCTACCGCCGCTACACAACCTAAGTTTTCATCGGTAGCCGAGTTGCGGGACTCCATCGTTTCGTCTGGCAATCTGGACGCGGCATGGGCGGCGAAGATGCTGCACAAAGTCCCGGAGATGCAGAGTGTGAAGGACCGGGCTGCTTTCCTAGTCGAACTGGCGAAAGGCAAGGTAGTGCTTGACATCGGCTGCACAGGGGCTATCTCCAAGCAGATCAAGCTCGCAGCGAAGACGTACTACGGCGTGGACAAAGTTGCTGGCGACGGCGTAGAGGTCGTGGACATCGACCACCGCCCTGACAAGATGCCGCTTCACGAGGACGTGGAGCAGATCATCTGCAGCGAAGTGCTGGAGCATCTTGCGAATCCCGGCTACTTCCTGCTGGCGCTGAAGAAGCTCTACGCAGGCAAGGAAGTCTGCATCACGGTGCCCAATGCCGGTGCGTATGGCGTCAGGGGCGATTGCGAGATCGTGCCTGGCGATCATGTGTGCTGGTACTCCTACACGACACTCTGCGCGCTATTGACTCGCTACGGCCTGAAGGCGAGTGAATGTCAGTGGTACAACGGCCCCCCTCATAAGGCAGAGGGATTGATTATGAAGGTGACGCTATGACCCAAAGATTTATCAAGGGAAAGACCAACAACCACCTGACTTGGGTCATGGTGGACGCCACAGATTTCGCCACGCCGGAATCAGCGCTCTCAGCAGCGACGAAGATAAAGATTTACGGGAAGCTCGCTGCTGCGGCTGGCGTCAACTTCGTATCGAGTGGAACCGGATCACTCACGAACGACATAACCCATGTCGGAGCGAGCGCGCTTGGCATCTACAGCATCGGGCTTGTGAAGGCAGACCTGTCTGACGCGAGCGCGGCGTGGTACGACCAATATATCGTAAGTCTCTCTGCTACTGGCGCGGCCTTCCAAGCCATCGTCGTAGATGGCGGGATCATGGAGAGCTACCTGAGTGCAGCGTTGAGCGACACGCTGTCTGCTGCGGTGGCGCTGAGCGATGCGGTATCGAATACCTATAGTGCGGCCATCATCATTCAATCGCGCCTGTCGGATCTGGATTCCAGGATCGCCAGCGATTTCAGCGACATTATGAGCAACATTGATGCCGTGACTGCTACGGTTAGCGCGTCCGACATCAGCGACATCGCAAGCGCCGTGTGGGCAACTGCATTGGCTACGAAGCTCGTCCAGTTAAATACCTCTGACTTGAGCGATTTGCGGAGTGCGATTGCCGCCGGGCCTGCAGCGACCGTGACGGCCTCGGACATCTCGGATATTGCAAGTGCGGTGTGGGCTGCGAAATACACTGCCAACTCCGCTGCATCGAGCTTCGGGAGTTTGTTCAGCGACGTATTCAGCAGAATCGCGCTGATCCAATCTACTGCATCTGATGCAGCGAGCGGCGTTACCGTGCTCCAGTCGCGCATCACGTCAGTAACGGCCACAAGCTCCGATCTGGTGAGCAAGATCTGGTCGGATTTCCAGTCGAAGATGGGAGTTAGCCCGAGCCAGCTTTACTCAGTTGTCTTGATCGGCGCATCCGCCGCTTCTGATGCAGCGAGCGCGGCTGCGCAGGCTAATTCCAGGGTATTGCTGGTGCAGTCCAGGCTCTCAGACTTGAATTCCGTCTATACCAGCGACATCTCGGATATTCGTTCCATGCTGACGGCCCTGAGTGGAGCTATTTCGGATGTCGATTCTGCGACGAACAGCCAATACTCGGACCTCGCATCGAAAATAGGCGGCATCACGGCCACAGTCTCAGCCTCTGACATAAGCGACATCGCCTCTGCGGTCAGGGTGACGCTTGATAGCGATATTTCGGACATTCGCTCTATGCTGGCTGCATTGAGCGGTGCGGTGTCCGATGTGGATTCGGCCATCAACAGCCAGTATTCGGACCTTGCCAGCAAGATAGGCAACGTTTCGGTGACGCTGGGTGCATCAGAAATCTCTGACATTGCTTCCCAAGTCGTGTCCGCCATTGCGAGTGCCGTGATAGACGTGAACATCGTGCAGGTTAACGGTCACGTCATTGATGGTTCTGGCACTGATGGCGATCCGTGGGGTCCAGCGTAAATGGCAAGCGCATGGGGTAGTAGTTGGGGCACTAGCTGGCGTGACTCGTGGGGCGTCCAAGCAACTGTAAAGACAGGCACTGGCGGCATTGATCCTGTCGGACGCCGCCGTGGCATCTTCAAGCCGACCGGCACTCTGCATCTACCGAAGAAGGCTAAGCAGACGCGCGTTGACGAGCGCGTTGACGACTCGCGCGAGATTCAAGCCGAAGTAGCCGCGAAACTCGCCCGTGAGTTCGGGGACGAGAACGCCGCCCTGAGAGCCGTGCCGCAGGCCGCTCGCGTTGCCCAGATGTCCATACTGGAGATTAACAGCGAGATCGGCGCGCTCCTGAGAAAAAAAATGCGCACCGAGGAGGAGGAACTGATGATGCTCGTGCTGATGGCAGCGGCGGTCGCATGAAAATCGGCGTGTTTTGCATGAGCGCGTCGCATTTGCCTATGGCGGCTAGACTGCTTGAGTCCGTGCGCTCCGTAATGCCGCACGCTGAAGTTCATCACCTTACAGATGAGCATTGCCCGACGCTCACAGGAGTGGACAGCACGCGCGTGTTCTACGGCGCAATGCCGATGGCGGTACGGCGCATGATGCATCACGCCGCTTGCGAAGGTGAGTGGCTGTTCGTCGATTCCGACGTGATTATCCAGCGCGACGTAAGCGACGTGTTCGAGGCGCCGTTCGACATTGCCCTGACCGACCGCGAAGGGACGATTACCACAGAGGCGCGGTACGCGGTTGCCATGCCTCATAACATAGGCGTCGTGTTTTCAAGGTCGCAGGATTTTTGGTCAACTGTGGCGCATCACTTGAAAACGCTCATGCCGAAGTTGCAGGAATGGGAGGGCGATCAGCTCGTCATCAACGCGATGGTAAAGGAAGGCGGACACGGCTTTAACATCAAGACGCTGCCTGGGCTGATCTACAACTATCCACCGCGCTCGGCAGACGACCCGCGCACGAAGGACGCAGCAATCGTCCACTACAAGGGAAACAGGAAACAATGGATCTCGCAGAACTCACAGGAAAAGGTCGTCTCGTAGACGAGCGCGGTGAGATCGTCAACGTCGCGGAAGGAGATTTCCGTGCCGTACAGGTCATCACAAGCAAGCGCGGCAGCGTGCGCTCTTGCCACTACCACAAGCGAGGCGGGCATTGGCTGTACGTCCTTTCCGGCCGGATGTGCTACCGCGAGGTAGCGGTGTCAAGCGACCCGAATCCTCCGTGGGATTTGGTGCGCGAAGTGCGCGCCGGAGAGAAAGTATGGTCCGGCCCTATGGTGCTCCATAAGGTGGAATTCCTTGAGGACACGGTGCTCATTTCGTGTGCGATCACGCCTCTTGACACCGAATCCTACGAAGCCGACACAGTGCGAGATCCACTATGCAGATAGGCATTATTGGGCGTGGGCCGTGGGGCGACGTGCACGCCGAGACGTTGCGCCGCATGGGGATAGCACATACGCAAGCCGGCCAGGACTGGCACGGCAAGATGAACCACTGCGATGGCGTGATTGTCTCATCGACCCCTGAATCGCACTGCGATGTCGCCAGCACGCTGATGCGCGAGTTCTTCCCGGTGCTCATCGAGAAGCCCGTCTGCATGAACATGGACGAGGGCCGCGAACTGCTGCGTATAGCGAATGTACAAGAGGCCATCGTGTTCGCGGGCCATACGCGCCTTTACAGCACCGCATGGCGCGCGTTCAAGGAAAAGGCCATGCAGCAGGACATCTACTCCGTCTACGCGAGCGCCGGAGGCCCCTGCAAGATAGACCCGCTTTGGGATTGGGGCAGTCATCTGGTGGCGATGTGTCTTGATCTTGGCTTTGATCCGTTAGACGCGCATATGGTGTTCGACAAGTACGACTGGCCTCTGAAATTCTCCGTCAACGGCACGATGATGTTCGCCGATGTCGAGGAAAGCCCTACGCCGCTGGAAGTCCTGCTCACGGAGTTCATGCAGGCTATCGATCTTGGCGAGCCGGACATGCGAGGGCTTGAGTTCGGCGTCAAGGTCGTCGAGAAACTTGAGGCTCTGCACCAGAAACGGGAGGCGACGCTATGGCGCTCAGCGTGAATCTGATGAACGAGTTGTGCAAGCGCCTGAAGCCTGGCGCTCGTATAGCCGCGATGGGCTACCCGGACATCGTGGCGCCGCCGAAGGACATCGAGCGCATCCTCGGCGCGAAAATCTACTCCCTCAAGTACCGCGAGGACTCAGCCGAGATCGGCAAGTGGCACGGCTTCCAGCATCGCATACCGGATGCGTATTCGTTCTTCGCGGCGCAGAGCGCGACACTGGATGTCTACGACGTGGCGCAGCATCGCGGTGGCGAGATCATCGCGGATCTGAACGAACCATTGCAATCGCCTTATGGGCAGGCATACGGGCGAGGCTACGACTTCGTGCTGGACGTTGGTACTCTTGAACACTGCTTCAACATCGCGCAAGCCGCCACAAACATGGCTGGGCTGTTGAACAAGGGCGGGATGATCCTGCACGAAAACCCATTCGCCATGGGCAACCACGGCTTCTACAGCATCAATCCGACGTGGTACGCGGATTTCTACGGCCAGCGCGGCTTCAAGTTGCACGAGTGCTGGCTTGCTCCGAAGGGAGCAGAGGTAATCAAGAGCATTGAACGCACGAGAAGGTTTCAGTACAACGGGCCAGAGGCGAACATGATCGCCATCGCTGAACGCACCGAGGTTTTGCCGATCGCGTGGCCTGTTCAAACGAAGTACAAGAAGATGATTCCCGTCGCCGGGGTTTCGGGCGTTAAGGAGGCCGCTAATGGCTGACCAGCTTAGTTTGATGGAAATGGACGACATCCTGAAGGACGACCTTCCGCCCCCGGAGAAGCATGACGCACCGACGCCGGAACCGAAGGCCGCGCCGGAGAAGCCAGAGGCAGCGGAGAAGCCAGAGGCAGCGCCGGTTCCAGAACGCCCCGGCTCGCGCAAGCAAGCCCACCGCGACAAGGAGCAAGAGGCTCAAGGCCGGATCAGAGATCCAGAAACAGGGCAGTACACTGCCAAGCCAGCAGCCGAGGCCGAACCAGCAAAGGCCGAACCTGCCAAGGTAGAACCTGCAAAGCCAGCCGCTGCACAGCAGCAGGAATTCACCGAGAAGGAAAAGGCGTTCCAGCGGGCCATGCTTGAGGAGCGCGGCAAGCGCCAGGAGATGGAGAAGCGCCTGGCAACCATCGAGGCCGCTAAGCCTGCAGCCACCACCGAACCTGCCAAGACGTTCTGGGACGACCCAGAGGGTGCCCTTGCCAAGCATCAGGCTGAAGTGCGCCGGGAGTCGATGAACACACGCCTGCAGATGGCAGAGGCATTCGCCCGCAAGTCTCACGCTGACTTCGACGAGAAGATCGAGGTTTTCGGCAAGATCCTTCAGCAGACTCCTGGCCTGCATGCACAGTGGCTTGCTGCTCCTGATCCTGCCGAGTTTGCCTACAACATCGGCAAGAACCACATGGAGCTTGAGCAGGCCGGAAGTATCGAGGAGTTGCGGGCGAAAATCGAGAGAGACACCGCTACTCGGGTACGTGCAGAGGTCGAGGCCGAGCTGAAGGCCAAGGCCGAAGCACTGGCAAAGGAACGCGCAGCCCTGCCGCCGTCTCTGTCGGAAGCGCGCTCTACTGGGGTTAATAAGCCGGTTTGGGGTGGTCCGCCCTCGATGGACGACATCCTGAAACCTTGAAACTTGACATTTTTGTTTAAGAGGCATTCAATTCCGCTTCGTAAACAACAGTAGTTGTCTACCGTCGCCGGGTCATCGGGCGAGCAAGTGATCGTGTAGGGCCGTATCGCAGCGTGCAATGCGCTGCACTGTCGCCGAGTTGAAGGGCGCTGTTTCACCGTCGCCGGGAATGCGGGCGAGACGTGAACCCCTTTCAATTTGGAGGCCAACATGGCCCTGAGCTCTGCAGCAGCTGGTCTGACCCCGCAGCAGTGGGACTCAGACTTTTTCCGCGACTACGTTCGAGCCTCGCGCTATCGGCGCTACATGGGCACGGACGAGTCCGCGATGTTCCAGATCAACGAGCAACTCACCGCGAAAAAAGGCGATTCGATCACCTTCGCGCTGGTCAACGAGTTGGTCAATGACGGCGTTACCGGCAACACGACGCTGAAGGGCACCGAAGAGCGCCTGAATTCCCGCTCCCACAAGCTGACGGTTGACGTGCAGCGTCATGCCGTAGCGGTGGACGACTGGGACATTCAGAAATCTGTGATCGACTTGCGCAATGCCGCGAAGGTGCAGTTGCGTGAGTGGGCGCAGAAGAAGCTTCGCGATGCCTGCACGAACGCACTCGGCCAGATCGACGGCGTGAATTTCACCAGCTCCACGGTGGCGCAACGCAATACGTGGGTGGCGAATAACGAAGACCGTGTGCTGTTCGGAGACAACACCGGCAATTTCAACGCGACGTTCGCCACGGCGACGTTCGCTGTCAGTGCCGGCGAGACTCTGACGCCGAACATCCTGTCGCTGATGAAGCGCCAAGCCCAAAAAGCCTCTCCGAAGGTCAAACCGATTTCGGTCAAGGAGATGGATCAGGAGTGGTACGTGGTCTTCATCGGGCCGAACGCCTGGCGCGACCTCACGGAAGATAACCCGACTACGAACGCACTGACGCTCGCCAACCGCGATGCAAGAGTGCGCGGGGTGGATAACCCGCTCTTTACCGGCGATTCGCTGGTGTGGGACGGAATGATCCTGCGGGAGATCCCTGAAATCGCGCAACTGGAAGCCTCCCTCAGTTCCACCGGCGTCAGGCTTGAGCCCGTGTATCTGTGCGGGGCGCAGGCAGTCGGCCTTGCATGGGCGCAGCGGACCAAGAGCACGACGGACGTTGACGACTACGAGTTCGTGCATGGCGTTGGCGTTCAGGAAATCCGGCGCATCGAGAAACTTCGGTTTGGCACGGCAGCGGGAGCCGATACCACTACCCCGAAGGATCACGGAATTTTCACCGGTTTCATTTCCGCGCCGTCCGACTAAGGAGACCTGAACATGGCCACGAGAACTACTACTGCAACTGACGCAGGTTCCCCAACTAAGGGGCTGCGAGTCGGGCTGGTTCAAGTCACAGCTCAGTATTCGTATGGGGCCGGATTGTCTGCCTCAGCCGGAGACGTGATCCAGATGGTGAATGTTCCGAAGGGCGCACAGGTGGTCTACCTGGCTGTGTCTGGAGGTTCTGGCGACATGCTGGCTGCTGTTGGCGATGGAATCGACCCTGATCGCTACATCGCCTACGCAACGATGGGGTCTGCCGGTACGTCAGGCGCCTCGGTGCGAACGATCATCCTGCATAGCGCAAACGTGCCGTACGTCTACTCTGCTGACGACACCATCGACATCGACATTTCCACGGTGTCGGTCGGCACGATCACAGGTGGCTTCCACCTGACGGCAATTTTCGCGATGGATGCCTAGGCGATAAGCCTGGACTATGAAAGGAGGTGAAGGAGTGCCGCACAAATCAAAGCGCAAACAGTATCCCGGAAAACCTGGCCACCCGAAGAAATAACGGGGAAAGGCCAGCGTGAAAGCGCAAGACGGCGCCGACCTGAAAGATGTCGGCGCCTCCATTTTGGAAGCCGCGAATGCAGCTCATTTGGCTGGGAATTTCGCCGAGGCCGAGCGGCGCTATGACCAGCTCCTGACGCAAAACCCTGACAACGCCGGCCTGCTGGCGACGATGGGCACGTTGTTTTTGCAGACGCAGAGGTACGGGCTGGCAATCAGCCTTTTGCACCGCGCGGCAGTACTGAATCCGCAGAGCGACATTTTCTGCAACCTAGGGATTGCCTACAAGTACAGCGGGCAGTATCCGAAGGCGCACGAGAACTTCAAAAAGGCGTGCGATCACAATCCTACGGCGCAGTCATTCGCCAACTACTCGGCGCTGTTCATCAACAACGGTACGCCTGACAAGGCCATAGAGATCGCCAAAAAAGCCCTGAAGATGGACAAGAATAACTCGATGGCTCACTGGAACATGGCGATGTGCCTGCTGGAGTCCGGGCTCTGGGCTGAAGGCTGGGAGGAAAACGAGTGGGGCTTCGACGCGAAAATGCGAATCCGCCGCAACATCGACGGCAAGCCGTACTGGGATGGCACCGAAGGCAAGACCATCGCGGTCTACGGCGAGCAGGGCTTGGGCGACGAGATCATGTTCGCCTCGATGCTGCCGGACCTGATGGCGAAGAACAACGTCATTCTGGAGTGCCACCCGAGGCTCAAGACGATCTTCGAGAAGGCGTTTCCCGGCCTGCCGATCTACGGCACGCGGGACCAGCCTGAGATCACTTGGCACAACGGGCACGACATCGACTACAGCGTGTCCCTAGGGTCGCTCGGCAAGTGGTACAGGCGCTCGCGCGAGTCATTTCCAGGGACGCCATACCTGAAGGCCGATCCTCTGCCGCGAGGCGATAAGTTCCGCGTCGGCATCTCGTGGACCGGCGGCATGAAGCAGGGCCGCGTTCGTACCCGCTCCATACCGCTAGCGTGGTGGCAACCTATCTTGGACATGCCAAACGTGGAGTTCGTGTCGCTGCAATACACGGACGCAGATGCGGAAATCGACGCCGTGAACCGGCTTGGCTACGACATCAACAAAGCACCGGAAGCGAAGGCGCATGACTACTACGAGACGGCGAGGCTGGTTGCATCGTGTGATCTGGTCATTTCGGTGTGTACGTCGGTAGTGCACTTGTCAGGTGCGCTCGGTGTGCCGTGTTGGGTAATGGTCCCCAACAAACCGGCGTGGCGCTATGGAGTGACCGGTGGCATGTCGTGGTATCGCAGTGTCAGGCTCTATCGCCAGCCGCAGGGCGATGCCGATGCCTGGAAGCCGGTTGTTCAGCGCGTGGCCTTCGATCTATCCGAGCACATGGGCGCTCGTCAGCAGAGGGTCGCTTGATCACCGACAAAATCGACGCTGTGACGAGTATTCCAGTCTCGCACATGCGCGTAGACCCGCCAGCACCGCGTTCCGTGAAGATCGAGTTGACGGCGAGCTGCAACTATCGCTGCTCGTTCTGCGTAAAGTCTCTGCGGCCAGATAACGGAGAAATGGACCGTGCATTGTTCTCCAGAATCATCCGCGATTGCCGGGATGCCGGAGTCGAGGAACTGGGCGTGTTCTATATCGGGGAATCGTTTACCTGCAAGTGGTTGCCGGAAGCAATCGCAGAGGCGAAAGCGGTCGGATTCCCGTATGTGTTTTTGACCACCAACGGGAGCATGGCATCGCCTGACAAGGTGAAAGCCTGCATGCAGGCTGGCCTTGACTCTCTTAAATTCTCGGTCAACTTCTCGGACGAGGCTCAGTTCTCGGCCGTTGCGAATGTGAAGCCAAGCCTGTATCGCAACGCTCTGGCGAACCTGCGTGATGCCAGCCTCGTGCGCGACTACGGCAAATTCAAGTGCGGGATCTACGCATCTGCTATTGCCTTCGATGGCGAGCAGGGCAAGCGCATGCAGAAACTCATCGACGAGCAGGTAAAGCCGTTCGTGGACGAGTTCTATTGGCTACCGCTATTCGACATGGGTGGCGCATCGACGGCTGCTGGCAAGGTGCCAACCGCAGGCAATCCGGGGCGCCTCGGCGCAATGCGTGATCCGCTGCCTTGCTGGGCAGTTTCTACAGAGGGCCACGTCACCAAGGACGGCCTGCTGGCGGCATGCTGTTTCGGCACAGGGATCGACGGCGATCTCATCATGGCCGATCTGAAGGAAACGGACTTCATGTCCGGCTGGCACTCTGAGAAGTTCCAGCAGCTTCGATCTGCCCATCTGGCAAAGGACGTGCGCGGCACGCCTTGCGAGGAGTGCATCGCATGATCCGCGTGTTCATCGGTTTCGATGGCAACGAGACAGTTGCCTATCACGTACTCGCGCACTCCATCATGCGCCACGCGAGCGTGCCGGTTTCCATTACTCCGTTGATGCTCAAGCAACTGCCCATGACTAGGAAACGCGATCCAAACCAGTCAACGGAGTTTTCTTTTTCACGTTTCCTCGTTCCGTACCTGTGCGGTTACGAGGGCCAAGCGATCTTCATGGATTGCGACATTCTGTGCCGCGCCGACATCGCCACGATGCAAGGCACGCCCGGCGCTGCTGTCAGCGTGGTTAAGCACGACTACAAGCCGCGCCCGGAGGACAAGTTTCTCGGCCAGAAGCAGACGATCTACGAGAAAAAGAACTGGTCGAGCGTGATGCTGTTCAACAACGCGCAGTGCCGTGCGCTCACGCCTGCATACGTGAACCGCGCCTCTGGTCTTGAGCTGCACCAGTTCAAGTGGATAGAGGAAAACCAGATCGGCTCACTCGATCCTGCATGGAATCATCTAGTGGACGAATACGCGCCAAATCCTGACGCGAAGCTAGTGCACTTCACTCGCGGAGGCCCGTGGTTCGCCAAGTTCCGCTTCTGCGAATACGCGCAGGAATGGCGCGACGAACTTAGCTTGATGCTCCACCGCAATTCCAAGGGCGAATACTCGCTACCAGATAAGGTGGCCGCATGACTACCTCGTTCTCGCTCACTCGCACGCAGATAGCTCAGCGCGTACTTGGCAAGGTAATCAAGCTCGGCGCTTCGTCTATGGCGAGCGCGGATTCAGACACCGTGTACCAGGCGATCGATCTGCGCCTGAAGGAAATGAGCAAGTTGGGCACGTTCTGGCGCAAGGTAACGACAGTGCCAGCTACGTTCTCTCTCACAGGCGGGATTAATTCCGCCTCTGCAGGCGCTGGCGACATACTCTTTCCGGTCAAGATGACGTTCACGAACGGCGATAATGACGATCCCGTTTATATCATCGGAAAGTCGGAATACGCGGCCATAGAAGACAAGGCACGCGCAGGCAACCCGGAAAAGGCATTGTGGAAAGGCGGCACGGAATTCGTTTTCTATCCGGTGCCCACTGCAGACGGCACGGCTAAGCTGCTCTACGAGAAGATCGCGGACGATACCTCTGCCGGGGCTGCAATCGACGTAGAAGTGTCCATGATCCGCTCGATGATCGATGTCATCAAGTACGACGTGGCGGACGACTACGGCATTCCAGAGGATATTCAGTCTCGCTGGAAGGCTGAAGCCCGTCAGGCTGAGATCGACATCCGCAAGCTGGGAGCGCAGCGTGTGGATTACCTGCCAGTCGCCGTCGATGATTTCGATGGCCGACAACCCAATAGCAGACGCGAGACGGATTACTGAGGAGAACGAGACATGGCAACGACCTCGTTCGTAGATGGCGTAACACTCTCCGCAGCGTCCTGGGCGAAGGATGTAGATACCGCGACGTATAGCTTTCTGACTTCGCCGGCAGGAACGAATACGATCACGGCGACCGGGCCGACAGACATGGCCTACGCGGCGGGGCAGATGTTCCGGTTCCTGCCTGCGGCGACGAATACCGGCGCAACGACGATCAACATCACGCCCTCTGGCGGCTCTGCACTAGGTGCGAAAAGCATCTTCTGGAACGGGGCGGCGTGCGTTGGCGGTGAGCTGCGCATCAACGTGCCGGTTGCGATTATCTACGACGGCACGCAGTTTCACATCGTCGCAAACGGCTTTGCCATGCCGATCACGCAGAACAGCCAGAGCGCTGCCTATACGACTGTTCTAGCCGATGGCGGCAAGCACATCCTGCATCCGACTGCCGACAATAACGCGCGCACGTTCACCATCGACTCGAACGCGAATGTGGCCTACCCGATTGGGACAGCGATCACGTTCGTAAACCAGATCAACACGGTCACGATTGCGATCACGACGGACACGATGACTCTAGCCGGGGCTGGGACGACCGGAAGCAGAACGCTCGCTGCAAGCGGCATTGCGACTGCGCTGAAGATCGCCGCGACGGAATGGATCATCAGCGGGGTTGGCCTGACGTGAGCCACGCCGCCCTGATGGCGAGCTACGCCAATCCGATGATCGTCTGCGACTCGGCCGACTTTGACGGCACGCTTAATAAAATGGACCGGGTTGCTCTCGTCGGGGCCGCAGATAGTAAAAGTGCGATCTTGTCTGCATGGATTCGTCTTGATGGTGATGATGGTGGTGTACAGAGATTTCTACAAGGGGTTGAGGGTACCGTGCAATTTTTGTTCCTGCGAGGGACTGTAAACACCTTTAGGATTAGTGCCGACAATGCAGCAAGCACAGAAATACTTTTATTGGCTTCTGATACTGCTTACACAACAAGCGCGACATGGTTACATCTGTTGGTGTCGTGGGATTTGGCAGCTGCCGCCGCGCATCTCTATGTCAATGACGTGGAGGATTTGGCCGCAGGCCCAACGTTGACGAATGACACCATTGACTACACATTGGCCGATTGGGACTTTGGTGTAGCAGGAGCATTAATTAATGGGTGCTTGGCTGAATTCTATTTTGCTCCTGGGCAGTATTTTGACTTCTCTATCGTCAGCAATCGCCGCAAGTTCATCTCCGCGAGCGGCAAGCCTGTTCATCTAGGGACGACAGGGGCTCTGCCCACTGGCACTGCGCCGCTGGTCTATCAACACTTGGATGACGGAGAAGCTGTGGCGAACTTTGCCACGAATCGAGGCACTGGGGGCAACTTCACGATTGGCGGAACGCTTGCGACCGGCTCGACCTCGCCAAGCGACTAGAACGCGCGCATGAACATGCAATTGAGACTCGCACGATGATTCGGATGATCGAATCCGGCGGCATGCTTCAATTCGTGCGCTTCGGTGCATCGCCTGTTCTGTGCGCCGGAGTAGATCAAAAGGTCGCAGTGGCGCTTAACCTTGTCGCAGGAGGCCCATCCGTTGACGTTGTGCCAATCACCACTGCCAGCGATTACGTCAACGTAGATGATCCTCGTGGTGAGCGCGCCTTCCCAAGTCTTCTCCCAATACGGCGTGGACGCGCAACCAGCGACCAAGGACAGCAGGAAGATGACTAGCCTCATGGCACAAAAGACTACACCTGTATTAGAGGAAGTCAAGCAGTGAGCGCCCGCCATTTCCGCGTGCCGCTCGGTGGGCCGTACACGACCAGAGTGAGTGCCGTAAACGCCTCTGATGCGACCTCAGGTTACTGGGGCGTTGGCGTATGGGGATCATTCATCTGGGGGAAAACAACGCAATCCACGGACAAGGACGCCCGCTACGTCAACTGTTTCCTGCAGACGGTGCCGGATGATGTTACCGGCAAGAAGCGCGTCTACACGGTGAAGCGCCCAGGGTTCGGGACTTTCGTTACACCAGCGAGCGGCAAGAAAGGCTTCGCAATCCTGATCTGGACTGGGCAGGGAACGGGCCAGAAAGTCATCTCGGCCTTCGATACGCCGAATTCCACGATTTACGACTCGACGACGAGCCTTGGAGCGATCACTGGGGTAGCTACCGGGATCACGGAAACATTCGTGGGGACGACTCCGACCCTGACCGTGACGGGAGACGACAGCACGGCTTGGTACTACGACACTGGCGTAGGCGTGATGACTAAGATCACGGACGTTGATTTTCCTGGCAATGCCGGTAAGACGCTCGCCGGAACTTTCGCGCACATGGACGGCTTCGCCTGCATCATGGACACCACGGGCGCGTTGTGGGCCTCCGACCTGAACGCCGTAACGCCGTGGACCTCGACCAGTTTTGACTCTGCCAACGCCTACCCAGACAAAGGGATCGGCTGCGTGCGGTTCAAGAACTTCATCATGGCATTCGGCACGGAATCGCTGCAATTCTTCTACAACGCCGGACTCACGCCTTTCCCGTTCGCAAAGGCCGTGGCGATGACGGTGAAGGTGGGCGCGATCTCCGCAGATGCCATTGCGCAGATCAGCGATACGGTGTTCTGGTGCGGCTCGACCCCGCAGGGCGGGTTATCCATGTTCCAGTACGACGGGAACCTCGCTCGCGTCTCGCCGCCGGAAATCGACGCCATCCTGATTCTTGCCGGTGCCGCCAACATCAACATGACGACGATCCGGTTCTATGGCCGCTCGTTTGTTCTGGTGAAAGCCGGAGCGAATACCTATGCCTATTGCATCGAAGAAAAGATGTGGCACGAATGGTCATGGGCGACGCCGCTTGCCTACAAGTGCGCGGGCTTGTCGCTTGGCGGAACGATGGTGAATTACGCCGTCAGCAACGTATCCACGGCCGGGAAAGTGTTTCTGATGAACCATGCCTCTCTTGTGTTCACGGACGACACCGTAGCGTACACGGCGCGAATCCAGACGGCGAAAGAGGACCACAGCACGAACCGCAGGAAGTTCTATAACTACCTGGACATCGTTGGGGATGTAGAGGACAGCGCCTCGCCGCTAACCGTGTCCGTCAGCGACGATGATTACGCCTCGTATCAAGTGCTCGGGACGGTCGATCTCTCCAACCAGTTGCGCAGGCTGACGCGGCTAGGTTCTGCGCGCAGACGCGCTTGGGTGATGACCCATGCGGCCGATACGCCTATGCGCTTGGAACACGGCGAAGGCGAGATGACCGTGGGCAGCAATTGAGATGAACATCTTCGACGACAAGCAGATTGACCAGAAAGCGTTTAGCTATCGCGATCTATTGTCGCTAGATCGCTGGGAGTCGTTCACGCCAGTATTCGGCTCGCTTACGGTGATTGGCGCAACGGCGTACACTGGGCGCTACCGGATTGTCGGGCGCAGCGTACAGTTTCAGGTTCAGTTCAGCGCGGCAACGAGCATTGCGTCAGTCGCA
>Ga0326597_10005965_pt1 | contig 16770 bp, 17 predicted proteins | sample RVTome_12_FD_203789 | JGI IMG/M metagenome (GOLD analysis project Ga0326597, IMG submission 203789) | Soil microbial communities from uranium-contaminated site in the Upper Colorado River Basin, Wyoming, United States - RVT100D185 | ecosystem: Environmental > Terrestrial > Soil > Contaminated >...
GACCCACGATCTGGGCCTCGCCTGGAATATTGCCGATCGGGTGGCGGTCATGTATCTGGGACGGATCGTCGAACTGGGACCGACCGAGCAGATCCTTGGATCTCCCAAACATCCCTATACCCGGGCGCTGCTGTCGGTGGTTCCCGAAACCACCCGGATGGAACCGCAGATCCTCACCGGAGAGATCCCGGACTCGCGCCGAATCCCGGTTGGGTGTCGGTTCCATCCTCGTTGTCCGCTGTTTCAGTCGGGGACCCTCCCCGACCAGGTTGCCAGCCGTTGTACGACCGAGGATCCTGATCAACTGGATCCTTCGGCGACCTGGTCGGCCGCTTGTTGGGCCGTTACCCCAGCCGACGAATCCGACCCCTGGTCCACGGGGCTATGACTCTGTCCGGGGGATTTCCTCGTGCCAAGACTTCTGCCAGATTCGGATGCCGTTATGCATGGCGGACAGTTCGATGGTGACTTGAAATGCTCCGGCGCTGCGGATCTCCAGAGAGCCTGCCGTCTTGACCTCCCAACCCGGTCGACTCAATGTCAGCTCCGACGTCGACCGGACGGTCGTGGAAGTGGGATCAACATCGTTGACGGCTACCTCCCATGACTGATCGGAGGCGTAGGTGAGGTCATCGCGGTCGGGCTGGAACTGCCGGCTCGTCACGTGACGCCGAAACGCCGTCTGGCCGGAATCGGACTCGACCGCCCAGGTGTCCTCGTCATCGAGAAATACCACGGGTGGGGTAGGTGGTTGGTCGACAGGAGGAAGCTCGACGCGGTGGTCAGGGCGTCCGATGGGCACGGTCTGAAGGATCAAGCGCGACTTCTCCGGCACGATCCCGAGGGTGAACCGACCAGGCGGTGGCCAGACCACCGGGAAGTCGGCCCCGGAGATCGAAAGTCGAAGTCGTGCGCCGGACGGAACCACCGAAGAGGTCGCCATCAACGGGAATCTGACCAACATCTCAAGCCCTGGCTCGGGAGGCTGAGGCTTTGAAAGATCGACTGGGAACGTCAGGTTCCTGTTTCCCCGGCAGATCAAGTGCCCTGAACCGTCGGCGTCGATCATCAAGAGTCGTACCGCCACCAGACCGAATGGGCGGTCGGTGGTAACGCAGAGCTCGACTTCGGGAGTGCCGAGAATTTCAAGCGGATCGGCGAAAGGTTCGGTGGTGAACGTCAGTGATGCGTCGTCGTCCCGGCTCGAATCGCGGCTGGTGACCCCCGATCGATCCCAGGCCGGAGCGTGAACTCCGACCCACTGCGGCCCGTCCCAGGTGATACCACTTCCGTTCAGGTCCGCCAGTGAGTTGCTCCATTCCCTGCTGTCGGGGGGCGGCCAGGCGGATTCGGTTCTCCAATATCCGTTGACCTCGGTGTCGTCATAGGGCGGCTCGGTCCGGATGAAGGCCGTCAACGGTGCCATGTCCATGATGCCGTTGTCATCGGCCCGGAGGTGATGTCCGAACCATCGGGCCATCAGGTCGAGGTGGTCGTAGGTTGGGCCGGGAATGCCGGTGGCGGGCCGGTGATGTCCCCACGGCCCGATGAGCGTTCGCGTCGGACAGGTCAGATGAGTAGCCATGTCGAGCATTCCGTCGACGTAGCCGTCGAGCCAGCCCCCGATGAGCAGAGTTGGGCATTCGATGGCGGCGTAGTCGGCGCTCGGTGATCCATGCATCCAGTAATCGTCTCGCTTCTGATGCTTCAACCATTCCAGAGGCCACTGAGGTGTGCCGTCCAGCCGTCTGATCCACTCGTCGTACCACCCGTCGCCAAAGATGTCCGGGTCCGGGGGAAGGGCGTTACTCGAGATCATGGACGGGGGCCAGTCGACCTGTTCGGCGGCGTGCAGTGAGCCTCCGACGTAATGAACGTCGCAAGCGAAGCGGTCGTGGGTGGCGTGCATGGCGGCGATGGCCTTGAGTTGAGGTGGTCGCAGCATGGCGGTCTGCAAAGAACTGAATCCACCCCAGGAGATTCCCCACATTCCGATGTTTCCCGTGCACCATCCTTGATCTGCCAGCCACGCCAGGATCTCGAGGTTGTCGGCCTGCTCGACGGAAAGATATTCATCGTTGATGATCCCCGTAGAGGCTCCCGTCCCGCGGATGTCGATCCGCACGCCTGCCATGCCCCGGGATGCCATGTAGGCAAAGGTCGAGTAATCGCGGGCGGTGCAGTCATCGTCCTTTCGATACGGAAGGGATTCGATTATGGCGGGGAATGGCCCATCATTGGGCGCGTCTGGTCGATACGTGGTGAGGGCGATGCGTACGCCATCGGTCATTTCGACGAAAACCCGCCGATCGATGACTACCGGGTAGTGGTTGGATTCTTCCACCAGGTAAAGCTACCCAGTCAGGTCCCGGTCGGGTGCCCAAACCCTCAGGGTTCATTACGGGTCAGTGACCGAAGGTCACCGGGCCGTCAGTGGCCGAGGTTTCGATCCGTTCGCCGACGAGGTCGATGAGGTACGTGGTGTAGTTGTGCACCGATACGTCAGGATTCCATATGCCGATGGATACCACCGCGACATCTTCCTGGCTGTCTATGAACAGTGTGCCCGTCTGTTGTGAAAACATGGTGAACTGGGCCCAGAACGTGGGCTGGTCGATTGTGGTGAGGGGAGCGGAAAATTGTCGTCCGTTCTCAAGATCCAACACCCTCAGAACGGTCGATTGGGACGAGAGCCAGCCTTCGCGCGGGGGATTGTCGTCGGCGATGGTTCCGGTGGTTTCGAGCCACATGAGTCGGGTTCCGGTGGGGTTCAACGTCGGCACGCTTACTGAGGTTGCGTTCTGGTCACAGGCAGGAACGGGTCCGGGGGCGGGTAGTTCGGTTCCGTTCAAATCGAACAGGAGCCATCTTCCACAGTCGGATACTTCATGTGACGGCAACGACTCGAGTTCTACAGCGCCCATCATCCAGGCCAGTACCCGCGGTCCGCCATACGAGGCGAATACGGGCTTGACCCCTCCTGTGGACGACTCGCCGTCTCCGCTCGAGACACCTAGATTGGCGACTTCGGTCTGGGTCCCGGTATCCGGATCAATGAGCACAAGCCAATGGGTGGTGATGGTCCCGCTTGAAACGGGCTTGGTAACTCCGGTGATGGCGATGGCGTACCGGTGGGTGGAGTTCAGTTCGGCGGGCAGATATTCAGGTTCTACCCATCCGAGAGATCCACCGAACTTCCCGACCAACTGACCGGCTCGTTCTCCAGGTCGGGGGCTGTACCAGATGGAACCTCCAGCGACCCCTGGCCCCCCGGTGAATTGATAAAGAACGGCGTTGTCTGCCGTCACCTTGGCGACGGAGACCTGCTCCTCGATCAGACGGGTGACCTGGCCTTCCGAGTCAGCCCTCACCAGGCCGCCCGGGCGCAGTTGGATGAGGTCAGGTCGATCGATGTTGACCCGGGTGAACGCCAGGAAAGCGAGAATCACCCCCACCCCGACGACGAGGGCGGCAAAGCCCTTGATGAGGCGGCCCGATTGGTTTGGAGACTCGTCGAGGGCGATGGTTCGGAGCTGATGGTCGATCTCCCAGGCCAATCGGGGTCTGAGGGCGGGGGAAACGATTGCCTCGGCGTCTCGTACGTAGCTTGCGCCGTGGTCGGCTCCCAGAGCCCTGGCGATTCGCGCGTCATCCCAATGCCGCCCGTGATGGAGGAGCAGGGTAAGGCGTTGTCGTTGACTCATGGCATTCAGAGCGGCGGCTGCCTCGGCATCTGATGTCGGTACGTTCAGGCTGCCGGCGAGACGGCCCGGTTTCTCCATCGCCAGGCGGATGGCGTCGGCCGCTGGATCGTCCGTGGGGGTCCGCCCCAATCGGCGGAGGGTCCGGTCGGTCTGGCGACTGGCGGGGGACTGGAGGGCGATCGAGAGAACGGCGAGAACTTCCCGTCGGAGGGCTGGACTCTCACTATGCACTGCTAATTGCCTGCCACCGAGAACAGCCACTCGCCATCTTCGGCGATCCCGATGCGATGCCCGGTGTAGCCGCCTTGCTGTCGCATGGCGTCGATCTCTTCTTCGTTGAAGACTGGTCTAAGCGCCTCCCAATCGGTATCGGTGGGCTGGTCGACGGCCGCGGACGGCCACACGTAGATCGAACGCCCGTCAGGGAGCAGGCCGACCGTGTGCGGCAAGTTGAGAATCCGCACGATCAGAGACAGGTCGTCGCCGAACGTTGCCTCCGATGCCATCCAGTATCTGCGAGGGTCGCCCCCGGCGAGATCGACGACGAACGATGAGGAGGTGAGCGTAGCCAGGGCCACAAAATCACAATCCACGGCCCGTTCAACGATGGCCGAGCGGATCGCCGCAACGGTCTCCGGTAGGTCCGGTGTCACGGGTGGAACGGAGGACTGACCGGCAGCAGAGCATGGTCCCTGGGCGACTCGAATGCCACCCAACCGATGCCCCTCGGTCACCGCCACCGGGCTGTTGAACAATGACGCCGACCGAATGGCATCAGTAGTGGGGATCACTGTTTGGCTCGCCTCACGGGCGACGATGAGGGATCCTGATTGATCGGTAACCAGCGCGGATTCTTCGCTGAGGTCGAAAACCCGCACGGCCGAAGCCACGTCGTAAACGGTTGTTGATTGATCGTCGACTTGAGAGACGATGACCTGGCCGGCCAGTACCGTAGCCACAAGACCATCCGAGACGGCCACCGAGAATGGGCCTGAACCGCCCGTGCAGTCGGAGTTCCAAATCGCCTCTCCCTCCCTGAAAGCGACCAGTTTGTTGCAGGTCGTGTTGACCCGTTGCTCGACGACGATTGTCGGTCCGTCCACGTCTCCGGTAACGAGATCCGGGCCGTCATAAAGCACCAACGGCGCCCCACCCTGGAGGTCTGCGGCGAGGAGCTGTCCGCCGACTGTTTTGCCTCCGGGTCGGATCAGGTAGATGACATTAGGTCGCCCATCGATCGGTGCGACATCGAGCAAGGTTATCTCCTCCCCATCACCTTCGGCGATCAGTTCGAGCGGCTCGATCGTGGCAGGTAGGAGGCGCAAAATGCCGGACGGGACGTCGGGTCCCGGGTCCTGGTACTGGAAGACGATGCCCCCGATGAGGTCGACAAACGCCGAAGCCAACGGATAGTCGATATCGCCGGTAAGGGTGGCGGCCGGAGCGTTGTCATACATCATGGTGACCGCATGGTCCGTTACCACGATGACTCCTGTAACCGGCTCGGTGGAGGGAATCGTCGTCACAGGAGGATTGGTCGGTGACTCATCACCGTTGGCACCGACTGTCGTTGTCGTAATGTCCCCCGGCAAGGTCGTTGCCGTCGGGAGCAATGAGCACGCTCCGAGAAACACGGTCACTATGAGTAGGCCTGCGAGTCGGGTGGTGGTCATGAGTGCAACGGTAGTTGGCCAGGGCCTCTACGACAGTCGAATCGCTTGCTCATATGCCTTGATGTACGAGCTCGCCGCATTTGCCCATGAGAAGTCGGTGGTCATTCCTCGCCGCTGAAGGGATGTCCAGGTTGGCTGGTCGGTCCGGAAGAGCCGCATGGCGCGACGGATGGTTTTGGCCATTTCGATCGGCTCGAACGCACGAAAACCGAACCCGGTTGCCAGATCTGGAATCTCGTCCACGTCGATGACCGTGTCGGCGAGCCCGCCGGTCAAACGAACGACAGGAATCGACCCGTATCTCATCGCGTACATTTGGCCGATACCGCAAGGTTCAAACCGCGATGGCATGACGTAGCAGTCCGTTCCAGCGGCGACCAGTCGGTTGAGACCTTCCGAGTATGGACCGTGCCAGACAGCCTGGGGGTGGCGATTCGCCCAGCCGTCGACCATTTCATCAAGTTCCCCGCTACCGACCAGGACAAAGCGAGCGCCTTCCGAGACAAGTGAGTCGAGATGGGAGTCGAGTAGGGCCAGGCCCTTCTGTTCGGACATACGCCCGACGTTGCCAAAGATCACTCCATCGTCGATTCCTGCCATCTCAATCAGCATCTCGCGGTTGGCGAGGCGAGCGCCTAGTTGGTCAGGGCCGAACATCGAAGCGAGCGATTCGTCTGTCTCGGCATTCCATGCCACGGGATCGATCCCATTCACGATGCCGATCGGTGGTTGGCTCCGTGCGTTCAATACGCCGTCGAGGCCGCCGGAAACAGATGGGTCGGTCAGGAGTTGTTTGGCGAATGTCGGGCTCACGGTTGTGACTAAGTCGGCCAGAGCCATTCCTGCCTTCAGATAATTGGCTTCGCCATACCACTCAAGCGGCCCTCCGAGGTTCGTGGATCGCTCGTCGGCGCCCAGGAGTTCGCTTGCCTCCTGCAACGGGCCGACGATTGGATACACCGCGTTGTGCACCGTAAACACGGTTGGTCGATCGGTGAGAAGTGACACCGCTCCAGTGTGGGCGTCGTGGAGATGAACGACATCGACGTCTTGCGCGATGGCGGCCACCACAGTGGAAAACCGCCCGAAACGGTCCCACTGGTCCTGGTAGCCGCTTCCGGGCGTGTCACCGTAAATCCCGGGCCGATCAAACGAGTCCGGATCATCTACGAGGACGACTTCGACGTTGGCGTCGCGGTGTAGCCAGAGCGAATCTGCAAATCCGATCCCGGCGTACCGGTCCCCGAAATCGTGGAGGTGTCGGTAGCGGGGGATGACAACTCTGACGGAGTGGCCGGCGGCGGCGACTCCGTGGGCAATGCCGGCTACCGCCTCGCCAAGGCCTCCGGTTCGGGCGAGGGGCGAGTATTCTGATGCTGCAATGAGTACACGCACGGCGGCCCTTCCTTCGCTTACGACAAAGCTAGCGCTGGCCGATCACCTGTCGGAGAAAGTCTGTCGGTAATATGGCGCGCCCATGCCCCACGGCCCCGCGGTAAGTCGCTCAGAGACCCGGACCCTGTTGGGTTCCTATCCGGCCCACTACACCGACTCGCAGATCGACGCCTTCACGGATCAGCGAGTCATGGCTGCCGAAATCGTGGCATCTGACGATCGACCCCCGAGCATGATCTTTGTCTGTGTTCATAATGCCGGTCGGTCGCAAATGTCGGCTGGTTTTGCGCGACATCTGGCCGGTGATCGGGCGATCGTGTTCAGTGGCGGTTCAAACCCTGGACCGGAGATAAATCCAGTGGCGGTCGAGGCGATGTTCGAGGTTGGCATCGATATCTCGAACCAGTTTCCGGTGCCCTTCACGACGGAGATCATCGAGGCCAGCGATGTGGTCGTGACGATGGGCTGCGGAGACGCCTGCCCGTACTTTCCCGGCAAGCAATACATCGACTGGGAGCTTGCCGACCCGCACGGCCAGGACCTGGACGCCGTGCGGGTTGTGCGCGACGAAATCCAACGACGGGTTACAACGTTGCTCGTAGAAATGGGCATTGATCTCTGAAGGCGCGGATCGGTTCGAGCATCCCACCGTCGAGGGCGCTGATCGGGTGATTACCGCCCATATCGAGACCGCCTAGACTCATCGGTCATGCCGATCGACATTGACATTGCCCACGTCGCCAAGCTTGCTCGAATCGAGCTTTCCGAAGAAGAGATGGCGGCCTACCGTGCCCAGCTAGGCGTCATTCTTGACCATGCGGCCAAGGTCCAGGCACTCCCGACCGAGGGCGTCCCGCCGACCTCACACCCCCTCGACATGGTGAATGCCTTTCGCGATGACGTCGTCACGTCCTCACTGGATCGGGATGAGGTGCTGTCGCAGGCGCCCGATGCCACCGACGGCTTCTTCCGGGTCCCCCCATCCCTGGACAACGAATGACCGAACTTTCCCAGCTCACACTCGTCGAGGCTGCTGCTGCGCTTCGGGCGGGAGACTGCACGTCGGTGGCGCTCACGGAGTCAGTCCTCGACCGAGCGAGCCTTACCGAGGCGTCAGTCCATGCCTACCTGACGATCGACCGTCTCGGGGCCTTGGCGGCGGCAGAGGCGTCAGATCGCCGGATCGCCGACGAGAAGCCGATCGGGCTGCTCGACGGGCTGCCGATAGCTCTCAAGGACAACATGATGACCAAAGGGATCGAGACGACGGCGTCGTCGAAGATCCTGTCCGGATATATTCCGCCGTATGACGGCACCGTCGTCAGACGGCTCCGAGAAGCCGGCGCGGTGTTCGTTGGTAAGACCAACCTGGACGAATTCGCCATGGGTTCATCAACCGAAAACTCGGCGTACGGTCCGACCCGTAACCCTTGGAACCTCGATACGGTTCCGGGCGGGTCTTCTGGTGGCTCAGCGGCGGCGGTGGCCGCTGGTTCGGCACTGGCCGCCCTTGGGTCCGATACCGGTGGCTCCATCCGACAACCCGCCGCGCTTTGTGGACTTGTCGGCACGAAGCCCACCTACGGTTTGGTATCACGATATGGTCTGATCGCTTTTGCCAGCTCGCTCGATCAGATCGGCCCCCTGACCCGGTCGGTGCAAGACGCCGCCATCCTCTACGAGGCGATCGCCGGTCACGATCCCCACGATGCCACCTCTTTCCCCGGCCCGGCCCCGTCGGGAACCGAGCGACTCGGAGCCGGCGTCGAGGGTTTGCGAGTCGGCGTCGTGAATGAACTGTCTGCAGACGGGATCGATGACGAAGTGGTGGCCGCCTTCCGGGCCACTGTCGATCGGTTGGAGAAGGCCGGTGCCGAGATCGTCGAACTCTCCTTGCCGTCGACGGCGACCGCGTTGTCGGCGTACTACTTGATAGCCCCGGCCGAATGCTCGGCGAACCTTGCCCGCTTCGACGGGGTTCGATACGGCCTGCGGGTTGCCGGCAGCACGGTAGATGAGATGATGTCGTTGACCAGAGCGGAGGGATTTGGCTCTGAAGTGATCCGCCGAATCCTGCTTGGGACCTACGCGCTGTCGGCGGGCTACTACGACGCCTTCTACGGTCAGGCCCAGCGGGTTCGAACGCTTATCATTCAGGAGTTTGCCAGGGCCTACGAACAGGTGGACGTGCTCGTCTCACCGACCGCCCCGGCCCCGGCTTTCGAGTTGGGAGCCAAGACTCAAGATCCGCTTTCGATGTACATGCAGGACATCTGCACGATTCCATCCAATCTCTCGGGCCATCCTGCCATGTCGGTACCGGTTGGCTTGTCGGCGAGCGGACTACCGATCGGATTCCAGGTCATGGCTCCGGCACTCGGCGAAACGGTCATGTTCCAGGTTGCCTCCGCCATCGAAGCGTTGTCCGACGATATCGGCCGCCCGGTCCTCGAGGTGGTGGCATCGTGAAATGGGAGCCCGTCATTGGTATCGAGGTTCATGTCGAACTCGAGACTGCCTCAAAGATGTTTTGTGGCTGTGCAGTTGATTTTGAGGCCGAACCAAACACGAATGTGTGCCCGGTCTGCCTTGGGCTTCCCGGCGCCTTACCGGTGCCCAACCGTAAGGCGATTGAGTGGATAACGAAGATCGGCCTGGCGTTCAACTGCTCGATATCGGAGCGATCCCAGTTTCACCGGAAGAACTACTTCTATTCGGACCAGCCGAAGAACTATCAGATTTCCCAGTTTGATGTGCCGGTCTGCCATGACGGATGGCTTGACGTAATGGTTGACGGCGTGACGAGCCGCATTCGCATCAACCGGGCCCACATGGAGGAGGACACCGGCAAGTCGATCCATGTCGGTGACAGCGGTCGGATTCATTCAGCGACCGAAACGCTGCTGAATTTCAACCGGGCAGGTGTGCCGCTTGTTGAGATCGTTTCAGAGGCGGACATTCGCTCGGCTGCCCAGGCTCGCGCCTACGCCCAGGATTTGAGGACTGTGGTGGCTGCCCTTGGCGTGTCTGATGCCAAGCTCGAAGAGGGTTCGATTCGGTTCGACGCCAACGTCTCGATCCGACCGGTTGGAACGGAACCCTTCGGTACCAAAGTCGAAGTCAAGAATATGAACTCGTTTCGGTCGCTGGAGCGGGCCGTTGATTACGAGATTCACCGCCAGGAGAGCGTCTTGAAGTCTGGTGGGATCATTCATCAAGAGACCCGTCACTGGGACGAAGGCGAGGGGGTTACCCACTCGATGCGTTCCAAGGAAGGTAGCTCCGACTACCGGTACTTTCCGGAACCCGACCTTCTTCCTATCGAAGTGACGGATGAGTGGCGCGATGCGATAGCTGCCACTCTGCCCGAAATGCCCGCAGCCAGGGTTCTGCGGTATGTGGCGCTCGGAGCGGATGCCGACTCTGCAGCTTCACTGGCTGGTTCTGCAGCATTGGCAACACTTTTCGAATCAGCAGTTGAGGCGGGTGCCCCTGGCAACGTGGCTGCGAACTGGCTCACTGGTGAGGTGACGGCCTGGTCACGGCGGGAGTCCTTGGACGTGGCGGAGTCGGCTCTCACCGGGGAACACGTCCGCGATCTGGCTGCGATGGTCGCGGCGAACTCGTTGTCATCAACCGCCGCCAAAGAGGTGCTCGGATATGTTCTCGCCGGCGAAGGTGGTCCAGTCGAAGTAGCCACCGCCCACGACCTGGTGCAGATCAGTGACTCAGGAGCGCTGGAAGAGGCGGTCGACGAAGTCATTGCCGACAACGAAGAACAGTTCGCCCGGTTGGTAGGGGGCGAGGACAAACTCATCGGCTTCTTCGTTGGTCTTGTCATGCGCGTCACGGGCGGAAAAGCCGACCCGCGAGCAGTTACGGAAATCATTCGATCCCGGATCGGCTAGATGCCAATCGTGTTCGACTGCGACGGAGTTCTGGTTGACTCCGAGTCCCTGGCGTGGACCGCCATTGGGTCTGCAATGGACCTTTTTGATGTTGTGGTTAGCGACGAGGATCGCCAACAGTTGGTCGGTCATCCCTTCGAATACGAGTACGCCTATTTTGCCGAGCGAGCAGATCTACCACCGCCCGAAACCGTCAAGGCAGCTATTTCCGACGCCATGTTCGCCCTGTTTGAACGTCATCTGGAGTCGTTTGAGGATGCCAAGGACACGCTTGAAGTACTGGCGGGCCGTGGCGTATTGCTGGCCGTGGCCTCGACGTCAGCCCGTGACCGATTAGACGTTTCGTTGCGGGCCACTGGACTGGTCGACTTCTTCTCGGTGTCGGTGGCCGGCGATGAGGTGGCCGCAGTGAAGCCTGCTCCCGATCTCTTTCTGAAAGCGGCTGAACTCCTCGGGGTGCCTCCCGAATCTTGCACGGCTGTTGAGGACTCCCCGGTCGGAATCGCGGCAGCCAGGTCGGCAGGTATGCGCGTCGTGGCGGTGGACCGGGGTGAGTTCAGCATGGAGGAACTCTCCGGGGCTGACGTCCTCGTACCGCGTTTGACGCCCGCTCTGTTTCATGGAAGCTAACCTGACCCCATGGAACAATGGCTACCTCTTTTACTCGGAATCGGCGCGACCGGTCTGGTTATTTTCTGGGTCGTGAAGAAAGTTTTCAAACTGGCGATCTTTGCGGCCATTGCGGCGGCGGCCGCCTGGTTCTGGTTCAGTACCTGACCATTGGAGTTCTTGAGCGGTCTCCTGGCGGACGCGGTTAGGGAACTCTTTGGATTTGGGGCAGAGCTCCGACGGATTCTGTTTCTAACCCTGGCAGTGGCCGGGATCGCCACGGCTATCGGGGTTTTGGTAGGTGTGCCGCTGGGGACCTGGTTGGCACTTACTCGCCACCGACTGCGAAGAACCATCGACGTGTTGATCAACGCCGGCATGGGTATCCCGCCCGTCCTGGCCGGCCTGCTGATCTTGATCCTGCTGTGGAATGACGGCCCGCTCGGTGCCCTCGACCTAATCTTCACGCCGGTGGCCATGGTTGGTGCCCAGGCGCTGTTGGCGATTCCGATTGCGGCAGGGGTTACCGCCGGAGCGATTCGCGGGCTCGGCCCGGCTGCCAACGAGCAACTGGTCGCGCTGAGGCTCACCAGTTCCCGGCGAGGGTTCGTAGCTGCTCGGGAGGCCCTTCCCGGCGTCATCGCGGCGGTGGCCGCCGCCTTCGGGAGGGTGGTTTCCGAGGTAGGCGCCGTCCTCATCGTTGGAGGCAACATCGAAGGCGAAACCCAGGTGCTCACCACCGCGATAGTGCAGCAGGCCCGCCAGGCCCGCTTTGATTCTGCCCTGGCCCTCGGGTTTGTCCTTCTCATCATCGTGGCGCTCGTGAATGTGGCTCTAGGGCGATTGAGGTCGGTATGAAATTCACCTACCCGGCGGACGGCTCCCAACTCGACTGTGAGGTTGACATTCCAACCGGAATGCGAACCGTCGTCTTCGGCCCCAACGGCGCCGGTAAGTCGACCCTTCTACGATTATTGGCCGGCACCATAGGTGCAAATCCCTGGGAGGCCACCTATCTGCCGCAGACCGTCTACCACTTCCGCGGGAGCGCCGGCTGGAACCTTGGCCTCGGTCTCAACGCCGAGCAGGCAGCCAGGGCGCGTCACCTGGCAGATCGGCTGGGAGTCGGGCATCTTATGGAGGCAACGGCAGTGTCCGGCGGCGAACGCCAACGTTTTGCCCTCGCCAGGACCCTGGCGAGGTCCGAACCGTGGGTTCTGCTCGACGAACCATTGGCAGCCCTCGACACACAGGATCGAATGAACGTGGCCAGGGTGATCGTCGAAGCGATCGCTGATCGGAGCGCGGTGATCGTGACCCATGACCAGGATGCGGCCGTGATTCTCGGCCAAAACATGGTAGTCCTGATCGATGGAGCAGTACGCCAGACCGGGCCGGTCCACGACGTGTTTGCCCAACCGGCTGACGCAGCCGTCGCAGCCGCGGTCGGGCTTGCCAACGTCCTAGATGGGATCGTGCGGGTCACCGAAGGGCCTTTGTGTTCGGTTGCGTCAGGCGGGAGCGCCATCTGGGGAGTGGGTGATCACGACCTAGGCGACACCGTGCGGGTGATGTTCGGAGCCGAGACCGTCACAATGTATGCCGGTACGCCGCCTTCGGTCGGATCGGCCAGGAACAGCTTCATCGGGATGGTTACCGAGGTGCGGCCGGTCGGCCGGTTTGTCGAAGTTGTGTTGGACGCCGGGATTCCGATCGTGGCATTGTTGACGCCGGGCTCGCTGGAGGCCCTCGGCCTGAAAGAGGGAGTGCCGGCAACTGCTGTCGTGAAAGCAACCGCCGTGCGGGTCGTGCCGTCTTGAAAGGACTGGTCGTGGCCGTGATATTCGGGCTGGTCGCCTGTGGGAGTCCTCCAGATCGGGTGATCATCGCGGCTGGCACGACGCTGGTCGACAGCGGGTTCATTGAAGCGGTGGCCGGCCAATACGAGGTGACTCACCCTGGAATTCAACTAAGCGTCGTGGGAGAGTCGAGCGCTCAGATTCTCAATCTCGGCAAATCAGGGACGGCCCAGGTTCTCATCACCCACGCCCCCGAACAGGAAGCCGTTTTCCTTGCAGACGAGCATCCCCGAATCTCGAAGACTGTCTTTTCGAGTGCGTTTGTTCTCGTCGGCCCGCCCGGTCTTGCCGACACCCTCGACGGACTTACCACTGCGAAAGCATTCGCGCAGATTGCCGATCGTCGCTATGGCTTTGTGTCGCGGGGTGACGGGTCGGGGACGCATGAAGCCGAACTCAACGAGTGGCCCCGGCCCGGGGTGGCACCGGATGGCGACTGGTACATATCGACCGGTCAGGGTATGGGCCTGTCCCTTCAGGTCGCCGATCAGCGGGGCGCCTTCACGTTATCCGAACTCGGGGCTTTCCTTGGCGCAGAAAACCTCGGGCACCTCGTGCGGGTCGACCTGCTGGATCCGCCAACCAACCCGTATCGGATCACCGTCATTGAATCTGCCTCGCCGGCCAGCCTCGATTTTGCCGAGTGGTTGCTCGGATCCGACGGTCAAGCTGCGGTGGGGCGCGTCAATGAGCAGATCTTCGGCGCGGTTATCTACCAGCCCTAGGTGCCCCTAGGGAATGATCAGAATCGGGCATGGCGAATAGTGCGCCAGCCGGTCGGCAACCGATCCCATCACAAATCGTTCGATGATGCCTGCCCCACGTCTACCGAGAACGAGCAGGTCCGCTTCGACGTCCTCGCAGTATTTGACGATCGTGCCGGACGGCTCGCCGATCTCAAGGGCAGTGGTGATTTCGAGATCGGTCTGATCCAGCTTTGACATGGTTCCATCGAGAATCGACTGGCGGGCGTCAACCACGGCTTCCGACATGGCGCGCGGCGGAGGGGGTGCGCCCTCGATGCCCCACCAGCCTTCCGGCGGTCGCACGACGGTGACGATATGGAGCTTGGCGCCACTTTCTCGGGCCAGGTTCGCCGCAAACCGGGCAGCGGCAACAGACCGCTCAGATCCATCGGTAGCCGCAACGATCGTTTTCCATGCCATGGGACACCTCCGCCTTTGAATCTACACGGCAGTAGGGCCCTACCGGCGTGAACGGATTCGGTTTTGTATTTCGATCGCTCAAGGAGGACAATTGATGATGGACAAGCCCAAAGTAGTCGTCGCCGAAGTCATAGCAGCCGCAGGTCTCGAAGCGCTTGAGCGCGCCTGTACGGTCGACAATGCCGCCGGAGTCGAACGGGCCGATCTGCTTCTTCGCCTTCACGACGCCGACGGATTGGTGGTTCGCTCCGCCACCCAGGTCGACGCCGAATTGCTGGCGGCGGCTCCGAAACTGTCGGTGGTCGGTCGGGCCGGCGTCGGCGTCGACAACATCGATTTGAAAGCCGCCACTGCCCAGGGTGTCCTCGTGGTCAACGCCCCGACTGCCAACACGATCTCCGCCGCAGAACACGCCATGGCGCTCATCCTGTCCCAGGCTCGCAATGTGCCGCGAGCCGACGCCGTCTTGCGATCGGGGACGTGGGATCGCACCAGTTTTCAAGGTGTCGAGCTGCATGGGAAGACGCTGGGGATTCTCGGTATGGGACGAATCGGATCGCTGGTTGCCGAGCGGGCGAGAGCTTTTGGCATGAATCTCATCGGGTACGACCCGTTCGTGTCGCCCGACATAGCGAACCGGCTGGGAGTGCAGATTGTCGAAGACGTTTTCGACCTGTACGCGGTCGCAGACTTCATCACGGTCCATCTGCCCAAAACCCGCGAGACCGAAAGCATGCTCGATGCCGACGCCTTTTCGTCAATGAAACCAGGGGTTCGTATTGTCAACACCTCGCGTGGTGGAATCATTGTCGAGGTGGACCTCGCTGAGGCAGTTCGTAACGGTCACGTGGCCGGGGCGGGCCTCGACGTCTTTGCGGTCGAACCGTTGACGGCCAGCCCGCTGTTCGATTTACCGCAGGTGGTCCTCACCCCCCATCTCGGTGGGTCGACCGTCGAGGCGCAGGACAAAGCCGGTACCGACGTGGCCTTGGCGGTCGCCGCCGCATTGTCTGGCGAACTGGTGTTGTCGGCCGTCAATGTCGACCTTGGTCGGGAGGTCTCTCCCGAAGTCAGGGCGTACCTGCCGCTGGTCGAGAATCTGGCGAGAGTTTTTGTCTGCATCGCCAAAGGTCTGCCGGCCGTGGTCACGTTGCGGATGGAAGGTCGGATTGCCGAGTTTCCAGCGACGCCCCTTCACCTGGCGGCTTTGAAAGGGGCTCTCTCGGAGGCGTCAACCGACACGGTTTCCTATGTGAACGCTTCTTCGATCGCTGAAGACCACGGGATTCAGGTTGTCGAGGAAAAGACCAAGGACGCTCGGGATTTTGTATCCCTTGTCCAACTGTCCGGGACGTTCAACGGCCAGCCGGTATCGGTATCGGGTACGATCACCCGGAAGGGGCCCGTGTTGGTGGAAATCCAGGGGCTGGAGCTGGAACTACCCATGCATCGGAACCTACTTATGGTGCGAAACCAGGACTCACCGGGATTGATCGGTCGGGTTGGTACATTCCTCGGAGACTTGAACGTCAACATTTCCGATATGGTCGTCGGTCGGATGCCAGGTACCGGCGAGGCGGCCATGATGGGGGTCGCCACCGATACCGTGGTGACCGATGCTCAGCTCGAAGCTCTTAGGAAATTGGACGGAATTATCACCGCGCGATTCGTGCAGCTTCCTGAGGTCTAGAAGACCCACAGCTGCAACGCCCACCCGGCGGAGAGAGCCCACAGGCCGGCGACCAGGTCGTCGGCCGTGATGCCGAGAGCGCCGTGAAGTCGTTCGGCCGCCGCCACGCCAGGGAATTTTTTTGTTGCGTCGGCGACCCGGAAAACTACGAAAGCGACCAATACGGCAGGAACCGCCAGGCCGATCGAAGCGAGGAACATTCCGGCCGCTTCGTCTGCCACGATCCAGCCCGGATCGGCCCTGTCAACCGCGAATGGTCGGGATGACCACAAAGACAGCCAGGTGGCGACTGCTGTGGCCAGCGCCTGCCATTGCCACCCGTACGGGGCGATGAGCAGGGTCATGCCGAGAGCGACCGCCGAGCCGACCGTTCCCGATCCGGAGTGGTCACCGCGTAATCTGCCGAGCAGTAGGCCGGATCCGAACCAGGAGGCGATCGTACGGTGCATCGGGGCAGGCTACAGTTTTGTCTGATTTGGAGGATCATTTGAAGCTTGAAGACATGAACATCTATGTAACTCTGGCCGGAACGTCGATAGCCGGGGACGGCCGGATCGTGTTCGGATCCAAGCGGATGAACGTGGACGAGGACCGCTACGACGCCTTTATCTGGGTGGCTGATGGCGATGTCGTTCGTAAGCTGACGGCTGGGCCCACCGATCTTGCGCCCCGGTTCAGTCCGGATGGAACCAAAGTGGCCTTTTTGCGTAAGGGTGTGGCAGCCACGGAGAAACCACAGCTGGCAGTGATACCGCTTGGTGGAGGC
>Ga0326597_10005966_pt1 | contig 16769 bp, 19 predicted proteins | sample RVTome_12_FD_203789 | JGI IMG/M metagenome (GOLD analysis project Ga0326597, IMG submission 203789) | Soil microbial communities from uranium-contaminated site in the Upper Colorado River Basin, Wyoming, United States - RVT100D185 | ecosystem: Environmental > Terrestrial > Soil > Contaminated >...
GCCAACCCGGCGCGCCCGCCGCATGTGTTGACGCTGCTGCGCGCGATCACCCGTTCGGCGCATGTCTGGGAAGAGCTGGAGAAAGCCGGCGTGCCCGAGATTCGCGGCGTCTGGTCGCACGAGCCCGGGCCGCGGCAGTTCACCGTGGTCGCCATCAAACAACGCTACGCCGGCCACGTCAAACAAGCGGGCGTCATCGCCTCGCAGTGCTTCTCCGGCGGTTATCAAAACCGCTTCACCATCGTCGTAGACGACGATATCGACCCGACGCGCATAAACGACGTCGTTTGGGCGCTGTCGACGCGCTGCGACCCGGAAAGCGACATCGACATCCAGCGGCGCTGCTGGTCGAGCTCCCTCGACCCGATGATTCATCCGGATTCGAAAGCCCTGATGAACTCCCGCGCGGTCATCGACGCATGCAGGCCCTACGAATGGATGGCCAGGTTCCCCGCAGTCGCCGAAACCAGCCCCGAGCTGCGCAAGAAGGTCCTGGGAAAGTACGGGCGGCAGTTCTTCGGCTTGATATGAGAGATTGAGAAATCTTCGCGATCTTAGCCTGTTGGCTCGGGATTGTTGCACTTCTCTTCGTTCAAGGTTCCGGGTTCAAGGTTCAACGTTGAACTTTGAACTCCTGTTGAACCCGGAACGGGCGAAGCCCTTGAACAGCACTAATAAGGAGAAAGTATGGCGATCTATCGACTTGGCGATGATACGCCGATCATTCCATCCTCAGCCTACGTGGCGAACGAGGCGACGGTTATCGGCAAAGTGACGCTGGGGGAGCGGGCGAGCCTATGGCCGGGTGCGGTTATTCGCGGCGACAACGAGCCGGTTCACATCGGCGACGGCAGCAACGTGCAGGATAACGCCGTGCTGCACACCGATCCGGGTTTTCCGCTCACCATCGGCGCCAACGTCACCATCGGCCACCAGGCGATGCTGCACGGCTGCACCGTCGGCGACGGCGCGCTCATCGGCATCCAGGCGCTGGTGATGAACGGTGCTGTCATCGGTAAAGAGTGCTTGGTCGGCGCCGGCGCTGTGGTGACCGAGGGGAAGCAGTTTTCGGACCGCTCGCTCATTATCGGCGCGCCGGCTAGACGAATTCGCGAGCTAGACGATGAATCCGTCGCAAAGATGCGCGCGGGCGCCGCAGGGTACGCGAAGCGTCAGGAGATGTACAAGGTGAAGCTCAAGCGGATTGATTGACGCCGCAGAGTCATGTGGCGCCTAGAATCGTAAGAAACCTGAAGGCGAGTTCGACCACTTGAACGCATTGAACCGCTGGAACATTGTGAGTTCTTTGAACCTTGAACCGGAACGTTGAACTTTGCTCACCTCGGCGACTGACCCGGCGACAAAATCCAGGTCGAGGCCACGCGAAATCATGATTTCTCTAACTCTGTTCAATACCTAATTAGCTTCCCATCATAGAGCCTTTGGACATTGCTGCTCCAAGGTGTTTAATTCACTAGACAATAATGCTTGACATATTAAATGTTTCTGTTTAAAGGATTATTGACCAGCCAAGGAAAGCTCGCAAAAGCGTTCGCTCAGCAGCTAATTTTTGCCGGTGTAGTGGAGACAAAATGTTGCCGGTCCGGATCATAATGGCGAGAAATTTTTTATCGGTCGGCCTGTTGTGGCTTCTGACATTCGCGCCCGCGGTCCACAGCCAACCCAGTAAAGCCGCCGGGCCGGCGGATTGGGATAAGCTGGTTGATGGCGCGAAGAAAGAAGGCAAGGTAACGGTATCGATTCCGGCCAGCGCCGAGTTGAAAAAACAGCTCGAGGAGCAATTCAAATTTCGCTTCGGTGTCGAAGTCGAGACTTTCACGGCGCGCGGCAGCGCGGGGGTGCGCCGTATGGCGGACGAATTCAAAGCAGGCGTGCGCCATTTCGATTTGCATGTCGGCGGTTCTTCTTCGATCGTCTCCGGCATGCTGGACGAGGGCATTCTCGATCCGATCGAACCCTGGCTGGTGCTGCCCGAAGTTAAAGATCCAAAACAGTGGTGGGGCGGTCATTTGTGGGTCGATAACGCAAAACGATTCGTTTACATGTCGCAGGCCTATCTGCCGGAAATCATTTGGCACAACACCGATCTGGTCAAGCCGAGCGAGATCCGTTCGTTCGACGATTTGCTCAACCCGAAGTGGAAAGGCAAAATCGGCTATCTCGATCCGCGCACGCCGGGGGCCGGAGATTCCAGCTGGTCGTTCATGTGGCGGGTCAAAGGCGAGGAGTATCTCAAAAAACTCGTGGCACAGGATTTATATCTCGGCCGTGATCAACGCTTGCTGGCGGAAAGTTTGGCCAGAGGACGCGTCGCCGTCACCATCGGTCTCTCCTATTATTCCTTTCTGCCGTTTCTGAAAGCGGGGTTACCGATCAAGGCTCTGCCTACACTGAAAGAGGGAACTTACGGTACCGGCGGCAGCGGGAATCTGGCGGTAATCAAAGCGCCGGCGCACCCGAACAGCACCAAGATTTTCGTCAATTGGCTGCTGGGCCGCGAAGGGCAGGAGATCGTTTCCAGAGCACTCGGTCAGCCGACCCGGCGCCTTGATGTCGATACCCGCTGGCTGAGAGAATCCGGCACGATCCCGGCGAAAGACACTATGTCGGTCAATGATTTTTTGCAGATCGAAAATCAGTCGGAAGAAAAACTCGATAAGGTGCGCGAACCCGCGCTCAAGGTTGCCCAAGCCTTTTTAAAGTAGCAACGACGGCGAGTGCGCCGCCAAGCCCGAACCAAGCAACGTCACGATCGAAAGGACCCGCGAAATGGGCAACAGCTCGACGACGAACGATTCCAATCCCGAAGTGTTGGATTCGTATTTCCAGAAGTACCCGGACGTTCCCAAGGAGACTATTCTCAAGCAACATCTCCTGAGCCTCGGTCATTGGTTTAGCGACGCCGCGCTCCAAGCCGCAGCAGGCGCGCTGGTTAAGTCCTACCGCTTGTTCTCTTACGATCTCGTGCCGATGTCTGAGTTGAAAAGGGGCGAGCATCGGCGCGTTCCCGAGCACTTCGTCATCCTTAATGGGCCCTGCGGGATGCGCCCCGTAGCGATTCAGACTTCTCTCTCCCCTTATTCTCCCTACCTCATCGATGTGGTCGATGGCCGGCTCGTGCTGACGACGGAAGGGTGCGTGCTCGCCGAAGTTCGGTATCCGAAAACGCCCGACTATTACGCGAAGAGTTTGCCTGACGGTACGCCCTATCATGAGATCGTGGCATTCGGCACGTTCATTACGATCTTTCGCAATTGCCAATACTGGGGAGCGCGCGAGGAATGCAAGTTCTGCGACATCAACGAAAACGCTCGCCAGATGAAGTTGTCGCGCGATTTCACGCTGACCACCCCGGTAAAATCGGTGCAAGACGTCGTGCGAGTCTGCGAGGAGGTCACGAGCGACGCCCGCAGACATGGCGTAAGCGCGCCCGGTTTCGTGCTTAGCGGCGGCTCGATCACCAAGACGTTGCACGGTAAGAGCGAAGTGGATTTCTACGAGGAGTACATTCGCGCCATCAAAGAGAGCTCATCGAAGCCAAGGATCACCTTCGAGGTCAATGCCCGGCCGCGCGACGAAGTGAAACGGTACAAAGCCGCCGGCGCCGACAACATCCACTTCAACATGGAGGTGTGGGATAAACGGCTCTTCGAATGGATCAATCCCGGCAAAGCCGATCGCATCGGCTGGGACAACTGGGTGCGCTGGATGTGCGACGCGGTGGAAATTTTCGGCACGGGGAACGTCCAGCCGAGTTTCGTTTCTGGCATCGAAATGGCGCGGCCGCACGGCTATCAATCCGTCGACGAGGCGGTCAAATCGACCAGCGCTGGCTTCGAGTACCTGATGTCGCGCGGGATTCTGCCGCGTCCGCAGCAGTGGCGGCGTGAGCCATCGACGGCGCTGTGCAGGGAGGCCGAGCAGCCGCCGGTGCCATTGGATTATTACGTGCTGCTCACACGCAATTGGTACGAGTGCTACCAAAAATATCGCTCGCTCTTGCCTCAGTTTGGCAAGCGAAAGCCCGGGCTGCTCGCCGAGCGCAGCTTACTCGGACCCGTTCACGGCGCCTACGGCGACTATGTGATGCTGAGCGAAAATCTATTTCCGGACGATATCGAAAAGCAGATCAATCGGCGCAGCGTGCCGTTCGAAAATCTCGAGGGAGGCACAAGTGTTTCATGACATTTCAGCGGACATGCAACAGGTGATGCGCGCGCTGGAGGAACAGACGGCACGCGATCAACCGTCGCTGCGCAGTGTTCCCGTGGACGTCGGGCGCTGCCTTTCGCTCCTGGCGATGTCGGCGCCGCAGGGCGCGTTTATCGAGTTCGGCAGCAGCGGCGGCTACTCCAGTCTATGGCTATCGCTGGCCGCCCGCGCGAGAGGCGTGACGCTCACGACGGTCGATCTCGACGAAAAAAAGGTCGCGCTGGCGCGCGAGAACATCTCCCGCGCCGGAGCGGCGGGTTCGGTCCAGGTCTTTCATGGCGACGCTCTCGACTACGCGGACCGTTTCGAGGAGATTGCGTTTTGCTTCTCCGATATCGAGCCCCCGGAGTTCAACGCCAAGGTCTACGAGAAGGTGGTCCCGCGCCTCGTGCCCGGTGGATGGCTGGTCATCGATAACATGACTTCGCCGCGCATTCAGACGGACATCCTGAACCGCGCGCAAACCGATCCGCGCGTCGACTGCCTGCTCCTACCGTTTCCAAAGGGAGATCTCATCTGCCGCAAGTGTTGATATCAGAGGTAAGATTGACCGGGAGTTTCTTCCTCCTTGCTACCGCGACTCAAACAAATAGACGCGTGAATTATATCCCGGCCAAGAAAGTCAGGTCGTCAAAGTCGTACCACGGTGACTCTTGCAAAAAACGCTCCTTCTATTGAGCGGCTCCGTTGAGATCCAAGTCGCTCAGCACCGTCATGGCGGAATTATGGCCCGGCGCTCCGGTGATGGAGCCGCCGGGAAAGGTGCAAGCTGCCGTCAGGTAGAGGCCGCGTATTGGCGTGCGGTAATCGGAGATGCTCGGATGGGGGCGCAAAACGCCTTCTTGGGAGGGCAGGTGGCCCATCCCGCCGATGTCGCCGCGCAAGAACATGGCGTTACTCGCCGCGATATCTAATGGTGTCTCCACGAGTTTGCCAACGACGGTTTTCTCGTTGACGTTGGGAATGTACTCGCGCACTCGCTCCATCTCGTGGCGCAGGAGTGCCTCTTTGATCCCCGACCAGGATTCGGGCCGGCCGGAAAGATCATAGGGCGCGTAATGGCCGATGTTTAAAACATGGTGTCCCTGCGGAGCGCGTTTGCCGTCGAGCAGGGTGTGACAAATGATCTGGAACGGCGCGCGCGGGTAACGATTTCCCTTGCGGTACTCGGCGTAGGCGGCGATGAGATCGGCGATCGACTCGGCCGCGTGGACATGTACGACATCATCGACTCCGAGGCCATGGCGATAGCGCGGACGTTCGGAGAGGGCCAGGTGGAGCACAACTTCCGATAGACCGGTTTTGACGTTTCCCATCGCTTCCACCAAGCTGGCATCGAGCCACTGCGGATCGATCATCTCCGTGAACAACTGCCGGACATGCAGCCCGGCCACCAGTGCCTTATGGGAAGCATAGCGCCGGCCATCCGCGGTGACAACGCCTTTGGCGGTACCGTCCGCGACGATGATTTCCTTCACGGGAGCGGAGGTGACGACCTCGCCGCCATGCGCGCGTAAACAGCGCGCGAGGGCTAGGGGTAGCTCCGCCGCGCCGCCCTCGGGGATCCCCCATCCGAAAGTGTGGCGCGCGCCGGTACCGCCGGTGAAAACCGAACCACCGCTGCCGGGTTGATCCGGGAAGATTCCACCCTGAATGGAGGCCTTAAGCACGTGGGCGCGGACATGCTCCTCCTCGAAAAGGTCCCGGACCACATCAAGCGGCGAGCTGGCCATGAGTTTCATGAGCGCGAAGCCAAATTCGCTCTTTTCCAGACGCGCGTAAATCTCGGTGTGTTTGCGCGGCGGCGAGTAGCGCGAACGAGCGAACCCGTCGCGGATCGCTTTCTCCCAAAATTCCATCAGGCGACGGTAGGCCGCGGCGTCCTTCGGGGAAAAGCGCTCGATCCCCTTCACAGTCCGGTCTACGCTCCGCCACGTTATCAGGGAGCTGCCGTCGGGAAAGACGCTGGCGTAGAGCGGATCGGGATAGATATAGCGGAGGCCAAAGCGATCCAGTTCTAAATCTTTGAGAACAGGTCCGGATTGAATCCCTCCGTGAATCGACGCGCAAGTGTCGTGGCGGTATCCGGGCGCGGTCAGCTCCTCGGTGCCCGAGCCTCCGCCCACCCGTTCTTTCGCCTCCAGGACTAAAGTTTTCAACCCGGCTTTTGCCAAGTACGCGGCAGCGGTGAGGCCGTTATGACCCGCCCCTAACACCAGAACTTCCGCTTCTCCGTCCCACATGGATTACCTCCAACCATTGCAATATTTTTCTTCCGCTGCCGATAGCATACGAGTCATCTGCTTTGTCCATACTCCATGACGGGGAAAATGTCCACGTCACGAATCAGAGTCGACCAAGAGGCCGGCGCGGCTTGCGCCCGAATCTCTAATTAGCTCGACGGACATGAGGCGCCGGTCGGTCAAGATGATTGACTGAAGCGCAGGCTTTTTTGTATGACAATCAAGAAAGCGTCATGAAAGAAACTCGCGGTCGCTATGCGCCGCAAGCCTACGCGGCCATGTGGATCATCATCGGTCTGTTATTTTTCTGCCACGGCGCGCAGAAAGTTTTCGGACTTTTCGGCGGCATCAACGGCGCGGCGGTGCCGCTGGCATCGCTCTTCGATATGACCGGCGTGATCGAACTGATTCTCGGCGCGCTCGTCACAGTCGGATGGCTCACCGGCTACGCCGCGTTCCTCGCCAGCGGCGAGATGGCCGCGGCCTACTTCATCGGCCATTTCCCGCAGGGCTTCTGGCCGATTCAAAACAACGGCGAGGCGGCGGTGTTCTACTGCTTCGTTTTTCTCTACATGGCGACCCATGGGCGCGGGGATTTGGAGCATCGACGGGGCGAAGGAGAAGGGGTGAAGGAGGACGGCAAAAAACTATGTCCACAGAATTCTACAGAATTCTGGTTGATGCTGTGTTAAACTGCCCGGGAAACTGGCGATGAAACGCACCTTGCAGATTCTGAACGAACTGGAGCGTGGCGGCGTGATCAATCGCTATGCGATTGGCGGCGCGATGGGCGCGACCTTTTACGTCGAACCGCTGCTCACCTTCGACCTGGACGTGTTCGTGATCCTGCCGCAGAGTGCCGCCGGCTTGCTCTCACTGACCCCTCTTTATGAGGCGCTCCGTGCGCGGGGTTACACAGAGGAAGGCGAGTGCGTGTTGATCGAGGGTGTACCGGTCCAGTTTCTTCCGGCTTACAATGCCTTGTTGGATGAAGCGCTGAGAGAAGCGCGAGAGACTTCATACGAGGACCTGTCCACAAGAGTGGTTCGGGCCGAACATCTAATCGCCATTTGTTTGCACACCGGCCGGGACAAAGACCGCGAGCGAGTGCGCATTTTTCGCGAGCAGGCGGAACTGGATATGAATTATCTGGCCGGGGTGATCCAGCGCCACGGTCTGGAAGGGAAATGGAAGCAATGGACACCTTGAAACCGGAGATCGCGCGGCTTTTCGCCGCTAAGGAAGCTCGCCGTCACAGGCTGGCGGCACTGCCCTTTCCGGAAAAGGTGCGCGCCGTGGTGCGCCTCCAGGAAATGGCCGCCCCGGTATTGCGCGCGCGAGGTAAAAGAGTGCGAGTGTGGAATCTCGACGACCGCGCCGCGTGATTCATGCCAGCAGTGCGGTGGAAAACACGTTAGACCTCCGAGTCTCGCCCACCTGCACTAAACGCAACTTTCGCAAGTCTGGCACCGACCCTGGCACCAACCCCGTTTCTTGCGTCACGGAAGTTTGAGTGTCCCCCGCTGCCAATCTCTCAAAATCATCTGTGCGTCCAGTCGCCAGATAACGTTTGATCTCGCTAGGGTTTCCAATTCAAGAGCACCCATATCCGGCGCAAAGTCGAGCGCATCTTTTGCCGCACACAATCGCACCTGTGGATCGTCGCTGCCCAATAATGGCAATAAAGCTCTTTGCGAGTCGACGCCCCGGAGTTTTAGTTCTTTCGAACAAAGCCAAACAATATCGTAAGCAGCATTGGCCGCATCAGCGTCGCCATTCATGATTGCTAAGCCATTCTCTTTGACTTTCTTCACGTAGGTCGCAACAATTTCAGCGACACTAGCAGATCTGAGCTCGTCCTGTTTCATACTCGCCTCAATGGAACATTCTCCATACCAAAGTCCCTTAGGGGCCGGTGTCCGAGTTGCGATACTTGCAAAAGTGAATCGCGGCGTCCGTCGCCGATTAGGATTACGCAATAATCACGGTCTGTCACATTTGCACATTTACCATTTACCACATTTACAGAGTTGGAGTTGAACAGTTGTGTATCGCCGCGACACGACATCCGATTGGGATAACTACGCACCTCTAGACTTGACCCGCTTGCTGACCCGCTTGCTCGATCTGCGCAGTAAGCCGCGGATCATCGGGCTCGACGGCGCTTTCGATTACGGCCGCCGGCTGCCCCGCCCGGTCGAGGAAGTACATGTGAAAGTTCCACCGCAGCGGCTTGCCGGTCCGCTTGCTGGATCCCAGCGAGAGCCATCAGCCCACAAATTATTGTTGCCCACTACCATAACGTGATAGAAGACTCTGGGAAGTCAAAATTTGAAGGGGAGTTATACGACTATGAGGATAAGAGCGACATCTCTTTTACTAGCTGCGGTGGCCGTAAGCGTTCTCTGCTATGAACCAATATCGCAGACAACGGCAGCGGAGAGCAAGCGAAGCGGCACGACTACCGTCAGTAACACCGTAACCATCAGGGGCGCGCCCAAGGCGGTATTTGATTTGATCACCACAGCACGCCTATGGCCGCAATGGCACCCGGCCACGAAAGCAGTGGGAGGCGTAGTCGAAAGGCCTTACGGTCTTGGAGATTTGATTCATGAACGCGGACGAATCGGCGATAAGGATTTTGAGACGACATGGAAGGTGGTTGAGCATCGGCGACCGTCGAAGATTGTTCTTCAATCGCAAAAGGCGCCGACGCGCATCACCTACACGTTTGCACCGGGCCAAGGAACGACCCTCTTCACGCGAAAGCTTGAATATCGAGCGGAAAGTTTGGCTTCGATAAAGGAATTGGAAAAAGTCATGCGTGACCAATCAGAACAAGGCGTTAATCAACTGAAAGCATTGGTGGAAACTATTCTAAGCGAAGAGGCAAAGCCGTTAGCTTAATCGATTGCCGCCGGCTGAATGGTCGATACGAGGCCGGGTGTTTGAAGCATCGCGAGGTCCCCACGGAAGTGACTTTGAGGGGGAATTAAAGGGGATCGGCTACTTTTCCATTTTCTGAGTCCTAAAAAATCAGCCTTTGTCGCCGCCCAATGCCGCGAGCGCGGCGACGATAAGCGCGCAATTCGATCGGGCGAGCATACCTCTCTCCATCCTGTTCCTCTTTTCTACCACGACTCAAGCAACTAGACGCGGGGAAAATATCCCCAGCCAAGAAGGTCCAGTCGTAGCAGTATAACCGCGGCGAATGTCAGACGCCGGCGATTCCGGGAATATATCAATGTCAAAGGTAAAGTTAGCCCGGCCATGACCCGAGGCTGCCCCAATCATCCGCGGCTACCGCGCCGCATGGCCATTTAATTTTAGCTCTCTGCCCCATCTTTCGAGAATCAGGCGGTGAAGTTCCGGACTAACTTGAGCGACCGGGAATGCGCGGTCTTTCCACTCATAGGGCCAGCACGCATCTACGATTGCTTTGGCTGTGAATGTGTCGTCCGGATTGTGAGAAGATGTTTTTACATCAGGTGAGATCGCAGGGTCGGCTGAACTGCTTCGGCACCGCCGGATAACGTCAATTGATTTCTCCGGATCACACCGAGTAGACACGGCCCATATCACCTCCTTGAGATCCGTCACATCGATGTCGTCGTCTACTACGACCGTATATCTACCAATATAGACCCCGGAGCCGCATTGGGACGCTATCATCCCTGCCTGCCGGGAATGACCCGGGTAAGCCTGCTTTATCGACACCACGTTAAAAAGTCGGCTTCCTCCGGCCAGGTCGCACCACACACCTCGGACATTAGGGACACCGGCTTTTTCCAATTCGTCCCAGATCAATGCCGACCGAAAAACCGACTGGGCGAAGAGGTCTGAAGGAGGTTTTGCCGGCTGCGCACAGGTAAGAATTGGCTTCGAGCGATAGAGCACTGTTTTGACATGGATGATCGGCTCTTGGACTGGCGATAAACCACAGTTGGCATAGTAGCCTGCCCATTCACCAAATGGTCCCTCTAACTGGGTTTCGCCGGGACGACACTCCCCTTCAACGACGATTTCTGCAGAGGCCGGTATCGGTAGCTTCGTATATGGACCCTCCAAGACTTCAATGGGGTTGCCCTTTAACCCTCCTGCGAAATCGTACTCGGAGATTCCCCAGGGCACCGTCATATTACTGGCCAATGAAAGAGCAGGATCAGCGCCAATTGCGACAGCGACCTTGTACGGCTCGCCGCGAGAAAAGTATTTATTCATCATCGTCCGGCCATCTCTCCCGGCACTCATGTGCAAGCCTAGTGACTGCTTACCAAAAAGCATGCATCGATAGGTGCCCAGATTCACCCAACCTTCATCCGGGTCTTGCGTAATGACGCAGTGCGCCGTGCCAAAGTACCTCCCGCCATCTTTTTCATGGTGCTTTGGGGCCGGGAATTTATGCAGGTCGACGTTACTGCCGCTATCAACGTTTTCCAAAAGATTTCCGAATTTGATTTTTTGAGGCGGGATGAGCGCCATTTCTTTCAGTCTGCTGCGGCAGGCTTTAACACAGCTTAATATATCGAACTGATCTAACCTTAGGCCAAGGGTAAGTGCCAGGCGTCTTACCGATTCCAGTTCGCCGAATAGTATCCGAAAGCCGGCAGGAAAACCCGGTATCTCATCAAACAGCAGGGCTGGTGCGATACCTCCGCCCTCTCGGCTTACAATTTCCCAAATGCCCGGGATTTCCAAGTCACGGTTAGCCCCGCGTATCGTCGTAAGCTCTCCAAGACGGTCAACCCTATCGAGCCAATCTCTCAGGTCGCGATAGTTTGTATCTGAGGTTCCCACGTTCTCAGCCTTCGGATTCATCATCACGTCCCCTCTCTGGAGAAATCCTCTTAAACTCAGCAAAGGTCACTGTTTCACTCTTGCTACCGGGCAGTGATAGAGTATGTCTTCCGAAGGTAAGAGATAAACCCGCTTTCTTCCATGGTCTTTACAAGACTATCGTCAATCACTTCCCTCGGGTCTTTATCTTTCGCCTTTGGATTTCGGTAGGCCATTAGATCCAGTGTGTTTTGCAGTCCCTTGACGGAGGAGTACGGAAGTTCTGGAATCAAATACCGGGCATTGAGATTATAGGTTTCTTCCAGAGCATCTTGGTCTTCTGTCTTCAGGAAAGCAGCCAGAATTGTTTTGCTCTCGTTTTTATGGCTTTTGAAAAAGTAGGTCGCTTCTGTGACCGCCTTGAGGAAATTGAGGCAAGCCTCGCGATCCGCTTTGAGGTAAGAACGGGTCGTAGCATAGCCCAATGTTTGGAATTCGAGGTCTAACGACGAGAAATCAACCAATCTTCTAAACCCCATTTTTTCCGCCCTTTTCGTAAATGGAGGTTGAAGGAGCACAGCCTTCAGCTTGCCAGTGGCCAAAGCGGTAAGACGTTCTTGTTGCCCGCCAACCGCCACAAGGACAACGTCCTTTCCAGGTGTCATGCCTTCTTTTCGGATAATGTAGTTCGCCGCGAAATCCGATGCCCCTCCAAATCCCGCGATTCCTAAACTAGACCCCTTAAGCTCCCGGAGGCTTGTGACCGACGGAAGGACCATGAGCCCATAGTCTAATTTGTTCGTCAGTCCCCCGATCTGGACCACCTCTGCACCTCCGATAGCAGCAGCCAGAGTGGAGTTGGCAGACATGAGACTAATTTTTACGTCTCCGGATAGTAATGCCGAGGCGGCGATAGTGCCGTTGCTGAAATAGACGACTTGCCCGTGCAACCCATGCCGCTCAAATAGGCCGGCCTTTTGCGCTACCGATAAAATCGCGCTCGATCCGGTTAACGTGCTGATTCCGGTTATGATCTTCTTTGGCAAGGACTGGGCATTTAGTAATGGAACGTTCAGTACCAATCCGATGCCTAAAGCCAAAACACACAACGCCCGGCTTCCCGACGGCTGGAGAATCTTTCCAGTCATAAATTTGCCCCCTATTCTCAATTCCCAGGAATTATTCTGGAAGAAGTTCAACTCTGCTCAACCTCGTTGCCAACGCGGTGCGGCATGTCACTCTCTTGTGCACATCGGCTTCCCACAAGTTCTCCAGTGAATGTTTTCTTTTTGCTCAATCTTCCTTGCCACGAATCAGATGAAGGACGCTGGATCAGAACGCGAGCAGGGATGATCACGAGAAGTCCCGAGGTCGGAATGGTGAATATCGGCGCTTACCGCTGCATGATCCAAAGCAACACCGCAACGATCGAAGAGTAATGGGCGAAAGCTGTCCGGCGGTGGGAGATGGCTGCAAATAATGCGCCACCCCTATTCGCTCTTTTTCCCTCCCTTTCCGTCCGTTACAAAGTCCCGTTTTCCCCAGGCTGAGAAAAAAGAGAAAGCCATTCCTAAGTTTTCCATTACGATTTACTCGTGGGAAGTTTGCAAAAGGGACAAAGGTTTTGGACTTGAATGCTAGCCGACTCCAGACTTGCCCCGATTTCCGAGTTCCCCACCCTATGCGGATGAGAGTAAAAAGAGCGGACGAGATATCGCCTGAGCGAAGGGGAAGTGGGGTTCCTGGTGAAGGCGAGAGCACCGCGCACTTTGAACCCTTGAATGCGTTCGATGCCTTGAACGACTTGAACGGTTTGAACGGCTGGAACGATTGGAACGACCGTTGTGTCAACGCGCAGCGAGCAGCTTTTCAATCTGCGCAATAAGCCGCGGATCATCGGGCTCGACGGCGCTCTCAAACGCGGCTACCGGCTGCCCCGCCCGGTCCAGGAGGTACTTGTGAAAGTTCCAGCGCGGCGGCTTCCCGGTCATCGCGGCGAGCGCGCGATAAAGTGGGTTTGCGTTAGCGCCGACGACCGAGGTCTTCGCAAAGATCGGGAACGTGATCCCGTAGTTCACCTGGCAGAATTGCGCGATCTCTTTGTCCGCCCCCGGCTCCTGGCCGCCGAAATCGTTCGCCGGAAACCCCAGGACCGCGAATCCTCTGTCGCGATAACGTCGGTATAACTTTTCCAGGCCCTCGTACTGCGGCGTGTAGCCGCACTCGCTCGCCGTGTTAACGATCAGCAGCACTTTGCCGCGGAACTGGCAGAGCGAGACCGGCTCATCCATCAGATTCGCGAATTTGTGATCGAGGACAGAGGGGCAAGGCGACTCCGCCGCGGTGCTTGGCGCTGGAGAGGCCAATGCGGCGAGTGTGGCGACGATAAGCGCGTAGATCGATCGGACGAGCATACATTTCTTCCTTCCTGTTCCTCTTTTCTACCAAGACTTAAGTAACTAGACACGGGGAACATATCTGTGGACAAGAAAGTCTAGTCGTAGACTTCTGACCCCGGCGACAAAGTTACATTAAGAATATCGCGGCCTCATAACGGAAGCTCAACGAGCCTGGCTGTGTGGCAAATAAGTCAATTACGCACGCCAGACCCCATTCCTGTATACTCTTGGCATCCGCCCCCCGTTTCGATTACTATGTCCGAACGCGCTGATCCGGGATGTGGCGAGTTCGACCCTGCCGGTTTACCGAGCGCAAAGGCGACTCATTAACTAACTATGGCACGTTCAACAGTTCATTACGCTGACAGCGAGACGAACAACATCCTCAAGCGACTGCATAACAAGCTGCGGCCTGCGGGGACGCCTGTGCAGCGGGTGGAATACATCATCGAGTTGCTTTTGCTTCGCATCTTCGAGGTTAAGTTGATACAGGATCCGGAGTTCAATCAGCTACGGGAGCTGTTCCGTCCAAAGCCGGATGCCAAAGACGAACAGGAGCGGGAGCGCGACAAGCTTCTTTTCTCCTCGCTCCTCACGGTTCCTAACGATCAGATTCTGCCGACTCTAAACCAGAAGTTCTTCCCGTTTTACGCACATATTCTGAACGAAGCCCGCAAAGTGTGGAAAGGCAACCTTTCGACGAGAGTCCAAGACCAGCTCGTGCTTATCGAAGAAGTTTTCGGCAATTCGAACTTTACCAATAACGTGACGAGTGGGAACATGGCCGAGGTGATTGGCCTTGTCGCCGAGTTGGACAAAGATCGGCTCATGAAAACCGACTTACTTGGCGACGCAATTGAGAAGGGGAGAAGGGGTCAAGGGAGAAGGAGAAGGGGTCAAGTATGGAGTTGAACAGTTGTGTATCGCCGCGGTGCGACATCCGACTGGGGTAACTATGCAACTCTAGACTTGACCCGTTCACTGACCCGTTCACCACGATGGGATTGCAACCGCACCGAAGCTGGATATAATCGATTCGGTGGGGAAGGTTACGCTGGAGAGAGACGCGACGCACGGCCTGATTCCCGCCGGGAGGTCCCGATGTATTTGCGTACCATATTGATTGTGCTTGCGCTCGGGGCATTGGCGCTATTTACAGCGGTCAACTGGAGCGCTTTTACCACGCCCACGACTCTTTCCCTGGTATTTGCCACCGTCGAGGCGCCGTTGGGACTTGTTCTACTCGGCACAGTCGTCCTGCTGGCGGCGTTGTTCCTGATCTACGTGGTCTATTTGCAGTCGTCGGTGCTGTTTGAAACCCGCCGCCATAGCCGCGAGCTGCACGCGCAGCGCGAGCTTACCGAGCACGCCGAAATTTCGCGCATCCATGATTTGCGCTCGTTTCTCGAAACTCGGCTACAAACCATCGGCGAGCAAACCGAACAGTCCAAAGCAGAATTGTCGGCCCGTTTGGACCACCTCGAAGGCGGCCTGCGCCAGTCGATAGAGCAATGCCAAAACTCGCTGGCGGCATCGATGGCTGAGATCGATGACCAACTTGAGCGCGGAGCGGATAAATTATCGCCGCGTAAGTTGGCGTAGCGAAGGGTATTTCGACGGCGTTATTCGAACTATCGAAGGAGCGAAATCGGAGCAAACCGTATGGATACCAAAGAAGTTTTCAAAGAAAAGATCGAGAAACAGTTATCCAATTGGAAAACCACGATCGACGGGTTGAAAGTAAAAATCGACCGGGCCGAAGTGGACGCTAAGGCAAAACTACACGATCAACTTGAGTTGCTGCATGACAAACGCGTCAAAGCAGAATCGATTCTCGAAGACATTTCTGCCACGAGCCAGGACGCGTGGGAGCAGGTCAAGTCGGGCGTTGAACAGGGCTGGACCGAACTGGAAGAAGGGGTCAAGTATGGAGTTGAACAGTCGTGTATCGCCGCGGCGCGACATCCGACTGGGGTAACTATGCAACTCTAGACTTGATAATCATCTAGCCGGCTTCTCCGAGAGGCGCTACGGTTGGCTGAGAGCCAACCCCACAACGCAAAGGAGGAGACCAAGATGAAACTATATGGTGCTATCGACTTGCACTCCGACAACAACGTCCTGGTGCTGATCGATGAGAAGGATGAAGTGGTTTACCGAAAGCGCTTGCCCAACGATCTCAGGTTGATCCTTGAACAACTGTCTGCGTATCAATCGAGGGTGGAAGGGATCGTGGTGGAGTCGACGTACAACTGGTACTGGCTGGTCGATGGATTGATGGAGCAAGGGTACAAGGTGCACCTGGCCAACACCGCCGCGATCCAACAATACAACGGGCTCAAATACACCGACGATAATTCGGACGCGCGCTGGCTGGCGCACCTGTTGAGGCTGGGCGTGTTGCCCGTAGGATACATCTATCCCAGAGCCGATCGGCCCGTGCGCGATCTCCTACGCAAGAGAAGCCAGATGGTGCGGCAAAGGACAACCAACCTGTTAAGCATTCAGAATCTGATGACGCGCAACACGGGGAGTTCGCTGAGTGCCAACCAGATCAAAGGTCTCGATGTCCAACAGGTCGATGAGCTCTTGCCCCAGGGGGATCTCGCCCTGGCGGTCAAGGCTAACCTAGCGGTGATGTTGAGCGCCGATGAACAGAGCGAGATCTTAGAACGGACCGTTATCCAACGAGTTCAATTGAGACCTCAGTTCCGCTTTCTTAAAACCGTGCCTGGGATCGGTGAGATTCTGGCGCTCACCATTATGCTTGAGACCGGAGACATACGGAGATTTGCCAGTGTGGGGAACTTCGCTTCGTACTGCCGCTGTGTGGACAGTCGCAAGATCAGCAACCGCAAGAAAAAGGGCCAGGGCAACACTAAGAACGGGAATAAGTATTTGGCCTGGGCGTTTGTGGAAGCGGCCAACTTTGCCATCCGGTTCAACTCCAAGATCAAGAGTTTCTACCAGAGAAAGAAGGCCAAGAGTAAGGGTGTGGTGGCCATCAAGGCGGTGGCGCACAAGCTGTGTCGGGCGAGTTACTATATCATGAGGGATCGGGTTCCATTTAATATAACCAAGGCCTTCGGCCAGAAGTAAGTTTACACGGTTGGGATGG
>Ga0326597_10005967_pt1 | contig 16769 bp, 16 predicted proteins | sample RVTome_12_FD_203789 | JGI IMG/M metagenome (GOLD analysis project Ga0326597, IMG submission 203789) | Soil microbial communities from uranium-contaminated site in the Upper Colorado River Basin, Wyoming, United States - RVT100D185 | ecosystem: Environmental > Terrestrial > Soil > Contaminated >...
CTGGCCCCTTTTCCTGGCGAGTCGCCCCCTACGCGGGGGCGTGGATCGAAACGTCTGCGAGGCGGTGGCGCCGGAGCGCACCGGGGCGTCGCCCCCTACGCGGGGGCGTGGATCGAAACGTGGTGATCGCGAAATCATAGTGCGCGAGGACGAGTCGCCCCCTACGCGGGGGCGTGGATCGAAACCCGTCGATTACGCCGCCGCTCCTTCGGTGCCGCCGGTCGCCCCCTACGCGGGGGCGTGGATCGAAACATGCGACCGCCTCGATATCTATTTGACACCCTAGTCGCCCCCTACGCGGGGGCGTGGATCGAAACCAGGTTAATCCCGACGCGGCGCAGTTCATCGAATCGTCGCCCCCTACGCGGGGGCGTGGATCGAAACATGATCGCGCCGCTGGACGCGATGTAGACATGCTGTCGCCCCCTACGCGGGGGCGTGGATCGAAACGCGAATGTCGTCTGGAAGCTGCCCGGTATCAGATGTCGCCCCCTACGCGGGGGCGTGGATCGAAACTTTTCGGTTGGTTTGGGTGGCGCGACCCTAGGGGGTCGCCCCCTACGCGGGGGCGTGGATCGAAACCTGAGAACCTGCCATGGATAAGCCCTCATGAGCCGTCGCCCCCTACGCGGGGGCGTGGATCGAAACCCGATGAGGCCAAGGCCGTCATAGCCCAGGCCCAGTCGCCCCCTACGCGGGGGCGTGGATCGAAACATTGGCCATCACTCCGAAGGCGCCGGACGCCACGGTCGCCCCCTACGCGGGGGCGTGGATCGAAACATTCTGTGTCTGATGCCACTGCTGCTGCTAGGCGGTCGCCCCCTACGCGGGGGCGTGGATCGAAACCACGCATAAGCCCCGGAGGACGACGCATCCCCCCCAGTCGCCCCCTACGCGGGGGCGTGGATCGAAACCATCCCACAGCCATCCTTGTACCGCGGGCTGAAGGTCGCCCCCTACGCGGGGGCGTGGATCGAAACCAGTGCCGTCCAGCGTGGCGGACGGGGATATTCGTCGCCCCCTACGCGGGGGCGTGGATCGAAACGGCAATACCCCGATCTGGGGAACCGATGCCGAGGGTCGCCCCCTACGCGGGGGCGTGGATCGAAACGCCGTCGAATGTATGCTGTACCCACGCGGCAGAGGTCGCCCCCTACGCGGGGGCGTGGATCGAAACAACTGCACGGGCAATGTACGTCGCATCGACGGCGTCGCCCCCTACGCGGGGGCGTGGATCGAAACTATGCCGCGGTGAAGGATGAATCGGAAACAGCGAGTCGCCCCCTACGCGGGGGCGTGGATCGAAACATCCAGGACGCCGCGAGGGGGGCCTACCGCAAGGGTCGCCCCCTACGCGGGGGCGTGGATCGAAACCAGCTAACTGCCGCGCGGCCGGTATCGACAGGAGGTCGCCCCCTACGCGGGGGCGTGGATCGAAACCGAAAGCATCCTTGGGACGCCGCTTGCCGCGAACGTCGCCCCCTACGCGGGGGCGTGGATCGAAACCCTACGGGTCAGTGGTCGGCGCTTCTTGGTCTGGTCGCCCCCTACGCGGGGGCGTGGATCGAAACATCTTGGAGGGCGGATGCCTGCGTAAAATTGTCGTCGCCCCCTACGCGGGGGCGTGGATCGAAACTTTCTGGGGTACTTGGTGATAGCCCAAGGTCCGAGTCGCCCCCTACGCGGGGGCGTGGATCGAAACCCGTCCGGCGCACTCCGCGTTCACTGTGCCCAACGTCGCCCCCTACGCGGGGGCGTGGATCGAAACAAGGGTAGCTCCTTGAACGGGGAAAGGCGCCGCACGTCGCCCCCTACGCGGGGGCGTGGATCGAAACCTGCCGAGGGAATGGAACCATTGCGTCCTTTATGGTCGCCCCCTACGCGGGGGCGTGGATCGAAACCATATGCAATTGTCGCGGCATCCATATCGAATTGGTCGCCCCCTACGCGGGGGCGTGGATCGAAACTGACGCCGTGCCATGCGTAAATGGCCCATCCATCGTCGCCCCCTACGCGGGGGCGTGGATCGAAACTGGTACAGTCGCATCACCTGAAAAATCCTCCGGCAGTCGCCCCCTACGCGGGGGCGTGGATCGAAACTTGATGAAGACAACATGGCGTCTGACAGCGCCAGTCGCCCCCTACGCGGGGGCGTGGATCGAAACTTGCTCAGGTGTGAGTTTGGTAATGCGGCTGCCCGTCGCCCCCTACGCGGGGGCGTGGATCGAAACCCGCATTCAATCCCATTCTGTGGGTACGGTACTCGTCGCCCCCTACGCGGGGGCGTGGATCGAAACACCCGCCCATCGTTGTATCTCCGTCTCGCCGATTGTCGCCCCCTACGCGGGGGCGTGGATCGAAACACTCAAGGCTACACTGATCCGCCCGGCCCAAGGTGTCGCCCCCTACGCGGGGGCGTGGATCGAAACGTGCCGTGGAGCTTTGAAGCGTGGGCAAAGAATGGTCGCCCCCTACGCGGGGGCGTGGATCGAAACCTCCGCGCGGTGGAAGATGTACAAGCCTTCCGTGTCGCCCCCTACGCGGGGGCGTGGATCGAAACTCCCGAAGAGTGTCTGGGTCATCGGGAAACTGGTGTCGCCCCCTACGCGGGGGCGTGGATCGAAACCAAGACGCGCAAGGAGGCCAAAGCCCGGGCCAAGGTCGCCCCCTACGCGGGGGCGTGGATCGAAACCAGAAGGGTGACCTGATCATCTTCGCCGGCCGGCCGTCGCCCCCTACGCGGGGGCGTGGATCGAAACGAGCAGAAATGGGCGATCCGCGATAATCGCCGCAGTCGCCCCCTACGCGGGGGCGTGGATCGAAACCATAATCTGGCGGCCCCAATGCATGTGGTCGCGCGTCGCCCCCTACGCGGGGGCGTGGATCGAAACTATTTCGGTGGCGATGTTCAGGCGTTTGTTGACCGTCGCCCCCTACGCGGGGGCGTGGATCGAAACCCGCGTGATTGCAGGCCACGATCACATCTGGCGGTCGCCCCCTACGCGGGGGCGTGGATCGAAACCTCCGATCCCACCCGCTACGATATCAGCCAGACTGTCGCCCCCTACGCGGGGGCGTGGATCGAAACCAGTGAAAGCGTCTGGGTTTAGGAAACCTGGGATGTCGCCCCCTACGCGGGGGCGTGGATCGAAACTCTACACGCGAGCGCGCCGACGAAGCTAAGCAAGGGTCGCCCCCTACGCGGGGGCGTGGATCGAAACTTCCAGTTCTTCACAGCGCCGATGGCACCATGCCGTCGCCCCCTACGCGGGGGCGTGGATCGAAACGTTGATGTCACGCTCCATCATCCCGCGCTCAACTTGTCGCCCCCTACGCGGGGGCGTGGATCGAAACGCACCTTCGCGGCCGACCATTACCGTCCCGCGTTGTCGCCCCCTACGCGGGGGCGTGGATCGAAACGTGGTTGTTGCCGCAGGTTTTCAGCCATTTGCCCGTCGCCCCCTACGCGGGGGCGTGGATCGAAACGCCGCCGCCGTCACCTTGGCGTAGTGCAGCGCCGCGTCGCCCCCTACGCGGGGGCGTGGATCGAAACATCCACATAGGCCCAGACCTCATCCGGGTTGATGGTCGCCCCCTACGCGGGGGCGTGGATCGAAACGCCAAGGCCATGGCCAAGATCGCCCAGGACCAGGGTCGCCCCCTACGCGGGGGCGTGGATCGAAACATGACGTGCCCCCTAGTAGGTCCAGAACGCCGGGTCGCCCCCTACGCGGGGGCGTGGATCGAAACAGCCGCTCGACCTCCACCAGGTCGGCGCCCAGCACGTCGCCCCCTACGCGGGGGCGTGGATCGAAACCAGAATAAATTAGATCAGGGTTGCCCTGTGTTCATGTCGCCCCCTACGCGGGGGCGTGGATCGAAACGAAGGACAAGGTGCCGGCCAACCGGCGGCCCAAGGTCGCCCCCTACGCGGGGGCGTGGATCGAAACTTCGACCCGCCGCCGAACAGCCCGCCCAGCGCCGGTCGCCCCCTACGCGGGGGCGTGGATCGAAACGCCGAGAGCCAGGCCGAGGAGAAGCTCAAGACCTGGTCGCCCCCTACGCGGGGGCGTGGATCGAAACTTCTCCTAGTGCAGCACCCGGACCTTGCCCTCGGGTCGCCCCCTACGCGGGGGCGTGGATCGAAACGTCCTGGATGGCGATCATCCTGTGTCCGTCAGTAGTCGCCCCCTACGCGGGGGCGTGGATCGAAACCCGTCGAAATTGAAAATCAAGGCAAGTTGCTCGAGTCGCCCCCTACGCGGGGGCGTGGATCGAAACACCTATACCGGACTCGATCTCCGGCCGTACTCCGGGTCGCCCCCTACGCGGGGGCGTGGATCGAAATGCGGGGACGTCCACGGCGCTCACCTCTTCAAGATGTCGCCCCTATCGGGTCTGCGCTTGCCCATTGACCTACGGCTGTGCATTACCGATCATTGCCCTATGCCGCCGTTATCCACGGAGTTTCCAGTCCGCCCCCTGCCCAACCGTGCCGCCTTCGTCACGGAGGTGGTCACGTGGCTCCAAGGAACAAAATACAGCACTGTAATGGCATCCGGTTCGGAGGCAGATCTCGACGGAGAGACCGCCCATCTGCGATCTGCGACAGGAGAGGAACTGCGCCTGCGCGAACTCAAGAGGGACGGCGACAGGGTGGCTATCGGCTTCCGCCACGATTTCCCGGACGACGGGGGAAGGATCTGGCGGACCGAAGGTGTGCTGAGACGGTCGGCCGCAGAAGTTGATCAGGATCTTGTCCGGCTTCGGACCCAGTGCCTTGCAAGAACGCCCGGAGCTCATCTAGAAAGCCCGCACAAACCTTACCTCATCAAGGCGCTACTCAAGAATGGATGGGGTGGCACGGACGGGATGTTGGCCATTTGCGATCAGCCCGTTTGGCTTGCAGACAGCGACGAGGGCTTGGCGACGGCCCGAGCAGTGACGCTTGGTGAAGAGACTAAATGGCTGCCGACGGTCTACGTTTCGGCCACGGGCAAAGGGGCTTGGCTGCTGAGCGAAGAGGAAATCGAGAAGCTGGCCTATGACCTCGGAGGCATCGCGCATGTCGTGGTGGAGCCGGATCGGGCCTTTTCGTTCGACCTCCGCGATGAGGTCGACGGTCGCAACGCGTATGGAGGGACTATGGGCCTTTCGGTCCCGGGCCAGGGAATCGTTAGACGTTACTACCTCGGTTGGCAAATCCAGGGCGGAAAAGAGTTGGCAGCAGCCGTCAGGGCGGCAGCTACAAACCTACGCGGACAGATGCCGGCGTTAGGCTGGGACTGGACTGAGCTTCAAGAGGAGGCGCTGCGCGCGCAACGTGAAGCCTTCAAAGGGGCGTTGAGCGCTGCTGAAAGCGAGACGTTGTTCAACGACTATGTCAAGCAGCTCGAGGACTTGCAGGCCGAGAACCGACAGCTTAAAGAGCAACTGAGAAGCCGCCCGGTATCTGCGGAAGTCGGGACCGATGAAGGGGAGTTTTCGAATGAAAACCTCGTTCGGATAATTGGACCTGAAATCTATTCCGGCGAAATCTCAGACAGACTGCGCTTCGCGGCGATGGCGGCCCTATCCGTTGCCGATCAGAAAGGGCTTGATGCGCGGTCCAAGATCATATTGCAGCGTATCATTGATCGGCTTCCTCTGTCGCCAGCCCGAAAGGAACTGTCGCAAGACCTTGTGCGTGCAACGAAGGATCCCAAGAGGGTCGCCAGCGAACTGACATCGCTCCTTGCCCGACACGGCTACCGGGAGAAGTCGGACAAGAAGCACATCAGGCTCGAAGCCGCCAACGGCTACGACGGCCTTGAGTCCATCACGCTTCCGAAGACCTCGAGTGAAAACAGGGGCCTTAAGAACCTCCGCAAGCAGATCGAGCGCAAGCTCGGCATTACCAAACTGGCGGACTGATCGGCGCTCTTACGCCGCCGCGGTTGCCACACCGTCGAGGCGCACCTTGACCGTGGCGCCGCCGCTTCCGGCCGCCTCGGTGGCGATGCCCACGGGGTAGAGGCCGACCGCGGGCAGCTTGATCTGCTTCGCGGTGTCGTCCCAGGACACGCGATCGCTGACCGCGATCACGGCCAGCGAGTCCTTGGGCTGCTCGTACACGCCGGTAGTGGCGATCTCGATGCTTCCGCCTTCGGCCGCGGTGAAGGCGGCGACGCCGAACAGGCTGCCGACGATGATGCCCGCGCCCGAGGCGATGCCGCCGGGCGGCGCGGTCACGGTGATCAGGTCGCCGTTCTGGATGAAGGTCTTCATGGCTCAGACTCCCTTACTCGATGCGATGCGGACGACGGAGACGTGGGCCGTGGCGGCGGCGATGCGCCGCTCCAGATCGGCGAGCGCCGCGGCCATCTCGGCGTCGGTGGCGTAGGTGACGCGCTTGCCGTCGTATTCGACGGTGCGTACGCCCTTGTAGCGCGCCTCCATCAGCGCATCGCGCCAGGCCGTCAGCTGGGCGAGGTCGCTTATCACGCGCCCGCGTTCATGAACCAGCCGCGGTGGTCGACGAAGCCGGCGCCGAAGTCGAGGATTACCCGAATCTCGACGCCGTCCACGTCCCAGCCCGACCGGCTCTCGACCTGCGGCCCCTCGTTGCCCGAGAGGTAGGCGTATTCGAGCCCGTCGATCTCGGCCGGATCGGCGCTGACGGCAGACACCATTCATTCTGATGACGGACAGTTGATATAGTCGGCGATCAAAAGCCACGGCGAAACACCTAAATCAGGTGCGAGAGCCTAATGAATCTTTCTTGCCAATAGGGGGTTGCCCGCGAATCAATCTTGCGTCGCGACGCCATTGTAAGAGTTTATCAACAGTATCGACCCGAAGCGGACATTTGCTGGTTGAGGATTAATCGATTTTCCCGAGGACTGTCCGCGTTCCTCAATGGTCTCCTATTCGCTTTGTCACGGAATCATGCGGCCTTGGTCGTCTTGCCTATACCTGGTGGCGATCATGGACTGGTCGAGCCGCAAGGTGCTGGCGTGGCGGCTGTCGAACACCATGGACGTGCAGTTCTGCGTCGAGGCGCTGGATGATGCGTTGGGCCGGCATGGCCCGCCGGAGATCTTCAACACCGATCAAGGCAGCCAGTTCACGTCGTGGGCATGGACGCAGCGGCTGAAAGAGGCCGGGGTACGCATCTCGATGGATGGGCGCGGCCGCTTCCTCGACAACATCTTCATCGAACGGCTGTGGCGCTCGTTGAAGTACGAGTGCATCTATCTGCATGCCTACTCCGGCGGGCGCGAGGCCCGCCAGGGGATCGGTGCGTGGATGAGCTTCTATAACCACCGGCGGCCTCATGCCGCGCATGGCGGCGACACGCCGGTCGGTGTATATCGAGAAAGGCTGTCGGCCTCCGGCCCGGGCTCCCGCCCGGACCTCCAGCCAACAGCCCTGGTAGAGTGACGAACGGAATAGGAAACCCGATCAGCAGGACCGGAGAGTAGCTTAAATTACCCCAGAATCTGTCCAACCAATGGGGAGTAGCTCAGTAGAAGTAGGGGGAACCGGGTGGGAAGTCTCTAATTCAAGAGGCGAGAACGCAAGATGGTTGAGCGATCATCGTCGGACTACATTCTTGGCGAGCGCGGAATGCGCTACAAGCGGAAAGTGCTGGCAGCGAGCTTGGTAGCAGGCGTGATTTGGTGGGCAGGCACTTCGTTAGGTGAAGTTGCGATTTTCGGTGTCTCCTTGGCGAAATCAAAGATCGAAGATAGAGACGCCGCTGCATGGGTCGTGCTGCTGCTGATCCTGGGTTACCAGTGGATCAACCTCATCTACTACGGGCTCACCGACTGGCGCGCATGGCGGAACGCGCAGTGGACCGAGTACATGCTTCCACCGCGATATGTTTAGCTGTCCTCGTTTTGCGACGGGCAGGAGGTGAGTGAACGTTCTGGAAGAACTTGGAACCTTCAAGAGGTCAGGTCGGATATTGAGGGGAGCACTCGGTATGTTTTGACCGGTGGTGGAGGAACTCTTCACAAGGTCATACATCGTCTTGATCGTGACTTTTTAAGACGAAGGCTGTTGGCCTTCTTGACGATTGAATTTGGCCTTCCCGCGCTCCTCGGTTTCGCTTGTATCCTTCTAGCCTTTAGTAAAGCGTTCCTAGCCCAGGACGGGGGCGTGCCAGAGCGGGGAAACTCACACTGGCTCGATCCCAACTCGAGCACGCCCCAATTCCTCACGACCGGTCGCGCACCGACCCGCCGTGCGATCGACCCTATGATGGCCGACCTGGTGGGCTCCGAGCGGGTTCGCCGCCATCCCCACCACCGCGCTCGATCCGCCCCACAGTGCGGCGTCTCCCGCGGTCCCCGCGCTTATCGGGTCCGGGTCCCCATCGGTCTTTGTCACTCCGCCGCGGACGTAACCGGCGAGAGGCTCTCGATCTCCGCGACGGACTGGAACTCGGTCAGATATTCCTGGCGATGCTGCGACAACCAACGCACGACCCGGGCATTACCGAGGAGCTTGCGGAGGTATCCTTTGGCGACCGTCAGGTGCAGGTTGTCGATGCCGTAGGTCTCCTCGACGGATTTGACCTGCGCCTGCAGGCTGGCGAGTTCTCGTTCCAGGCGCGCGATTTGTTCGATGGTGACCCCCCGCTCGCCGCCCGGCTTCTTCTTCCGGGGGTCGACGAGCTGGGCCTCGGGCGTCGCCGCCAGGATCGCCTTGGCGAAGGTGGCGGTGTAATTGTTCTGTCCCATCATCAGCTCGGCCGCCTCAACCTGGCGTATCGGCGCCATGCATCTGAGGACTTTGAACGTCGCGGTCGGGCAGGGCGTATCCTTCAATATCTCGGCGGCGTCGACGCAGATGCCGACGAGCATGCGAGTGCGTTTTTTGACCGTCTGCACGTCAAGACCCAGGGCCTCCGCGATACGCTCTTCCGGCACCCCACGGTCGATCGCACGCTGGATCATGCGGTGTTCCTGAATCGGGGCCAGCCGGTTGATCCGCTTGTTGTAGGTGTAGGTCTCGTCGTCGGTGGCGACGAGGCATTCCGCCTCGTCGATACCGAGGTCCTTGAGCACCTCGATTCTCAGATGACCGTCGAGCAGGAAATACCGGCCCCGCCCCTTGCGGTCCGGCGTCACGACCGGCGCCTCCACGAGCCCGACGGCGCGCACCGAGGTGAGGATCTGGGCGTATTTCTGGCTCTCCTTGGTGCCAGGCCGCAGGGCCTTCAGCGGCACGAGCTTTGCGAGAGGAACGACCACGCTTTCACGCTCGAAGCCGAGCGTCACGCCTTTGCTTGTCTCGTCTCCCGTCATGTCCGGGCCTCCCCGTCGATGCGCGCCGCCAGCGCCTGGGGCATGGCGGCGAGGCCCTCGGCGCGCAAGAGCATGGTGAAGCCCTCGTCGGCCAGGAGGTCCTTCATCGCCTCGACGATGAACAGGAGCCGCGCCTGGGTAAAATCCGCCTTGCGCGCCAGCAGCCGCTGCTTGTCCGCCTCACGCTGATAGACGCGCAGCAGGTCGTCCGCGGTGAGGCGCTTCGATTGCGACCGCCGGCCCAGCCCTTTGTCCTTCACACCTTTCTTTTTCCTGAGGCGCTGATCGAGGAGCCGGCGGATGGCGGCGAGCTTCTTGCCCCGAATCTTGCCGCTCTCGTAGCCCTCCATCAGGATCGTCTGCGCTTCCTCGCTCTTGGCCTGAGCGATCTCGGTCGCCATGGCAATCGGGATCAGGCCGGCCTCGACGGCCGTGACCAGCCGCTCCTCGCCGCGTTCGAGCAGCGTGACGACGTGGTTGACCCAGCTTCGCGAGCACCCGATCTTCTCGGCGATCTCGGCATCGTTGTAGCCGCGCTTGGCGAGATTGCCGATCTCGGCCATGAGATCGATGGGCCGGTGCTGCCGCCGGGCGATGTTCTCGACGAGGCTCATCACCAGGCATTTCGCTTCGGCGACGTCGATGACGATGGACGGAATCTCGATTTCGCCCAGCATGCGGAAGGCTTCGAGCCGCCCCTCACCGCAGACCAGGTCGTAGCGGACGGCATTGTCCGTTTGCCGGCGGCTCACGGTGATCGGACGCTTGAGGCCGATCGTCGAGATGTTTTCCACGATCTCGCGGTGCTGGCGCCGATTGCGGGCACGCGGGTTGAGGACATGGATCGCGTCGACGGGAATCATCTCGATGGTCTGGGGGTGCGAAGGAACGGTCATCAGGCAGCCTCCCGAATGCGGACGGGCGCGGCGAGCTCGTAGAGGATGTCGAGGGACTCGAAGCGGTAGGCATCGAGCGAGAGCCCGTTCTCCTCGGAAAGTGGGATCTGCGCGCTTGCCACGTCGATCCTGGGGAACAGATAGAAGTCGAGCGGTCGCCGATTGCGTGCGTCCATGCGCACGGCGATCGTGATGTCGGGGTTGAGGCCGGTGTCGAAACGCAGCCGCCAGCGCAGGGCGCCCGTCGGCGTCTCCTTGCAGCGGGCGATGACGACGGAGAGAGAGAACTCGCCGTTGACCTCAAGGAGGTCGGTATCCTCCGCGCGTTGCACGGTGGCGCCGGCCTGGCTCAACCGTCTGACGATCTCCTCGACCATCTCCGGATCCAGGCGACGGAGCGCGCGGTTGATCTCGATGTAGCGGTAGTCGCGGCGCGGCCTGTAGCCGACGAGGCGGTAGGCGCGCAGCAGACTGCCGAACCGGTGCCGATAGGCGCTGCTCGACGGCAGGTGATCGGTCTCGTCGATGATCAGCCCCGATAGCTGGCCTTGCGCCTCAAACAGGCGACGCAGGCCGTCAAGCAGCTCGTCGTCGCTGAGCCGCTGCGAGCGCTCGGCAATGATCGCCTGGGCGGCCTCGAACAGCTTTCGGTCGACGACCGGCTCGAACGCGCCGTCGGCCCGAATCCACGTCTCTGGTCTGTTGCAGACGCGCTTCTTCTTGAGCTTGAACGAGACCCGATTCCAGACGTTGTCGCCGACGTATTTCTCGTTGATCAGCACCTGATGCACGGTGCCGCGCGTCCAGGGACGGCCAAGATCGGTTGGAATGCCGCGGGCGTTGAGGATGTCGGCGATCTCGCCCTCAGGCGTTCCGTCCTCGACGAAGGCGCGATACATCCACCGGACCGTATCGACCTCCTCCGGCGGTCCGGGAACGAGGATCACGCGGTCGGTTTGGATGCTCTTGTGCTCGCCTCTAGCGAGCTCGCCCTTGGGCGTGCCGCTCTGATCGATGAGGCGACGACGGAGCCCGTATCCGGCCGCACCGCCCTGGCGATAGCCGTGTTCGATCAGGCGGCACTGGCCGGCGAAGACCTTGGCCGAAAGCTCGCGGCTGTACTCTCCGGCCATCGCCCGCTTGACGCTTTTCACGATGGTCGAGACGGGGCTGCCGTCGTTCTCGAACTGCTCGGCGCAATACTCGACATTGACCCCGGCGCGCTTGCAGACCTGCTCGTAATATCCGCTCTCGTCGGCGTCCTGAAACCGGCCCCAGCGGCTGACGTCGTATACGAGGATGACAGTGAAGTCGGCCGCGCCGCTCTGCACATCGTCGATCAGTTGCTTGAGGGCGTCACGGCCGTCGAGCCGCAATCCGCTCCGGCCCTCGTCGGCGTACGTGCGGACGATCTCCATACCGCGCAGCTCCGCATATTGGCGGATGGCGTCGGCCTGGTTCCCGGTCGAGTACTGCTGGTGCTCCGTGGACATCCGGACGTACTGGGCGGCGCGAACACGGGGTGGGCCCGTGTCCTTCATTCCGTCGCCGCCAAGGTCGTCCCCGTCAGTCAATCATCCCGATCCTTCCGCACCAGGGCCGAGGCCCTGCGGTCGTTCGTTCGACATGCATGAGCGCTGAGGATCGACCCCGCCGTTCCTACGGTCTTCGCATCTTCAATTCTAGATGCGGAGGGTCGGAAAGATGTTTCCGAAAAAGGGCAATTTTTTTCCGGGTGGAAATGATCCAGAAAACGGCAGCACGAACTATGCGACGATGATCGCGACGGCACTGCGAAAGGAGCTGGGCAACAGCCATCGGGCGACGAAGACCGTGATGCGTTGGACCGGGGCCAGCGAGCGCACAGTCAAGCACTGGCTCGCCGGTCACCATGGCCCCGGCGGGGAGTATCTCATTGCTCTGATGCGCGAATCCGAGGTCGTATTCGAGGCCGTGCTGACTGCTGCCGATCGCCGCGACGCCGTTGTCGCCGCCCGCGTGCTGGCGGCGCACGCGACGATGGTCGAGGTGATGGACCTGGTCGAACGAGAGGGGTTCGGACCGTTGGATGGGCACTCCACGGGCACCGAACAGCACGATGGGCCGGCCGAGAAGGGGCTCGATGACCGTAAAAATGACCGAACGAATGACCAAATAAATAACCGTAATCGAGGGCCCTCGGGGACGCCGTCCGAGCACAGACTCAACCCGCGTCAGCGCTGGTATCTCGAAGCGCTTGCTGCGGGCAAGGAAGTCCGAGCGGATGATCTCCGGCGCCGCTGGGGCGTGTCGGAGAAGACGGCGCGCCGGGACGTGGCGGCGCTGAAGGACCACGGTATGATCGAGTTCGTCGGGCCGCTCAGGACGGGTCGGTACCGGCTATGCCGTTGATATCGGCAGACCGTGCCGCTTGGAATGTGGGCCTGAGGACCACGTGGCTCTCGGCCATGCGTTGCCGTTCCAATGGAGGCCGTGCTGAGCATTCTGCTATCTTCGGATGCGGATAAAGGGAGCCAAGGGATCATTCTCGGCCATATCTCAACACACCCAAGGATTTGACGCCGGCGGGGGCCGGTGGTAATTGGTGTAGCTAGGGATCGGGTCCACGCCCATGGCGCGCTTAAATGCTCGATCCTGGAAGTCCGGCGGCCATGGCGCCGGGCTTCTGCGTTGTTAGTTGTAGGGCGCAAAAATTTAAGCCGGCATGCCATGCGGCGAGTCCGTACACGTGGTGCAACCCACCGAGTATAGGGCTCCGGCAATTTCATTGCCGCGCTGATTTGAGGCGCGCGTGGGAGGCGCGGGTTTGCATGGTGGACTTTGCACGATCGAGAGGTGCGGTCGCCAGCGATTGAACCAGGTGACATACTCCCCGATGACGCTGCGCAGATGTCGCGCGTTCAGGATCAGAAAATAATCCAGACATTCGGTTCGGACCGATTTCACCCAGCGCTCCGCGATGGCGTTGACCTGAGGTGATCCGAACGGCGTGCGCACGGATCCGATGCCGACTGCCTTCAGCCGCAGATCGCTGAGTCCTGACTTCGGGCCCTGTCCTACCAAAAATCAGATCCGGATGTAGGCGTGGGTGTCATTCCTTTGCCTGTTTCCACTCCCAGAAGACCGCCTCGATTTTGGCCGCCAGTTCCTCGAGCGTGCTGCCGTCGACATCCAGGTGACCGTCGTCGAACCTCCGCACGAGCTCGGCGAAAAATCCGGCTGTCTCTATGCCGGTCCGCAGCGGCGGAAAAGTCCTGCCTCTCGGGATTTTGACGCCGAGGGATCGCCACCCCTGGTAGACGTCCTTGAACAGTTGGCGCTTCGGGACGCAATCGTAGTCCAGCAACCTTACGCAAATCTTGTCGTCGCTCACCCTGAAGCGCTTCGGAACCGATCGGTTGAACATGTTGGCGTGCAGCAAGGCCGAGCCGGGCTCGTCGAGGGGATCCTCGCATTCGGGCTTGCCCGACTGGCGCCGATCGAGCGCATATTGCATGAACAGAACGTCCCGCATCCGACAGGTTTGCTCGACTCGCCTCACGTCTTCCTCATGGAGGGGGCCGATGAACCGGACGCCGGTCTCATGGTCGATCACCACATCGTCCGGATGCGGCAGCGGCTCGGGCGGCGGCTCGCCGTTGCGCTCCGCTTCGGCGATTGCCTCGCGCAGCTTGGATATATAAGACTCCCAGATCGCTATCTCTGCTTCGATCCGGCGTCGACGGGCCCGCTCGGCCCGCTCATAGCGTTCGATGATGTGTCTTTGCGCGTGGGAGTTCCCCTTGCTCGCCGAGACGTACTGCGCGAGAAGCACCGCCTCGATCGCGGGGATTTCCTTGATTTTCTCGCCCTCTCGCACAGCGATCCGCCGTTCGGCCTGCTTCAGCACCAGGGCGTCAATCGAACGGGCATCGCCCATGCCGGGATCGTCCTTTTTCGGTCGGCCCCTGGGGTTGCCCGACTGCCCCTTCTTGAAACGGGTGTGCTTCGGCGGGCGCTTGTAGCCGGTGCCGGTCCGGAGTTCGTTTTTGATCCGCTCGATGCTCTCCTCAGTCAGACGCGGGCCTCGGTGCCGGGAGCCCTTACCGTCCTTGCGGGGTTTGCTGTCGTCTCTGGCCATCTCCAAATTCTCCTGCTCCACGAACGTCCTCGACGGCTACTCGGCGGAGCCGCGTAACCGGTCTGCGGCGACGTCCTCGAAAGTTGCCTGCGCGCCATCCAGCTTCGCCGGCTCGCCCGTGTACGCCTCCCAGCGCGCCAGGATCGTGTCGCAATAGGCCGGGTCGTATTCGAGGAGGCGCGCGGCCCGGCCGCAGGTCTCGGCCGCGATCAGCGTGGTGCCCGAGCCACCGAACACGTCGAGCACGCTCTCGCCGCGCCGCGAGCAGTCCCGGATCGCGTCGGCTACCAACGCCACCGGCTTGACCGTGGGATGCATGGCCAACGCCTTCATGCGGTTGCCGCCCAGGCTGCTGATGCCCGGATAGTCCCAGACGTTGGTGCGGTAGCGCCCCGTCTCGCCGAGGCCGAAGCTGTTCGTGTGCGGGCCCGTACCGACCTTGAAGACGAAGACGAGCTCGTGCTTGGAGCGGTAGAAGCTGCCCATGCCGCCATTGGTCTTGTTCCATACGCACAGGTTCTTCAGCTCCGAGAACACCTGGTCGCCGGCCTCGAGAAGCTCACGCATGTGCCGCCAGTCCATGCAGACGAAGGCGATCCCTCCGTCCCGGGTGGCGGACGCCGCGTTGGCGAGGGTCTCCTCGAGAAAGGCGGTGAACTGTGCGCGGGTCATCTCGCCAGAGGCGAAGGCGAACTCCCGATGCCGGACCGACCCGAGCCCGCAAACATGGCCGTCGATGGCCACGTTGTAGGGCGGGTCGGTGAAGATGAGATCCGCCATCTCCTTATCCATCAGCCGGACGACATCACGGGATGAGCGCGCATCGCCGCACAGCAGCCGGTGGCGGCCGAGGCGCCAGAGATCATCCGGCCGGTTCACCGGGTCCGCGGGTGGCCCAGGGATGCGGTCGGCCAGGCCGTCTGGTGTCGCGGTCGACGCCTCGCGGGCCTGATCGAGGGCGAGATCGACCTCGGCGAGCGAAAAGCCCGTCAGCGTCACGTCGAATTCGAGGTCGATCAGCGCCTGCAGCTCGATCGCCAGGATCTCGCTGTCCCAGCCGGCGTTGAGCGCGAGCTTGTTGTCGGCGATCACATAGGCGCGGCGTTCCGCCTCCGTCAGGTGCGAGAGTTTCAGGGTGGGCACCCGCTCGATCCCCAGCTCCTTCGCCGCCATGACCCGGCCGTGGCCGGCGACGATCTCGCCCGCGTCGCTGACGAGCACCGGATTGGTGAAGCCGAAGCGGGTGATGCTCTCGGCGATCTGGCGGATCTGCTTGTTCGAGTGCCGGCGTGCATTGCCGGGATAGGGTCTCAGCGCCGAGACGGGCAGCATCTCAATCTTCGGCGTCGCCATGTCCATCGCATCCACTCCTTCAATATGAGCCCCTCGAAGCGCGAGCGGTTGGCCGCTTTCGCCGTCGAACAATGCGTGAACACCGATGATGAATCAACATCCTTCACGGTCGCCATTGCCCGAAAATGGAAGCGTTCCCAACGAGATAGGTCCCGCTCTTCGGGCCCGAATTCTTCTAACGCCGGTTAAAGGGGTCTTGAAGACCCTTTAAACGCTCGAGGCTTCAAAAACGGGCCGCGCAGGGAAGCTGGGAGCTCCGGATCACAATTGTGTGATCGGCCCTCGCGCGGCCCGGAAGGCGGCCGCGGCAAGCGGATTTTTAGCCATAACGCGGCATTTCGCGCCGCTCTGAGCTCGCGGACCGCAATGTTGTAATGCGCGTTGAGGCAATATTGCGGCAAGCGGCAGCCAAGCCGTTGGCACCGGCACAACCCGCGTCGGCCGGCCCGGCCGTGCCATCCGGCGCGAACGCACCCTCAGCGATCGCCGGTCGCGACGCCTTCCGGTTCAGGCATTTGGCCAACAAGTGCGGCCCGCCTGGGCGCAATCGCAGTCCGGATCATGACACGGAGATCCCGCGATTGGGCATTCCCCGACCGCTTTAAAGCAGGCCGGTCCCGGATAACGACAATCCGGTGCCGGATAATGGAAACCGGACCCCGCCAAACAGCAATCCCATCCCGCCAAACGGCAATCCGATCCGGCCAAATGGCAATCCGATCCGGCCAAATGGCAATCCGATCCGGCCAAATGGCAATCCGATCCGGCCAAATGGCAATCGATTTTCGGATAGTTCCCTGTTTCTGTGGGGGAGTTTACTGTTCCCTGCACACGGCATCCAGCCCCGATTGCTCCGGAAACCAAGGCTTTACGGGGCGGTCGACAGCACGATCCGGGGGAGAGCAGCGGAATTCCCTGTATTTTCGCAGCATAACAGGGAATTCCACCGGAGACCGGTTCGCTCAAGACTACGAGCACCACCAATTTCCTCATTCATCACATGCCGATGATCGACAGCCGCTACGTCCAAACCATGGCCGCCTACAACGCCTGGCAGAACGCGAGCCTCGTCGCCGCCGCCGACGGCCTCGCCGATGCCGAGAG
>Ga0326597_10005968_pt1 | contig 16769 bp, 19 predicted proteins | sample RVTome_12_FD_203789 | JGI IMG/M metagenome (GOLD analysis project Ga0326597, IMG submission 203789) | Soil microbial communities from uranium-contaminated site in the Upper Colorado River Basin, Wyoming, United States - RVT100D185 | ecosystem: Environmental > Terrestrial > Soil > Contaminated >...
TTAAAATAATTGCTTTTGCTAAATTTCCCGCAAAAATAGGCGGGTTTCCCAGCTGTGAAAGATGATACGGAATAGCGCCAATATGGTCATAGTGTCCATGAGTAATCAGGAGACCGAGAATGTTTTTTTCTTTGCCTTTAAGATAAGCAATATTGGGAATAATGTAGTCGATGCCGGGCATATCTTCTTCCGGCATGCGAAACCCCATATCAACAATAAGAACTTTCTGTTCGTATTCTATAACCATCATATTTCTGCCAACCTCGCCCAGTCCTCCAAGAGGGGTTACGCGTAAGTTTTCATCCATAGGAACCGGATATTGATCGGCCGCGCGAGAGGTTGGCGCGGTATGTGTTCGTTGCGGCTGTCTGGAGCGCGCGTTCGGTTGTTGAGAACGAGAATAGGATCCCGGGCGAGCAGGTCCCGATCGATTGGATCTTTGCCTGAAGGGCCGTGGTTGACTGGATTCCGGACGGGAAGCGGGGCGTGGTTGCGCGGGTGTATATGTCGTTTTGTCGACTTCCGTAGGGGATTTTTGAGAATCTTTCTCCATAAGTATATTTGTTATTGTTTAGAGTTTATTATACCGGGTGCCGAAGATGGGAGTCGAACCCATACGAGCTAAGCTCATACGGCCCTGAACCGTACGCGTCTGCCAATTCCGCCACTTCGGCTGAACCTAGTTTCTTATTTTTTTGGTTTTTATAAACCATTCCGTGATTCCCGCAAAGCGCTGGGCGGGATCTACCAGTACGGGAGTCTGAATTCCTTGTACGTCCGTGGTAACAAAATAGTGGTGGTCGAAATCGTATAAGAATAGGGCGGGCGTGTCTTTTAACATCAAAGATTGCATTCCTTCAAGCATTGTTGCTCTGGCTGTTTCATCGGATTCTTTTCTAAGGGATTCCAGCAGAGTATCAAGTGATTTATTTTCGTAAGAAGAAAGATTGAGTCCCGGTGTTTGAATTTGGCTGGAATGCCAGAATGGAAACGGATCGGGAATTTTTCCAAGCACTTCTCCAAACAAAAGAGATTGGTATGCTCTTGGTTTGATAATCTCTCTTTCGAGTTCGGTCGCGGGAAATGTTTGGATTTCTACTTGCAAACCGAATGCTTCCCATTGTTTTTCAAGTTCTCTTGCCACGTCTTGTAGGGGTGATTGGTTAATGGTCGTTACGGTAATGGTAAGAGGCGTGCTATTGCTTGTTCCCGCGAAACACAAGGTATTGAGTTTTGTTCTGGTTAATTCGCCCGCTTTCCCCGTTCCTTGGGTAAGTCCCAGTGGGGCTAAGACTTCACTGGCGTATTTGTTTTGAAATCGAATAACCGCTCCTTTTGTTAAATTGCCAAACGATCCATTGATAACTCCGTCGGGGTATACTTCGGGGTCTTTGGCCAAACACTCTTGAAGTTTTCTGACGTCTTCTCCTTCGTCGCCCTGCAAAAGATCTTGAGCAAGCGCTTGATCGGAAAGATTGATTTTTCCGATTTTACCTTGATTTTTTGTGTATCCTTGTTGTTCAAGGAGTGCCAGCGCTTGCTGTTGATTTGGAGTTTCCGAGATGTCGGGTTTGGAAAAATTAAAAATTTCCGGGAAGAACGGAGATTCTATGACATGAGCGGTTTCTTGAAAAACCGCATCAATCAGCTGTTTCTTGTCGAGAGCGAGATTGAGAGCATGCCGGATGTCGGTATTTTTCAGTTCCGGTTGATTTGCCGGAGGGTTAAGGTTAAAAAAGAGGGCAAAATATCTGGGAATGGGAAACGCGTATAGATGAAACGCCGGATTTCTCATTTTTTGAATATTCTGCACCGTATGCAAAGAAAAGCTTTGAATCGCGCCTCGGTTAGCTTCCGCGATTAAGCTGTTTTCGTCCTGAAAAAAACGGAACAGTACGGATTGAATAAAAGGTTTTTTGTTATGGTAGTTTTCGTATGCTTCCAATTGAAGTTCATAAACGAGTCCGGATCTGTTTTGGTTAATTTTTTTCAGGGTGTATGGGCCGGTTCCTATGGGTTGCATATTGAGCGGAGTTAAAGCAAGGTTTTCTGAAGAAATTTCACTCCATAGATGCATGGGAAGAATTTTTAATGTAAGACGCTCAAAGAAGGGGGCGTAGGGATCCAGAATATGAAAACGGACGGTATAATCGGAAACTTTTTCAACGTCTACTCCAATCCAATTCGCTCGTATGGGGCTTTTTGAAGCGGGATCTTTAATGGCGGCTATCGTAAAGATAATATCATCAGCGGTGAAAGGGGATCCATCGTGCCATTGGATATGTTCTTTTAAAGAAACGGTTATGCTTCTTCCTCCTTCGGTAACTTCAGGCATGGCGGCGGCCAGGTCGGGTACAAGATTTCCTTGATTGTCATATCGCAAGATTCCGGAGTAAAGCAACTGGATTACATCGCGGTCGGCGTCATTGATGTCCGCGTACAGAGGGTTTAAAAAGCGCGGCGAGCCGACAATTCCTTCTATAAGAGTACCTCCTTGCACAGGTTCAATCGTTGCGTCTTTAAAGTATACTCCGTGTACGGAAGAAAAAAGCGAAAACAAAAATAGAACCACAAGTATTGGCAAAATAATACGCTCTTTGGGATTCAGAACACGATAGAGCTGTTTCCACTGCGCGAGCGAAGGTAATTTTGATTTTTGTTTTTGGAAAGAATCCACAAATTGTTAAGCTGAGAGTAAAAGACGGAAAAGAGCAAGCCCGATAAAGAGAACACCAAGAACGATAGTTCCCCAGTATAATTGATTTTGAATTCCTCTTCTGGCTCCATAAAAACTACCGCCATCTCCTCCAAACGCGGAACCCAAGGCGGATCCTCGTTGCTGGAGAAGAACAAAAACTACCAATAAAATGGCAATAAGAAGCTGAATAACCGAAATGATAAAGTGTGTATCCATAAATGTGTTATGCTTTCCCTCTGCTTATGAGAGAGAGCGGAATTGTTATAAGCCAAACGATAAGCGTTGTTTGAATGAGTGGGAGAAAACCAATAAATGTAAGTTCCGGAAAGAAAATATCGAGCATCCAAACCAATAAAAGGTTGATGACAAGACTGGAAAGCCCAAGGGTAAGAATTCGAATCGGGAAAGTAATGATGTTTAGAACCGGTTTTAAGATTGCGTTGAGTATACCAAGAACAAGCCCAACAATCAATAGTTGCTGGTTGGAGCCCGTAAATTCGGCTCCGGAAATAAATTGGAGTGCAATCCAGAGACCTGCAATCCCTGCTAAAATATGCAAGAGAAGCGATTGGATCATTGCGTATATAGTACAGGATTTTGCTAAAAAAGTCAACTAACAAAAGACGCATACACACTCGCGATGGCGGATTTATCGCGGTAAGAGCTGTTTTTTTCTGAGTTTGCGGTGATAGGTTATGGCAAAACGGTGCGCTTCGTCTCGGATATGCAAAATAAGGTTGAAAACGCTTTGGGGGGTGTCTTTGAGAAAAAGAGGGGCGGGGTTCCCGGGAAAAAACAATTCATTGTTTTTTTTGGCGATTGCAGCTACCAAAATTTGATTTGCTTGTTTTGTATTGCATTCTCGTATGGCTCGTAACATAGAAGAAAGTTGTCCTTTGCCCCCGTCGATAATCATTATGTCGGGATACGGCCATTCGGTGTGGCGCAAGCGACGGGTAATGGTTTCGTGGAGCATGGCAAAGTCGTTGGGGGATCCCGTATTGCGTATTTTAAATTTCCGATATTGGTCTTTGGCGGGCATGCCATGAATAAACACGGGCATGGAGCTGGTGGATTCTTTGCCTTGCGTATTGGAAATATCATACGCTTCTATTCGGGAGATGCGTTTTTTGGTTTTAAAAATCTTTTGCAAATCTTTTTCTGTTGCTGTCCAGTGAACAAGAGCTTTTTCGTGATCGGGTCGAAATATTTTTGCGTGCGAAAAAATTATTTCTATGTGCTCTAATTGATCGCGTAGTTTTCCGGCTTGTTCAAAATCTTGATCTTTGGACGCTTGCCACATATGATTTCGCAATGTTTTTAAAACCGAAATTCGTTTGCCCCGGAGTATGGCGGTTAAATTTTTGATATTCTTTTTGTATTCTTCTCGGTTTGGTTCGGGACCTGGGCATAGCCCCAAATGGCAATATTGGCATAATTTTTTTTCATGTTTTTTGGTATAATACGGAAATGCTTTGCGTAAGCTTCGCAACACATGTTTTACCGCTTTTCCATCGACAAACGGACCAATATACGTGCCTTCCATTTGTTTTTGATGGGTTACCACTACGCGCGGAAAAGATTCTTTGGTGATAAGAATAAAAAAATAATTTTTCCCGTCTTTCCACATTACGTTGTATTTCGGCGACAGCTCTTTTATAAGCGCGGATTCCAAAAGCAACGCTTCGATTTCCGAATCGGTTTTAATGTATCCGATTTTTTTTACTTGCTCGATAAAAAGGTTGTCTCTGTAGTTTGGTTGGGCAAAATGGGTTTTCGCGCGGTTTCGCAGATTTCCCGCCTTTCCTATATATAGTAGGTTTTTGTTTTGACTCCAAAACGAATACACTCCCGGTGTTTTTGGAATTTCCGCTACCTTTTCTTTTGGGAGATATATAAACTTCATACTATATATTGTAGCAAAAAAGGGGCGTTCTTTTTAGAACGTCCCTTTCGTGTACACGCCTTTCCGTAACACTAATAATACGAGGAAGGCGTGACCCGCGACGCACCCCAGTATTATAGATATCTTTACGGAGATAATGAATGCCCCCACTCCCATGAATGGAAGTAGCATGCATCCAACAATGATCCCCCATACAATGTATGCCGATATAAAGAGGAACAAAACGCATATGGCTATATCCGTGAAAGTACTGGAGTCATCTATTTTTAGAAGTGTTTCCACTCCTATAAAAAGAAGCAATAGCATGCCTCCGATAGCGGCTCCCCACACGCTGTATCCCAACACAAAGAGGATCACTGGAATGGATATGGTAGCATCCGTGAAAACACTGGAATTCCTCATCCTACCCTCCTCTTAAGAGCTGTTTTATATATTAAACATATGTTTTTTTCTTTTTTTTGTCAACTGAATTTTTATAAAAGAAAGCATCGTTTTTACGCCGAAAAAGGGTGTGTTTGGAGAGTATCTTTTCGTCGTAACGTTATTCAACATGCCGATCGACATGTTGAATAACAGAGAGGTTCATGATGTTCCGGATTCGCGTCCGAATCCGCAGATAAATCCGAACACCCGATCGGGAAAAGCAAGAATGTATTGTTTTTGACTTCGCACACAATCGGAGCTTGTGCGGGGCATGCTTTTGGTGTATAATTCTAGACTGATATGGCAAAAAAGGACGACTCGCAAGTTATCAAAATTCGAGGGGCGCGGGTACACAACCTGAAAAATATCGACGTGGATATTCCTAAAAACAAACTGGTTGTTATTACCGGTTTGTCGGGTTCCGGGAAAAGTTCGCTCGCGTTTGATACTTTATACGCGGAAGGACAAAGAAGATATGTAGAAAGTTTGTCGGCATACGCCCGTCAGTTTTTGGGCGTTATGGATAAACCGGATGTCGATAGTATCGAGGGTATTAGTCCCGCTATTGCCATAGACCAGCGCAAGGGTTCGCATAATCCTCGTTCTACCGTGGGAACCATTACGGAGATTTATGATTATCTCCGTCTTTTGTTTGCCAGGATTGGAATTCCGCACTGTCCCAATTGCGGCAAAGAAGTGCAAAAACAAAGCGTAAGCCAAATCGCGGAACAAGTACTTATGTTGCCTCATGGCAAGGAAGTCGCAATTTTAGGTCCGGTGGTCAGAGGAAGAAAAGGAGAGCACGCGGGAATTTTGCAAGAAGTTCAACAGGCAGGATTTATTCGCGTACGAATTGACGGAACAGTGCATCGCGTAGAAGAAGTATTAGACCGCGAACTTGATCGTAAAAAGAAACACAATGTGGAGGTGGTGGTAGATCGTTTGGTTATAGAAAAAAATATTGATCGCACTCGCTTGGTTGATTCGCTGGAAACCGCGCTTAAACTTGGGAAAGGAATGGTTGTTATTCAGATTCCCAATCCGCAGGCCGGCGCAAAGAAAGTAAAAGACATTTTATTCTCCGAGCATTTTGCATGTGAAGAATGTGGCATTAGTTTGCCGGCGATCGAGCCTCGCATTTTTTCATTTAATTCGCCGTTTGGCGCGTGTCCTTCGTGTCAGGGGTTGGGAGAAAAACTCGAAGTAGATCCGGACTTGGTTATTCCAAACAGATCCCTTTCATTGGCGGAAGGAGCTGTTTTCCCATGGGCAAAGGCTTCTCATAAAATCGGAAGACAAGGGTTTTTCTGGTGGAAATTGGAAGAGCTGGCGCAGGAATATGGATTTTCATTGCGTGATCCGGTAAAAAAGTTGGATAAAAAACATATGAGTGTTATTTTGTACGGTGCCGGAGAATTTGAAGGTATAGTTCCATGGCTTGAGCGTCGCTATCATGAAACAGATTCAGAATACGCCAGAGAAGAAATCGAGCAGTATATGATAGAAAAGCAGTGCGAGGTGTGCAAAGGAAAAAGATTAAAGCCGGAAGTGCTGGCGGTTCACGTGGGCAATAAATCAATTGATGAAATAGTGCAGGCGAGCGTTGAACAGAATAAGGAATTTTTTCAGGAATTGCACAAAAAGCTTAAGGAACACGAAAAGAAAATAGCTTCTCCTATCGTGAAAGAAGTGTTAAATCGTTTGCAGTTTTTGGTTGATGTCGGATTAGAGTATCTTACATTGGCAAGAAAGGCGGGAACATTGTCCGGGGGAGAAGAACAGCGTATCCGACTAGCTACGCAAATTGGTTCCAGACTTTCCGGAGTACTGTATATATTGGATGAGCCGTCGATCGGTCTGCACTCGCGAGATCAATTTCGGCTTATTAAAACATTAAAACAGCTTCGCGACGTGGGCAACAGCGTTATTGTGGTAGAGCACGATCCGCAAACAATTAAAGATTCAGATTGGGTTGTTGATATTGGTCCGGGAGCGGGAAAGCATGGAGGAACAGTAGTATTTGAAGGGACGCCAAAAGCATTACTAAAATCAAAGTGCGTTACCGGTGAATATTTGGCGGGAAAAAGAAAAGTATCCATTGGTGCTACAAATACCGCTAAGCCAAAAAAGTTTATAACAATAAAGGGAGCGCAAGAACATAATTTAAAAAACATTGACGTACGGTTTCCTCTTGGAAAATTTATTTGCGTTACCGGAGTTTCCGGTTCCGGAAAAAGTTCGCTGGTAAATGATATTTTGGCCAAAGCACTGCTTAAAAAGTTTTATCGCGCGAAAGATGAACCCGGAAAATACAAAGAAATCGTTGGAGCCGAAGATTTAGACAAGGTTGTGTTGGTTGATCAAGCTCCTATCGGAAGAACGCCGCGATCCAATCCCGCCACCTACACGGGTGTATTTTCGCATATTCGAGATTTGTTCGTAAAAACAAAAGAAGCGCGGGTTCGAGGGTACGCCGCGGGCAGGTTTTCTTTTAACGTAAAAGGAGGAAGATGCGAATCATGCGAAGGGCAAGGACTTAAAAAAATTGAAATGTTTTTTTTGCCGGATGTATATGTGGAATGCGAGGTTTGCGAAGGCAAGCGATACAATAAAGAAGTGTTGGAAATTTTATATAAAGACAAAAATATCGCGGATGTGCTTGGCATGACCGTGGAAGAGGGTTTGGAGTTTTTTAAAAACATTACGCCTATCGCGCAAAAATTAAAAACATTGCATGATGTCGGATTAAGTTATGTGGAGCTTGGACAGCCCGCCCCTTCGCTTTCAGGCGGAGAAGCCCAGCGTGTAAAACTTGCTACCGAACTTTCCAAAAAAGCCACGGGCAAAACATTATATATTTTGGATGAACCGACAACGGGTTTGCATTTCGATGATATTCGTAAGCTTTTGCATGTGCTAACGGAACTTGTCGCTAAAGGAAATACCGTGGTAACTATTGAGCACAATACCGACTTTATCGCTTCTGTAGATTGGGTAATCGACCTTGGTCCCGAAGGCGGCGACAAAGGCGGACAGGTTATTGCCGAAGGCACTCCCCGCGATATCGCAAAAAATCGAAAATCCTACACGGGCCAATATTTGAAAGCTTCTTTGTAATCGTCAGTGTTTAGGATTTTGGCAAGATAGAAGCAGTATGGGCAAATCGATTTCTTGAGGAGAAGAAAAATGGATGTTGAGCCGATTGGTTTGAGGAGGTTTAGGGCACCGATAAAAAGTACCCGAGTGTTGGTAGCGTAAGACAATCCTGCCTTTGCGAGATGTTCCGTTTAATTGGCCCATAGGCCAACATGATTTTTATATGGAAATAGATATGATAAATTTATGCCATGACAATTTTTGTAGTAAATTTGAAAACGTAAAATTATCACTGCCGTGAATATGTTTGGTATGTTGTTTTACGAGATGTCGGATTTTAAGACGACAGGGGGTACGTGGGTCAGGCGGTCGCGGTTTCCAGGTACCTATTCTATAAAACGAACAGTCGTCAGTTTCGTGGAACAAACAAATTGCGCAGGCGAGAAGGGTGGGCACAGGGGAACTCCGAGTGATAAAAGGAGGGCCAAGAAAACGACCTGTGGTTTTTTTAAAGAAACTGATTCGTATAGTAGGCGGGGTAATAGCATTAAACCGCTTTTCTTTTTGCCAAAAATCGCAAATCCTACACCGGCCAATATTTGAAAGGAGTGTTATAAAAAGTGTGGCCCCATTCGTAGAATGGGGCCTGGGTAGTTCAGCGCGTAATGGCTTCAAGTAATTCGCGCGCATTTTTACTTTGCTTACGAGTACGTTGATGTGCTCTTTGCTCAATTCTCCGTGTACATGTTTTAATATGGTGCATGCGCCCTTTTAGAAACTCCTGTGGGTGCTCGATTGGTTTTTTTGAGCAGATTATGAACGTTGCTTCTTGTTTTGATTGGCTGATAATTCGGATAGGGAATTCTATTTTAGAGACAGCAAGTTCAACAAGTGCTATGCGACAGAAGTTGCCGCGTTTTTTCTTAAAGATCAGATTGACTTTCATAACGCAAGAAAATCCCGAAGGGATATCTGCTCTCTTAGCTATTACATGGAGCGATCCAGTAGTTGTTGTAGAGACGGTGGCGTATCTCCCAATTTTTAATGCGTGAGTTGTTGGCTTGCCTTGAGTTGTTTTGTGGTACGGCATGCCTTTTGCTCCCCCCAAATTTTCAGCCTATAGGAAAGCTGAATTGTTCTTTGTATAATATATGGAATTTAAGGTGTCAAGTTGCGTGGTTGAGCGGATCGTGGTATAGGGGTGGTAGTTCTACGGCTGTTCAAGAATTATTCAAAGAAGATAACTCAAGGGAGATTCGCAAATCGTTAAAGTTTGGAGATGAAGAAATGCCAAGTTGGGAAGCACAATTAAGAAAGGATGCCGCAGCTGTGGTAGGAGTAGACCCCATAGAGGTGATCGACGACCAAAGGAAATTGGTAGTCATAAAGTCAGACATATCCGATCCTCCCACCTTAAGGGCTATTGAGGAGATGGTGAAAAGGGTTGGCTATAAGGTAAGGCAACTCTAGGTTTGAAAAGACGCGAACCCCCCGCTCTTTATGAGTCGCGGGGGTTCTTGACTTTTTAAGGAGGATTTTGTAGAATATGAGTGTGATATTAGCACTCAAAGGTCAAGACTGCTAAATATATGATTACTATAACAAATATGCAAATTAAACCGCTATCTGATCACATTGTGATCGAGCCTCTTAAGCAAGAGGAAAAAACCGAGTCTGGAATTATTTTGCCAGACACCGCAGAGAAAGAAAGACCCGAGCAGGGCAAAGTGATTGCCGTAGGTCCCGGCAAAAAAACGGATGACGGGAAAGTAATACCCATTGATATTAACGTGGGCGATACTGTTTTGTTTACCAAGTACGGTCCTAACGAAGTAAAAGTCGGAGACAAAGAATACTTAATCGCGAAAGAGGATGATATTTTGGGCATTTTAGAGTAATCTAAAATGCAAAACTCTTTTACGCAGTAAAAGCATTATGGCAAAGCAAATTTTATACAGCGAGGATGCTCGCAAAAAGTTAAAAGCAGGGGTGGATACGGTGGCGAATGCCGTAAAAGTAACACTTGGTCCCAAGGGAAGAAATGTGGTTTTGGATGAAGGATTTGGTTCGCCCACTATTACAAATGATGGTGTTACCATTGCAAAGAAAATTGAGATAGAAGATAGGGTAGAAAATATTGGAGCTGAAATTATTAAGGAGGTGGCTTCCAAGGCAAACGACGCGGCGGGAGACGGAACAACCACGGCCACGGTATTGGCGCAAGCTATTATTGGCGAAGGCTTAAAAAATGTTACGGCGGGAGCGAATCCTTTGGCATTGCGCCGCGGGTTAGAAAAAGCAACCGAGCATATTGTGGTGTTTCTTAAGGGTCTGTCCAAGCCTGTTTCCACCAAAGAAGAAACCGCGCAAGTTGCCACTATTTCCGCGGAAGACAAGGAATTGGGAACATTAATTGCCGAAGTAATGGAAGAAGTCGGAAAAGACGGAGTGGTTACCATAGAAGAATCGCAAACCTTTGGTATTCAAAAAGATATCGTAAAAGGGTTGCAATTCGATCGAGGGTATATTTCTCCTTACATGGTAACAAACGCGGAACGAATGGAAGCGATAATGGAAGACGCGTATATTTTGGTATGCGATAAAAAAATCTCGTCGATTCAAGATATTTTGCCAACCTTGGAAGCAATAGCAAAAACAGGGAAAAAAGAGTTGATTATTATCGCGGAAGATTTGGATGGAGACGCGTTGGCTACATTGGTAGTTAACAAGCTTCGTGGAATTTTTCAGACATTGGCGATAAAAGCGCCGGGATTTGGCGATCGAAAGAAAGAAATGCTGGAAGATATAGCTACCGTAACCGGGGCTACCGTTATTTCCGAAGAGGTCGGCTTAAAGCTTGAAAATATTGAGTTAAGTCAATTGGGTTCTGCCCGTCGTGTAGTTTCTACAAAAGAACATACCACGATTATAGAGGGCAAAGGAGACGCGGGAAAAATAGCGGAACGCGTACGCCAAATTCGAACACTCATGCAAGAAACTACATCGGAGTTTGATAAAGAAAAATTGCAAGAACGCTTGGCAAAGCTTTCCGGCGGGGTTGCTGTTATTAAAGTGGGAGCGGCAACCGAAGTTGAACAAAAAGCTCGTCAGCACAAAACCGAGGACGCGTTGGCGGCAACTAAAGCCGCCGTGGAAGAGGGTATTGTTCCGGGCGGCGGCGTGGCGTTACTGCGCGCCGGTAAAGATCTGGCAAGTTTTGAATTACCGGACGCGGAAGAACAATTGGCAGTAAAGATTTTGCGCAGAGCTTTGGAAGAACCAATTCGACAGATCGCGAATAATGCGGGAAAAGACGGTTCCGTGGTTGCTTCAGAAGTAGCAAAGGGCGAAGGAGCGTTTGGCTATAACGCGGCAACCGGCGAATTCGAAGATTTGGTTTCTGCCGGAGTGGTGGATCCAACCAAGGTGGTTAGGGTAGCTCTTGAAAACGCGGTATCGGCGGCAAGCATGTTGCTTACCACCGAAGTCGTAGTAGCCGATCTTCCCGAAAAAGAAGGAAAAGGCGGCGGCATGGGCATGCCTCCCGGAATGGGCGGAATGGACTACTAATTGATCGCTGATTGATAATTATTGATTGCTAGCCGATTGATCTCTGAAAACTCCCCCCCTCGGGGGAGTTTTCTTTTTGCCAAAAGCGTGGTATAAGTTTACTGCAGATTAAATCTGGAGGAGGTTGTTTATGCCAGCTAATAAGATGCCTGTGTATCCTAAAGAGAATGACGATCGAATGTGGGTGTTCGTGCCCGTGCCGATAGATGTTAGGGATAGCGAAGTGTTTAGCGAAATTTTCTTTCTCATCCGCAATGACAAGGTGGTTACTCCTGAAATGCTTGAAGAAGGCGATGAGTGCTATGGAGAGGAAGGTGTCGGAGGAAAGATGCCCGTTCAAGAGGATGATGTGTTCATGCATGTCGAATGGTGGTCGCAGAACTCCGATTTGAATTACATTGCGAGAGCCTTCAAAATAGTCGGTATTCGTAGTCTCTTTCCGTGGGAGGTTGTGAAACGATGGAGGGGATGGCGATTCGTTGCGAACCTTAAGATAGTAGTACCCCCTGATGGTTGGGAAGGAAAAGCTCGCGTTCTTGGAGCTCCTTTTCCGGAAAAATAGTTTTGTAGCATCCATTAATTTAAGCTCCGCGGCGAACGTGTATGCGTCGTCGTGGACTTTTATCCCGCACTGTTCTTCGGAAGGTGCGGGACTTTTATTTTCCAAGAAATTGTACAGTTTGAACACGTGTTTATTTTGTCACTTGACGAGCCTGTCTAAAAACCATCGTTTTAGTTATGCTATAGCAGAGTTAAAACGATAGAGTTTTTACTGTACCCAACTGAAAAATTATGCCTCGTAAAAGAGAAGTAGCGCTTGAGGGCGCTACTTTGGTTTCTAGGGGTGTTGTTCTGACGCTAGGTGAGATAGTCTTTGATGGCATTCCGTAAGCAACGAAGTGCCATGCGGCCCAGCTCAATCTCTAGCCAAACAAAAGTTGCTGTGACAAGTCCGATCAGGCCGAAACGCTGGTCTATCAGCAAAACTTGCTTTTCAATGAATCGATGCACGGCATCGTCGCCCTGAGGGCAGTTATCTTCCACCACGCAAGTTCGAAGGTGCTTCCTGAACTTGTTTACCCCGTCTGCTATCAGAAAAGTATTGACTAAACCGAGAAGTGCCGGTATTAGTATTAAGCCACCGAATATAGAAATGAGAGCGACAATAGTTTCGATAGCCATATTTCCACCTCTAAGGAAAACTTGTCGCTACGCTGATTATAGCAATGCGAAGAATAAAACAGAAGCCCGACCAAACCAACTGAAATAGTATGCCCGAGGGCGGGGTTGTTGTGGAGGTTTGTAGGGTTTGGTATAATATGGTTATGCAAAACAAGGAACTCATAAAAAATGTTAATATTCAGCAACTGGCTGAAGAAGGCAAGCGCGTATACGAAGAAGTAAAGCATAAGTACGAACCCCAAGATAATGGGAAGTTTTTAGCTATAGATGTGGATACAAAAAACACATACGTGGGTGAGACAAGTAGCGAGGCGGTTGAAGCCGCTCGAGAAGCCCACCCAGACAAGGTTTTCTACGTAGTAAAAATAGGGTTTTCCGCTTCGGAAGTTCTTGCTGAACTTGTGGCAGGAACATGATTAAAGGAGTTGTAGGAAAGGAAATTCAGCCGGTCGTGCCACTCGTGGTAGGGTGGAATCGCGGGGTTCAGGAAATTACTGCAATGGTGGACACCGGTTTTAGCGGGGAGCTAAAGGTTCCGCCAAAAATGGTTGAAGAACTCGGGCTTACGGTTACCCATGTTCAGCCAGTGCTTCTCGCGAATGGAACTAGCGCTACTATGCGGGCTTCTCTTGCTTTTGTTGTAATGGACGGTGACACAAAAGAAGTAAATGTTCTTATTGCGGAAGGCCGCGCCGTACTAGGCGGCGGTTTGTTAAAAATGTTTGGGTATAAGCTGATGGTTGATTACAAAAACGGATCGGTGATGCTGGAAAGATAGCACCCAACTGAAACACAATGCCCAGACTAGGGCCTGCCGAGGGGCGGGTTTTGTTTTGTGGTAAAGATGATAAAATAGAAAATAGATATTTTAATGAGGGTGTGCTATATATGCCGCGAGTACAACAATTGGATCAAGAGAGGTTGAGCCAAGGTATCTGGACTCTTCGGCAAATGTTTGCGATGGACGCAATAAAAGAGAATGGTAAACCTTCTGGGCTTCCGGCCGATTGGCGGAATCGGCGAATTGGTACGAGTGCGACTGGAATTAGTCGCACTCGCTTTTTGTAACCAACTAAAATCATATGCCCGCTTGCTAAGAAGGCGGGTTTTGTTTTGGGGGAGATTTTGATAAAGTAAGAATATGAGTGATAAAGAATATTTACAGCTTGCAATTGAAGAGGCAAGAAACTCGGCGAAAGCCGGTGGTTTTCCCGCCGGAGCGGTTATTGTAAAGGATGGCGAGGTTATCGCGCGGTCGGGAAGCGGACCGTCAGCCACAAATGATCCCACGGCTCACGCTGAAACTTCCGTAATAAGAAAAGCATGCGAAAAACTTGGCACATCAAACCTTCAAGGAGCTACTATGTACGAGTCGCTCCAAGCTTGCCTTATGTGTTTTTCGGTAGCGAATTGGGCAAAGGTTTCTAGTATTGTGTTTGCCGCCCGAAAAACGCAAGAAATGGTAAGTAAAGGATATTACGAAGGAATTACAGACGGGGAAAGGATAAACCAAGAAAACACGCATCACATTAAAGTTGTGCATCTCCCCGAACTTGAAGAAGAAGCTTTGCGGGCGGTAAGGGAATGGGAAAATCAAACCAACTGAAATAGTATGCCCTTGCACAGATACATTGGACAGTTGACATAACGGGTCTCGCTGGGATAGAATAAATCTATTATGGCAAACGGAAACACCAATACGGCAATTATTAAGGAAACCTTAAGGAAAAAAGGGGTAGTTGTGTTGCCTTTGAAAACCTACGAAAAAATGAAAGATCAGCTTTCTTTGCTCCAAGAAGAGACGCGGGTATTGCAAATAATAGCGGAAGGCGAACGGGAATACAAGGAAGGCAAATTAAATCCTGTTACATCTTTGAATGAACTTATGTAAGAACAATGATCCAAATTGTTCCTACATCGCAATTCCGTAAATCTTTTCGGAGGTTACCGCAGAGTATTCGAAAGAAAGCTGCAAGGAGAGACGAAATGTTTCGGAAAGATCCATTTATTCCTCTACTTGAAACCCATAAGCTTGGCGGAAGGTTACAGGGGTATTGGGGGTACTCGGTAGATGAGCACTATCGGGTACTTTTTCGTTTTGAAAAGAAAAACAAAGTTTTGTATTTCGACATCGGCACCCACGAGATTTATAAATAACCAACTGGAATACAATGCCCAGGTCAGGGCCTGTCGAGAGGCGGGTTTTGTTTTTTTTGGGGGGGAGGGGTTGACAATGCTTTACATTTTGATAAAATGTAAAGCAAGTAATAGAAATGTAAAACACTATGGACACAACAAAACTTTCTAAAAAATATCAAATCGTGGTGCCAAAAAAAATACGCCAAGCCATGGGGTTGAAAGAAGGAGATAGGGTTGCCGTATACCCGCTTGGGAAGAAGGCAGTGCTTATGAAGCAGCCAAAAAGCCATGTAGACGAGCTTGCTGGTCTTGGGAAAGAGGTCTGGGATGCTCTCGGGGGCGTAGAATATATTCGTAAAGAACGACAATCATGGGACAAGAAATCGTCGGTATAGACACCCCTATTTTTGTGTACTTTTTTCAGAGGAATAGGGAATATTTTGAGAGAGCCCAAGATTTGTTGCGAGCGGTAGAAAACGGAAAGTTCGAAGCAGTTTTTTCGAGCGTTGGCATGATCGAATTGTTCACAGGGTTGAAAAAACAAAAAAGAAACGATCTTGTGTTTGAGTATAAAGCATCTTTACGAGATTTTCCGCATCTAACGATAATGGGGATGCTGAATGAGGAGGTGGTGGATATTGCTTCTGGTTTGCGCGTGAAGTACAATATTGCCACGCCGGACGCGATTCATATTGCCACAGCAGTTAATTTTGGCGCGAATAAGTTTATTACAAACGACCGAGCCCTAAAGAAAGTAAAAGAAATTACCATAGAGCTTATTTGATTTTTTGAAGCCAATTGCATGCTTGGCAACGCAAAAGAATGAGTTTTCTAAAACCAGTATATATGATTATGCAAAGAAGATAGGGCTTGTATAAAGGGACTTTGTGTACTATAATAGAAGTAGGAAAAATCTACGATAATAAAGGTAAATGTTAACGACATGAACAACCCCATAATTATTTTCTTTGTAGTAGTCGGAGCGATAATTCTTTTTGTGGTGCTTACCTACAACCGGTTGGTTGCTTTGCGAAACCGAGTAAAAGAAGCGTTTTCCGATATAGATGTTCAGTTAAAACGCAGATACAATTTAATTCCCAATTTGGTAAGTACGGTAAAAGGGTACGCGGCTCACGAAAGCGGGGTATTTCAAAAAGTTACCGAAGCTCGAACTCGCGCCATGGGAGCTTCCGGCGTGCATGAGCGAGCAGAAGCGGAAAACATGCTTACGGGTGCTTTAAAAACTTTGTTCGCGGTTTCCGAAAGTTATCCTGATTTAAAGGCTTCCGCTAATTTTTTGGAATTACAGCGCGAACTTCGCGATACGGAAGATAAGGTGCAGGCGGCGCGTCGCTTTTACAACAATACGGTACTGGGTTTGAATAACAAAGTAGAAACATTTCCTTCAAACTTTATTGCGCGTATGTTTAACTTTAAAAAAGAAGAATTTTTCGAGCTGGACGACGAAACGGAAAGATCTGTTCCCGAGGTTACATTCTAAGTGAGTGGATAATTTTTTAGATCATGGCCGGACTTTATTCTCACGCAGAATCCAATATATTGAAAACCTGGTTGTATATAACCGGGTTTTTCCTCTTTGTAATCGCGTTTGGCTGGGTTATAAGTTATGTGCTTGATTCCCCGGAAATTTTTATTTTTGCCATTGTTTTGAGTATTGCCATGAGCGTGGGATCGTATTGGTGGTCTGATAAATTGGTAATTTCAATAAGCGGGGCAAGGCCCATAGAAAAAAAA
>Ga0326597_10005969_pt1 | contig 16768 bp, 12 predicted proteins | sample RVTome_12_FD_203789 | JGI IMG/M metagenome (GOLD analysis project Ga0326597, IMG submission 203789) | Soil microbial communities from uranium-contaminated site in the Upper Colorado River Basin, Wyoming, United States - RVT100D185 | ecosystem: Environmental > Terrestrial > Soil > Contaminated >...
CCCGGCCGCCAGTTGGCGCACCAGTCCGGCCCGGATCATCAACTTGTGACTGACGGCCTCGGCATCCGCCGGATCTTCCTTCAGCGTCGGGATGAGGGACTTCGACCAGCGCATCGGGCACTCCTCTGGGAAAATCTAATCGGGCCTGCCCGGAACCCCGTCTGGGCGGGGACACGGGTTCGGGAAATATCGAATGGCGAACACCGAATCATGAATATCGAACGTCTCCATTCGGGGAACGGCTTCCCCGCGGCCTTCGTCATTCGATATTCCGTGTTCGATATTCGACATTTCACCCGCAAGGGACTAGAACGGCAGCTTCAACAGCAGCAGGAATCCGTTGGCCGCCAGGAGCGCTGCGGCCGCGCCGAAGATCAGGCAAAACACCAGCACCCTCCGGGACTCGGACAGGATCGTAATGGATCCCAGGACGATGGTGATGTGGAAATGCGAAGGAGGAGGACGCCACGGGCGTCCCCCTCCTTGAGGATCGGTGGCATGCTCCGATTGCCTATGCCTCTTCCCCCTGGGCCGCCAGGGCCTTGACCTCTTCCACCAGGACGTCGGCCAGCTCCGATTCCTTCACCTTGCGGACGATCTGCCCCCGCTTGATCAGGATCCCCACCCCCTTGCCGCCGGCGATCCCGATGTCCGCCCCCCGCGCCTCGCCCGGGCCGTTCACGGCGCAGCCCATCACCGCCACCGTCAGGGACCGGTTGATGTTGAGGGCGGCCAGCCGCCGCTCCACCTCCTTGGTCACGCCCATGAGGTCGATCTCCACGCGACCGCAGGAGGGGCAGGCGATGACGTTCAGGCCCCGCTTCCGGAGGCCCAGCGCCTTCAGGATCTCGAAGCCGGCGCGGACCTCTTCCGTGGGATCCTCGGTGAGGCTCACCCGGATGGTGTCACCGATCCCCTCGGCCAGGAGCGTCCCGATCCCCACGGCCGACTTGATGGCGCCGGAGAAGACCGTCCCGGCCTCGGTCACGCCCAGGTGGAAGGGGTACGGCACCTGATCCGCCAGCAGGCGGTAGGCCTCGATCATCATCCGGGGGTCGGAGGACTTGAGGGAGACCTTCATCTCGGGATAGTTCAGCTCCTCCAGGATCCGGATGTGGAACAGGGCGCTCTCCACCATGGCCTCGGGCGTGGGTTCCCCGTACCGCTGCAGGAGGTGCTTCTCCAGGGAGCCGGCGTTGACCCCGATCCGGATGGGAATCTTCCGCTCCGCCGCCGCCTTGGTCACCTCGCGGACGCGCCAGGTCGGGCCGATGTTCCCCGGATTGATCCGGAGACAGTCCACCCCGCCCTCCAGGCACTGGAGGGCGAGCCGGTAGTCGAAGTGGATGTCCACGATCAGGGGGATCCGGATCTGCGACCGGATCTCCCGCACCGCGGCGGCCGCGTCGGCGTCCGGCACGGCGACCCGGACGATCTCGCAGCCGGCTGCCTCCAGGGCCCAGATCTGGTCCACCGTCGCCTGGACGTCCCGCGTGTCGGTCTTGGTCATGGACTGGACCGGGATCGGCGCGCCGCCGCCCAGGGCAACCTTGCCCAGCCGGATCTGGCGGGTCGACCGGCGGGTGTACCGGCGTCCCGACGCGATCCGCAGCGGGACGGTCTCGGTGAACGGGCCGAAGTCAACGGCCTCCCGGCCGGCAGCCTCGAATGTCGTCACGGATGTCACTGTCGCCCCAGGTATCGGAAGATGTCGTTGTAAAAGGCGAACATCATCAGCCCGATGATGAGGACCATCCCCACCTGCTGCGCGATTTCCCGCTTGCGGAGGCTGACCGGTTTGCCGCGCAGCCACTCGATCAGCGAGAAGAGGAGGTGCCCGCCGTCCAGGACGGGGATCGGCAAGAGGTTCAGGATCGCCAGGTTGATGGAGATCAGGGCGGTGAAGGTGAGCAGTTGCACCGGCCCCTGCTGCACCACCTCGCCGGCCGTCTGGATGATGAGGATCGGGCCGCCGATGGTCTTGGGCGAGATCTTGGCCTGGATCAGCTTCCCGAAGCCTTGCACGATGAGGGCCGAGAGTTCCACGGTTTTCTGCACCCCGGCGACCAGGGCCTTCACCGGATTCAGGCGTTCGAACTGGGAGTCTGGCGCCGGGCCGATGCCGATCTGGCCGACTTCTTCCTCGCCCGCCGCGGTCCGCTGCTTCATCGGTCGGGGCGTGACCTCGAGATCGAAGCGCTGCCCATCCCGCTCCAGCGTGACGCGCAGCGGCTTGCCGGGGCTGCCGCGGATGCCCTTGCGCATCTGCTCCCAGTCGCTGACGGGGACCCCATTCAGGGCCACGATGCGATCGCCGCTCCTGAGGCCGGCCTGTTGCGCGACGTGTCCCGGCTCGAGCTGGCCGATCCGGGTGGAGATCAGGGGCTCCTGCAACCCCACGTCCCACACCTCGATCTCCTGCCCGAACACGTCGCGGGTCTTCAGCGGCCGCGGCTCGAGGCGGACCTCGAGCGTCCGACCGTCCCGGGCGACTGCCAAGGCCAGCGTGCGTCCGGATGAGCCCCGGATGGCGGCCAGGACCTGGTCCCACCGCTCGATCTTCTGCTCGTCCACCGCCACCACGCGATCCCCGGACTGCAGCCCTGCCTCCGCGGCCGGCGAGCCCGCCTCGGGGGTGCCGATCACCGGCAGGAGGTACGGCTGCCCGACGAAGGCGAAGACTCCCCAGAAGATGACCACCGGCAACAGCAGGTTGGCGACCGGCCCGGCCAGGATGATCCGGGCCCGGGTGCCCACGCTCTTCTTCGAGAAGGACCGCCGGGGGTCCGCGGCCTCCGCCGACTGGTCGCCGGGGTCCTCGCCGATCATCTTGACGTAGCCGCCCAGGGGGAGGGCCGAGATCAGATATTCCGTCTCCCCCCGCTTCACGCCGAAGAGCTTCGGCCCGAATCCGAGGGAAAACTTCAAGACCCCCACTCCCGAGCGCTTGGCCACCAGGAAGTGGCCCAGCTCGTGGACGAAGATCAATACTCCGAGGACGACGAGCGCAGCCAAAATCGTCATGCGGACTCCAATCAACATAGAGCCTAGAGCCGTGAGCCGAGAATGTCCCTGCCGTCTCGGCGCCCGGCGCTTGGCGCTTGGCGCTTTAGTGGTCGTCCAGCCGGCGGCGCACCTCCCGGTCCACCTCCAGCACGTCCTCCACGCTCCCCACGGCCCGCCGCGGGTGCGCGTCCAGGGCCTTCCGGATGAGTGTCGGGATCTCGTCAAAGCCGATCCGCCGGTTCAGGAACCGGTCGACCGCCACCTCGTTGGCGGCGTTCAGGACCGCGGCCGAGGAGCCGCCGGCCGCCGCCGCCTCATAGGCCAGATCCAAACAGGGAAACTTCTCCCGGTCCACGGCCTCGAACGTGAGGCCGGTGAGCTGCTCCAGGCTGAGCCGCGGGACCATGTTCGGCTGGCGCTCGGGATACGTCAAGGCGTACTGGATGGGGACGCGCATGTCTGGAACCCCGAGCTGGGCCAGGATGGACCCGTCCACGTACTCCACCAGCGAGTGGATGATGCTCTGCGGATGGACGATCACATCCACCCGGTCCACGGGCAGGCCGAACAGCCAGTGGGCCTCGATGACCTCCAGCCCCTTGTTCATCAGGGTCGCCGAGTCGATCGTGATCTTCTGCCCCATGGACCAGTTAGGGTGCTTCAAGGCCTCCTCCGGCGTGATGCTGGCCATGGCCGACCGCGACCGCGTGCGGAAGGGTCCACCGGAGGCCGTGAGGACGATGCGGCGGACGCCGCCCATCCCGTTGCCCGCCAGGCACTGGAAGATGGCGGAATGCTCGCTGTCCACCGGCAGGACCCGGGTGCCGCGGACGCGCGCCTCGGCGGTGAGGAGATGGCCGGCCATCACCAGGGACTCCTTGTTGGCCAGGGCCACATCCTTCCCCGCCGCCACCGCCCGCATGGTCGGCAGCAGGCCACCCGCGCCCACGATGGCCGAGACGACCAGATCGGCGTCGGCATCCGCGGCCGCCTGCAGCAACCCGGCCGTCCCCCAGACAACCTCGGTCGGGACCCGGCCCAGCCGCCGCCGGAGCTCCCGGGCACCCGCCTCGCTTCCCACCGAGACCAGCCGCGGGGCAAACCGGCGGACCTGCGCCTCCAGCCGGTCGAGGTTGGCCCCGGCCGCCAGGGCCACGATCTGGAACCGGTCGGGGTAGCCCTCGACCACATCCAGCGTGCTGGTGCCGATCGAGCCGGTGGATCCCAGGATGGCCAGGCGTTTCATCCGGGAACCTCCCGCGTGGCCACCCCGTCGCGGGTCTTCTCCTTGACCCGATACATGGCCTGGTCCGCGACGCGGATCATCTCCTCCTGCGAGGAGCCGTCCTGGGGGAAGGTGGCGACCCCGAAGCTGGCCGTGAGCGTCACCGCCAGACCGTCGGCGCCCAGGAACCGGTGCGCGCGCACCGCGCGCCGCAAGCGGTGCGCAACGCGCAGCGCGCCCTCCGCCCCGGTCTCGGGAAGCGTCACCACGAACTCGTCCCCGCCGTAGCGGAAGATCCGGTCGCTCTTGCGGAGCTTGCCCTGGATCAAGGTGGCCACCTCGCGCAGCACCCGGCTCCCCGCCAGGTGCCCGTACCGATCGTTCACGTCCTTCAGGCGGTCCAGGTCGAAGAAGAGGATCGAGAAGGTGCGCCCGTACCGGCGGTCGCGCTCCAGTTCCTCTTCCAGGTAGTTGTCCAGGTGCCGCCGGTTGAAGGCCGTGGTCAGGTCGTCCAGGATCGTCTGCTGCTGGAGCTGGACGTTCTGCTGCAGGAGCCGGGACCGCTCCTGGCAACTCCGCAACACGACCTCCAGCGTCCGGTCCTCCGCGGGCATCCTCAGGGTGTGGACTGCCCCCCGCTTGAGGGCCTGGGTCGCCGCGTCACTGCCCTCGACCCCCGCAACGGCCACCACGGACGCATCGGGACGGAGCCGGAGGATCTGGGAGAGCAGTGCCAGCCCGTCGATCCGGCCGAAGTCGAGGTCCAAGAACACGGCGTCGTACCAGATCCCCTCGATCCGCCGGAGCGCCGCTTCGGCCGAGCCGGTGATGTCTACCTCGATCCCCCGCGCGGCGAGGAGCTCGGCCAGCCGGCGGCGGCCCGTCCGGTTGTCTTCAACGGTGAGGAGCCGTCCCGACCCCCGCGGCGGAGCTGGGCTCGGGGACGGTTGCGGTGCGGTCTCGGTGCGATTCCGCCGTCGTTCCGTTCTCCTCGGACGGGCCACCGAGCGACCTCTCTGCCGGGGCATCACAGGCACGACACAAGCCTCCGGCTCGACGTGACCAGCCCAAGCGCACCGGCCACTCGCCAACGAAGGTCACAGATGTGGGACGGATCGGGCCCCCACGGAGCCCAATGGCCCCACAAGGCTACGAAGTATAGTGAAAAGACGGCGGCTCCGCAAGGAGTTTCCGTGATTCGCATGTGGCTGTAACCGCTTGTGCTGTGTGGAGTTACCGGGCGTCGGCGGGAGGCTGGGGAGGCGCCGCGGCCCGGAACTCGTAGACGGTCTCTCCCGGCTTGACCAGCCTCAGCTCTTCCCGGGCGATCGCCTCGACCCGGCCGGGATCGGTGCGAAGCGCCCGGACCTCTTCCGCCAGGGCCGCGTTGGCGGCACTGACCTGCTCGATTTCCCGGGTGAGGGCCGCCCGGGTCCGATGCAACTGGTACAGGCGGATAAGGCCGCGGTCCCCCACCAACGAGGCGGCCACCAAGAGAAGAAGCAGAATGGCCACCAGCACGAGGCGTGGACGATACCAAAGTCGATCCGGCACGGGCAGCCAAGCCATCACACGGACCCACGAACCGCCAAGGCGCCAAGAACGCCAAGGTCTGAACATGCCTTTTCTCCAGAAAGGATCGAGGCCCAGAAACGCTTATGACCTCGGTTCTTCATTGTCCCATCCGAAGAAATACCTATCATATGCTTGGCGACCTTGGCGCCTTGGCGGTTCAACCCTTTCGGAAGCGGGACAGGGTCTCCAGCCCCAGGAACACGGCGGCGTCGCCCAGGTCTTCCTCGATCCGGAGCAGCTGGTTGTACTTCGCGATCCGATCCGTCCGGGAGGCCGATCCGGTCTTGATCTGGCCGGCATTGGTCGCCACGGCGAGATCTGCGATCGTGGTGTCCTCGGTTTCGCCGGACCGGTGCGACACGACGGCCGCATACCCGGCATGGTGGGCCGTCCGGATGGCGTCCAGGGTCTCGGTGAGTGTCCCGATCTGGTTGACCTTGATCAGGATGGCGTTGGCGATCCCCTTGGCGATGCCCTCCCGCAGGATCTTGACGTTCGTCACGAAGAGATCGTCGCCCACCAGCTGAAGCTGTCCGCCTAGCCGGGCCGTCAGCGCCGCCCAGCCCTCCCAGTCGTTCTCGGCCATGCCGTCCTCGATGGACACGATGGGATACTGCGCCACCCAGCGGGCGTAGAACTCGACCAACTCCTCGGAGGTCAGGCGCTTGCCGCCCTCGCCCTCCAGGACGTAGCGCCCATCCTGGTAGAACTCGCTGGCCGCGGGGTCCAGGGCGAGGAAGACATCCACCCCCGGTGTGTACCCGGCCTTCTCGATGGCCCTGAGGATGAGTTGGACCGCCTCCTCGTTGGACTTGAGATCGGGGGCAAAGCCGCCCTCGTCCCCCACGGCCGTGTTGTACCCCTGCTTCTTGAGCACGGCCCGCAGATGGTGGAACACCTCCACTCCCATGCGCAGGGCCTCGCTGAACCGCTGGGCGTGAAGCGGCATGATCATGAACTCCTGAAGGTCCACGGTGTTGTCCGCGTGCTTGCCGCCGTTCAGGATGTTCATCATCGGGGCCGGCAGGACCTTGGCGCCCACCCCACCGAGGTACCGGTACAGGGGCAGGCCGGCGTCGTCGGCCGCCGCCTTGGCCACCGCCAGCGACACGCCCAGCACGGCGTTGGCGCCGAGCTTCCGCTTGTCCTCGGTCCCGTCCAGCTCGCACAGCAGGTGGTCCAGCTCCGCCTGGTTGGTCGCCTCGAGGCCCACGACCTCCGGCGCGATGGTCTGGTTCACGTGCTCCACCGCCCGGCTCACGCCCTTGCCCAGGTAGCGGGTCTTGTCGCCGTCGCGAAGCTCCAGGGCCTCCCGCGCGCCCGTGGAAGCGCCGGAGGGCACCGCCGCCCGGCCGAGAGCGCCACTCTCCAGCAGCACCTCCACCTCCACCGTGGGGTTCCCCCGGGAATCCAGGATCTGGCGCGCGCGCACTTCCGTGATCTCGCTCATGCTCCGGCTCCGTTCATGACTGCGGAATGAACGCCAATGAAAACCCGACAACTGACAACTGAAAACCGGCCAACGCAATGATCGGTTGTCGGTTGTCAGTTTTACATTTTAAGTTGCCGTGAGGCCGATCAGGCGTTGGCCCTCGGCGATGAGGGCCTCGAGCTGCCGCTCCGTCGAGGCCTCGGCGTACAGGCGCACCACCGGCTCCGTCCCGGACGGACGGAGGAGCAGCCAGCTCCCATCTTCCAGGATCAGCTTCACCCCGTCCAGGCGGTTGATCTGGATGATCGCCTGGTTCGTCAGTAGTCGCGGCGGATCCTCCAGGCGCGCCCGCAGTCCCGCCACGGTGGCGGGGTCCAAGTGGTAGTTCAGCCGCCGCGTCAGAACCGTTCCCACCTCATCGTACAACGCATGCAGAAGATCGCCGAGGCAAACCCCCTTGTGGGTGGCCACCATCTCCGCCGCCAGCAGACAGGCCAGGATCCCGTCCTTCTCCGGCACATGCCTCTTCACCGAAAGTCCCGCACTCTCCTCCCCGCCCAGCACCACCTTGTCCTGCGCGATCAACTCGCCGATGTACTTGAAGCCGACCGGCGTCTCGTACACCGGGATGTTCAGGTGCTGGGCTACGCGGTCCAGCAGGTGGCTGGTCGCCACGGACCGAGCCACGCCCCCCGTCCAGCCGCGGGCCCGCACCAAGTGGGACAGGAGCAGGCCCAGGAAGTAGTTGGGCTCGAGGAACGTTCCATCGGCATCCACGATGCCGAAGCGATCCGCGTCCCCGTCGGTGGACAGGCCCAGGTGCGCCCCGGTCTCTACGACCCGCGAGGCAAGCTCCCGTAGCCTCTCCTCCGACGGCTCCGGCGAGCCCCCGCCGAAGGTGGGGTCCCGCCAGTCATGCAGGACCGTCACCTGGCACCCGGCTTCCCGGAGGAGGTCGTCCAGGTAGCCCCGGCCGGAGCCGTAGAGGGGGTCCACCACGACTTTCAGGCCTGCCCGGCGTAGCGTGGGGAGGTCCACCAGCGCCCGCAGCCGGTCCAGGAAGGCCGGCCGCGGATCGATCCGCTCGACGAGACCGCGGGATTCCGCTTCCGCGAGCGACAGCGTCGGACCGTCGCCGGTGGCGAGGATCGCATTGGCCCGTTCCTGGATCTGCCTCGTGGCCGCGGGGAGGGCAGGGCCGCCCCAGGCCGCGGAGAACTTGATCCCGTTGTACTCGGGCGGGTTGTGGCTGGCCGTGACGATGATCCCGCCGGCCGTTCGCCGCCGAAGGATCTCGTAGGCGACGACCGGGGTGGGCGTGTCGCGGTCGGTGAGGAACGCGCGAATCCCTTGAGCGGCCAGCACGGTCGCCGCCTGGTGGGCGAAGACGTCCGACAGGAACCGCGTGTCGTAGCCCACCACCACGCCCTGCCTCGCCGCTCCCGCGCCTTCGGCCAGGACATACTCACCGATGGCCCGCGTGACCGCTCGCACCGCTGCGAAGGTGAAGTCCTCGGCGATGATCCCGCGCCAGCCCGACGTGCCGAACGTGATGGTGCTCATTTCGCAAGTCCACTCATTCACCAGTTGACCACCCGACGCTGGTGTCATCGGTCAACGTGTCAACTGGTCATTTCGCCCCGGAAGGACCGACCCGGCACTTCCCCTGTGACCCATCGACTTCTCGACAAATCGACCCCCTCCCTCATTGCCAGATGGCCCGATTGCCAGATTGCCCACCGCGGCTACGCCGCGGCCCCGCGGGCCAGCCACTCCTTCACCTTGTCCCGGTACGATCCAACGATCTGCTCCGCCCCCGCCCGGGTATCCGCTTCAGCCAATATGTGGAAGAACGGCTTGTCCTGGTCCGGGTAGATGGCCGCCCAGTCTTTCCCGAGGTGAATCTTGACCCCGTCCAACAGCTCCACCTGCTCGTGCTTGGTCTCCTCGATCAGGGTGCGCATCAGGGTCCCCTTCATCTCCCAGGGACACGGGATCTGCTCCCGGCTGGTGACGCGCTTGGGCACGTGCCGGATCGCCTCGTGCAGGGTCAGATCGCTCAGGGCAAGCAGCTCTATGATCTTCAGGGTGGCCAGCATGGCGTCGAAGGCGGGCTGGAACCGGGGGAAGATAAACCCGCCGAAGGCATCCCCCACGAACACCATCCCCTCCTGGGCGGCCGCCTCCATGACGGCGCGGGGTGCATTCTTGGTCCGCCGCACCTTGAAGCCGTGGGGGGCCACCAGCTCTTCCAGCACGGAGCTGGCGGTGATGGGGGCGCCCAGCGTGCCGGGCGGCTGCGTCCGGGCCACCAGCAGGGCGACGACGGCCAGGGCCAGCTCGTCGGAGATCAGGTCCCCCTTGTCATCCACCAGGAACAGCTTTTCCGCCCCGGTGTCCAGCATGATGCCCAGGTCGGCCCCCAGGATCCGCACGATCTCGCAGAGCTGCTTCAGGGACCGCTGGAACTCCTCGGCCGTCTTGGTGATCTTCGTCTCGTCCATGTATGCGTTCAGCGCGATGACCTCGCAGCCCAGCTTGCCCAGGATGGCGGGGAAGATGGTGGCGGCGCTCCCGTAGGAGTAATCCACGACCACCTTGGGGGCCCGGGCGCGGATGGCGTCCCGGTTGATGAAGCTCAGGATGCTCTCCTGGTAGTACTCCACGTCGTACTCGGGGAAGCTCAGGACGCCCGTCCCCTCCATCTTGGCGCGGCGGAAATCCTCCCGGAAGAACAGGCGCTCGATCCCCTTCTCCCGGCTGGCGGAGATGTCCATGCCCCGCTCGTCGAAGAACTTGATGTCGAGCAGCTCCGGGTCGTAGGGGGACTTCCGCACGTGCACCCCGGCCACCGCCCCCTTCGCCCCCATCTGGTAGCGGATGACCGGGATGGGCGTCACCCGCAGATCGTGCACGTCCACCCCCGCCGACAGGAGGCCGCAGATGATGGCCCGGTTGGTGATGCGGGAGCTGCGGTGGGGATCGCGGCTCGTCCGCACCACGGCGTGCTCCCGCAGCGTGGCGCCGAAGGCTGCCCCCAGCTTGGCGGCGAACTCCGGCGAGATCTCGATGTTGCCCAGGCCCGTGACGCCGTAGGTGCCGAAGAGGGAACGGGCCCAGCGCTCGCCCCACACCAGGCTGGTGGACAGGGTGGCGCCGTCCTCCACCACCTTCTGGGGCCAGACCTTGACGTCCGCCTTGACGATCGAGCCCTCGCCGATCCGGCACCCGTCGCTGATCAGGGCCCCTTCGAAGAGACGCGCGCGGGACTTGATCTCGCTCCCCCGGCCGACCACGTTCTCCTTCAGGATGGCGCCGCGGCCGACGTACACGTTGTTCCAGAGGATCGAGTCGGCAATGATGGCGCCGTCCTCGACGATGCAGTTGTCCCCGATCACGCTGTTGGTGATGCGGGCGTTGGCCTCGACCCGGGTGTTCTTCCCGATGAGGACGGCGCCGCGGAGCCCGGCGGTGAAGTCCACGCGCGTCCCCGACCCCAGCCAGATCTCCTTGTCCAGGCCCTCGACCCTGCGGCCGGGGATCTTCACCTTCACCGTCCCGGCCAGGATGTCCTGATGGGCCAGCCGGTACTCCAGGAGGTCCCCCACGTCCCGCCAGTAGCCGGGGGCGATGTAGCCGGAGAGCTGCTTCCCCTCGCGCATCATCAGGGGGAAGAGGTCCTTGCTGAAGTCGAACTCGCGCCCCTTCGGGATCAGGTCCAGCACCGACGGCTCCAAGAGGTAAATCCCCGTGTTCACCGTGTCGCTGAACACCTCGCTCCAGGTCGGCTTCTCCAGGAAGCGGCTGATCCGGCCGTCGGGCTCGGTGATCACCACGCCGTACTGGAGCGGGTTTTCCACCCGCGTGAGGCAGATGGTGAGATCGGCCCCCCGCTCGCGGTGAAACTGCCAGGCGGCACCCAGGTCGAAGTCGGTGAGCAGGTCGCCGCTGATGACCAGGAACGGACCGGTGAGGTGCGCCTCGGCGTTCTTCACCGCCCCGGCGGTCCCGTAGTCCTCGGCGGCCGAGACGTAGAGCATACGCACCCCGAACTCCGAGCCGTCCCCGAAGTAGCCCTCGATGAGTTCCGGCTGGAAGTGGAGCAGCGTCACGTGCTCCGTGATCCCGTGCTGGCGCAACAGGTCCACGATGTGCTCCATCATGGGCTTGTTCGCCATGGGGATCATCGGCTTGGGCAGGTTGTGGGTGAGGGGTCGCAGGCGGGTCCCGAAGCCCCCGGCCATGATCACGGCGTTCATGCGGTCAGCTCCCCTGCGCTGCGCGGATGAGGTGAAGCGCGGAAAAATGAATGCTTCTCGCACTATAGGCGTGTGCTGCGAACCTTGTCAAGGCCGTTCCCCACCTTTCCGCTCGGAGGCTGGGACGCCAGGACGCCCCTCCGCCCCCCCCTGCCCGCTGCCCCGTCCCCAGGTCCGTTGAGTCTCTTGAGTTCTTGAGTTGTTGAGTCCGCGAAATTCGAGTACCCGCTGGGTGTTCGAAATTCAGCTCTGCCAGCTGCCTGCTGCCCGCTGCCTCCTGCCAGCTGGCTCCCCGTGCTCGGCTCCCCGTGGAGCGGTACGGCTCCGGCCTTCCCATTGACAGACCTGCCCGCCAGGCCTAGCTTCTGACCGGGACCGACCAGCAGATCCAACCGTTCTCTTGAGGGGATCGCCACCCGCGATGCGGAAGAGATGTTGCCGCCTGCTCCTTCTCTCAGGACTCTGTCTCGGCGCGGCGAGCTGTTCGCTCGTCTCGGCGCCGTTCAAGGTCGCCAAGGGGGCGGTGATCGGCGGCGTCTGGGTGGTGAAGACCACCTACGAGGTCACCGCCGGGACGACCAAGGTCGTCTACCGGATCGGGGAATTCACGTACGAAGTGGTCAAGGCCCCGATCGAGTGGGCACTGACCCACGAGGAGATCGAGAGCATCGACGGGCTCCCGGCGCGGGAGGCGATCCGCCAGGGCCGGGTCAAGACCGCCCCGTACGTGGTCAAGGGGAAAAGATACGTCCCCATGTCGCTGGAAGAGGCCCAGCGGTACCGGGAGGACGGGGTGGCTTCCTGGTACGGGTACGAGAGCGGTCGCATGACCGCCACCGGCGAGGCCTTCAATCCGAATGGGTTGACGGCCGCGCACAAGTACCTGCCCCTTCCCACCTTCGTGCAGGTCACGAACCTCGAGAATGGCCGGTCACTCATCGTCCGTGTCAATGACCGGGGCCCCTTCCCCAGCGACCAGAACCCGCGGTCGGGCGACCGGGTCATTGACCTGAGCATGGGGGCCGCCACTCGCCTCGGGTTTTACGCCAAGGGCACGGCGAGGGTGAGAGTCGAGACCATCCAGGTGAAGGAGGAGTGAACGGTACGACCCGGAGAGTCCGGAGGCAGCAGGCAGCTGGCAGGAGGCAGGGAACGCAGCGCAGAGGAGCGGAGGGGCAGAGGAGAGGGGGAGACACGGGGACAAGGAGACCGGGAGAGCCAAGAGACGACAGCCGAGGGGCGGAGGAGCTGAGGAGCACGGGAGCGGAAGCCAAGGGCTGTGGATGAGTGGATCGGTCAGTTCGCGGGAGCGGGAGACTGGGATCGAGGCAGGTACACGCGCGGCACTCGCGGGCTGATGCGGGAGAGGATCTCGTAGCTGATGGTCCCCTGGACTTCTGCGACCTCGTCCGCGCTGATTTCCTCCGCGCCCTGCCGGCCGATCAAGACCGCCTCGTCGCCCAGGCGGACATCGGAGACATCCGTGACATCCGCCATGATCATGTCCATGCACACCCGCCCGATGATAGCCGCCCGCCGTCCCCGGATCAGGACCTGCCCCCGATTCGACAGGAGGCGCCCCACCCCGTCGGCGTAGCCCACGGGCAGCGTGGCCACGCGAAGGTCCCGGGGCGCCACGAAGGTCCGGCCGTAACTCACGGACTCGCCCCGGGTCACGGCTTGGATCTGGCTGATCGCGGTCCGCAGCCGGAGGGCGGGCCGGAGCCCCGGGTCGGCCGTGCGCTGCCGCCCCCGGGGATGATACCCGTACAGCATGATGCCCGGCCGGACCAGATCCAGCCGCGCCTCGGGCAGCAAGAGCAGGGCGGCACTGTTGGCAGCGTGGCGGAGCAGCATCCCGCCCTGCGGGACGGCGGAGAGATCTCGCGCCACCTCGGCGAAGCGGGCGAGTTGCTCGCGGGCAAAGTCCGGCTCCTCGGCCTCCGCATCGGCGAAATGGGTCATGAGGCCCGCCAGCCGGACGGAGGGGAGGCCAGCGATCTTCTCCGCCACCCCGCGGACCTCGCGGGGGCGGAGGCCGATCCGACCCATACCGGTGTCCACCTTCAGGTGAAGGGAGAGCTTTCGACCGTGAGCCCGGGCGGCGCGGTCAAGGGCCTCCGCCTGGGCGAGATCGCAGACACACTGGTCCAGACCGTAGGCCGCGACGAGGTCCGCCTGCTCCGGGGAAATGGGACCCAGGACCAGGATCCGGCAGGTCAGGCCCGCAATCCGCAGGGAAATCGCTTCTTCCGGGATCGCCACCCCCAGCCAGGTGGCCCCCGCCTCGAGCGCGGTGCCGGCGACGGGCACGGCCCCGTGGCCGTAGGCATCCGCCTTGACTACCGCCATGACCTCCACGCCGGGGCCGGCCAGGCGACATGCCAGGTCTACATTTGCCGCGATCGCGGCGAGGTCGACTTCTGCGTAGGTCGGGCGCACCCTGGAATCCTCGCAGCAGGATCGGGAGTCTACCAGCGCGGAAGATAGCAGAAAACACAGGTAGTTGCAAACGTAGAGGATTCTGTGCTGGCGGAAAACTCTGCGGTCGATGTCCTGGTAAAAATGGCAAAAAACGAGGAAAGATCAAAATATCAGCCATAAATCTCCCTAAGGTAATTCTCTTCCCGGAAAAATCCAGGTTGCAATCTCCAGCCTGAAAAACTAAATTCCCGCTGCCGTTAGCACTCCACGTTGGTGAGTGCCAACAGCCACAGGACACGAAAACCCAGAGCCGCTTACCGGACTGCCACAGGGAACTTCATCACAGGCGAAAACGTGCAGGCTGCGGGGGAGGAGAGAGCCCGCAGGGTTCTCCCTTTCATTACAGGCACCACAGACAAAGGATGGTGGCTCGACTCTTTGGAAAGGAGTGACGCGCAATGAAGAAGATCAAGCCGTTGCAGGACCGGATCCTGGTCAGGCGCCTGGAGGAGAAGGAGGTCAAGAAGGGAGGCATCATCATTCCGGATACCGCCAAGGAGAAACCCCAGGAGGGCGAAGTGGTGGCGGTCGGTCCGGGGAAGGTGACAGAGGACGGGAAGCGGCAGCCGATGGAGGTGAAGGTCGGGGACAAGATCCTCTTCGGGAAGTACTCCGGCAGCGAGGTGAAGCTCGGCGACGAGGAGTACCTGATCATGCGGGAGGAGGACGTCCTCGGCATCCTGCAGTAACGGAGAGGTGGATGACGCCTGCCCCCATATGGGCAGGCCAACAGACCCAAGAGTGAAGGAGGAGAGAGCATGCCAGCCAAGCAACTGATGTTCGACGAGGAGGCCCGCCGGGCGATCCTCCGCGGCGTGGACAAGTTGGCCAACGCCGTCAAGGCCACCCTGGGCCCCAAGGGACGAAACGTCGTCCTGGACAAGAAGTTCGGCGCCCCGACTATTACGAAGGACGGCGTGACGGTGGCCAAGGAGATCGAGTTGGATGATCCCTTCGAGAACATGGGCGCCCAGATGGTGAAGGAAGTGGCGTCCAAGACCTCCGACGTCGCCGGCGACGGAACGACCACCGCCACGGTCCTGGCCCAGGCCATCATCCGCGAGGGGATGAAGAACGTGACCGCCGGCTCCAACCCCATGGCCCTGAAGCGGGGCATTGACAAGGCGGTGGACGCGGTCGTCGAGGACCTCAAGAGGATCTCCAAGCCCACCAAGGGCAAGAAGGAGATTTCGCAGGTCGCCAGCATCTCCGCCAACAACGACAAGACCATCGGCGACCTGATCGCCGACGCCATGGAGAAGGTGGGCAAGGACGGCGTCATCACCGTGGAGGAGGCCAAGGGGGTCGAGACCACCCTGGAGGTGGTCGAGGGGATGCAGTTCGACCGGGGCTACATCTCCCCCTACTTCGTCACCGATCCGGAGCGCATGGAGGCGGTGATAGAGAATCCCCTGATCCTGATCCAAGAGAAGAAGATCAGCGGGATGAAGGACCTGCTGCCGATCCTGGAGCAGATCGCCAAGATGGGCAAGCCCCTCCTGATCATCGCCGAGGAGGTGGAGGGCGAGGCGTTGGCCACCCTGGTGGTCAACAAGCTCCGGGGGACGCTGACCACCTGCGCCGTGAAAGCCCCCGGCTTCGGGGACCGGCGCAAGGAGATGCTGAAGGACATCGCCGTCCTCACGGGCGGAGAGGTCATCTCCGAGGAGCTGGGCATCAAGCTGGAGAACATCCGGCTGGACGACCTGGGCAAGTGCAAGAAGCTGGTCGTGGACAAGGAGAACACCACCATCATCGAAGGGGCCGGGAAGGACAAGGAGATCGAGGGCCGGATCAAGCAGATCCGCACCCAGATCGAGGAGACCACCTCGGATTACGACCGGGAGAAGCTCCAGGAGCGCCTGGCCAAGCTGGCGGGCGGCGTGGCCGTGATCAAGGTGGGGGCCCCCACCGAGATCGCCATGAAGGAGAAGAAGGCCCGGGTCGAGGATGCCCTCAATGCCACCCGGGCGGCCGTGGAGGAGGGGATCGTCCCCGGCGGCGGCGTCGTGCTGGTGCGAGCCGAGAAGGCCCTGGACAAGGTCAAGGCCGAGGGTGATGAGAAGATTGGCGTGGACATCGTCCGCCGCGCCTTGGAGGAGCCGATCCGCCAGATCGCGGAGAACGCCGGTGCCGAGGGCTCCATCGTCGTCCAGAGGGTCCGCGAGCAGAGCGGCGCCTTCGGCTTCAACGCCGAGAGCGAGGAGTACGAGGACCTCATGGCCTCCGGCATCATCGACCCGACCAAGGTCACCCGGATCGCCCTGCAGAACGCCGCCAGCATCGCCGGGCTCATGGTGACGACGGAGTGCATGGTCACCGAGATCCCGGAGAAGGAGAAAGCCCCGCCCATGCCCCCGCATGGCGGTCATGACATGTACTGAGAGCCGAGGGCAACTCCCAGCCGGAGGTGCGTGGCGTGCGGATCCAGCCGCCACTCCCTCGGACAACACGACCCCGGGCGGCGATCCCGCCCGGGGTTTTTGCTTTTCGCACACATCCCTTGGGCGCGGCTCACGGAACGCTGGTCGGGCCTGCCTGGCATCGAACCGGCGGGGTCCCGGCCCAGCGCCCTGGATTCCCTTTGACCCGGAGAGACTCAATCACTACAGTGGTGCCAGTGCAACCGCGCGCCCCCTTGATCGGGAGGATCGAGTGAGACTGAAGCTGCGTAATCTCCGGGTGGCCCCCGTGGCTCGCCTGCTCCGCTCGACGCGGCTCACGCGGCCGGCCGGCCACCGCCGCGCGGAGCTGTCCGTCAGCGGCATGATCTGCGCGCTCTGAGCC
>Ga0326597_10005970_pt1 | contig 16768 bp, 10 predicted proteins | sample RVTome_12_FD_203789 | JGI IMG/M metagenome (GOLD analysis project Ga0326597, IMG submission 203789) | Soil microbial communities from uranium-contaminated site in the Upper Colorado River Basin, Wyoming, United States - RVT100D185 | ecosystem: Environmental > Terrestrial > Soil > Contaminated >...
AGCTAAGAGAGCTGTGTTATGGAAAATGCTTCGATACTCTGCGAACTCGGTGTGTCCGTGGTGAATTTTTCTTCACAACAAACTCGGAAGATCGCAAAGTTAAAAATCTCGTAAAATATATAAAAGAGAAAAGAAAAAGAGGTCAAGTCCGCTCTTAGCTCTTTGCCCACCCCGTCAGATCGACTAATACACACGTCCTAAATAAAGCTTGTAGGGTAGGTTCAGAAGCATAGCGACGAACCCTGATTTTTGACCAGTTGAAATTGTTTCAGATTTCGCCCGCCTGCCTGGCTGCGGGCAGGAGTTTCGAATTGGTGTCTTATTTATGCTTGGCGTGCTTTGCGCCTTAGTCCACTTCCCGTATTGAGCGGGATTTCCTATTTGCTCCGCACGGGCAAGGCGCTCTGCTCGTTGACGATCAATTGAAACACGTCCGGCCGAGCGTAATGACCCACGACATCGAAATCCACTTTGCCTCTGACGATCTCCCCAAGATCGAGGTCGGCGAACAAGATTCCTTCTCGATCGTAAAGCGGGCCGGCGATCACTTCACCGAGCGGCGAGACGATGGTGCTCCCGCCGCGGCATAACACGTCGGACTGCCCGCTCAAATCGATCAATTCCCGCAGGCTGCCGGGGTACATTTCTCGCGTGACGAACTGATTGCAACCCAGCACAAAGCAACGCCCTTCGCAGGCGATGTGCCGCAAGGTTGCCTGCCACGTCTCCCGCGCGTCCGCCGTGGGCGCCAAATAAATCTCAACACCTTTGCCGTAAATGGCCATGCGAGCCAGCGGCATGTAGTTTTCCCAGCAGATCAGCCCGCCGATCTTGCCCAGTTCCGTGTCCAGCACCGTCAGCGTGCTGCCATCCCCTTCACCCCAAATCAAGCGTTCCGCGCCGGTCGGCTTGAGCTTGCGATGTTTGCCCTCGATCTGCCCATCCGGACCGAAGTAAAGCAGCGTACAGTAAAGCGTCCCGCCGCTGAACTGCCCATCCCGCTCGATGACGCCCATTGCCAGATGAACACCCGTTTCACGAACGACGTTGCCTAACGCCTCGGTCGCGGCGCCGGGAATTTCGACGGCGCTCTCCCAAACCATTTCCCAGGTGCGCCGCCCTTCCAGAGTGCGGCTGCCCACAACCATGCCGAAGCTCAAGCCGCGCGGATATGCGGGAATAAAAGCTTCGGGGAAAAGAACGAGTTGCGCATTTTGAGCGGCCGCCTCGCGAATCAGTCGGCAGGCCTTTTCCACCGTCGCCTCACGATCAAATAGAACAGACGCCGCCTGCACGACGGCGACTTTGACGGAGGAAGGCTTCTGCTTCATTTTCTTGTCACCACCAGGCTACTGAAAAAGACTCATTTACTTTTGCCGAATACCCTGAGCCATTGTCGAAGGGTGCGCTCAATCGCCTCGCTCCTGGCTGGCTTATGGCGCATGGCCTATAGCGTATGGTCCCAACTATATGCCATAGGCTATCGGCCATATGCGAATTACGCGCGCCTCGCCTCTGATGACTCCGTTTCCGGCTTCCTTTTCACTGCAACTTTTTGAAGAAACCTCCTTTGTCGAGTTCCGCGACAAAACGCATGTCGAGAAAATCTTCCGGCTTTGCCTGTCTTGCCTTGGGGTCCTGTTCGCCCAGTTCGGCGAGAATGATTTCGAGTCCTTTCCTACTCACGTAAGGGACACTTTCCAGGTAGTCGCTAGACTCGGTATATGTCGCTTCCAGGGTTTCAGGGTCTTTGATGCGGGCGTATTTTTGGATTGTCCTGAAAGCTACGGATTTATTCGTCTTGAAGAGATGAATCGCCTCCGCGTAAGAGCGAACCACGCGGCGAACGATTTCCCCGTTGTTGCGGATGTAAGAACGAGTCGAGACTAGGGTGATGGACGCATATTCCGGCCCGTCGCGGCCCAGATTCACCAGCTCGGAAAGCCCCGCTCGTCGAGCGCGGACATTGGTTGGCGGCGAAAGGGGGCCGGCATCAACCTGCCCCGCCATTAGTGCGGCAAGGATGTTAGGGACCTCCATCAAAGGCAGAATCTGGTATTCACCCGGCTTGAGACCCCCTTGGTTGAGAGCGAAGAGCGCCGCCGTATGGGTGGAGGAGCCGATTCGTGTGATACCGATCTTTTTGCCCTTCAGATCGCTTACTTTTTTAAAATCCGGCCGGGCCATGAAGGAAAAGACCAGGCGATTGCTGACGCCGGCGATCAGCGTGACATTGGCTCCTGTGAGGACGGCCTGAACCGTGTTGCGGGCGTCTCCATAAGAAATAGCAATCTCACCGGCCAACATGGTTTGAATCGCTCTGGAACTCGATGGGATATGGATGAGTTCGACTTCGAGGCCGTTCCTTTTGAATATTCCCTCCTCCTGGGCCACCCAAAAACCACTCTGTGTTCCGGCCGTCGCAGACCAGTTGAGCCTGACCTTCATCTGTGCCCAGGCTGCCGTGAACGGAGCCACAAGGGCGAACAGACCAGCCGCAAGAAAGGCTAAGAGATTCATAGCTTTTGAACGACCCATTGTTTCGTCACCTCCGGTCAAAATACCGAGAAAACCCTCAGAATAGAATAATTATTGCTACGTTGATGTTTTTACGAACGCATTGTTATGAAAGCAATGTCTTACAGAACAGTACACGATCTCCACGACGCCCGTCATAGTTTTCCGCGCGTGAAGATGACATCAAACACCGAAGTCACTTCGGTGCATTGAGTCTCTCGTCGCGCAGGCGTGCGCGGAGCGCCCCGGTTGATTTCAAATCGGCTTCACCATTAGCCGGACTCAAAACCACGCCGTAATCCGCGGCTTTCTCCGGCGAGATGTAGCCTTCGCGGACGTCGTTAGCGACGTGCTCCGGGTTGCGCTCCAGAGGATTGCCCCAGCCACCGCCGCCGGCGGTGAGAAAGACGACGCGGTCTTGGTTCGAGATCGGATATCGGGTCCGTTTCTTCACGGAAACGGAACTTGAGTCGGCGTCTCTTTCGACGCGGGCTTCGCAGATGGTTCCCGGATGCCCACCCAAAAGGCCCCACGGCGCGCACAAGGTGCGCTCCAGGTTGAAGTTGACCAGCGCCGGGTAATCGGGCCGCACGGCAAGCTCGACGCCGAGGCCGCCGCGAAAACGGCCCGCGCCGCCGCTGTCGCCGCGGAGGGAAAAATATTCGAAGAAAAGCGGGTAGCGCGATTCCAAAAGCTCGATCGGCGTATTACGCACATCGCCCTGGCAAATAGAAACCGCTGCGCTCGGGCCATCGCCGGTCGGCCTACCGCCCCAACCTCCTCCCATCATATTGAGGCATACGAAGCGCCGGCCGCTCATCTCATCGTTGCCGTAGACGGCAAAGCCGCCCATCTCGCCCTTGTGCGCCGCGGGAATATTTTCCGGCACTGCGGCGGCAAACGCAGCGAGCACGGTATCGATCACGGTCGGGAGGGGAATGGACCAGAGGCCGAGAGCCGCCGGTGGCTGGCCGCTCAAGAATTTTCCCGGCGGCAAGATCACCTGCAGCGGTCGAAAGCAGCCTTCATCGACCGGATGCGAAGGCAAAGTCAAAGCCTTGAAGGCGACGCGGGCGGCGGCGATTCCACCCGAAGGTCCGCAGTTTATCGGTCCTTTGACCTGGTCCGCCACCTCGGAGAAATCCACGGTCATCTCCTCGCCGTGAACGCGAACCGCGACGCGCACACGCACCGGCTTGGCCAGATCTTGGCCGTCGTTGTCGAGAAAAGATTCCGCCGTGTATTCGCCGTCGGGAATCGCCGCGACCGCTGCGCGGGCGAGGCGCTCCGACTGGTTCCACATTTCCGCGATGCATTCTCGGATCGTGTCGATGCCGTAGCGTTGAAAAAGCTCCGTCAATCTGCGTTCGCCGAGGCGGCAGGCCGCCAATTGCGCGCGCAAGTCTCCCAGGCAGGATTCCGGAAAGCGCACGTTGTCGGAAATGATCTGCCAGATGTTCTCGTCGAGCTTTCCAGCGTGGTAAACTTTTATCGAGCGCAGCTGCAACCCTTCTTCGTATATCTCAGTGGTCTCTACCGAGCCGAAACCGACGCGGCGCCCCCCGACATCGAGCCAATGGGCCCGCACCGCCGGAAAAGCCACCAGATCGTTATCGACGAAGCAGGGAGTATAGACGACGATATTGTTGAGATGCTGCCCGCAGACATAAGGCGCGTTCATGATAATGGCGTCGCCGGGCTCAAACCCCGCAAGGCCGAATTTATTGATCCCGTCCAGCACCGCAACGCCCATATCGGCGAGAAAGATCGGCAGCCCGCCGGAATTCTGCGCGACCAGTTGTCCCTTGGGGTCGATGACGCCGACGCAGAAATCCTGCACTTCGAAGACCATCGGGTTATACGCCGTCCTGCTGAGAACGGTCCCCATCTCGTTGGAGCACGCGATCAGCGCGCCGCGGACAATCTCCAACGTGGCGGGATCGATCCTGGGTTGCAAGTTATTCCTCCTCCCGAGCAATCTCGATCACCAATTCGCCGGTCTGAGCCACCTCGACATGATCATTGGGCAGCACCACCGTCGTCGACGCCGGTTCTTCGATGATGGCTGGGCCGTCGAACTTCGCGCCGGGCGGCAGATCCGCGCGGCGGTAGACGAGCGTATCGAGGAAACCGTCCCGTTCTCCCATGTAAACTTTTCGCTGCGGTTGCGTCGCCGCGGTTTGTTGAACGTCAAACCGAAAGTTTGCGTCGGCGGCGAAAGATCTAGCCTTCTCAATATCTCGATGCACCGTGACCCTCAGGCCGACAAGTTCCAAGGCTTCTTCCGGAGCGGCATGACCGTAGAGCAACCGGTGCAGTTCATGAAAGCGCGCCGCAGCCGGTTCCCGGTCTGCCGCGGTAAAGCTCGTGCCGGAGAGCGGCACCGCCACCGTATACTCTTGGCCGCGGTAGCGCAGATCGAGGCGGCAATCGATTTCAGACGCGGTCACATTAGCATTTTGTCCATCGCCGAGCGCGGCGAGCCCGGCATTCAACAACTCCGTCAGAGCCGACTGAATCTCCTCAGGCGCCACCGTGGCGTAATCGCGCAACAGGGTCTGGACGTAATCCTGGCGCAGATCGCAGGCGAGCATGCCCCAGGCGGAAAATTGTCCCGGCAGGCGCGGTATGATCACCAGGGGAATTTTTAATTCGCGCGCGAGCGTGCAGCCGTGCAATGGGCCTGCGCCCCCGGAGGCGACCAGACAGAAGTCACGCGGGTCTTGTCCCCGCTCCACCGACACCGCGCGCAACGCCAGCGCCATATGCGCGTTGGCGATTCTGACGATCGCCACGGCCGCCTGATTGACGTCCATTTCCAGCGGCTCGGCGACATGGTTTTGCACCGCGGACATCGCGGCGGACCGATCGAGCCGCATTTCACCGCCGAGAAAAGATTCTTCAGCGAGGCGGCCGAGAATCAGATTGGCGTCGGTGACGGTCGGTTTAGTTCCACCAAGGCCATAACAGGCCGGACCGGGCAACGCACCCGAACTGACGGGACCTACCTTGAGGCCTCCGGCGCCGTCGAGCCAGGCGATACTTCCTCCTCCCGAGCCGACCTCGACAATGTCGACGACCGGCAGCATCACCGGATGTCCCGTGTTGTATCCGCCGATGTAGTAGTGGTTGGAAATTTCCGCGTTGCCGTTTCGCGTGAGACTCACCTTCGCCGTGGTTCCGCCCATGTCGAAGGAGATGGCCTGCGGGTGGCCGAGAGCGGAAGCTACCTTCGCCGCGCCGATCACACCGGCGACCGGGCCTGACTCCATCATACGCACGGGCATCTGCACGGCCGTCGGCAGCGACATGACCCCGCCGCCGGACTGCATCACGAGCACTTCTCCGCTGAAACCCTGCCGGCGCAAATGCTCCCGCAGGGAACCGAGATAGCGCGCCACCACGGGTCCAACATACGCGTTGACCGCCGTCGTCGAAGTGCGCTCGTACTCCCGGTATTCACGCAGAATGCGATGCGACAAGGTCACGTAAGCCTCTGGATAGACCGAGGCGATGATTTCGCCGAGCGCCTCCTCGTGGGCCGGATTGGCGTAGCTGTGCAGCAGGCAAACCGCGATCGATTGAACTCCTGAGTTCTTCAGCTCCGCCACAATGGCCGCCGCCTCAGCGCGGTTCAATGGCGTATGGATTTCACCGCGCGCCGTCATGCGCTCGGTGACCTCGCGGCGCAAGCTGCGCGGAACCAGCGGCACCGGCCGCTCAAAAAACAAATTGTAGGCATCGGGCCGATTGCTGCGGCCGATTTCGTAAACGTCGCGAAATCCGCGGGTGGTGATCAACGCCGTCTTGACGCCCCTGCGCTCGATAACGGTGTTGATGGCGATCGTGGAGCCATGAAGAAACAGGGCGGTGTCGCGAGGATCGGCTCCGGCTTTGGCGATGGAGTTCATGACTCCCTCGGAATGATCGAGAGGAGTGGTCAGGACTTTCGCGACGGAAACGCGGCCCAGTTCGTCTTGAGCGACTAAATCGGTGAAGGTCCCGCCGATATCGACTGCTACGCGGAGCATGGTGGTCTGGTTAATAACGGCTAGCGGTTGGAAAGAACGTCCGCGTTGAACTACTCATCTTCGCCTGGTTTACCTCTACCTTGGTTCCAATCGTTCCAACGCGGCCTTCGGCCGCTCCGTTCCATCGCTCTCTCTGCGCGCTTCGTTCCATTTCTCGTCCTTCGTCCCTTCGAAGGGAGGTGGGGGGCCGGAACGATTGGAACATCTGGAACGTTTGGAACGGCTGGAACCATCTTTAAACTTTGGCGTACTTGCCGGTGAGCTGCGGGGTCTGCCCTTCCAGGCCCTTCTCCTGCCGTTGTAGCCGCGTCTCCCTGGCCCATGTGCGCTTGAGATCGTCGCGGATTTTCACATGCAGCCGCCCCAGCGGCTCGGTTTCGAGCTCGACGAGGTCGCCGTCCTGGAACGGATTGAGACCGCGGTGATTGGTCCCCAACGCCAGCACGTCACCCGCCTCGAGCGGATGGATCGAGCTGACCCATTCGATGCAGCGCGGGATCTTATGCGCCATGTCGCTGGTGTTATAGTTCTGCATCAGCGTGCGGTTCACCCACAAACGGACCTGAAGGTTGTTCGGGTCCTTGACCTCGTCGGCTGTCACAATAAAGGGACCCATCGGGCCGAAGGTGTCGCGCGACTTCATTTGATAGAACGTGTTGCCGGCGGGCAGCAGGCCGCGCGCCGAGCCATCGATAAAGTTCATGTAGCCGAAAATATACTCCATCGCCCTGGCGGCGGGCACGTTGGCGGCACGCTTGCCGATCACCAGCGCCACTTCGGCTTCACCCTCGAAGATGGTGGCGGGCACGTCGGCCAGCACCATGGTGTCGTTGTCGCCGATGACGCAGGCCGGCGACTTGTGAAACGCGTTGATCGGCGCCGGCTCCCTGCGCGTGCCGTCCTCCATGTAGTTCACCGCCATACAGTCGATGTTCACCGGCCGCGGCAGCGGCGGGCGGATGCGCACTTTATCGATCGGCACACCTGTACCGCTAGCGGCCGCTTTCTCAAGTGCGCCGCGATAGTCCCCGAAGCGCTCGATCAAACCGCTGATCAAATTGTGCGGTCCCGTGTGCGGAATCTCGCGCACCACCTGCGACACGTCCACCACGGCATCGCCCTTCAGCACGCTTAGTTTAAAATCATCGAAGAATAGCAGCTTCATTCGCCCCTCCAAATTAACAAAATCGGATAATACGGAGAAGGCGGACGTAGTTCAAGGAGAAAAGTTGGCGGAGATGTCATGGCAGGAATTGTTCATACCCTCCAGCCCTTTTCCGAGATATCGAAGCCGTTTCCCTCGGGATCGTGAACGCGGTACTCCGCGAACGGAATGCGATCGGGCCGCTTGGCGCCTTCGCGTACGCCGGCCTTTTCCGCGCGCCGGTGCATGTCGTCGTTGCTTTTGACGTGAAAGCCGAAGTGGTTAAGACCAAGCGGTTCCTCGGCCCTCTGGAAGAGGAGCGCGAGGGAGATGTAGCCGTCGGAGACGAAAATCGACGAGCGGTCAGTCTGTTCGACTTCCTTCATGCCGAGCACCTCGCAATAGAAATCACGCAGGCGCCGCGGGTTCGGCGTGAACAGCGCGACATGACGGATGGGCGCCGGGCCTTGAGAGTACGACGTGTCGAAGGCGCGCTTGTTAAGCCCGATGAGGTTTCCATCGGGATCGCGAATTTCATATTCGATGTCCGGATCTTCGACTGGCCAAGACTTGATACGCTTGGCGTGTTCCGTGTTCGCCACCTTCTCTTTGATGATTTCCCCGCGCGCGGCCTCGAAGCCCAGATAACGCAACCCTACCTCCACGCCCTCGCCCACCGGCACAAGCGCGAGGTTGAAGATCCCGTCCGAGAGGAAAACCGCGCCGTTTTGCTCGTTGATCTTCTCAAGGTCGAACACGTCTTGGTAAAAAGCCGCCAATCGCCCGGGATCTTCGGTTCCAATCCCCAGGCGTCTAAGTTCTGGCATGTCGGTGGCCTCCCTGTATTATCCGCCGATGATGGTATCACTGCCGCATGAATTCTAAAAGTGTCACAAACGCTTACGGGAGATTTCTTGGGTAATCCCTTAGGCCTGTAATTCCTGCGGCACCAGCGGCAACAACAGACTAAAGACACTGCCCATGCCGACTTCGCTGGTTACCCGAATCTGTCCACCCAAGGCGCCCGCCAGTTTGCGGCAAAGGCTCAGCCCCAAACCCGTGCCGCCGTATTTCCGGGTCGAGGAGCCGTCCAGCTGGCGAAAGTCATCAAAGATAATTTCCCGGTGGCGTTCGTCGATACCTATGCCGGTATCGGCGATGGCAATCTCTACGGACGATTTCTCATCTCGGGCAATTGTCCGGACAGTGACTTCGATCTTGCCCCTCTCGGTGAACTTCACCGCGTTGGTCAATAATTCGGCAAGAATCTGTTGCAGCTTCTGCCCGTCGCTTTCGATGGTATCGATGGGCGTTTCCATGTTCAGCTCAAATTCGATCGGACGTTCTCGGATGAGCCGCTGCGTCATCATTTGCAGCGCCTGCAAAATTTCTTTCAGCTTGACCACCTCAAACTGGGTAAATACCGTGTCGGCCTCCATCCGTGAAAAGTTGAGCAGATTGTCCATCAGTTGGGTCAGTTCCTGACCGTTGTTGACCAGCCGTTCGAGCATCGCGCGGCGGTTGCCGGCAAAAGAATCATCGAGCAGCACTTCGCCGTATCCAATGATCGTGCTCACCGGTGTTCTTAACTCGTGACAGACGTTGGCAACGAATTGTTTTTTGACTTTGTCCATCTCAAGCAGTTTCTTGTTGGTGGCCTCGACCCTGCCAAAAGCGTCCACGGATGCTTCGTAAAGGCGACCATTCTCCAGAGACAACGCCAGTTGATCGGTCAGTGTGCCCAACAAGCGTAAATCATCGGCGCTATACTCCCGGCGCGAACGTTTCGCGCCCAAAGAAACAAAACCCCGGATCTCTCTGTCGAAAACCAGCGGGAGGAGCAACTCCGATTGCATGGCATCGAATGCGCGGAGCCAGTCGTCGCGCTTAGATTGGAATCGTGGATCGGTCGTCACTTCGCCCCGGGACACCCCGTGGTAATCGGCCGGCAGCGCCGCGTCCGCTAACAGGGCGCAGCAACCGGCGATGGCCGAAGGATTAGGCTCGGTGGATCCTGCAGCGGCGGTCAGGTATTCATGGGTGTCCTTGGGCCGGTAGGCCAGCAGCGCCGTTTCGATGCCGATTCGCTCGGCCACCCGCTGGAGAAATCCCTGAGCCAGATCCGGTGCGCTCGTGAGCGAGCGCAGAAACAAGCTGGCTTCCGCTTGTACCTGTTCCGGGTCGTATTCCTGACGGTAAATATACCGGTCCACGATCTTTTCGATCCAACGGAGCAAGGGATTGAAAACCACGACCACGAGGACCGAGAAAAATATCGGCAGGAGCGGCTCGGCGTCATCGGCGCCGCCGACCGGGCCTAACGACGAGAACAGCGCGACGTACAGCGCCAACAGCAGGGCCGCCAGTGCGATATGGCTCAGGCTTCGCTTGAGTGCGTTACCGAGATCGAACAGGCTATACTTCAAGAGCGCATAGGCCACCGAAAGCGGAAAAAACACCGAGGGGATCAATGCCAGGTTGTAGGGAATGTCCCACTGGAAGGAACTATTCAACACGGTGGCGAGCGAAGGCAGGAAAAAGCCGAGCGCCGCGCCGAAAAACATGACGCGCAATCGAGATCTCTCTAAGTCCGGCAAGTTTCCACGCAGAGCCATCAAAACAATCACGAGAAAAGCCAGCGCGCTCACGCAGGCGTAAACGTAGCCGGCGCGAAAAGCGAGAATCCACGTCTCCACCGGCCCGGCGAAGGCCGCGCTGATCGCTCCGCCAAGAACGATAGAAAATCCATAGATAACGATCAGACCGAGAGGATGGGAGCGCCACAGCGGCGTGCCGGTCTTCAACAACAATACGAGATGTATCCCAGTGCTAGGCGTAAGCGTCAGACCGAAGATTCGTAGTTCTTTCGGCAAAAGTCCGCTGGTCATGAAATCAAAGGTCGTTTCGAACCAGACAAAGACCGCCAGCACCATGAAGCATAGCGGCAAGCTAGCCGGCGAGGCGGCACGAAAATAATAGGGCGCCGCACCGATGATGAGAAACGCAAGGCCCATAATGACATAAACCCCGAAGCTAAGAATCCAGTCATTAAGAGACAGAGTCATGGAGGGAACGGCCACCTCCAACTTTTCGGCGCCACGGACAACCTGATAACGAAAAGTCGAACCGGACAGGCGGCTCCTAACAATCTCATAGAGTTCGCTGCGCTGACCCAGCGGGAGCCCATCGACGGCGACGATCCGGTCCAGAGATCGCAGCCCCGTGCCGCTCGCAGTCCATTGCGGCAAAGCATAGGGACCGACGGTCAAATTTTCATAGACGAAAAACCCGGGGAAGGGTTTATGAATCCAATGAAGAGATAACGCCAGATTGCCAGCGACCAGGAGACTAGCAAAGAGTCCGATAACCGCCAATAACAGCCATCGTTGCCAAGGGTGCTGCCCCATAGGATCCTCCATCGGGAAAAACGTTTCGGGATCGGTGTTGACGCCTGCCCATTTAGCAAAGCCCAGTAAACTCTGTCAAGCAAAGCAAAAGGAGGCTCGCGCTTCAACCCGTGAGCCGCCAAATCGCGATACGCGGGGAGCGTCATTCGGTCCGCGGTCATTCGTCCCCTGTCCTCGGGCCAAGACCCTTCGAGTTCCCTCAGGGTGGTGAGTTTACCGTTCGAGGGCCTCAGGGCCGTGAGCCGAGTCGAGCGGTCGAACCACGCAAAGTTCGCAAGGTGACAGGCCACGGCCTGTCATCCCGAGCGACAGCGAGGGATCTGAGAAAGATTTCTCCCTTCGGTCGAAATGACAACACCAGCCTTTTGCCTCTTGGCGCGATAAATCTTCCTTCGCGTTCTTGGGGCCCTTCGTGGTGAGAATTGTTGTAGCTGCTTTGGTTGCGGTTACGCCGCGCTGCGTTTTACGCGCTTGATCAGGTAGCGAGCGTTGCCGCTGCGGCACTTCACGGCGGCGGACGAGCGTGGCTTCGTGAAAAACGAAAAACGCTTTATCTTGGCGCGGCGATATAGTAGAATATCCTGAAAATGCCGGAAACGTTCCCACTTGTCTTCAAACGGTGAACGGATTCCGTGGCTGCCCGACCGACAACCGGCAAACGAGGTCGAATGGAAGCCGTGACTTGCGCCAGTTTTTTTAGCGAATCCGGAGGAAGCTATTTCTCTCCCCTGCTCCGCCGGTTGCCAGCCCGGAATGATGCCGGGACCCAGCGTCATTCACCCCTCGGTACAGCTGCCCCACACCTCGCTTCATCGCGATCGTCGAACGGATTGCGTCTAAGGACTATGGATCGTCTGATTCCCGTTAGGGATCAAACCGATTCCATTAAGGGAGGCCGTTGGAATGGACAATAATACGGAGTTCGAGAACATCATCAATAAAGACCGGGTTAACAACCAATCGCGGTCGTGGCAGGGTAAACTGCTCGGCTACCTCGACAAGATCAAGGAAGATCCCGCCATCGCCAAGCTGGCCCACGCGCGGCTCTACGACGTCATCGTCAAAGTGGGCGTCCGCGATATCCAGGAAAGCACCGACCCCCACGTCAAGCGCCTCTACAAAGACGAAGCGATCAAAATCTTCGATTTCTTCACCGAGGAATTCTTCGGCATCGAGAAGACGGTCGCGCAGATCGTGCGCTATTTCCACGCCGCCTCGCTCAAGGGCGAGGAAAGCCGCCAGGTGCTTTACCTGATGGGCCCGGTGGGCTCCGGCAAAAGCTCGTTGGCGGAAAAACTCCATCGCGGGCTGGAAGAGAGCGATCCCATTTTCGCCATCGACGGCTGTCCGATGTTCGAAGAGCCGCTCCATTTGATCCCGCGCCATCTAAGAAAAGAATTCGAAAAAATGCTGGGGGTTCACATCGAAGGCGATCTCTGCCCGGTTTGCCGCTACCGGCTGAAAGAAGAGTTCGCCGGCAAATACGAAGAGTTCCCGATCTGCACCGTGGAATTCTCCAAGCGGGCGCGCATCGGCATCGGCGTGGTGCCGCCGGTGGATCCCAACAACCAGGACACCTCCGTGCTGATCGGCAGCGAAGACATCTCGAAACTGGATCTCTATTCCGAAGGCGACCCGCGGGTCCTCGAACTGAATGGCGCGCTGAACATCGGCAACCGCGGCGTCGTGGAATTCATCGAGGTTTTCAAGAACGAGATCGAGTACCTCCATTGCATGATCACGGCGACCCAAGAAAAGGTCGTGCCTGCGCCGGGCCGGCACGGCTTGGTTTACGTGGACACCGTCATCGTCGCCCACTCCAACGAGGCTGAGTGGCAGAAATTCAAGGGCGATCACACCAACGAAGCTATTTTGGACCGCATCGTGGTGATTCGCGTGCCCTACAACCTGCGCCTTTCCGAAGAAGTGAAGATTTATCAGAAGATCATCCGCCACTCCGACTTCCGCGCGCACGTGGCGCCCCACACCCTCGAAGTCGCTTCGATGTTCGCGATCCTGTCGCGCCTTGAGCCGACCAACAAGTGCGACCTCATGACCAAGTTGAAGCTGTATAACGGCGAAGAGGTCATCGAAAAAGGACGCACCAAGAAAGTTGACGTGCAGGAATTGCGTGAAGCCACCAAACGCGAAGGCATGAACGGTATTTCCACGCGCTTCATCATGAAGGCTCTGGACAACGCGCTCTCCGACAACACCGCCGGCAATTGCATCAACCCGATCAACGTCCGGGAAGCGCTGATCAACATGGTCAAGGAAGCCGATCTGTCGGACGACACGCGCAAACAATACCTGGAATTTCTCCAGGACACCCTGCACAAGGAATACCTCGAGGTGCTGGAGAAAGAGATTACCCGGGCGTTTGTCTATTCCTACCAGGAGCAAGCCGAGGCGCTGTTCCAGAATTACCTCGATCACGCCGAAGCCTACGTCAACAAGAGCAAGGTGAAGGACCGCAACACCAAAGAAGAGCTGGCGCCCGACGAAGGCTTTATGAAATCGATCGAAGAGCAAATCGCCATCATCGGCTCGGCCGCCGACGGCTTCCGCCAGGAAGTGATCGCCTATCTCTGGGCGGCCAACCGCCGGGGCGAGAAAATCGACTTCCGGAGCTACGAGCCGCTCAAAGAGGCGATCGAGAAAAAGCTCATCACTTCGGTACGCGATTTGAGCCGGGTCATCACCAAGTCGCGCATGCGCGACGAGGAGCAATCGGAAAAATACGGCACGATGGTCAAGAATCTCCTCGAGCACGGGTACTGTCCCAGCTGCGTGGACGTGATTCTCAAATACGCGGCCAACAATCTATGGAAGGACTGAGCGGGGTGAATTAGAAGTAAGGAGTGAGGCGTGAGGAGTTAAGCGACAAGCGATCCGGAGACCCCTAACTGTTTACTCCTCACTTTTTTGGAAACATGGAATCGATCTTCCGACCCTACCATCCTTCCTCCGGCCAGCGTAGCGACCGCAGCGCCGGTGACCGCCTGCGCCACCGGCAAAAAGTCCGTGAAGCGATCCGCAACAACATCGCGGACATCATCGCCGAAGAATCGATCATCGGCAAGGACAGCAATCGGGTGGTCAAAGTGCCGATTCGAGGCGTAAAAGAATACCGCTTTGTTTACGGCGAAAATGCGCCTGGGGTGGGACAGGGCGGCGACGGCGAAGTGCAGCCTGGACAAACCGTCGGCCAGGGGAAAAAAGGCGCTCAGGGCCAGCAAGCCGGGGACCAGCCCGGCGTCGACTACTACGAGACCGAAGTCAGCCTTGATGAGCTGATCGAACTCATGTTCGAGGACCTCGAACTGCCGGATCTCGACCGCAAGCAGTTGCGCCAGATGGAAGTCGAACGGCAATTCCGCCAGAAGGGCTATAGGAAGAAAGGCATCCGGGTGCGTCTGGACAAAAAACGCACCGCGCGGTCGCGCGTGAAACGCAAAAAGGCCACCCAACGGGCGCGCGGCGTTCTGCAGGCGGGGCGTTTTCCTTTCCACGAGGATGATCTGCACTACCATCACACCGTGACCGAGATTCGGCGCGAGTCCAACGCCGTGGTGCTGTGCATTATGGACACCTCCGGCTCCATGGACACGATGAAAAAATACCTGGCGCGCAGTTTCTTTTTCCTGCTCTACCGCTTCCTGTGCACGCGCTACCAGAACGTCGAGATCGTCTTCATCGCCCATCACACCGAAGCCCGCGAAGTGACCGAAGAGGAGTTTTTCCACAAGGGCGAATCCGGCGGAACCTTCATTTCGTCGGGATACAACAAGGCACTGGAGATCATCAACGAGAGATACCATCCCGCCCTGTGGAACGTTTACGCCTTTCACTGTTCCGACGGCGACAATTTTGAATCCGACAACGCCGCGACGCTGAAGGCGGCGCGGGAGCTGGCGCAGGTTTCCAACCTGTTCGGCTACGGCGAAATCAAGCCTCTGGGCGCAGGCTATTATGGCAGCAGCATGATTCAGTATTTCTCGCAGATTCAGGAGCCCAATTTCCTCACGGTGCAGATCCAGCGCAAAGAGGATATCTGGGCTTCCTTCAAGACCTTTCTCGCCAAAGACCGCGTGCGCGACGACGCGGCGTAGCCGGACCCGCCATGGCGGCGCAATATACCATCGAAGACCTACAGGAGTGGAATCAGCGTATCGTCGAGCTGGTGAAACAGTACGGACTCGATCCCTATTCCCAGGAATTCGAGGTGTGCGACCACGACGAGATGCTCTCTTACATGGTCTATTCCGGCATGCCCTCGCACTATCCCCACTGGTCCTACGGCAAGGGGTTCGAGAAACTCAAAACCCTTTACGACTACGGTCTCAGCGGCTTGCCCTACGAGATGGTGATCAATTCCAATCCCTCTATCGCCTATCTCATGCGCGATAACAGCCTGGCCTTGCAGGTCCTCACCATCGCCCACGTGTACGCGCACAGCGATTTTTTCAAGAACAATTTTACTTTCAAAACAACTCAGGCGGAATACACCATCGAAACTTTCAAGGCCCACGCCAACCGCGTGCGGCATTACGTCGAAGACCCCAGCATCGGACTGGACAAGGTCGAACGCATCCTCGATGCGGCCCATGCGCTTTCGCTCCAGTGCCGGCGCAATCTCTCCGTTCGCAAACAGTCCGAAGAAGAGCAGCGCGAAACCAAGCTCGATGATTCCCAACCGGCCCACGACGCCTTTCAGTCCATTCATCGCCGCAAGGAATGGGTTGCGCCGGACCTCTCGAAAGTGCCGCCTTATCCGGAGGAGGACGTTCTGATCTTTATTCGCGATCACAATCCGCAGCTCACCGAATGGGAAAGAGACCTGTTGACGATCGTGCACCAGCAAGCGCAGTACTTCATTCCGCAGATCGAAACCAAAATCATGAACGAGGGTTGGGCAAGCTTTTGGCACAAACGAATCCTCGAAGCGCTGGATCTGCCCCAAGACCTGCGCATGGAGTTCATCGTGCGCCACACCCAGGTGCTCTGTCCGAGTCCCGGCGGGCTCAACCCCTATCACGTCGGCATGAAAATCTGGGAAGACATCGAGCGAAGATGGAGCCATCCCGACCCCGAAGAAGAAAAAGAATTCGGCCCCAAGAAAAAGAGTGCCGTCGAGAAGCTCTTCGAGGTTCGCGAAGTTGAACGGGACAGCTCCTTTTTGCGCCGCTATCTCACGGAACGGCTGGTCCGCGATCTCAACTTGTTCGAGTACCAAACTCGCGGCAACGAGAAAGTCATCAGCCGCGTCGCCGACGAGGAGAGCTGGCAGGCGATTAAGACCACCTTGATTCAAAACGTCGGCACGGGCACGACCCCGGTGATCAAGGTCGAGGACGCGGACTACAATAATAACCGGACGCTGTTCCTTAAACATTCCCACGACGGCCGCGATCTCCAGCTCGAGTACGCGGAGAAGACGCTCCAATATTTGCAACAATTGTGGGGACGGGAAGTGGCCCTTGAAACCACCGTCAACGGTAAGACGACATTGCTTTGCTTCGCCGACAACAAAATGACCATGAAATCCGACTCGTAGGCCTCCTGCGGCGGCGTTGTTCTTGCGCAATTCCTTGCACCGTGTAAGTTTCAATTTTATCGGAACAGCGCTGCGGCGATGTCTACAAACTTCTCGGCGATTCAAGCTTGCC
>Ga0326597_10005971_pt1 | contig 16768 bp, 11 predicted proteins | sample RVTome_12_FD_203789 | JGI IMG/M metagenome (GOLD analysis project Ga0326597, IMG submission 203789) | Soil microbial communities from uranium-contaminated site in the Upper Colorado River Basin, Wyoming, United States - RVT100D185 | ecosystem: Environmental > Terrestrial > Soil > Contaminated >...
CTGAACTCCGCGCGGCTCGCGATCTGGGGCGCGCTCCACGCGATCTGGACGCTCTTCCCCTGGGTCAGCTCGCCGAGCAGGCGCCGACCTTCCTCCACCGCGAGCCGGCCGGCCGCGCGCAACGCGATTCTCTGCTCCAGCGCCGCGCGCACTTCCTCGAACGGCTGGACGCTTTCGGGCTTGTGCTCGACCACGCGCGCCGCCACCAGCGTGCCTGGCGCAATCTCGATCGCCTCGGTATTGCGCTTGTTCCTGAGCACTTCATCGGAGAAGACCGCGGCCAGCAGCCGGGGATTATTGAGCAGCGGCTCGGCGGCGCGCAGCCGTGTGATCCAGCCGCTCACCTGGGGCGCCGTCCTGATCAGATCTGCGGCGGGCTTGAGGCTTTCCGATTGCTCGTAGGCCACGTTGTTGAAACCGTCCGCCAGCTCGGCGAATCGCCTCCCAGCCAGCTGTTTTTTGAGTTCCTGCTCGATCTGGTCCCGCACTTCATCGAGGCTCTTCGACTGCCCCGGCCGGACCGCCGTCAGCCGAATGATGTGATAGCCGAGCCGGGACTCGACCGGCGCGGAAATCTCCCCCGGCTTGAGCTTGTAGAGCGCTTCCTCGAATTCGGGCACGTCCTTCATCGAGCCGCGGCTGATGTATCCCAGGTCACCGCCATTCGCGGCTGAGCCGGGGTCCTCGGAGCGCTTTTTCGCCATCTCGGCAAACCCGGCCGGCGCCTTTTGCAGTTGCTGGTGGATCTCCTCCGCCCGCGCCCGCGCCTTCTGCCTCGCCTCGGCGCCCGAGGCTGCGTCGACACTCACGAAGATATGGGCCGCCTGGCGCGACTCCTTGACCTCGAACTGGCTGCGATTGGTTTCATAATATTTCGCTACTTCGGCCGGGTCGGGCTGTGCCTGCCGCTGGAGCATTTCCACGGACAGCGTCACATACTCGACCCTCACCTGCTCCGGGATCCGGAACTCGGCGGGGTTCGCGCCGTAATACTGCTTCCCGGCGTCAGCGTCGAGCTTCACCTGCTTCATGAATTTCTCGGGAGAGAGCACATACTGGCTCAATTCACGCTGCTGCCCCGAAAGCCGCGCCAGCCGCTCGACAACAGCTCGCGGCACGAACGTGGTGTCGGCGTAGCCATCGGCGAAGTGCTGCAAAATGATGTCCTGGCGTAGCCGCGCCTCGAACATCGCCGGCGTCATTCCCTCGGATTTCAGGTACTGCTGGTAGCGCGCCAGCGAGAACTGGCCGGTCTCGTCCTGGAACGCCTGCTGCTTGCCGATGATGTCCTTCAGCCGCTCGTCGCCTACCGTGACGCCCGCCCGCAGCGCGCTGTCGAGCAGCAGGCGCCGCTGGATCAGGCCATCGAGGGTTGCGTAGCGCACTTCGGGGTTGTCCAGTAGGGCGGGATCGACTCGCCCCTGCGCCACGCGCTGCAGCGCCTCCTGCCGATCGCGCAGGGCCCGGCTGAACTCCTCCTGCGAGATGCTGTAATCGCCCACCCGCGCCACCGCCTGGCCCACGCTGGCCCCGCGGAAGTAGGTATCGATGCCGAAGAACGCAAACGGCAGAAAGATCAGGAACAGGATGACCTGGATCAGCCTCTTGTTCTTGGTGACGAAGTCAAACATTTTTTATCCAAATGCGTGAGTCGTGATTCGTGAGTCGTGATTCGACCCTTGAGCCCTGTGAATGGTGATTTGCAATTTGTGATTTTTGGATCCCGAATCGATTCGCACCACCCCGCCCGCCCAGCGGGCACCCCTCCTCGGTAAGGAGGGGAATTCACGACACGCAGCTGTTTGGACTGATCGAATCACGATTCACGATTCACGAATCACGCTCTTATGAAAAAAGGCGAATGCCATTCGCCTTTTTTGCAATCTGGCGGAGCGGACGGGACTCGAACCCGCGACCTCCGGCGTGACAGGCCGGCATTCTAACCAACTGAACTACCGCTCCAAAGTGCAACTATGAACGATGAATGATGAATGATGAACAAGGAACGGAATATGACTGCATCCGGTCACTGCGGTTCGTTCATCGTTCATTGTTCATCGTTCATCGTTCCGCGTTCCGCTGTTGGTGGGTGCTGAGAGTCTCGAACTCCCGACCTTCGCCTTGTAAGGGCGACGCTCTACCAGCTGAGCTAAGCACCCTTAAAACTGACACTGCGGCGGCGCTGCGTCGCCGGTCGCAGTGCAGTTTTAAGTGTGCGCGTTCGAACGGACGGCTCCCCGCCGTTCAACGCGCACGCCGGATCGGCGGCGCCCGGAAGCAATTTGGGGCAGGTGCGGAAACCCCGCGCCTACCCCAATGCCGATGCTGCCGGACGGCTTACGGGAAGCTAGTTTACCGCGTCTTTCAATGCCTTGCCAGCGCTGAACTTGGGAACCTTCGCGGCCTTGATGCGGATCTCCTCGCCGGTGCGCGGGTTGCGGCCCGCGCGCGCCTCGCGTTTGCCCACGCGGAAGGTCCCGAAGCCGACGAGCGTTACGGACTGCCCCTTTTTCAGCGCCCCCGTGATCGCGTCGATCGCCCCATCGAGCGCCTTTTCCGATGCGGACTTGGAAATGCCTGCGGACCTCGAAACAACTTCAACCAGCTCAGACTTGTTCATTATTGGCCCCTTTACTGATCGGTGAGAAACGAATCCCTTGCGCAGCCGAGCCTTCAGGCATCAAAGGCAGCCGCGGAAAAATCTTTTCGGTTGGTATGTCGACGAACGCCAGAATTGCGCCGGCTTCTTTATAGCAAGCGTGAAAAGCCGGTGTCAAGCAAAAACAAAAAAATAGTTTCTCGCAACTGCGGTACCCGCGTCGTGCAAAATATCACGCGCAGCGATGCGCCGGCGCGCACGGACCGAAGAAGTGAAGCGAGAAGTGGCGATTAAGTAATTGAGTGAATGAATGATTGGTCCGCGCAATCCGCGACGAGCGGCCACTCACCACTCAAATCATGAGCACCCAAACAAAAAGGGCGGCAGCGCCGCCCTTTTGCTGGAACATCAACAACAACCGATCGCCGGTCGCGATATTCAGTGCTTGATTGCCGCCGAAGCAGGCGCCTCCGTCACCGGCGGCAGCGGCGGCGCGACATCATCCTCGGACAGCGGCTCGGGCTTGCGCTCGAGCGCCATCTCGAACACATTTTCAATCCACTTCACCGGCTGAATGTCGAGCTGGTTCTTGACGTTATCGGGGATCTCAGCGAGGTCCTTCACGTTTTCCTCGGGGATCAGCACAGTCTTGATCCCGCTGCGGCGCGCCGCGAGGAGCTTCTCTTTCAGGCCGCCGATCTGCAGCACTTCGCCCCGCAGCGTGATCTCCCCGGTCATTGCCACGTCGGAGCGCACCGGAATGCCGGTCAATGCCGACACCATCGCGGTGCAGATGCCGATGCCGGCGCTCGGCCCGTCCTTGGGCGTGGCGCCTTCCGGTAGGTGGATGTGGATGTCGTTCTTCTGGTAAAAGTCCCCCGGGATGCCGAGGCGCCGGGAACGGCTGCGCACGACCGAGAGCGCCGCCTGCACCGATTCCTGCATCACTTCACCCAGCTTGCCGGTGGTGGTCATCTTGCCCTTGCCGGACATGATCGCCGCCTCGATGGTGAGGAGTTCTCCCCCCACCTCGGTCCAGGCGAGACCCGAGACCTGCCCGACCTGGTTTTTCTTCTCGGCCATGCCGTAGCTATAGCGCCGCACGCTCAGGTACTTGTCGAGGTTGCGGGCTGAAACCGCCAACTTGCGCTCCTCGCCGTCGCGCACCAGCGTCTTGACCACCTTGCGGCAGATCTTGGAAAGCTCCCGCTCCAGCGCCCGCACCCCGGCTTCCCGCGTGTAGTAGCGGACGATGTCGCGCACCGCGCTCTCCGATATGGCGAGCTCCTCGGGCTTCAACCCGTGGTTCTTCATGAGCTTGGGCAGCAGGTGCTTCAACGCGATGTTGACCTTCTCGTCCTCGGTGTAGCCCGAGAGCCGGATCGTTTCCATGCGGTCGAGCAGCGCCGGCGGGATGTTGAGCGTGTTGGCCGTGCACACGAACATCACGTCCGAGAGGTCGTACTCGACCTCGACGTAATGGTCCACGAAGGTGTGGTTCTGCTCGGGGTCGAGCACTTCCAGCAGCGCGCTCGCCGGATCGCCCCGGAAGTCCATCCCCATCTTGTCCACCTCGTCGAGCAGGAAGAGAGGGTTCCTCACGCCGACCCGCGTCATGTTCTGCAGGATCTTGCCGGGCATCGAGCCGATGTAGGTGCGCCGGTGGCCGCGGATCTCCGCCTCATCGCGCACGCCGCCCAACGACATGCGCACGAACTTGCGGTTGGTCGCGCGCGCCATCGACTGGCCGAGCGAGGTCTTGCCCACGCCGGGGGCGCCGACCAGGCACAGGATGGGGGCCTTCAGCTTGTCCACGCGCTGCTGCACGGCCAGATACTCGACGATGCGCTCCTTCACTTTCTCCAGGCCGTAGTGGTCCTCGTTCAGCACCTTCTCGGCGGCGCCGAGGTCGGTGTTGATCTTGCTCTTCTTCTTCCACGGCAGCGACACCATCGCGTCGATGTAGTTGCGCACGACGGTCGCCTCGGCCGACATCGGCGACATCAGCTTCAGCTTCTTCAGCTCCGATTCCGCCTTTTTGCGCGCTTCCTTCGGCATGTGCGCGGCCTTGATGCGCTTCTCGACCTCGTCGAGGTCGGCGCCTTCATCAATCTCGCCGAGCTCCTTCTGGATCGCCTTCACCTGCTCGTTGAGATAGTACTCGCGCTGGCTCTTCTCCATCTGGCGCTTGACGCGCCCGCGGATGCGCTTCTCGACCTGGAGGATCTCGAGCTCGCCCTCGACCAGCTTCAGCAGGTGCTCGAGGCGCTGCTTGACCCCGAACATCTCGAGCACTTCCTGTTTCTGCTCGAGCTTCAGCGGCAGGTGCGCGGCGATGGTATCGCCGAGCCGCCCGGCCTCGTCGATCCCGGCGAGCGAGGTGAGGATCTCGGGCGGGATCTTCTTGTTCAACTTCACGTACTGGTCGAACTGCTGGATCATCGTGCGCCGCATCGCCTCGATCTCGTGGTCAGCGGCGGTGTCCGGCGCGACCGGCGTCACCGCGACGGCGTAGTGCGTCTTGAGGTCCACGATCTCGTGGAGGCGCGCGCGCTGGCTGCCCTCGACCAGCACCTTCACGGTGCCGTCCGGGAGCTTCAGCATTTGCAGGATGTTGGCGATGCTGCCGATCCGGTAGAGATCCTCGGGCAACGGATCGTCCTTCGCGGCGGATTTCTGCGCGACCAGCACGATGCTCTTGCCCGCTTCCATCGCCGTCTCGAGCGCCTTGATCGACTTCGGACGTCCGACGAACAGCGGGATCACCATGTGCGGGAACACCACCACGTCGCGCAGCGGCAGCAGAGGCATTTGAGTGAGGCTTTGTTCGTCAGGCATCGTGGTTCACCGGTTAGAGTTGAATACTCACAAGATGGGGGAAAATCCCCGAAAATTCAAGCACGACGCAGCGCCATGATTCCAAACCGCTTTCGTGCAACGACCGCGGCAAGCGCGCCGGGAAAGTGGGTAATCCACGCTCGTGCCGTTCCAACCATCGTTGGCCGTCCAGGCGGTCCCCAAAAAACCGCGCCGCCCAAGCAGGCAGCCGCCGTTCCCGGGAACCCCGGTTGGAACGGCACTAGTGCGCGGACCCCGCGACCTTGGGCTGATCGGAGTAGATCAGCAGCGGCGTCGCGTCGCTCACGATCGTGTTCTCGTCCACCACCACCTTGACCACGTTCTCCAGCGAAGGCAGATCGAACATGGTGTTGAGCAGCGTGTGCTCGAGGATGGAGCGCAGGCCCCGCGCGCCGGTCTTGCGCTCGAGCGCGCGCCGCGCGACCGCCTTGAGCGCCGCCTCGCGCACTTCCAGCTCGACGCCTTCCATCCCGAACATCTTCTGGAACTGCTTGAGCAGCGCGTTCTTGGGCTGGGTGAGGATCTGGATCAGCGCAATCTCGTCCAGCTCTTCCAGCGTCGCCACCACCGGCAGCCGCCCCACGAACTCGGGGATCAGGCCGTACTTGATGAGGTCCTCGGGCTGCACGTCGCGCAGCACCTTGGTGATGTCTCTGCGGTTCTCGCGCGAGCTGACTTCCGCACCGAAGCCGATGCCGCTCTTCTCGGAGCGCGCGCGGATGATCTTTTCGAGGCCGTCGAACGCGCCGCCGCAGACGAACAGGATATTGGTCGTGTCCACCTGCACGAATTCCTGGTTGGGGTGCTTGCGCCCGCCCTGCGGCGGCACCGAGGCGATGGTGCCTTCGATCAGCTTCAGCAGCGCCTGCTGCACGCCTTCGCCGGAGACGTCGCGCGTGATCGAGGGGTTGTCGGACTTCCTCGAGATCTTGTCGATCTCGTCGATGTAGACGATGCCGCGCTGCGCCTTCTCGACGTCATAGTCGCACTTCTGCAACAGCTTCTGGATGATGTTTTCGACGTCTTCCCCGACGTAACCCGCTTCCGTCAGCGTGGTCGCATCCGCCATGACGAACGGCACGTTGAGAAGCCGCGCGAGCGTCTGGGCGAGCAGCGTCTTGCCCGATCCCGTCGGACCGACCAGCAGGATGTTCGACTTCGCCAGCTCGATGTCGTCGTTCTTGGCGAGCGTCTTCAGCCGCTTGTAGTGGTTGTAGACGGCAACCGAGAGGATCTTCTTGGCGACGTCCTGGCCGATCACGTACTGGTCGAGGATCCCGCGAATCTCCTTCGGCACCGGCAGGTCGGATTTGGCGCTCTTCGACCCGTGCTCGCCCTGGGTCTCCTCGCGGATGATGTCGTTGCACAGCTCGATGCACTCGTCGCAGATGAACACCGACGGGCCCGCGATGAGCTTGCGCACTTCGTGCTGGCTCTTCCCGCAGAACGAGCAGTAAAGCAGCTTTTCCCCGCCGACCTTGTCAGTCATAGACTATACCTGTCCGTGGGACCTCATTTTACGCCTTCGGTTCTGCTCACCAGGACCTTGTCCACGATCCCGTAGCCGAGCGCTTGCTCGGCGCTCAGGAAATTGTCGCGGTCGGTGTCCCGCTCGACGGTCTTGAGGTCCTGGCCGGTGTGCCTGGCGAAGATCTCGTTCAACTTCGCCTTGCGGTTCAGGATTTCCCGCGCGTGGATCTCCACATCGGAAGCCTGGCCCTGGAAGCCGCCCATCGGCTGGTGGATCATCACGCGCGAGTTGGGCAGGCAGAAGCGCTTGCCCTTGGCGCCGGCCGCCAGCAGCAATGCGCCCATGCTCGCGGCCTGCCCGATGCACAACGTCGAGACACCGGGCTTGACGAACTGCATGGTGTCGTAGATCGCCAGCCCGTCGGAGACCGACCCCCCCGGCGAGTTGATGTAGAACGAAATCTCCTTGTCCGGGTTATCCGATTCCAGGAACAGCAGCTGCGCCACGATCAGGTTGGCGGTCACCTCGGTCACCGGCCCCACCAGGAACACCACGCGCTCCTTGAGCAGGCGCGAATAGATGTCATACGCGCGCTCGCCGCGCCCGCTTTGCTCGATCACCATCGGGATCAATCCGAGACCCCTCGGCTCGCTGTAATTCGCCATCACTGTTTCCCCATCAAATCGTCGAAATCGACCGTCTTGTCCGCCACCCTGGCGATGCTGAGCGCCCATGCCACCACGTTGTCCTCCAGCGCCGCGGATTCGATGTCGCGCAGCCGCTCCGGCGCCGCGTAGAACCATTTCACCACTTCCTCGGGGCGCTCGTAGCTCTGGGCCTGCTCCTCGACCAGCGCCCTGACCTGCTCGGGCTTCGGATAGAGGTTGTGCATCCTCACCAGCTCGCCCAGGATCAGCCCCAGGTTGACGCGCCGCCGGGCCTGCTGCTCGAACAGGTCGACTGGCAGCGGCGTTTCCTCCGTAACCTTGATGCCGCGCGCAGCCAGTTCCTGCCGCGCGCCGGCCTTCAGGCGCTCGATCTCGATCTGCACCAGCGAGCGGGGGGCATCGATGCGCGTCGCGTCGAGCAGGGCCTGCATCACCTGCTCGCGCAGGCGGCTTCTCAGCTTGGCCTTCACCTCGCGTTCGAGATTGGCCCTGATCTCGGCGCGCATCCTGGCGAGGTCGCCATCAGCGACGCCCAGGCTTTTCGCCAAACCGGCGTCAACCTCGGGCAGCCGCGGCGCGGCGAGGTGACTGAGCGTGACCTCGAAGCGGGCGGTCTTCCCCGCCACCTCCCGGCCCTGGTAATCGTCTGGAAAACGCACATCGAAGGCCTTCGATTCGCCCGGCTTCATGCCGATCACGCCGGCCTCGAAATCCGGAAGCAGCCGGTGTTCCCCCAGCACCGCCTGCTGGCCACTTGCGCTCGAGCCCTGGAATTCGGCGCCATCGAGGGTGCCGCGAAAATCGATCGTGACGCGGTCGCCTGCCTGCGCGGCGCGCTCGACCTGCTCGTAGCGCGCGCGCTGCTTGCGCATGATCTCGATCGTCTTGTCGATCTCCACATCGCCGACCTCGAGCGCCGGCCGCTCGATGGCCGTTCCCGCGATGTCTCCCACCTTGACATCGGGATAGATCTCGAATGTCGCGCTATAGTGAAACTCCACTGCGTCATCGGTCCGGGGCTTCAGTTCGAATTTCGGATAGCCCGCGACCTTCAGGTTCTGCTGACGCACCGCCTCGCCGAAGCTGCGCTGCACGACGTCGCCCAGCACCTCCTGCCGCACCTGCGTTCCGTAGTGCTGCTCGACCACCTTGAGCGGCACCTTGCCGGGCCGGAAGCCGTGCAGCTTCACCGTACGCGACAGGCGCTTCAGCCGGCTCTCGACCTCGCTGTCGATGTCGGTCGCGGGCAGCGACACACTCAACCTTCGCTCAAGCGCGCTCAATGTTTCCAAGTTAGCCTGCATCGCTGTTTCGTGAACGATTCCAATGACCCTTGCACCGGGGCGGCCCTCCCCAAGACCACGTCAGGATGGGGGAAACGGTGCCGGCGCCCCGGCCAGCACCCCTTGCAGCCCCCCCTGGTGCGAAAGGAGGGACTCGAACCCCCACGCCTTGCGGCGCCAGAACCTAAATCTGGTGCGTCTACCAATTCCGCCACTTTCGCGACATTATGATTGTAATATAATCACGTGCGCGCCGAAAGCTTGCAAGTCGTGTGAACGTTATAGCGCAAGTATCTGATCAAAAATTGATATTGCGTAGCAGCAAATGGGGGTAAGCCACTCCGAAAATTTCCCGGTTGCATCCCTCCTTCTGCCCCCCCGATTCCGGCATCCGGTCGCGCTGATTTACCGCTTCGCACGGGAGGCCGACGATCTCGCAGACGAGGGCAATGTCCCCGCGCCTGCACGGCTGGAGCAGCTGGAGCGATTTCGCGAGCAACTGCGCAGGATCGAGCGCGGCAATCCCCCCGACATTCCCTGGTTCGCCGCCCTGGCCGCGGTGATTCGAGAGCATGATCTTCCGGTTCCCGCGTTTGCCGACCTGCTATCGGCATTCGCGCAGGATGTCACCCAGCAGCGCTATGCCAACGCTTCCGAAGTGCTCGATTACTGCCGGCGCTCGGCGAATCCGGTGGGGCGGCTCCTGCTGCACCTGTTCCACCGCGCGAATGACCAGAATTTGCAATGGTCGGACTCGATTTGTTCCGCGCTGCAGCTCGTGAATTTCTGGCAGGACGTGGCGATCGATTACGCCAGGGGCCGCATCTACCTGCCGCAGGACGAAATGAAACGCTATGGCGTGACCGAGCAACACATCGCCGAGCGGCGCTGCGACGACGCGTGGCGCAGCCTCATCCAGTTCCAGATCGATCGCGCGCGCGGCATGCTGCAAGCGGGCGCGCCGCTGGGGCGGACGCTCCCCGGCCGTATCGGGCTCGAGATCCGCGCCACGGTGCAGGGCGGGCTGCGCATTCTCGAGAAACTGGAGCGCGCGCGCTGCGACGTATTTCGTCAGCGGCCCGTTCTAAGATGGTACGACTGGCCGCTGATAATGGCACGCGCGCTCTAGAACCGTGAATCGTGATTCGTGAATCGTGAATCGACTCGCCCCCTCACCCCGACCCTCTCCCCCAAAGCTGGGGAGAGGGAGAACTTAGTCGAATCACGAATCACAAATCACGAATCACGCAGTTCGAAGCACGGGCAATGATGGATCCCCACCAATACTGCCAGCAAAAAGCCGCCGCCAGCGGCTCGAGCTTCTATTACAGCTTCCTGTTCCTGCCGGAAGAGCGCAGGCGCGCGATCACGGCGCTCTACGCGTTCTGCCGCGAAGTGGACGATGTGGTGGACGATTGCTCCGACGTTGCAACTGCGGGTGCAACGCTTGCCTGGTGGCGGCAGGAGCTGGCCGCGGCCTTTCACGGCACGCCGCAGCATCCGGTGGCGCGCGCGCTGGCCGAGGTTGCGCCCCGCTTCAATCTCGCCGAGGCGCGGCTCGCCGAGATCATCGACGGCATGCAGATGGATCTCGAATTCAATCGCTATCCCGATTTTGAGGCGCTGCGGCTGTATTGCCGCCGCGTCGCGGGCATGGTCGGCCTGCTGTCCGCCGAGATCCTCGGCTACCAGGACCGGCGCACGCTCGATTATGCAGCCGATCTCGGCCTCGCGTTCCAGCTCACCAATATCATCCGCGACGTGGGCGAGGACGCGCGTCGCAACCGCATCTACCTGCCGCTCGACGAGATCGAACGCCATGGCGTCAGCGTGGCGGATATTTCCGGGTCGCGCGAGACCGATAACTTCCGCCGCCTGATCGAATTCCAGATCGAGCGAGCGCTCGGGTATTACCGCGAGGCATTGGCCAATCTGCCGGCCGTTGATCGCCGCGCGCAGCGCGCGGGCATCATGATGGCGGCGATCTACCGAACGCTGCTGGACGAGATCCGGCGTGATGGTTGCCGCGTGCTGACCCGGCGTACTTCACTTACGCCAGTGCGGAAGCTCTGGATCGCCTGGCGCACCTGGCTCACGGCATGAATCGTGATTCGTGAGTCGTGATTCGTGATTCGAGGCCCCCTCACCCCGCGCCCGCGGAGGGCGGAGCAGGATTCCGCGCCCGTGGCGTGGATGCGACCCCGGAGCAGGATGCAGCGCCGCGATTGTCCGCGTGCTTACGTGCGCCTCCACGGTCGCATCCCCGGATACCGGGGCCCCTGCTCCACGTTTCGGCGCACCTCTCCCTCAAGTCGGGGGAAAGGGAAACTAAGGGTCGAATCACAACTCACGAATCACGCCTTTGATCGTATAATCCGACGACATTCGCAGGAGAGAGCTGATATGCAAACCAAGATCCCCTGTGTAGTCATGCGCGGCGGCACCTCGCGCGGCCCGTTCTTTCTCGCATCCGACTTGCCTGCCAACGCGCCCATGCGCGACGCGGTGCTGCTCGCCGTGATGGGCTCGCCGCACGAAATCCAGGTGGACGGCATCGGCGGCGCGCATTCCGTGACGAGCAAGGTGGCGATCATCAGCAAGTCGAAGCATCCCGAGGCGGACGTGGATTACCTGTTCGCCCAGGTGCAGATCAACGAGCGGATCGTCGATACCAAGCCCAACTGCGGCAACATGCTGGTGGCAGTGGGGCCGTTCGCGATCGAAGCGGGGCTGGTGCCGGCGAAGACCGGCGAGACGACGATTCGCATCTTCAACGTCAACACCCAATCGCTGGTCGATTCCATCGTGCAGACTCCCGGCGGCAAGGTCACCTACTCCGGCGACGCCGCGATAGACGGCGTTCCCGGGACCGCAGCGCCCGTCAAGCTCAACTTCAGGAGTGCGATCGGGTCGGTCACCAGGAAAATGCTGCCCATCGGCAAAGCGCTCGACGTCATCGATGGCGTTGAAGCGAGCTGCGTGGACATCGCGATGCCGGTGGTCCTGATGCGGGCGGAAGCGTTCGGCAAGACCGGGCACGAAACCGCTGCCGAACTCGATGCGGACAAGGGATTGTTCACGCGCATGGAGTCGATCCGACGTAAGGCCGGCGCACTGATGGGCATGGGCGACGTCTCGAAGCTGGTGGTGCCGAAGATCGCGCTGCTGTCGAAGCCGCGCAGGGGCGGGACCATCGCGTCGCGTTTCTTCGTGCCCGATGCCTGCCACAAGTCGCACCCGGTTACCGGCACGGTGTGCATCGCCTCGGCCTGCGCCATACCCGGCACGGTGGCCTCGCAGATCGCCCCCCTGCCACCGGCGCCGCAGGGTATCGTCAGGATCGAACATCCCTCGGGCATGATCGTCATCGATCTCGACGTCGATCTCGCCGGCGGCAGGCAGGAGCTGCGCCGCGCAGCGCTGGTTCGCACCGCGCGCCGCATTTTCGAAGGCCAGGTGTGCATCCCCGAGCAAGTGTGGACGGGCGGCAAGCGCGCCGCCCAACCCGTTGCAGCCGCGGCCTAGAACCCGGTCTCAATAGACAGGACTTACAGGATCGGCAGGACCGAAGCAATAATATCGACAAGACCCTTGCGAACAGCGCTGACCGCCCGGTCCGGGTTGTTGTCTTGATCTTGTTAATCTTGTTAATCCTGTCCATTCCATGAACGTGGCCGTGATCGGCGGCGGTTACGCCGGCATGGCGGCCGCGGTCACGCTCGCCGAGCGACGCATTCCGGTCACGGTATTCGAGGCGGCAAGGACGCTGGGTGGACGGGCCAGGCGGGTCGATCACCGCGATCTTGCGCTCGACAACGGCCTGCACATCCTCATCGGCGCCTATCGCGAGACCCTGCGCCTGATGCGGCTCGTGGGCGCCAACCCCGAGCGGCTGCTCCTGCGGTTGCCGCTCACCTGGCACATACACGAACGATTCGCGCTTAAAGCTGCAAGTTTGCCTGCGCCGTTCCACCTGCTCGCCGGCCTCATCACCGCTCGCGGCGTGACGTTCGGCGAGCGCCTTTCCGCCGCCCGCTTCGTGCTGCGCATGCGGCGGCAGGGCTACAACCTGGACCAGGACACGAGCGTTGCCTCGCTTCTCGAGGAGCACGGCCAGGGCGGCCGCATGACGAGCCTGCTGTGGCGGCCGCTGTGTGTCTCCGCGCTCAACACCCCACCTGCGGCCGCATCCGCACAGGTGTTCCTCAACGTCCTCCGCGACAGCCTCGACGCCGACCGCGCATCGAGCGATCTGCTGCTGCCGCGCGTCGACCTCTCCCGGCTGTTCCCCGACCCGGCCTCCGATTACGTTCGGGCCAACGGCGGCGCGGTGCTGACGGGACAGCGCGTCACCGGCATCGATGAGAGTGATGGCGGCTTCACCGTGCACTGCACCGACGGAGAGCGCGCTTTCAGCCACATCGTGTGCGCCCTGCCACCGTATCACGCTGGGGCGTTCCTGATCGGCATTTCCGCGCTGGCCGAGGTCGCTGAAGCCGTCGAGCGCCTGGCCTACCAGCCGATTTACTCGGTCTATCTCCGCTATCCGGGTGAGCGGCGCCTGCCCGCGCCGATGCTGGGATTCGAAAGCGCGCTGCTGCAATGGGCGTTCGACCGCGGCGTGCTCGGCGGGCAACAGGGGGTGATCGGCGTAGTGATCAGCACGGAGGGTCCGCACCAGGATCTCGAGCAGGACCGGCTCGCGCATCTCGTTCACCAGGAGCTGCAGCAGCAGCTTGGCCTCCTGCCCGAACCGATTTGGCACCGCGTGATCGCAGAAAAGCGCGCCACTTTCGCCTGCACGCCGGGGCTCAAGCGACCGGAAACGCGCACGCCGCTGCGCAATTTCCTGCTCGCGGGCGATTACGTGGCGAGCGACTATCCCGGCACTATTGAATCGGCTGTGCGCAGCGGCATCGCCGCTGCCCGCCTAATTCTAGAAAGGCGTGATTCGTGAATCGTGATTCGTGAGTCGTGACATAAGGAGACGTGAGGAAACCACCCCGGCGTTTCATGCCACCCCTCCTTATCGAAGGAGGGGAGTCACTTTTATTTCTCCTCCTGCCGGAGGGTGAGCCGGGGTTTCGAGGAGCATGTCTCCGAGCCGGCGAACGCCAGTCGCGATGCAGCGCGACTGGCCGGGCGGGGGTGGTGGGAGTCGAATCACGACACACGGTGTAACGGGTCGAATCACGATTCACGAATCACGACTCACGCCGTTCCCGCGCAAGAGGCCATGACGCGCTTTATAATGTCGCCAGAATTCGTTTGAGGGAAAAAATGCAGCGCGAAGTGATGGAGTATGACGTCGTCGTTGTCGGCGCCGGTCCGGCGGGACTCGCCGCCGCGATCCGCCTGAAGCAGCTCGCGGCGCGGCACCAGCACGACGTCAGCGTCTGCGTGCTGGAGAAGGGCTCGGAGGTCGGCGCGCACATCCTGTCGGGCGCGGTGATGGACCCGCGCTCGTTGAACGAACTCATCCCGGACTGGCGGCGGCTCGACGCCCCACTCAACGCGCCGGTCAGCGAGGACCGCTTCGTGTTCCTCACCGAGGGCGGGTCCTGGAAGGTGCCGGACTTCATGCTCCCGGCGTGCTTCAGGAACCACGGCATGTACGTGGTCAGCCTCGGCAACGTGTGCCGCTGGCTGGCCAAGCAGGCAGAGGGGCTCGGGGTGGAGATTTTCCCCGGCTTCGCGGCCGCGGAAGTGCTGCACCGCGAAGACGGCGCGGTGCGCGGCGTCACTACCGGCGACATGGGCATCGGGCGCGACGGAAGACCGACCGCCAATCATCAGCCGGGCATGGCGCTGCATGCCCGCTATACGTTTTTCGCCGAGGGCTGCCGCGGCCATCTCGGCAGGCAGCTTCAGGACCGCTACAACCTGCGCGCGGGCTCTGACCCGCAGGTCTACGGCATCGGGTTGAAGGAGCTCTGGGAAATCAGGCCCGAGAAGCACCAACAGGGGTTGGTCATCCACACCGCGGGCTGGCCGCTCGCGAGCGACACCTACGGCGGGTCGTTCTTCTACCACCTCGAGAACAACCAGGCCGCGATCGGTTTCGTCGTGGGGCTCGGCTACAGCAATCCGTACTTGAGCCCGTACGAGGAATTCCAGCGCTACAAGACGCATCCCGCGATCCGTCCCTTTCTCGAGGGTGGCAAGCGCCTTGCCTACGGCGCGCGCGCCATCTCCGCGGGCGGACTGCAGTCGCTGCCGAAGCTAGTCTTTCCCGGCGGCTGCCTGATCGGCGACGACGCCGGATTCCTCAACGCTTCGCGGATCAAGGGGAGCCACGCCGCGATCAAATCGGGCATGCTCGCCGCGGAAGCGGCGTTGGCGGCGCTGCGGGCGGGACGGGCCAACGATGAGCTCAACGCCTTCCCCGAAGCATTCCGGGTAAGCTGGCTGCATGACGAGCTCCACCGCGCGCGCAACTTCAAGCCCTGGATGAGCAAGGGGCTCGCGCTCGGCACCCTGATGGTGGGCGTGGACCAGGTGGTCTTCGGCGGCCGCGCGCCGTGGACGCTTCATCACCAGCATGCCGACCACGAAACGCTCAAGACACGCAACGAGGTGCAGCCCATTGAGTACCCCAAGCCCGATGGAGTGATCACCTTCGACCGCCTGAGCTCGGTGTTCGTCTCGAACACCAATCACGCGGAGGATCAGCCGTGCCACCTCACGCTCAAGGACCCGACGGTCCCGATCAAGGTGAATCTCGAGCTCTATGACGCGCCGGAGCAGCGCTATTGCCCCGCCGGCGTCTACGAAATAGTCCGCGACGCGGACGGCAGGAACCCGCGATTGCAGATCAACGCGCAGAACTGCGTGCACTGCAAGACCTGCGACATCAAGGACCCGACCCAGAACATCGTGTGGGTGGCGCCCGAGGGCGGCGGCGGGCCGAATTACCCGAACATGTAGCCAGACCGGACAGGATCGGCTGCCGGCCCGGCTGCGCGCGTTGGAACGGACGGCCATTCCGCCGTTCAACGCGCGCGGCGCCAGAGGTCAAGACAAGCCAGCTGCCCGACTCCCGAGGAGTCGCGGCGCGCTGGAAGGAATGAAAAAGGACGGCGCCTACGCGAAGATCATCTCCGGTTATGAAAGCCGGTGACCGGTCGCCGGTCAACGGCTTTCATCCGCCGAGCATTGCCTTCTTCAACGCCGCGTCCGCCGGCTGCTCACCCAGCCAGATTCGCAGCAGCGCGCGGTTGAAGTCCTCGCCCGCGATCGTGCCCTTGTCGTCCCCGCGCACCGTGACGCGGGTGCCGGCGCCCGGCAGGTAATCGAGCAGGATCACGTCGCCTTTCTTCGCGGCTTTCACCGCATTGAAGATCCCTTCGAGCTGCTTCACCTGCGGCTCGAGCCGCGCCAGCTCGCCGGGTGCGTGGTTCTTCTTCAGGCCATCGCTGAGCGCCGAGAACAGCTGCTCGGCCTCGAGATCGCGCAGCATGTGCATGGCGATCCGCTTGGCACCGGCATCGCCCAATACGGCGTCCGGGCTGCCTGTTTTCTTCTGGAGATAAATCGCGCCGACATAAATCTTGAAGAAGATGCGTGTGCGCACGCCGGCGCCGTTCAGCGTCAGCTCGGAGCCACCCAGCTGCACGTTGTCGGCAAGCTTGACGCCTTCCACCTCCGCCGCGAACGCGGGGCCCAACAATAACCACGCTATCACGATGATGCCGGCCAAGATGGATCTCATGCGCCCCCTCCTCGTTCGCGGCTGGAACAGCGTGAATCGTGATTCGTGACTCGTGATTCGACTCCCACCACCCCGTCACCTTCGGTGCCACCCCTCCTCCGGCAGGAGGGGAATGTCTAGGTCACCTTCCGTAAGGAGCGCATTTCACAAAAAACTCCCCTCCTGTCCGAGGAGGGG
>Ga0326597_10005972_pt1 | contig 16764 bp, 15 predicted proteins | sample RVTome_12_FD_203789 | JGI IMG/M metagenome (GOLD analysis project Ga0326597, IMG submission 203789) | Soil microbial communities from uranium-contaminated site in the Upper Colorado River Basin, Wyoming, United States - RVT100D185 | ecosystem: Environmental > Terrestrial > Soil > Contaminated >...
CATGTAGGGCAGACCCTCACCCAGATGGCCGAGAATGACATTCAGTCCTGGATAGCGGTCGAATAGACCACTGCCCATCAGGCGCAGCGCGTGCAGCGATGTCTCCGCGCCAAACGCCCAGGCCGAGCCGCGAAACCAGGGATGCCCCTCGTAGATGGCTTCACGGCTGACGGGGTCGCGGGGGTGGAGATAGAAGGGGACGTCGAGCTTCTCGACTGCCGCCCAGAATGTTTCATAGCGGGCGTCGTCCAGATAGACGACCGCGCCGGGGGCGCCGACTTCAGAGAACCCGTTGACATTGGCCCCCTTGAACCCCAGCTCCTTCACGCAGCGGGTCAGTTCGACGATGGCGGCGTCGGGATCCTGCATTGGCAGGGCCGCGAAGCCTCCAAATCGATCCGGCCGTCGTGCAACGGCTTCAGCCAACAGGTCGTTGGCCTTCTGAGCCAGCTGTATGGCCTGCTTGGCATCGGGAACGCCCTGCACCGCCGGGTTGTGCAGCGACAAGACCGCGTACTCGATCCCATGCTTGTCCATCTCTATGAGACGGAGATCGTGGAGGTCGAGCAACCGGCGGCGCATGTCGCCCCACGCCGGAAACCACACCTTGTATAAGTCGTCTTTGAGCGTTTCTTCCAGTGCGAAATGCTCTTCCAGGGCGATCTTGCCGTCCATGCGTTCAGTTCTCCGATTTCAGATATTGGGTGAATGTGGATTTCTGAATCATATCCTTCATCTCGGCCCGTTGTATCCTGCTGGGCCATGGCGAAGAAGTACTGGCTGATGAAGTGTGAGCCCGCCGCCTACACCATCGCGGACCTCCAGCGCGATGGAGAGACGAGCTGGGAAGGCGTACGCAACTACCAGGCGCGGAACTTCATGCGTGACGACATGCAGGTCGGCGATCCTGTGCTGTTCTACGCGTCGAACGCGACGCCGTCCGGGGTGACGGGCCTGGCCACCATCTCGAGAGCCGGGTACCCGGATCGGTTCGCCTGGAGGAAAGGCCACAAGTACTTCGACGAAGCCAGTGCCAAAGAGAAGCCGGTCTGGTACATGGTGGACATCGCGTTTGTGGCAGCCTTCAAGAGCACGATTGCGCTCGAGACGCTCAAGGCCACGCCCGGTCTCGAGAACATGATGGTGGTCCAGAAAGGCAGCCGTCTGTCGGTTCAGCCCGTCACCAAACCTGAATACGATGTCGTGGCTCGGCTCGGCCGCAAGCGCTAAGGACGCTCCATCCCCGCAGCGCGCGCGAAGTGAGGATGTGACGGGTCGCAACGCGTTGGAGAACAGCGAATCGGTCGTCATCGAGTTCTCGAAGTAGCCATCCCGTGAGTGAAGAGATATCGATTGAAGTCGGCCTCGACGACATAGCCGATCCAGGGGCGATTCGTCGTCTGGTCGCGCGCGCACTGGGGCGGAGCGAGGCCGACCTTCCCGAGTGGACGGTCCGCCGGCGCTCGGTCGACGCGCGCCGAGGCAGTGTGAAGTTTCACCTCCTCGTCGCCGTTGGCGCCATTGAGGCGCCCCAGCCCGTGGGGCCGCGGCCCCGGGAGGTGGCCGGGGACCGACGTGTCGTCGTCATCGGCGACGGCCCGGCCGGGCTGTTCTGCAGTTATGAACTCGCCCGGCACGGCATCCCGTCGGTCGTGGTCGATCGCGGTCGCCAGGTGCAACCGCGACGCCTCGACCTCAGACGCCTGAATCAGGAGGGGGTTGTCGATGTCGACAGCAACTACTGCTTCGGTGAGGGCGGCGCGGGGACCTACAGCGATGGAAAGCTGTACACGCGGTCGCACAAGCGCGGAGATGTTCGCGATGTCCTGGAGGTGCTCGTCCAGCATGGCGCGCCTTCCGACATCCTCATCGACGCGAGACCGCACATCGGGTCGAATCGACTGCCAAAAGTCGTGTCAGCCCTGCGCGAGAGGCTCGAGTCGGTGGGCGTCGAGTTTCGCTTCCAAACCCGGGTGACTGGCCTGGACATCGGCCCGGCACGCCACGTGCGCGGCGCCGTGACCGCTGGCGGGCCGATCATTGAAGGCGGCGCTCTGGTCCTGGCGACCGGCCACTCCGCTGGTGACGTGTTTGACCTGTTGCGCGCAGCGGGGGTCGAGCTCGAGCCCAAGCCATTTGCCCTGGGGGTCCGAATCGAGCACCCCCAGCCGCTCATTGACTCGATTCAGTACGGTCGCCACGCGGGCCATCCACAACTGCACGCCGCGAGCTACCGTCTCGCTCACAGCGTGGAGGAGCGGGGGGTGTTCTCGTTCTGCATGTGCCCGGGCGGGTGGATCGTTCCGGCGGCGACCGAGCCGGATGGCCTCGTGGTCAACGGCATGAGCCTGTCGCGACGCGATTCGCCCTATGCGAATTCCGGCATGGTGGTCTCCATCGAGGTCGAGGACGCCAGGAGAGCTGGCTTCGACGGACCGTTGGCTGGACTCCAGCTGCAGCGAGCCATCGAGCGCCGCGGATTCGAAGCAGGAGGCGGAGCGCAGCGAGCGCCGGCCACGCGCCTGACAGACTTTCTCGCCGGCCGGTCCTCCGCCAGCGTGCCGGACTCGAGCTACGTTCCTGGCCTTACCCCAGGCAATCTCGCCGACGTGCTCGATTCGACCGGCCTGCCCATCGCGTCGCGCCTGCGTGAGGGGTTGGCCGTCTTCGGCAGAAAGATGCCCGGGTTCGTCAGTCAGGAGGCTGTACTCGTCGGCGTGGAGTCGAGGACCAGTTGCCCGGTGCGGATACCACGCGATCCCGGGTCGCTCGAGAGTCCAGATGTGGCCGGACTCTATCCGTGTGGCGAAGGCGCCGGCTATGCAGGCGGGATCGTGAGCGCCGCGCTCGACGGCATCCGCGTGGCCAGAGTCATTGCGCACGGGTGGTCCGCGTAGCGACGTCATGGAGCCCAGTTACACCATTGCCCGTGCCGCGCGACCGCCCGGGCCGGAGAGCGGCTGGAGTTCGGGGGACTGGTGCGGAGCGACGCCTGCCGAGGTCGCCCATTTTCATCCGAGCAGTTCGACACATCGGCCGCCCACCGAGGCCAAGGTGCTGCACAGCCACGAAGGCCTTCACGTCCACTTCCGCGTAGCGGACCGCTACGTGCGTGTGGCGCATCTGGGCTTTCAGGCACAGGTGTACCGGGATTCCTGCGCGGAGTTCTTCGTGCGCCCAGGTGGGACAGGTGGTTATCTGAACTTTGAAATGAACGCAGGAGGTTCGCTGCTGGTGTCGTTTATCGAGGACTGGACACGGACGCCAGAGGGATTCCGGCGTGCCCGCTCACTCGACCCCGCGTGGGATGATCGCATTCCCCGTGTGCACACTTTGCCGGAGCGCGTCGATCCGGAGATCGTGCGTCCAGTGGACTGGAGCATCCAGTACACGATCCCGTGGTCGCTGTTCCTTGAGGTGACTGGTCACGGGCGGCCGACGACCGGCGACGTCTGGACCGGAAACTTCTATAAGTGCGGTGATGAGACGTCGCATCCCCATTGGGCGTCGTGGTCCCCCATTGGCGACGCGTTGAACTTCCACGCGCCGGAGCGTTTCGGTCGGCTTGTGTTCGCCTGACGCCGGCGTTGCGCCGGGCGCGCGTTGGGCGTGTTCTACTCGGGCTGTTGCATTGTCACGTCCGGCGGCGATAGGATTCGCCGCACACCATGGCCCTGGCGCCAATCATCACCATCCACGTCCCGGGTCCGCTGCGCACGTACTGTGGGGGTGTTGCGGAGTTGTCGCTCTCCGCGCACACGGTGCGCGCCGCGCTCGAGGCGCTCGAGCGGAGTCAGTTCTCTTTGTATCGCAATGTGTGCGACGAAACCGGTGCGGTGCGTCCGCACCTGAACGTATTTGTGAACTCGGATCATGTCCGCGACCTCGACGGGGTCGAGACAACACTCAGGCCTGGGGATGTGGTCACGGTCCTGCCGGCGGTATCTGGAGGCTGAAGATGGCGGATCGAGTCGTCTTGACGATTGGCACCAAGAAGGGTGTCTTTGTCGCTGACGCGGCGAAGCGGCGGCGCGGCTTCACATTGCGCGGGCCCTTTGGTCCGGGCGTCCCCGTGTATTCGACGCTGATCGACACGCGTGGCACACCGCGGCTGTATGCGTCGAGCTGTAATCCGTTCTTCGGGATGAAGATCCTGCGCTCGACGGACATGGGCAAGAGCTTCAAGGAGACGAAGTCGGCGCCGGCGTTTCCTAAAGGGGATGGGCGCGCGCTGGCCAACATCTGGTCGATCGAGCCTGGCAGCGGCAGGAAGGAACTGTGGTGCGGCGTTGAGCCGGCGTCCCTGTTCAGGAGCCGCGACGCCGGCGATTCGTGGGAGATGGTGCCTGGCATCAGCAACCACGAGCACGCGCGCAAGTGGAGCCCAGGCAACGGCGGGCTCTGCATGCACACGATCATTCGCGACGGCAGTCGCATGCACCTCGGCATCTCGACCGGTGGCCATTACGTGAGCGAGGACGGCGGCGACACGTTCCAGGCGTCGAACCAGGGCATCGGCGCCGGCTTCGCGCCCGATCCTTATCCGGAGTTCGGTCAGTGCGTGCACAAGATTGCGCGGCATGATGCCGCGCCAGGCCGGCTCTACATGCAGAACCACGGCGGATGGGCGGACTGGACCGGTCCCGGGGGGCCGCGGCCGGATATCGGAGTGCTTCGCAGTGACGACCACGGCCACTCCTGGCGATCGATCGCGAAGGGATTGCCTTCGGACTTCGGATTCCCGATCGTCGTCCACCCGCACGATGCCGACACGGTCTACGTCGTACCCCTCGAGCCGGCGACTCGTTCATGTCCCGGCAGCGCGCCCGCGGTGTGGCGCAGCGAGAATGGCGGCGACTCGTGGAGTCGGCTCGCACGAGGGCTGCCGAAGAAGCAGAGCTACTTCACGATCCTGCGCGACGCGATGGACATCGACCGGCTCACTGCACCCGCCCTCTACTTCGGAACGACGACCGGTCAGCTCTGGATCGGGAGGGAGGGCGGTGAGCAGTGGGACTGCCTGTTGGATTCGTTGCCCCCGATCCACAACGTCAAGGTCGCGGTCGTGTGACTGTTGTACGTACCGGCGGGCATGACCTGAAAGGGTTGGTGTGATCAACGTGTACGACCTTGCCCTGGCTCTTCTCCGTGTCGTGACGGGGTTCATCCTTTGGCAGCATGGGGCCCAGAAGCTTTTTGGAATGTTCGGCGGAGCGCCGACAGCCGCCTTCACGATGCCCTGGTTCACAGGCGGCGCTGAGCTTCTTGGCGGCATCGCGATCGCCGTCGGGTTTCTCACGCGACCGTTCGCACTGATGCTCGCGATGGACATGGCGGTGTTCTACGTCACGGTGTTCCTGCCGGATGGATTCCCGCCGATCGTGGATCGCCCGGGAGAGGTCGCCTGCCTGCTGTTCAGCGTGGCCACACTGCTCGCGTTCACCGGTCCGGGCAAGTGGAGCGTGGACGCCGTCGTCAGACCACTGACCGACGGCGCGGGTTCGCGCGTGATGCTCGCCGGTCTGCACAGACATGCCCCTGCGGCCCTGAGCGTCATCCGCGTACTCATGGGTATCCTGTTCTTCGAATACGGCCTGCGGAAGATGTTTGGCATGTTCGGCGAACCGGCGGAGCCGTTCCTGACGCGGCAATGGTTCGCTGGTGTCATCGAATTGTTCGGAGGGGCGGCAATCATAGTGGGACTGTTCACCCGCCCCATCGCCTTCCTGTGTTGCGGAGAGATGGCCTTCGCCTACTTCATCAACCACAATCCTCGAGGGTTCTTCCCTCTCCAGAACGGTGGCGAGCGAGCGGTCCTGTTCTGCTACTTCTTCTTGTTTCTCGTGGCGGCAGGGTCCGGGAAGTGGAGCATGGACAGACTGCTGTGGAAGACGAGCCGCGGCGGCTACTGAGTCACTGATCGCAGCCCTGGTTCGGGAAACAACACACCAGCCGCGAGCTTCCACTCCGGATCCAGCGCACGCTTGACCGCGCGCATCTCCTCGATTCCCTGCTCGCCGTACAGCTCGCGCAACAGCTGCTGCTTGAGCGCGCTGCGCCCGACGCCGTGCTCAGCCAGCGGTGCGCCGCCCATGGCCACGACACCCCTCGCGATCTCAAGGATGGCGGTCTTCCCCGTGTCGACATCGGCGAGGGAACGAGGCACGACGTTCGGGTGCATGTTGCCATCAGAGACGTGGCCCCAGAGGGCGTACTCCAGCCCGTATCGCTCGAACGTCCGGCGGTACATCGCGATCGACTCTTCCTGCCGATCGAACGGGACGATGAGGTCACCGGCCACTTTCTCGATCTCGGGATGCACGCGGTTCTTGGCAGCGGCGACGAGTGCGTTCACCCCGGCGGGCACCGCTTCGCGCAGTTCGAACAGGTGGGCCGCGCCGCGTTCGTCTCCGGATAAAGCCACCTGCGGGTCGGCGTGGACACCGGAGGCGTCCAACAGCGCATCCATGCGTGCCAACGCTTCGTCCTCGCGGTGTGCGACCTCGATCTGCACCAGCAGCAGCACGACGGTGCCTTCCGGTCGTCCCACGCCGGCGCGCACGAGCGCCTCGTTCGGCACGACGGCCAGCGCCCGACGGTCCATGAACTCGACAGCGGAAACGTCGAGTGCCCCCTCTCCGCGCCAGCTCGATGCGGCCTCGCGCCTCAGGGCGGCAGTGACCGCTATCGCCTGGCTGTCGGAGTCGCATGTCACCAGTACGACGCATCGCCGTGGAACGGGAATCACGCGCAGCGTCGCGTCGGTCACGATCCCGAGCGTGCCTTCTGATCCGATGAAGAGATCGATGAGATCCATGCCCGGGCGGGCGAAGTAGCCGGCCGACAGCTTGACGACGTCGGGCATGACGTAAGTGGGCACGGGCACCCGGGCGAGGGTGCCTGACGGATATTGGAGTTCAAACCAGCCTTCTGGCGACGCGGTGACCTCTCCGCGGCGGATCTCGACGAGCGAGCCATCCGCCAGGACGAGGGTCAACGCCTCCACCCACTGGCGTGTGCTCCCGTACTTGAACGTGGCCGCCCCTGCCGCGTTGGTGGCGATCGTCCCGCCGACGAAGGCACCGTCGTAGGTCGGGACCGGCGGGTAGTACAGGCCGTCCACGGCCAGGACACGCTGGAGCTCGGCAAGCGGTACACCAGCGCCGACGCGAACCATCTGGCCCGGAAGGCGCGTGATGTCGGTCAGGGCGCGCGTGCCGATCACCAGATCACCCCGCGGTGTGGCGCCGCCCGTCAGCGACGACTGCGCGCCGATGGGGAGCAGGCGACGAGCCGAGCGAACAAGGGCGGCGATCTCGCCGGCGCTTCGAGGAAACGCGGTGCCAGCCGCAAAGCCGCCTGGCACGTGAGCGGCGTCGCTCAGGAATGATTGAAGGAGATCCGCGCGCGTCTCGATGGGCGGGGCGTTCCGCGCCGACGGCGACAGCAGATGAATGCGGTGCGTGGGACGAACCTCCTGCGCCTGCGCGGACGCTCGCTTTCGAGATCTGGACCACGCAGGTCAGGAAGATCGCGAAGGTCGAAAATCACGAAGATCACAACACACGACTGGTTTGTTCGTGACCTTCGCGATCTTCGTGGTTTCTAATTCAGAGTGAGAAACGAGGCTTCCTCCGCCAGCCATGCCTGGTATTCCGCCTCAGTCTCGATCGTGTAGAAGCCCCGCATCCGGTAGTGGCCCAGGCCGCAGAGTTGTGAGCAGGGGATCTCCCATTCGCCGGTCTCGGTCGGCGTGAACCAGACGGGCTGAGACAGACCCGGAATCACATCCTGCTTCACGCGCATCTGGGGCAGCGCAAAGCTGTGGATCATGTCCTTGCTCGACAGATGCACGATAACCGGCTTGTTCACTGGGAGATGCATCTGGTTGATCGTCGTGATGTCGTCCCGTGCGGCCGGATCGGAGCGGTCGAGACCGAGTGGGTTGGAGGGGCCGAGCAGCTGCAGATCGGTCCGGCCGAACTGCCCATCCGGCCCCGGGTAGTGCACGTTCCACGCAAATTGCTCGGCGACAACGCGCACGACGGTGCTTTGCTGTTCGGACGGAAACGCGTCGACTCGTGCGCTCCAGGTGGGGACTGCGAAGAACACCAGGAGAACGATTTCAGCGGCCAGCACGCCCCCCTCGATCCAGGTCGACCAGGTTCCGCGCATCCCTTGATGTACCGCGACGGGGTGGGCGCCGCGGCGGAAACGAACGAGCACAAAGGCGAAGAAGGCGCCCCAGCCCACCAACAGCACGAGCATCAGCCAGTGCACCAGGACCATGAGCCGGTCGACGTCGCCGGCGTGGGCAGAGGCGGCCACCGGCATGCCGAGCCAGTCCATCATCTACGCGGCCCGTTCACCGAAATCGGCGTCGGCATCGACGGGATCCCTGAGTTCGGCGTCGGCGCCGACCAGATGCGCGGCTGCACGGGAACGCCGTGCCAACGCCACGAAGAAGCGCAGGAAGCATCCGAGCACGACGGCTGTGACACCGAGCAGCACCAGGATGCCCGCGTTCAGACTCTCGCGGACCGCAGGCTCGACGCTTCCGAAACAGACAGGACAGGCCATGTCAGTATCCCTTCCCTATTTTCCCGGGCCACGGAGACACAGAGGCACGGAGGGTATCTCCCTTGGTTGGACTCCGTGTCTCCGTGACTCCGTGGTTTGTCATAGCGGAGGACCCACGATGTGATCGGCCTCTGTCCAGAAGACGAAGGCAAAGAGCGCGGCGAACAGGAAGACGGTGAGCGCGAGCGGCCAGAATATCATCGGCCGTTCCCCCTTGAGGTGCATGAAGAACAGCACCACCAGCGTGGCCTTGATCGCGGCGATGGAGAGCCCGAGCGCCACGGTCGACGCGACCGGGAGCTGCAGGTATGAGACCCCCACGGTGACGAGCGTCAACGCGAGCAACGCGCCGAACACCGCGATGTACCCTCTGACGTGCGTCATGCCAGTTCGTAACGGTCAGAGAAGATACAGCACCGGAAACAGAAATATCCAGACGACGTCAACGAAATGCCAGTATATCCCCGCCACTTCCACACGATTCGTGAAACGTTCGGGTTCTGACTTCCACATCCTGGCGCCTGGGCCGAGCAGGTACGCGTTCACGACCAACCCGCCCACCACGTGCAGGGCGTGCAGCCCGGTCAGCGTGAAGTAGAGGCCAAGGAAGTTGTTGGTGGCCGGCACCAGTCCGAGGGCGAGCTTGTCGCTGTACTCGATCGCTTTGACGACCAGGAACGCCGCTCCCAGGAGCAGCGTCAGGCCCATGAATATTCGGTATCGGTCCACCCTCTTCGCCGTGAGCGCTGCCCATGCCAGCACCATGGTCACGGAAGACGAGATCAAGATCACGGTGTTCAGCGTGGCGAGCGGCACGCTGACGATGGCCGACTGATCGGGCCAGCTCGGGGCGCCCGATCGCAGCAGCGCATACGCGGAGAAGAGCGACCCGAACAGCATCACTTCCGACGCAAGGAACAGCCAGATGCCCAGTTTCGGGTTTGTCAGGCCCGTGTCCGGTCTGACGTCGGTCGTGTACGGGATGCTCGTCATGACGCGTCTGGGCGTTCATCGGGGCGCTGATTCTGCGGTACGAAGTCGGTCGGCGCCCCCGGCAGACTGTACACATAGGGATCGCGATAGGCCCGAACAGGCCCGGCGGAACTCCATTCGAGCGTAGTGGCCTTCCACGGATTCGAATCGGCGACGCGTCCCCCGCGCAGGCTCGCAAACAGGTTGGCCACAAAAAAGAGCTGAAAAAAGGCGAGGCCCAAGGCCGCCATCGACATCGTCACGTTGAGCGACAGCACGCCTTGCGCGTGCGCGTATTGCTCCCCACCATCCCAGAGACGCCGATTCACGCCGGCCAGACCCTGGATGAACATCGGCATGAAGATCAGGTTCATGCAGATCAGCGATCCGACAAAGTGAATTCTCCCGAGCGTGTCGTTCATCATTCGCCCGGTCACCCGTGGGAACCAGTAATAGATGCCCGCGAAGAGCGCAAAGATGGTGCCCGGTGCGACCAGGTAATGAAAATGGCCCACCACGTAGTTGGTGTCGTGCAGCGGGACGTCGGTGGCGGCGAGGCCGAGCGGCAAGCCGGTGAGCCCGCCGATGCCGAACATCGGTAGAAAGGCCAGCGCGAACAGCATCGGGGTAGTGAACCGAATCGACCCGCCGTAGAGCGACAGCATCAGTGAGCTCAGGATGATCACCGACGGAATCGAGATGATCATCGTCGTTGCCTGAAAGAACGCGCTGATGGTCGTTCCCATGCCGGTGAGGAACATGTGATGCGCCCAGACGATGAACGAGAGAAAGCCGAGGACGAACACGGAATAGACCATGAGGCGATAGCCCCAGAGCGGCTTCCGCGTGTTGTTGGTGATCACTTCGGCGACGATGCCCATCGCCGGGAGGATGAGCACGTAGACCTCCGGGTGGCCGAGAAACCAGAACAGGTGCTGCCAGAGAAGGGCGTTGCCCTCGCCGGCCACGTCGAGCGCCTGACCGCTCACCGCGAGGCCGCTTGGCAGGAAGAAGCTGGTGCCTGCGAGGCGGTCCATGCCCTGCAGCACCGCGGCTGCCTGAAGGGCGGGGAATGCCAGAAGGAGCAGAAACGCCGTGATGAACTGCGCCCAGACGAAGAAGGGCAGGCGGAACCAGGTCAACCCTGGTGCGCGAAGCTGGATGATGGTGGTGATGAAGTTGAGCGCGCCGAGCAGCGACGAGAAGATGATGAGGCCCATCCCGCCGAGCCACATCGTCTGGCCGTGGCCGGGCGCCAGGTCCGACAGCGGCGCATAGGAGGTCCAGCCGTTGTTCGCGGCGCCTCCCGGCACGAAGAAGCTGACGAGCATCACCAGGCCGCCGGCCAGGTACAACCAGTAGCTGGCGAGGTTGAGGCGGGGAAACGCCATATCGGGCGCGCCAATTTGCAACGGGACGAGGTAGTTGCCGAAGGCACCCACCGCCAGCGGCACGACGCCAAGGAAGACCATGATGGTGCCGTGCATCGCGCCGAGCTGGTTGTAGAACTCCGGCAGCACGATGCCGCCCGGGGTGTTGGCGACGCCGAAGAGCTCACCGATGAAGGGCAGCGGCTCACCCGGATACGCGAGCTGCCAGCGCATGACGATGACGAGGGTGAACCCGACCAGCAGGAAGCAGAGGCTGGTCACGGCGTAGAGCAGCCCGATGACCTTGTGATCCGTCGAGATGAGATATTTGAGAAACCGCATTGGCGCGCTCAGCGCGCCCAGCATAGCCTTATTCAGCCATGGGCACGTCCGAGGCTGGATTCTATAGAACGCACCCCATGGTCGCAAGAATTCCCGTTATGTCAGCAGCGTTCCGGATGCCAGGCGGCGCCGCAACGCCGGTGCTGCCGCCGTCGTCTCATCTATGGGCCGAGAGGTGCCCAGCTGAGAACAAAGCGCGTGCTCACCGAGGAAGAACACGTTCGACGCGAGCCGGATCAGGGGGTGGCGGCAGGGCGCGCTCGACTCGCGTCGGCCAACACGCGCGGGGACGGATACTGATACGAGGGACTATCCGGGCGTCTGTGCCTATTGAGCGCGGCACGTCCGTGGCTGGATTCTATAGAATGCACCCCATGGTCGCTAGAATTCCCGCTCTGTTGCTGGCCACCCTCATGATGCACAATGCCTCCCCAGCGGCCGCGCAGATCGCGCCCGATTCTGCGTCTGCTCCAGCGCCTGCTCCAGCGCCTGCTCCAGCGCCTGCTCCGGCGCCTGCTCCGGCGCCCGCTCCCATTCGCTACACCGTCAGCTTTCCGGAGCCTCACACGCACTACGTCGAGGTGAGAGCCGTGGTGCCGACCGACGGCCGGCCCGAGGTGGAACTGATGATGGCCGTCTGGACGCCAGGTTCGTACCTGGTACGGGAGTACGCGCGCAACGTGGAAGAGGTGACCGCGGCCGGCCCGGACAGGCGCGCGTTTCATGTCGACAAGTTCGACAAGAATCGGTGGCGGATTGCCACCGGCGGTGCGCCATCGGTCGAAGTGAGATATCGCGTGTATGCGCGCGAGATGAGCGTGCGGACCAACTGGGTCGAGACCGACTTCGCGATGCTGAATGGCGCCCCGACGTTCATGACCCTGGCAGACGGCCCGGCCCGGCCGCACGAGGTTGTGATTCAGCCGGCACCCGGCTGGGGAACATCGGCGACGGGCCTCGCCGAGATGTCCGGAGGCAGCCATCGTTACCGGGCGCCTGATTTCGACACACTGGTCGATTCGCCGATCGTGATCGGTAATCCGGCCGTCTACGAGTTCACTGTCGATGGCAAGAAGCACTTCCTCGTGAACGTCGGCGAAGCCGGCGTGTTCGACGGTGCGCGCGCGGCCAAGGATCTCGAAACCGTCGTTCGCGAGCATCGCCGCACGTGGGGGATGCTGCCGTACGACAAGTTCGTGTTTCTCAATCTGCTGACGCTGGTCACCGAGGGCGGCGGTGGGCTGGAGCACAAGAACTCGACCATGCTCATGGCCAACCGTTGGGCCACGCGAACCAGAAAGACGTATCTGTCCTGGCTCGGACTGGCGAGTCACGAGTTCTTTCACACCTGGAACATCAAGCGGCTTCGTCCGGTCGAACTGGGGCCGTTCAACTACGAGGACGAAGTCCACACCCGCAGCCTCTGGATAGCCGAGGGTGTAACCGATTATTACGCGGAACTGGCCCTGCACCGCGCGGGCCTGTCGACGCGCGAAGAGCTCCTCGACAGTCTGTCGAACCACATCGAAGGATTGCAGGCCACGCCCGGGCGGCTGGTTCAGTCGGTGGCGGACGCTTCCTTCGACGCGTGGATCAAGTACTACCGGCCGGACGAGAACAGCGCGAACGTGTCAATCAGCTATTACACGAAAGGCGCCGTGCTCGGATTTCTTCTCGACGCGCGGATCCGCGCGTCGACCGGCGGGGCGAAGAGTCTCGACGATGTCATGCGGACGTCGTACCAGAGGTTCTCGGGTGACCGCGGGTTCACGCCAGACGAATTCCGCGCGGTGGTGGAAGAGGTCAGCGGGCTGAGCCTGGCGTCGTTCTGGGATGGTGCGATCGAGGGGACCGAGGAACTGGACTACGTCGAGGCGCTCGCGACGTTCGGGCTGCGGTTCCGGCCTGTTGAGGCGCCGCGCGCCGATCGCTCCGCGAGTGCGTGGCTTGGCATGTCGACGCGGGACAACGCCGGCCGGTTGGTGGTGACACAAGTCCGTCGCGGGACGCCCGCCTTTGCGGCCGGTCTCAATGTTGACGACGAGATCCTGGCAATGAATGGTTTCCGGGTGCGGGCCGACCAGCTCACGGCCCAGCTCGGTCGGTATCAGCCGGGCGACACGGTGGCGTTGCTCGTGGCGCGGCGCGATGTGCTGATGACGATCGACGCGACTTTCGGTGCCGAGCCGCCGCGGCAGTGGCAGCTCCAGGTCGATCCGGCCGCCGCCGACACCAAGCAGCAGCAGCGCGACCGGTGGCTCAAGCCCCAGTGATGGCCGAGATCGACGCCGGCCGTCGCGGTTACGTACGCGTGCTGATCCTCTGGGTGGTCGTGCTGGTGGCGCTCTACGCCTTCCAGGAATACTTTTCGTGACCCTCGCCAAGGCCCAGAGCCCAGAGGCCAAAGCCCAAGGCCTACAGCCCAGAGCCTAGATGCATCCGATCGACTGGACGATCATCGCGGTCTATCTGACCTGGATCGTCTGGGACGGTCTGCGTCTCACCAAGCGCAGCCACGAACTCGAGGGGTACTTCCTGGCGAGCCGGAGTCTGCCGTGGTGGGCGGTTGGCCTGTCTGTCATGGCGACCCAGCTGAGCGCCATCACGATGATCGGCACGACCGGCCAGGGCTACGCCGACGGCATGCGGTTTCTGCAGTTCTACTATGCGCTGCCGCTTGCGATGATCGTGCTGTCGGTGACGCTCGTGCCGTTCTTTCACAACGCCAAGGTCTTCACCGCGTACCAGTATCTGGAGCAGCGGTTCGACGCCAAGACGCGCGCCTTCACGAGCCTCCTGTTTCTCTTTTCCCGCAGCATGTCACTCGGCGTGGTGATCTCGGCACCCGCGGTCGTGCTGGCGGTGGTGCTGGACATCAGCGTCACCAACACGGCGCTGCTGATTGCCCTGCCGACAGCTGTCTACACGATGTTCGGCGGCGTCCAGGCGGTGACATGGACCGACGTCAAGCAGATCGTGTTGATTGTGTTCGGCCTGGTCGCCGCCATCGTGGTCCTCGTCCTCGGATTGCCAGCAGAGGTCAGCGTGCCGCAAGCGCTGCGCATTGCCGGCGCAACGGGGCGGCTACAGACGTTCGACTTCTCGTTCGATCTCACGAATCAGTACACCTTCTGGTCGGGGACGATTGCGGCGTTCTTTCTGTTCTGCTCGTACTTCGGGACCGACCAGAGTCAGGTCCAGCGGTATCTCGGCGCGAAATCGGTGAGCGCGGCCAGGTCATCGCTGATGATGAGCGCGTACTGGAAGATTCCGCTGCAGGCGCTGGTGCTGCTCGTCGGGGTGTTCATGTTTCTGTTCTACCTGTTCACGCCAGCGCCAATGCTCTTCAATGCGGTGCACGACCGCGAGCTGCGCGAGGGGCCGCGTGCGGCTGAGTACGGGGCGCTCGAAGGCCGTTTCGTGTCCGCCAACGAAGCCCGGCGGGCGGCGGGCCTGGCGCTGGCGGAGGCTGATGCCGGCGGTGACGCCACCGGACGCGCGGCAGCAGGCGGGGAGTTCACGGCCCGGGAAGCCGACGTTCGCGCCATTCGAAGTGAGGCGCTGTCGTTGGTGCGCGAGTCGACCGGCGACCAGTCGTTCAACGACGTGAACTACGTCTTCCCGACCTTCATCCTGACCCAGATGCCAGTGGGCCTCATCGGCCTGCTGATCGCCGCGATTTTCGCGGCCGCGATGTCCACGATCTCCGCCGAAATGGCATCGCTCTCGACAGCCACCGTGATCGACTTCTATCGCCGGTATGCCCGGAAGGAGGCGCCGGACCGCCACTACCTGTGGGTGTCGCGACTGGCGACCGGGTTCTGGGGGCTGTTTGCGAGCGGCGTGGCCATCTGGGCCGCCGAGCTCGGGTCGCTCATCGAGGTCGTCAACCGCTTCGGCTCGTTCTTTTACGGCTCGATCCTCGGCGTGTTCATCCTCGCGGTCGGCTTCCGCCAGGCGACCGGCAACGGTGCATTCATCGGGTTGATCGCGGGGATGGCCTCTGTCGCATGGGCCGCCAGCTTTACCAACGTAGCCTTCCTCTGGCACAACGTGATCGGCGCGGTCGTCGTGGTGGTCGTCGGGCTGACCGTCAGCGCTGCTGAAAGGACAAGGGTGCGATAGTGCGACGGTGCGTCTGAGGGTGCGTCCAACATGCACCCTCGCACTATCCCATCTCTCCCACCCGTCCCCGCGTTATAATTCAACGTTTGTCTTCCACTAAGACTGCCTTCCACTAACACCCGCGGTCGATGGGCCGCGATGCGCCGCGTCCGGAACCGACCCGGCGGCTGACCAGGAGCACGATGGGCAAGATCAAGGTAAAGAACCCTGTCGTCGAGATGGACGGGGACGAAATGACCCGCATCATCTGGCACAAGATCCGCGAGACGCTGATCCTGCCGTATCTCGACATCGACCTGAAGTACTACGACCTCGCGGTCGAGTCGCGCGATGGGACGAACGACCAGATCACGATCGATTCAGCCGAGGCGACCAAGAAGTACGGCGTGGCCGTCAAATGCGCCACGATCACGCCAGACGAGGCGCGCGTGAAAGAGTTCAAGCTGAAGCAGATGTGGCGATCACCGAACGGCACGATCCGCAACATCCTTGACGGCACCATCTTCCGCGAGCCGATCGTCTGCCGCAACGTCCCACGCATCGTCTCGCACTGGAACAAGCCCGTGGTCGTCGCGCGTCACGGCTTCGGCGATCAGTACCGCGCGCAGGACTTCCACTTCCCAGGTCCGGGTACGATCACGCTCAGCTGGACGCCGGCCGACGGCAGCGGAGAGGCGCCCATCGAACGCGAAGTGATCAAGACGAAGGGCAGCGGCGTGGCGATGGGTATGTTCAACCTCGACGCCTCGATCGAGGGATTTGCCCGCGCCTGCTTCACGTATGCATTGGGACGCAACTACCCGGTGTACCTCTCGACGAAGAACACCATCCTGAAGGTGTATGACGGCACGTTCAAGAACACCTTCCAGCGCGTCTTCGACGCAGACTTCAAGCAGGCGTTCGACGCAAAAGGCCTCACCTACGAGCACCGCCTCATCGACGACATGGTCGCGGCAAGCCTGAAGTGGAACGGCGGCTACCTGTGGGCCTGTAAGAACTACGACGGAGACGTCCAATCCGACACCGTGGCGCAGGGGTACGGCTCGCTCGGGCTGATGACGTCGGTGCTGATGTCGCCTGATGGCAAGTCGGTGGAAGCGGAAGCCGCGCATGGCACGGTCACGCGCCATTACCGGCTGCACCAGCAGGGGAAGCCGACGTCGACCAACCCGATCGCGTCGATTTACGCCTGGACGCGTGGGTTGCAGTATCGCGGCCGGTTCGACAACACGCCCGACGTGGTGACGTTCGCTGACACGCTCGAGCAGGTCTGCGTGGACGTCGTCGAGTCAGGCCGGATGACGAAGGATCTCGCCACGCTGATCGGCGCAGACCATCCCTATCTGACGACCGACGAGTTCATGGCCGCGATCGA
>Ga0326597_10005973_pt1 | contig 16762 bp, 14 predicted proteins | sample RVTome_12_FD_203789 | JGI IMG/M metagenome (GOLD analysis project Ga0326597, IMG submission 203789) | Soil microbial communities from uranium-contaminated site in the Upper Colorado River Basin, Wyoming, United States - RVT100D185 | ecosystem: Environmental > Terrestrial > Soil > Contaminated >...
TTTTACGTTCCTCTTCCATCGCAATCGAAAACAGTCTCGCCGCCAGCGGAGCGACCACGGCATTGGCCAACACCGCGCCGTAGAGGGTCGCGAGAACCGCCAAGCCTAGCGCCGCCGGCAAAGACTGAACGTCTTGGCCGGAAATGTTTTTCAGCAGCAGCACCATGCCGATCAAGGTGCCGATCAGGCCAAACGACGGCAGGAGTTTACCCAACGTCAGCAGGATCTGTCTGGAGGCTTCATGTTCGCTGAGAATGTTCGCGCACAGGAAGTCCAGTCTGGCGTGAATCGTTCCTTCCTTGTGAAGGTCGACGAGCATGCTGACGCCTTGCTTGAGAAAAGGGTCCTTGAGTTGAGACTCCTGGTTTTCCAGCGCTCTGAGTCCTTGCAGGCGAAAAAGCCGCGTCAGTCTTGCCAATTCGTCGATATGATTTTGCAATGGGGACGGCGCTTCCATGAACAGGACGCGAACATGCAGAAGCAATCCACGCAGTTGCTCTTTCGGATACGAGACATAGGTAACCAGTACCGCCCCTCCGAGAGTGAGCAGTAACGAGGGAATATTCAAAAATTCCGGCCAAACGAAAGCGCCGGCGATAAGCGCCGCCAGCGCGGCGACGGGCACGGTAAAACCCTGAAACACAGTCCCTCCTGGCGGTCCGTGGCTTAGGCAGTAAACATAGGAAGGCGCCTGGACCGAATGAATGCTGGTTCCGCACAAACCATGCCACGAGGCGAGGCTGAATGATTGAAGCGATTTTGAGACGAATTCACCGGCTGGCTAGGAAAAAATTTCCCGGTCTGCGGCGAAAAAGATGCAGGGGTATCCTGACGCGAGTTCAAAGTTCAACGTTCAATGTTCAACGTCCCCACTCCCCACCTTGAACTTTGAACCCTTCGACTATGCTCAGGGCAGGCCCGGAACCTTGAACGGAACTCCGCCTCGGGCCGGCTAGACCGTTCGTTGAATCAATGAGGGTGCATGGGACGCTGTTCCGGGATAGCTGCGGCGAAGACGGTCAGCGGCGTTTATCTTTTGGCGCAAATCACAGCACTGGTCTTCCAAGCGAGCTAAGATTTTCGCGTCGATTTTCAGGATTTCCGCGATCAGGCTTTGCGTCGCGGCCCGTTCGCCGGCGCCGAGCGAAAACTCCCCGCCGCGCAGCCGGGCGAATATTTCTTCCCGTCGCGCGCCCCATTGCTGTAGCTGCCCCAGGTCCCAATCGGTTTCGCGCAAAAGACCGAGGCTCTCTTGCAAAAGTCTTTCAAGCTCTTCGCGCACGCTGTGACTCATGCCGCTCCCTGGGCGAGATTTTTGCGCTGCGCAACGACGGCTTCGTCCCAGCCCGATTTAAGAGTCGACAAAAGGGCGGACACTGTTACCAAGGGCTTGGGGTCATTATTGGCATTGGCTAACAGAATTTGATCGAGCATGAAGCGGTACAGTCCTTCGAGATTTTGCGCGATCTCGCCCCCGACATCGTAATCGAGACTCGCCAGGAACTGATTGATGATGTCGTTGGCGCGCAGTATGCACATTCCCTTCTCCGCCATGTTGCCTTCGGCTAAATGCGCCGCGGCCCGATCCACCGCGTCGATGGCGCCCTGGTACAACATCAGAAGAACCGTGCCCGGGTCGGCCGTGGTGATTTGGTTTTCCTTGTATGCGTGAAGTTGTCTCACGTTGCTCATCGCCTCATGCCGTTCTACCGCCTCGACAGCGCGGTCAATTGCTGGTACAGGTAATCGCCCTGGGATTTTAATTGACTGACCAGTTTTTCCAGGGAGCTGAATTGCTTGGTCAACCGTTCTTCAAGACTGGCGATCCGCTTCTCTTCACCGGCGACTTTCTTGTCGATTTGCTCGACGCTCGTCCGCAGCCCTTTTTGGCGAAAGGTCAGCGTTCCGTCGATGGAACTTATGAAATCGTCCACGGCGTCGGGAACACGTTTACCGATGCCGTTCTGGACAAGCGTAAATAGATTGCTGACGCCGGTAGGATCTTTTTCCAGGGCACTGGCCAGCTTTGCGTCGTTCACCGCCAGAGCCCCGTCTTTTTGAAAGGTGATACCGATGTCGGACAGGTACAAGAACCCGGCCCCGATTCCACCGGCGGCCGACACTTCGTTTCTCAGCCGGCTTAACACTCCCCGGAGCGAGGCATCTCCTCCCAAAGCGCCTTGTCTATGGGTGTCCGGATTCAGCTTGAACTGATCATTGATGATCTTGTTGACGGCGTTGTAGTCGTCGACGAACTTCTTGACGGAGCTCTTGAGCGCGGCGCCGTCAACCGCCACCGTCACTTTGGCCGAAGCGTCCGTGGCCTCGACAACGCCGTCGGCGTCGCCCGCTTTGAGCATCGTAAAGGTAACGCCCGTCACGACGTCGGAAACGGTGTTGCCGGCGCGGGTCACCGTCAAGCCGTTAACGGAAAAAAGCGCATCGGCCGCCGCCTGCACTACTTCTCCGCCGCCGGAGAAAGGATCCGCGCCGCCGGCCAGCGTGCCCGATATCGTCACCACGTTTTCCGTGCCGGTCTCCTTGCTCTGCACGACCAGACGATAATCCGGGGTTGCGCTGGTCCCGACATTGACGATGGAGGCGGTCACCGCCGCACCGGAGCCATTGATGGCATCCTTGAGACCCGTCAAGGTGTTATTGGTGCTACCGACCGTAACCGACGTGTTCGTGCTGCCGACGGTAAGCGTGAGAGTGCCTGTGCCGATGGCGGCCGTGGTGGCGGCAAACGAGGTTGAGCGGATGGTTTTGGCCGCGGCTAGTCTATCGACGACAATGCTGTAAGATCCCACCGAAGCGGTGGAGTCGGCGGCAGCGGTGACAACGGTGCCGTCATTGCTACTGGCGGATCTCTTGTTGAAATCGTTCGCGAGGGACAGACCTTGGGCTGAGGATTTGAGATTTCCCAAGGCACTGATGAGGGCGGTGAACACACCATCCTGGGCCTGGTAGCGGACCTTCTGGGCCTGCAAGACGTCGACCGATCGGTGCTCCGCCTTGACCAAGCCGGAAATCAGAGCGTTAACGTCGAGACCTGTAATAAGACCGCCGAATTGAACGTTTGCCATGCCGGGTTACCTATTGCTTAGAATCGGAGTGCCCGTGGAATTCTTTAGAAAAGTTTCGGCTCGCCGCTCTATGCCAAAGCGGAAAACGGAAAAAACGGCAACCGCCGCTGAAGAGACGCTAATTTTACGACCAGAGCGACAAGAGCAGCCCGGTCGACAACCCACCGTTCTTTTGAAATTGGCGCAAAAAATCGACCAGTTCTTCGGGCGGAATTTGCCGGATCACCTCTCCCGTTTCCAAGTTGTAGACCTTGATGATCTTCACTCCGGTTTCCCCGTCAGTGAAAAATTCCAGGCCAAGGCCGAGACCGTTGATCACCGGCTGTAATTCTTGCGCCGCACTTGCCGTTGCCTCGGACTTCGCTCGCGTGAGCGGCGGCAAATCTTGCCGCCCCGCCTCGTCCCCTTTCGCTGCGGCGGCGCTCTTTGCGGAGCCCCCATCGGCCTGCTGCGCAGGGAGTTGCGCGGCTTGGCCCATCTCGGTTGAGATCGCAGACACTGTCACGTCAACCTCCCCTTCGTAAGGAGGACGGGGGAGAGCCCGAGGCTCTCCCCCACTGGTTTAGCTTCCTCCCTGTTATCTGCCGCCGAGCAGCGATAGTGCTACCGATGGCAACTGGTTGGCCTGAGACAAGACCGCCACACCAGCCTGGATCAAGATCTGGGTTCTGGTCAACTCCGCCGTCTCCATTGCTACGTCGGCATCCTGGATGCGCGAACGAGCAGCCGAGAGGTTCTCAGATGCCACGCTGAGACTCGATATCGCGGAAGTCAACCGGTTTTGAACCGCGCCGATGTCGCCCCGGATTCGGTTCAACTGGCTGAGCGCGTAATCAACGGTTTGGATCGCGTCATTGGCCCCGGAAACGTTCGCAATGTAAAGCCCGTTAATACGGTTCGTGGTCACTGTCGTAGCGGTGACGCCCGTCGTGAACCCGATATCATCGCCTACGCCCGACGAGATCACCGTCAGGGTCCTGTTCAGATCGACACTGAGTGTAAAGCCCGCGTTAAAGGTGCGCGACGCGGTGCTTGCCACGGCATCGCCGACACCGACACTGGCCGTGGTTTCCGAGAAAGCGATCGTGCCGCCGCTGCTGCGCGTGTAAACATAGCCGTTGGCACTGGTGGTAACGGTAACGCCGGTCTGGTTGTTATATCCATTCACCGTGGCCATAAACGTGGAAGCCGCGGCGGCGTTGCCGGTGGTGAGGGAGATCGCGACACCATTGATCGTCAAGGTTTGGGCCGCGCCGGCAGTCGTCAGAGCGATAAATCCGGTATCCGTAACGACGGTTTGGCTGTTCTTTTTCGCCGTCGCCAGAGTATTGCCGGTCTGGTTGTTGATCGCGTTAACGACGCCTTCGATGGTCGTCTGAGCGCCGACCGTCACCGTGATACCGTTGATCGTCATTTGGGAAGTGGAAGTGAGGTCGGTAAACCCCGTGCTGCTCATCCCGGCACCCGCCAACGTTATTGCTCCAAGGTCGGCGGTGTTGACGCTGCTTATGGAAACGCTCACGGTTTCATAGGCATTCGCCCCAACCTGAAACTGCGCGCCCACGAAAGTGCCGTCGAGCAGTTTTCTGTTGTTGAACTGAACCGTGCTGGCCAACCGGTCCAACTCAGCCAGAATATTGCTCACTTCAGCGTTCAACGAGGTGCGGTCGCTGGAGCTGTTGGAGTCGTTGGCCGATTGAATCGACAACTCACGAGCCCGCTGGAGCAGGTTTGAGACCTCGTTCAGCGATCCGTCCGCCGTCTGGAAGGCCGACACGCCGTCATTGGCGTTTCTTACCGCCTGATTGAGACCGCGGATCTGAGCGGTCAACCGGTCCGAAATCGCCAACCCGGCAGCATCATCGACGGCGCCGTTAATACGCAAACCCGTCGAGAGCCGTTGAATCGATCTCTCCAACCCTCCCTGAGCGCGCGTCAAATTGCGCTGGGCCGTGAGGGCCGAGATGTTAGTGTTGATACTAAGAGCCATAAAGTTTTCCTCCTTGAAATTTTTTTCGGGGCTTTCCTTTCCCCGTTAATGACTCCATCGGCGGGTTGAGCGGAAAGCTTTAATGGCCGGCTAAATTTTTTATTTGGAGGAATGACCTAGGATTGGCGCAGCAAGCACAGGCCGCCTCGGAAGTTGCCTCCGTGAGGCGAACGTCCACTGCAACTGCAGAGATCGGCCTGCGCGGCAAAAGCTTTAACGCCCTGCGTTCAAGCCGGCCCGGCGGCCGCGACGACGCCCTGCTCTGCAGCACCATTACGTAAACGGCCGGCGAAATCCCGGTAAAGAGCGCTCAGGGCGTCATGGGTCAGGCCGTCTTCCTGGAGGTATGCGGCGTCGTCCTGCCATAGCGAACCGGTCCAACGGGAGTAAAAGTGGATACGATTTATCCGGTCCTGGTTCGGATTCGGCTCCCAGCTTGGTGCCTTACGGATAATTCGGCTTTCCGGCGCATAAAGGACCCGCAGGCCGGTTTGCTTTACCCGCAGGCAAAAATCGATGTCTTCGAAGCGATTGCAAAGAGCCGTGTTTAGCCCCCCCAGACGGCAAAATAATTCCTGGCCAACCAAGAAGGGAAACTCAACCGCGCCAAACTCGCGCCGTTTCTTCACGCCGGAGAATGCCGGAGGCAACATCCGGTAAATCGAAAACGGACCCTGATTGACATCAAACGCAATGCCGATGTGCCATAAGAGATTGTTTTTGTTAAGCAGCATGCCGCCGACAACGCCGAGATCGCCTTCTTCGTCTGCGGCCCGGAGCAACCCTTCGAGCCATCCCGTTTCAGGGACTAGCCCGGGTTTTAGAAAAACCAGATACTTCCCATGGGCTTCCGTTGCGGCCCGATTGCACGCTTCGGAATAGCTCCAATCCGGTTTTCCGGGAATGATCTTCACGTCTCCGCCCAGGGAGTTGATGATGTCGTTCGTCTCGTTCCCGGCGGCGCAGTTGACAATCACCACTTCAAAAAGCTCCCCGGTAATATTGGTCGATATGCCCTGAAGCGTAGCGAGAAGAGTCGCGGGCGGCGCATCGCTTACCGGCAGCAGGATGGAGCAGGGACAACTCGCCCAGTCGGGTGAAGGGAGCGGGGCTCTTTCTTTTTCGCCGTTGGCTTTCAGCGACTCTTCTACGAGGCCAACGATGCGCTCCATCGTCTGACCGTCTTGATACGCAAAATTGTGCGCCAAGTATCCTTTTACTTGATCCCGCCGACTCTCTGACAAGCCCTGCGACAATATCGCGTCACACTTCGCTCCAATATCTTCAAAGCCCGCCGCCGGCTCCGCGACTCCTTGTTCAGCAAAGGAATAGTCTTGATCCGCCAGGCGGACCTCCAGCAGCGGCTTTCCAAACACAAGCGCCTCTAATCCCGTCGTCGAATTTCCTACGGTGACGCAGACGTCGCTCGCTCCGATCAGGGCATAGGTATCGGTTCCGTGAACACTACGAATAGCCGGATGGTCTCGCATCTTTTCGAGGGCCCGGTCGACAATCTCTTTTCCGGTCACCGGATGCCACTTAAAGACTGCGACGGCGTCGCCGCGCGCTTTCATCCACTGCAGAAAGATCCTGGCATCGAAAGGCTGGTAGTGAGAATGGGACATCAAGAAGAGAATGATCTTCTGCTCCGGCGCGATCCCCAAGCTGGCCCGGGTCTCGCGAACAACGGTCTCATTGGTAAACTCTTTTTTCGCGTTCCAGATGTGCGTATTCCCCACCGAGAAGACCTTATCGTCGCTACAGCCCGCTCTGAGCAGGATCTCGCGGCAGTCCTCGCCCCAAACCAGACAGGCGGTCGAATAGTCGGTATGGAAACGGTAGTAGTGAATGTCGGCGTAGTACAGTCCCTCTTGCAGCGTGAAATAGGGAATCCGGTGGACGTGAGAGAGGTATCCCAAGATCTTGCCCCACGGATTGAGTTCGTGCAGAGCGAACAACAGATCCGGTTTTTCTGTTTCCAGCATGCGATCCAGGCAATAGAAATTCTCCACCGCCGAACGAATCACCTTGTCTTGGATGACAACCGGGACCGACTGAAGTGTAGGGTTGCCCAATATTTTTTCCTGCATGATGGGTCTTAGCTCTTTAAACGCCGCCAGGGTCCGTTCTTTCGTTTCCCCGACCCCGTAGTCCAGAACATGCCGGTATGGAAGATTTGCCTGATTGAGCGTGATTTCGAAGGCGCCCTCGGCGGCAGCGGTAAAATAGGACGTCTGCATGCCCCTTTCACGTAGCGCCTCCATGATTGGCACGAGGAAGCGGTTGTGATGCGGCAGGGCAATAAAGCAGAGAGCCTTTTTCCCAGAGAAGATTCCCATGGCGCCTCCTAAGCGGCTATTTTGGCTGTTCGGCTGATGAGTGTCTGAACGATCTGAGCCAACCGAGTTTGTTCGAGCCAACCCTGCTCTTTCCAGGATCGAATCAGGCCTGGAATCTTTTCGGGCATGGGTTCCCAGTACAGAAACTCGCCTTGCCATCCTTCCTCTCCCATCGCCTGGCAAATGATGGTGCGCTTGCGGCAAAGTGACGCTCGCTCGGTGGTGGTGCCGGCGAAGGGCGAGATGACAAGATCCGCCAACTGCAACAGTAGGCCTATGCCAACGCGTTCGTCGATCACGACGTGGGGCAATGCCCGGATCTCTTTGCCATAGGTTTCCATGACAAGTTCGCGTTCATGATACTGTCGTCGGATCGTTCGGGAGTCCACACGAATCACAACACTCATGGGAAGTTCCAACTGGGTCAATGCCTCCAGGATTTTTCGAACCTCCCAGAGAAACGCAACGTGGTGGGGAATGAGAATCGTGAACCTATCCTGAGAAATGTTGAGCATTTCTCTCGCTGTGGTTTCCAGCTCGAGAAAAGCATCTGTAAACTCGTCCGTCCCCGACCATGAGCAGTAAACCTCCTCCCATCTCAGCACCGACACCCGATTTGCCTGGGCCAGGCCCTGACGCACAAGGAATTCTTTTGACCATTCGTTCTTTACAGCGTAGTGATCGACCGGAAGGTGGCTCAGGGTATTTTTATTTCCCAGCGGACTGATTTCAAGTCCGATGACCGGGATCTTCCTCCGGCGCGCTTCGGAAATAACCCAGGTATAAAGACCGCTACTCGCTCGGGTGTTGTTGTCGATCGCCATCATCGGAACAATGATCGCGTCGGCCTCCAAAGGATAAGATGGCTGGGCGCCAAAGAGCTGCAACGAGGACAGGAAATCGTCCATCGCCAAGACCTTCCACAGCGGAAGCCGGCTCCCAGGGATGTGAATATCCGCGGTCTCACGGATCATCTCATCGGTCGCGCGCAACCGCTCCTCGACCGTAACGCCGGGCGACTCGATGGGAATGTACTCGACATCCAGCATGAGTTTCCTGGCTGACTCCAATGCCTCTCGATCATGGGACGCGCCAACTACATTCCAGCCGCTCTGCTCCTTGAGCCGTTTCGCCAACCGCCAGATTTTGCCTTCCGTGTAGGCGAGGTCCGCATCACCCATGGCAAACAGCACACGCGCTCTGCGACCGTTCAGTTCTTGAACCGCGACAACGCTTTTAGCCGGCTTGGCGCCGGCCCCTCCGCGGTCGCGCTTTTTGCTCTTCTTTCCCATATGGATTCGTCTCCCCAGGTTGCTAAGCTTTGCGGAAAACCGCCCGAACCGGCTCGCCTTCCAACCGCTCTCGAACGCGGCCGTCCAGAATCGCTCGCGCCACGAACTCCAGCGCGCTCCTATAAACACGCAAGGTGGCGTCGATGTCCGAAGCCGTGTGGCTAAAACAAAGGTTATGGCCGCCGGAAAAGAGCACCCCGCGCTTCAGACACTCCTGCTGGAAAAGGCTCTTGATCAAGAGCGACTCCCGCCCGCTTTCGTCGAAGAAGCTGATGACTGTGCGCGGCGGCAGGCCTAGGCAACGCACGAATCGTTCCAAACCAAACTCCCGGGCCAGCACATTGGTGCCATCCTTCAGCCGGCCCCCCTGCTCCCAAAGGTGGGCGATGACCTCTTTCTCTGCGATCTCCATCATCGTCGCTTGCGCGGCGGCGAGAGCAAGCGCCTCTCCGCCGAAGGTGAAGGAGAAAAAGACATCTTCAAAGACCTTCATGATCTCGCGTGGGCCGACGACGGCCGACAACGGATGGCCGTTTGCCATCGCCTTGCCGAAGCAGGCCAGATCCGGCACGACGCCGAAATGTTCCTGCGCGCCGCCGCGCGCCAAGCGAAATCCGGTGATGACCTCATCAAAAATGAGCAGACACTTCTCGCGTTTGGTAAGTTCGCGCACCTGTTGCAGGAATTCACCTTGCGGCTCCACGACACCGACGGGCTCCAGAATTACCGCGGCCGCTTGGTTGGGATGCTCGGCGAAGATGCGTTTCAAACTTTCGATATTGTTGTACTCAAAGGTCCGAATCAGTTGTTGGACGGCGACCGGGACGCCTCGATTGGAGGTCGTGCAACCGATGTACCAATCCTGCCAACCGTGATAGCCGCAACACGCGATGAGTTCCTTGCCGGTATAGGCCCGAGCCAACCGCACCGCCCCGGCGGTGGCATCCGAGCCGTTTTTGCCGAAGCGCGCCATTTCGGCGCAAGGAATCATCTCGACCAATCGTTGGGCGACTTCGACCTCCAGTGGATGAGGCAAGGAAAAGGCTGTTCCATACGCCATTTGCCGCTTCACGGCTTCATCGACGGCGGGATAGCAATGACCGAGAATGATCGGCCCCAGCGCCATGGGGAAATCGATGTATTCGTTGCCGTCGACGTCCCAAACATGACTACCTTTGGCGCGCGCCAAGAACACCGGCGCCACGCCCTGGACATATTGCGTCGGACCCTTGCTGAGCGTTTGCGTGACCGCGGGAATCAAGGATTCAGCTTGGGCCTTGATCTCAAGCGACCGTTTTATCGAGCGCGGCTGCGCGATTACGGCAGGCTCCCGCGCCAACGAATGGTAATATCCCGCGTTGCGAATGAAACCGGAATTGAGTTGAGCCAGAGCCGGGTCGGCGTCCAGAAGGCTCAAGACCTCGCGCCAGCCGGAATCCGATTTTGAGCGCAGGCGTGCATAGACCGCCCGGACAAATTCCAAATCGCACGGCTCATCGACGGTCCAGCGATAGTGATGCAAAGAGCGGATCAATTCACACTCCACGTTACGCAGCCGAAAGCGTCCCGAAGAGCGCAGGTAAGGCGTGACATGTTCTCGGTCCGCCGCGCGGCGCGCCTCACGCCACGAAATCTCCAGCGCGTCAAAGGAAAAAACCTCAGTATCGAGCCCGTCCGGGTAGGTACAGATCAGCGTGTTCGACGCGTAGTCGCAGTCCTCAGTCAGATAGGCCGCCACGACCCGGTCGATCACTTCCGGATCGATCAGCGGACAGTCGGCGGTGACGCGAACGATGGTCTCAGCCTGTTGCGCTTTGGCCGCCTGATAGGTGCGATCCAGCACATCGTTTTCGCTGCCGCGAAACACGCTAAGGCCGTTTTGCTTGCAGAATTCTTCGATAACGTCATCGGCCGAAGTGTCGGAAGTGACGACGACAACGTCCGTCACCATGCGTGAGCGCTCGACTCGCGAAACGATTCGCGCCAGCATCGGTTCCCCATCGATATCGGCCAGGACCTTGCCGGGCAAACGGGTGGAGCCCATGCGGGCTTGAACCAAAGCTACGATTTTGCGTTGATGTTCCAAGTTTGACTCCCTAAATCCATCCAGCGCTCTTGCTGCGCCGACGCTTTTGCCGCCAGAGCGATTTGCAGCACCCGCGCGGCCTCGAAAACATCCAACGCCGGACTTTCCTCTCGCTTCAGGCAACGGAGAAAATGCTGCATTTCGTCCACGTACATCTGGTTGGGCTCCCAATCCGTTGGATTGGAAAAGACTCTCCACTCTTTCGTCTGCGCCGAATACCAGCGCACCTGGCCCTCGGTGTAGTCCCAATGAATCGTCCCCTCTTCGCCAATGATCCGGCAGGTGCGGCTATAGGCGCGCTGGACGTAATCGAGATGAATCTCGCCGACTGCGCCGTTCTCGAACCGCAGCAGCATTGCAGCGACATCCTCTGTATCGATTTCAAGCCGGCTGCATTTTCCTGCTAGGCAGGCGACGACAGCCACCTCGCCAAGCAGCCAGCGGATATAATCGATTTCGTGGATCGCGTCGAGGATCACTCCGCCGCCAAGCTCTTTTCGCGCGCTGTAGCCTTGGCGATAGTCCTCCCAGGGGTGCCAATCGGGAAGATAATGGCCGACTTCGACTCTGGCAGCGATGATACGTCCCACAGCCTGCTCATCGAGAAGTTTTTTTATGGCAACCAGGCCGGGATGGAAGCGCATGTTACATCCCACCAGGGTCACCAACTCCTGTTGGCGCACCATCTCGAGTAGACTATCGACGTTGTCCAGCCGATCGGATAACGGTTTTTCGACAAACAGATGACAGCCCCGCCGTGCGGCCTCCAGAGCCAAAGAGACATGAAGAGAAGTCGGTAGCGCGATGATGACAACATCCGGCTTGCGCTCCCAACCCTGCTCAAGGTTCTCGACAGTATCCACGCCGAGTTCGGAAGCCAGCTGTTTACATCGCTCTCGCGAGGCGTCGAAAACCGCAATCTCGCGCGCGCCCAGGCTGAGCAGGTTGCGCGCGTGGCGCCGTCCAATCGAACCGCCCCCGACCACCAAGAAACTAGGGAATATCTTTGCGGCGGGATTACCCATGATTTCTGTTGATTTCGGAGTTGACGTAGTGTCTTTGGAGTTCCTTGCGCAGGAGCCAGGTTCCAATTCTCTCGTCTTCACTCACTTCCGGGTCCGGCTTTTTGGAAGCGTGGTGTGCCGTCATGAGGCAAACCGGATGATAAAGCCCCGAGGATAGAAACACTTCCGCATAGTTTTGTTTGTAGGTTTGCACAGTACCCGCCGGCAAATGGTGATACGGTACCTGCCGACGATTCGAGGGATAAAAATCTCCGATTATGAGGAAGCCGCCGTCATGCAGCAACCGGTCAACCTCTGCCACTGCCCAGAGCAGATTAAGGCGATCGATCCAGTGAAAGACAAAATTGACAATAACGATATCGAACGTTTCCTGCACCGGAACTGAGCTCGCTGTCCCACGGACAAATGTCACGAGTGGAAACCGCGATTTGCCGTCCTCCACGGCCTCTTCCGATAATTCGACGGCAACGACCCGGGCGCCGAAACGCCGTTGAATTGCGGCCAGACGAAATCCATTGGCCGCGCCGATTTCAAGCGCACATCGAGGCCGCAACTCGTAGAATTCCATGAGCTTCAACGGCATATCATCGGCGGGATTAAAGGTCTGAAGCGCGCCACGATTGCGTTCAAACCAGCGGTCTCCCTCAGATCTTGCGAAAATATTATCCTGCGCTTCCATTCAGCCCCTTCTGCGCAATACCCGATGGCATCGCGTCTTCCCATCTAACCATTTCCCAAACCAACGGCGTTCCGCGCTTGATGTCGTGTGCCGCGCGGCAACCCAGAACGTTGTCGAGACAGCGAGGGTGCAACCCGTCGGCGGGACGAATCGAGCGAATGTTACGCGACGTGAAAACCTCCCCCGCCTTAACATCCTCTACAATGAACAAAGAGCGGCGAAAAACCCGGCTTTTTTCTTCCGCCGGGCTAAGACCGTAATGCACCTTCCCTAGCGCTCTTTCCGCCATGCGCAAGCCGTCGACCATGGCTTTGAACTCATCCGGTTCCAACGAAAAGGCACTGTCAGGGCCAGTAGATTCGCGAGAAAGTGTGAAATGTTTTTCAATGATACAGGCGCCGAGCGAGACGGCAGCGACAGCGACCGCCGAGCCTAAGGTGTGATCGGACAGACCCACGGGCACATCAAACGCACGCGCCAAGTGGGGAATCGTGCGCAAGTTCATCTCCTCCGGCGGCGCCGGATAGGCACTCGTGCATTTCAGCAACGCCAGTTGTTCACCACCGGCAGCGCGAATTGTCTGGACAAGCTCGTCAATCTCCGCCAGCGTCGCCATTCCGGTGGAAACAATCATCGGCTTGCCGGTCGCCGCAACCTTCCGCAAAAGGGGCAAATCGCCATTTTCGAACGACGCCACCTTGTACGCTGGCACATTCATGCGCTCCAGAAAGTCCACCGCGCTGTCATCGAAGGGAGTCGAGAAAAGATCCAGACCTACTTCATCCGCGACCCTTTTCAATTTCGGCTGCCACTCCCACGGCGTGAACGCCTCCTTATAAAGGTCATACAGATTACGGCCGTCCCAGAGCGTTCCCTGAATTCGGAAACATTCGCTGTCGCAGTCGATGGTCAGAGTATCCGGCGTGTAAGTTTGCAGTTTGACCGCGTCCGCGCCGCAGGCTTTGGCTGCTTTGACGAGATCTACGGCTTGATCGAAGTTCTGGCCGTGGTTCGCCGACATCTCGGCAATGATATAGACAGGACAGTCCGGTCCGATCCTTCGACCGTTGATTTCAATGAAGGTCATTGCCGGACTCTCCGTCGGACTCGAGGCGACAGGCTCGCCGGAAAACCAAGCAGCCGTGACCCGCGATCTTCCTCTGCTCCGCGACTTCGAAACCCGCCTTCACGAAAGCGTTGATGGACCCAAGGTTTTCTTCGAAAGTAACCCCCTCTACCCGCCGTACGCCGAGTTCTCGGCCGGCCAAGTCCGCCGACAAGCAAAGCAGCTTCGTGCCGAGATTCCTGCGCCGGAAGTCTGGCGCAACCGAGAAACTTATTTGGGCCGTGCTCGCATCCGCGCGGTCGTAACGAATCTGACCGACGGGCAGCCGGCCAAACTCCAGAATCCACAGCCGAGTGTCGGGCGAGGAAAGTCGGGCCGCGTACCAGGCTTCATGCGTCGCCCACGGAATCGGCTCGGGGTTGAACGAATTGCGACGGGTTACCGGGTCATTGGCCCACTGCCACAAACAGTAAGCGTCGTCTTTGTTTGCGGGACGAATCTGCAGGTCGCTGCTGTTTATGCTTTTGCACATGACGGTTCCATGCCGGAATTGCCGGCGAAAAGGACGCCCATGGTCAGGCGGCCCTCCTGCACGAGTCCTCGAAGAGGGTCTGCGCCACGCGCTCCGCGCCCCGCCCGTCCACCAGTGTTCTGCCCTGCTCGCTCATTCGTAAACGCCGTGAAGAATCATGTTGAAGAACATTGACCGCGGCGGCGAGCCGTTCGACGGAAACGTCATCATGCCAGCCGAGGTTCTGAACTACTTCGATCGCATCCAGTTCTTCGGCAATGCGCCTTTGGTTCTCGGCCATGATCACGAGCAGCGCCGGCAGGCCGAGACAGGCAAGCTCCCAGCAGGTTGTGCCGGCGGCGGACACCGCCAGGTCGGCCCACGCCATCAACTCGGCCATATCGTAGACCCGGCTTAGGAGTTGGATCTGCGGCGCCAGCGCGGCGGCTCGTTCTCTGAGCTCCGGCAGGTGCGGGTTGGCTGGCCCCACCACGACCCGGACCTCTAGGCCCGGAGTGTCCAGTTGAGCCAACGCGCCGATAACCCGCGCGGTGAAATTATTCGGATCGCTCCCACCCAGCGTCACCAGGATTTTACGCGCCACCTCCGGCACGCCGCGAAAGCCGCGGCGCCAATGCGCGAACTCAGGCCGCAGCAGTGCGTAGTGCGGCCCAAAAAGCCGCGTGGTTTCAGGATCGCACCGATAGCTAAGCGCGGCGGCGGCGAGATTCTGATTGAGCAAAATATCGGCGCAGTAGCGATCGAGGTGGGCGATGTCATCGATCACCAGTAGCGGATGGCCGGCACCTCTTAGCGTCTGCTGTTGCGCCACACTGAAGTCATAGCCGTCGAGCGCCAACCAGGCGGCCTCCCGCCTCGACAGTTGGGCAAGCGTGTTCTCAATATCGGCCTCCACGGAATCGCCCGGCGCTAGAGAAATAAGCTCGGCGCCGGTGGATAGGATGCGCTCGCGCAGAGCCGCGCTATCACAACGGCTGACAAAAACGGCGCCGCCGCCGCGCGCTTGCCAAGCCTGCGCCAACGCCAAACAGCGCATGACGTGGCCGGTGCCGCGGCGCACATCCGCGTCAGCGCGCACCAGCAACGGCGGCAGATCGCGTGTCGATCGCATAATGGCTGACTACCTTGCACAGGGCCTGAATTACATCTTCGACATCCTGGTCGCTCATGGCCGGAAAAATCGGCAAGGACAAAATCGCGTCGTAGGCCGCTTCCGCCCTGGGACAGAGTCCGGGTCCGGTGCCGAAGCGCTCGCGATAAAAGCGGTGCAGGTACACCGGCAGATAATGGACGTTGGCGCCGATCCCCTCGGCGCGCAGGGCGGCGAAGACCCGCCCGCGATCCGCGCTCAAGAAATCCTGCTCCAGGCGGACGACGTAGAGATGGTAGGCGGATTCCACGCCGGGACGAACCGGCACAGGCCGGACGCCGGCCATATGGGAGAAAACTTCGTCGTAGCTCCGGGCGATGGCGCGGCGGCGGGCCACCCAGCCGGGCAGCTTCGTCAGTTGGCTCAAACCCAGCGCGCACTGCACGTCGCTCAGGCGGTAATTGTAACCGAGGTCGACCATGTCGTAGAGCCAGGATCCCTGTTTTTCGCGTTGGCAATGGTCCGAAGCGACACCATGATTGCGAAAGCAGCGCATGCGATACGCCGAATCAAAACTTTCCGTCGTGATCATGCCGCCTTCGCCGGTGGTCATGGCTTTCACCGGATGGAGACTGAAGACATTCAAATCCGCCAGCGTCCCCACCGGGCGTCCCTGGTAACTCGCGCCGAGCGAGTGGCAGGCATCGGCGACCAACGCCAGATCATGGCGCCCGGTGATTTTCCGCAGGGCATCGTAGTCACAGGGTTGGCCGGCGTAGTCCACCGCGATGACGGCGCAGGTGCGCGGCGTGATTTTGGCTTTGACATCTTTGGGATCGATCAGCAGCGTGCGGAAATCAACGTCGGCGAAAACCGGTGTCGCGCCCTGATAGACGACGCAATTGGCACTGGCGGCGAAGGTGAGCGCGGGAACGATCACTTCGTCGCCGGGGCCCACGCCGAGCGCGTGCATCGTAGCATGAAGCGCCGCGGTGCCGCTGCTCACGGCCACCGCTTCGCCGGCGCCCAGCGCCTGGGCGAAAGCCTGCTCGAATTCCCGGACCTTGGGGCCGGTAGTCAGCCAGTCCGATCGCAAGACTTCAACCACCGACTGAATATCGTGTTCGTCGATGGTCTGGCGGCCGTAAGGCAAAAGGGTTTTCCGAACCGGCGCGCCGCCGTCGATGGCCAATGCGCTATTCACAATTTTCCACCAGACGTTGCAGCTCTTCCACCGAGAGCCAACGGGAGTTGTTGTCGCTGCTGTAGCGAAACCCTTCCGGGCAGCGCTTGCCGCCGTTGGCGCGGCCGTTGCCGTTTGCGGAATGAGGCCGAATGACGAAATAGTCGTCGTACTCCACCGTGTTGCGCGCGTCGTCTTCCGGCACCATGGTCTCGTGCAGTTTTTCGCCGGGCCGAACGCCGATGATGTCGAGGCGGCACTCCGGGGCGATGGCCCGCGCCAGATCGGCGATGTTCATGCTCGGAATCTTGGGCACGAAGACCTCGCCGCCGCGCATCCGCTGGAGGCAATCCAAAACGAAGTCGACCGCCTGATCGAGGGTGATCCAGAAGCG
>Ga0326597_10005974_pt1 | contig 16762 bp, 16 predicted proteins | sample RVTome_12_FD_203789 | JGI IMG/M metagenome (GOLD analysis project Ga0326597, IMG submission 203789) | Soil microbial communities from uranium-contaminated site in the Upper Colorado River Basin, Wyoming, United States - RVT100D185 | ecosystem: Environmental > Terrestrial > Soil > Contaminated >...
GTCTGGACCGCGACTGCCGACGTCATCCTGGACAAGGTCAGTCGATTTTGCGAACGAACTTCAGGGACACGACACTAGTGGTTGTGTTCACTTCGCCGCGGACCTTAAACGGTGAACGGTCGATGAACGCGCGGATACTCGCGCCCATTTCATCGATGTGGAAGCGCGCGCGATCGATCTTGACGCGACAAACCGTCTAGCGGATGCATGAACCTAGGATAAGGCCACCGGCGTTGGACCCGGCAGTCTTAAGGCTTTGGTCGACCATCAGTGTTCTGCACCGTTCCTCTACCCGCGATAAACGCCGTAGCCGCCACCGACCGGCGTTGGCCGGCGCCCTGCTCTGACGAGGGCGTCTCGATGGCGCCCGTGACGATCTGGCGCCTGTTGCGTGGTCGGCTGGGGGGACCCGTCGAGCGCGCCTGGCGGTGGCGCAGCGCGGTGCGGCGACGGCCTGCTCGGCCGATCGGCTCGCTCTTCACACACTCTTCCCGATCTTCTCCTCCCGATCTTCTTGACAGCGACGAGGCCGGCGGCTATCGTCACTGGCACTGCGTCGGTACCCTGCGCGAAGGCGCGAGGGTGTTAACAGGGAACCCGGTGTGAATCCGGGACTGCCCCGCAGCGGTAAGCGGGAACGACCGTCGTCATTACGCACTGGCTCACGCGAGCTGGGAAGCGACGACCAGTAGATCCAGCGGCCCACGGCCGCCCGCCCGCAAGTCCGAAGACCTGCCGACGACCAGTCAGCCGATCTGAACCTCCGGGGGGAGGTGAAGACGCGTCGCGTTGTCGGACGTCTCTTCCCCCATCTTCCGTCGGAGCGTTCGGGTCTTGGCCGCGGAGCCGAAGGCTGCGCCCGTCCACCCTCCGGTGACGGTCGCCCTCCTGTCCCGTGGCTTCACGACGAGCGTCGTCGCTCGTCGCGCCGCGGGGGCGGCAGGAGGCTCGCATGATCACCATCGTTCGCTCCGCACTGATCCTCTGGTTTACATCCGTGCTCATCCTGACCGCGGCCGATGCGGCTTTCGGTCAGGACACCTCCGTGCTGACGGTCCGCGTCGTCGACGCGCTCGACGCGCCCGTTCCGCGCGCTCGCGTGACGGCGTCCGCCCGTGTCAGCGGCCCGTCGCAGACGGCGCTCACCGCTGACGACGGCGTCGCCCGGTTCGGATCCCTGGCCGCGGGCGACTACCTGATCGAGGTCGAAGCCCTCGGGTTCGCGCGCCCGGACGTGACTGCGATGCAACTTGCGGACGGCCAACGGCGCCAGGTGTCGATCACCGTGGCGGTCGCTGGATTCTCGGACGTGGTCGTCGTCACGCCGTCGAGCACGCCACAGGGCGTCGACGAGTTGTCGAAGACCGCCAGCGTGGTGACGCGGGACGACATGGAGCGCCGCGGCCATCGCACGATCACGGACGCGCTGCGCTCGCTGGCGGGCCTCAGGACGCAGCAGCTCGGGGGTCCTGGTGCCTCGACGAGCCTCAACATCCGGGGCATGCGCGGCGAGGACACCGCGATCCTGATTGACGGCGTCCGGTTCCGGGATGCGGGCGCGACCCAGGGCGAGGCCGGCACGTTCGTGTCGGATCTGCTGATCACGAATCCCGATCGCATCGAGGTCCTGCGGGGCTCGGGATCGTCGCTGTACGGATCGCACGCCATCGGCGGCGTCCTCAATGTCATCACCCGTCCGGGCGCGGGGCCGCCTTCCGGAGGCGTCCGACTCGAGGCGGGCGGGCTGGGTACGTGGCGCACGCGAGCGGATGTCGGCGGAGGCGTGCTGGGCGATCGCCTCCACTACAGCGTGGGCGTGACGCGACTGGCTGTCGCCGACGGCGTCAACGGCGATGACGCGGCGGACAACACGAGTGCGCAGGGGGAATTCGGCCTCCGCCTCGGGGACCGTGCGCGTCTCTCCACCAGGTTCTACGGCGCGCACGCGTCGACCACGGTCAATGAGCTCCCGAGTGCGGTGGGGGCGCTGCCGACGTCCGGCGTCGTGGACGCCCGCGCTCTGTCGGTCCAAGAACTATCGCGGTACGAAGCCGGTGTGCCGATTGACGCGCTTGATCTGGGGAACGCCACCTTCCTCCCCTCCGCCAACGACCCCGACAGCCGGCGCGAATCGACCTTTCGCTCCACGCTGCTCCTGCTGTCGCACCAGCCCAGCCGCCGCGTGGGCTATCGGCTGTTCCTCCACGACGTCACGACGTCGCGACGCTTCGACGATGGACCGCTCGGCGTCTCGGGGTTCGAGCCGGCCGATGCCACACAGGCGACCTTTGGGGGCCGGATCGGCACGATCGGGGCGCGCGCGGATTTCCAGATCGGCCTCCGACAGCACGTCACGGTGGGCTACGAGTTCGAGCGCGAGCGGTACGCGAGCGCGGCCACGGCCACGGCGTCCACGCCCGCCTCCACGGTGGGCGTCGTCCAACGGAGTCACACCGCGTTCCTTCAGGATCAGGTGTCGGTGACGAGCGCTCTTCAGGTCTCCGGTGCCGTTCGGGTGCAGCACTACTCGCTCGGCGCGCCGCACCTCACCCCGGCCGACGAGCCGCCGTTTCAAGGTGTCGACTTCGACGCGCCGCCAACCGCCTTCACGGCGGACGTCTCGACCGTTTTCACCCTGGACCCTGGCACACGGCTCCGCACCCACGCCGGCACCGGTTATCGAGCGCCCTCGCTCTTCGAGCGGTTCGGCACATCATTTGGCCGGCGCGGGTACTCGATTTTTGGCGACCCGCGCCTCGGGTCCGAACGAGCCGTCACGCTGGACGTCGGCATCGATCGCGATCTTGCGGGGGGTCGCGCCCGTCTGTCGGCGACGATGTTCGGCACATGGCTCGACGACGTGATCCTGTTCGACTTCTCGGGCGCGATCGACGCGGCCACGGATCCCTTTGGCCGGGCGTCAGGCTATCGCACGACGTCCGGTGCCTCGAGTCGCGGCGTCGAACTCCAACTGGCGACGGTGCTGCCGGGCGGCACACGCGTCGACGCCAGCTATACGCTCGTCGACGCCGAGCCGCGCACCGCAGGCCCCGCGGAGCTCACGCACGCCGAGGCCATCCCACGGCATCAGGCGTCGCTCGTGGTGAGCCACCAATTCGGCCGGCTCGTGCACGTCAGCCTCGACCTGCTCGCGGCCAGCGCCCACCTCGGCACGCTGTCCGATCCGGTGACGTTTTCCGCGCGCGTGTTTCGATTCGGCGGCACGCAGCAGGCCAACCTCGCCGTGGTGTACACGCAGGCACTCGAGGGTCACACGCAGCTCCGGCTCTTCGGACGGATCGACAACCTCTTGGGAACCGTCCGCTACGAAAGCGGCTTCCTGACGCCCGGCCGTTACGCTACCGCCGGCGTGGGCATCACCTTCTGACGGACGGGGACGTCGATGCCGCACCCCCTTCACCCACCGTCGGGCCAACGCCGACGCGCCGTGCTCGTCGTCCTGGCCGGCCTGGCGGCGGTGCTTGCGGCGTGCGCACCGGATGCGACGTCCACGCCCACGCGCGCGACGGCCCAACGCATCGTCTCGCTGGCGCCGAGCGCCACGGAGGTCCTGTTCGAAGCCGGGTGCGGAGCCCGCGTCGTCGGCGTGACGAGCTACTGCCGGCATCCCGCCCAGGCGACGACCCTGCCCAAGGTCGGCGGTTACCTGACGCCCAGCTACGAGGCGCTCGTCGCCCTCCGCCCGGATCTGGTCGTCCTTTTACCCGAGCATGTGGAGGCCCGACGCGATGTGACGACGCTCGGCCTCAACGTCATCGAGTTCGACCATCGCAGCATTCGCGGGATCCTTGACAGCATCGCCACGGCCGGCGACCAGTGCGGCACGCGCGCGCGCGCCGACGCGGCCCTCGCCGAACTCGAAGGCCTTCTGCGCGGGGTTGACCAGCGCACGGAGGGACAGCCCCGGCCCCGCGTCGTCATCAGCGTCGGCCGCGGGCAGGAGCGAGGTTTTGGCTCGCTGTCGGCAGCCGGGCCGGACGGCGTCTACCACGACCTCCTCCTCCGAGCGGGCGGACAGAATGCCGTGCCGCCGGGACCGGTGCTCCACCCCGCGCTGTCGCCTGAGAGCCTGATTCGCCTGAATCCAGACGCGGTCGTCGAGTTCGCCCCGGGCGCCGTAGACGGAACCGCCATCCGCGAGGAATGGCGCGCGCTCCCGTCGCTGACCGCCGTCGCGCGCCAGCGCGTGTTCGTCTTCACCGAGGATTTCCTCCCGGTGCCAGGCCCCCGGCTGGTCCGGTTCGCCGACACCCTGGCTCGCGCGCTCCATCCAGACGCTCCGCACACAAGGAGGCTCCAATGAGTCCTACGCTGTCGAACGGTTACTCGGTGTCTCGCCAGGTGCTCGCACCCGCGGATCTGTCCGGACTCCGCGAAGGCATCAGCGAGACGATCGATCGCACCGCGCAGGCGCTGCGCACGCCCTTCGAGGAGAGCGCGCCTCACGCGCCGTTCGACCAGCGCCTCGAGCGCGTCGCCACGCGAGATTCGGCGTACGCCGCGGCCCTGTTCCATGCCGTCATGGCGGACGTCCATCGCGATGCGCGCCTGCAGGCGCTGGCCTCCCACGAGGGCCTCCGCGATCTCGCCGCGCGCACGCTTCAGCCGCTGCGCGTCACGGACCACGTGATCCGACCCCGGGCGGTCGTGCCGTCGCTCTCGCACGCCGCAAGCCCGTGGCATCAGGATGTCCTGACGCCGTCCCCCACGCCGGGCAGCTGCGGATCCGTGCGCTTGGCGTGCTGGATCCCGTTGGCCGACGTCGACGAGAACACCGGAGCGCTCGAGGTCATTCCGGGCACCTGGGTGCCCTTGCCGCATGTGACGAACGGCGCCGGCCAATTCCACGTGCCCGAGGAGCATCTCCCGCTCGAGGCCCGCCGCGCGGTGCCATTGCGCGCGGGAGACGTGCTGGTGCTGGATCGGTTCGTGCCCCACCGGTCGCTGCCCGTGCGTGCCGGGCACGTGCGCTGGGCCGTCGTGATGTGGGTCAAGGCGGTCGCCCCTGTGGGCGAGGTCTGAGAGATGCCGACGCTGGTCCAGATCGATCGCCTGGTCGTTCGCCGGGGTGACCACGAGGTGCTCCATGACGTGACCTTCGCCGTCGAGCGCGGGGGCTTCCTCGCCATCGTCGGCCCCAACGGCGTGGGCAAGACGACGCTGCTCGTGGCGCTGCTGGGTCTCGTGGGGCGGGCCGCGGGCCGCATCGCGCTGGCCGGTCGTCCGCTCGAAGCGCACACGCGCCGTGAACTTGCCCGGCGGCTGAGCTACGTGCCGCAGTCGGACGGTCGTGCGGTGCCGTTCACGGTCCAAGAATTCGTGTTGTTGGGGCGATACGCGCACCGGGGCCGGTTCGCGCCGGCCGATCGCGAAGACCGTCGCATCGTGCGCGACGCGCTCGAGCGTACCGGCACCGCCGCGTGCGCGGAGCGAGCCGTGTCCTCGCTGAGTGGCGGCGAGCGACAGCGCGTCCTCATTGCCGCCGCGCTGGCGCAGCAGGCCGAGGTGCTGCTGCTCGACGAGCCGACCGCGTTCCTCGATCCCCGACACCAGCTCGACACCGCGGCGTTGCTCCGGGACCTCAATCGAAACCATGGGCTGACCGTGCTCATGGTCACGCATGACTTCAACCTGGCCGCCGCGTGCGGGCGCGACGTGCTGGCCCTCCGCGAGGGCCGCGTCGTCTACCACGGCGACGCTGGGACGTTCTTGACGTCGCAGGTGCTCGAAGCGGTGTACGGCGTGCCCTTCGACGTGCTGCGGCGACCTGAGGGCGGGGCGTGGGCGGCGGTCGGAGGCCGTCAGTGACCCGCCACGGGCCCCGGCCCGTGATGTGGCTGGCCGGCGCGGCGGCGGCATTGCTCGCGGCGCTTGGGGCCGCACTCCTGATCGATCTGCCGCTGGAAGGTCGACAGGAGATCCTCTGGCGCATTCGGGTGCCGCGCGTCTGTCTGGGTCTGACCGCGGGCGCGGCCCTCGCGGCCAGCGGCATGGCCTTCCAGGCGATGTTCCGCAACGCACTGGCGACGCCGTACACGCTCGGCGTCTCGAGCGGCGCGTCACTGGGCGCCGCGCTCTACATGCGGGCCGCGCTCCGCCTGGACACCGCCGGCATCGACGGTGTCTCGCTGGCCGCGCTTGCCGGCGCGGGCCTCTCGACGATGTTGGTCTATGGCCTCACCCGCCTAAGCCACGCCTTCTCCACCGCCACGCTGCTTCTCGCCGGCGTCGCGACGAGCTTCTCCTTCACGAGCCTGATTCTGCTGACGCAGTACACCAGCGACATCACGACCTCGTTCCGCGTCGGCCGCTGGCTGATGGGGGGCCTCGAAGTGGTCGGCTTCGAACCGGTCTGGCAGGTCCTGCCGTTTGCGGCGGTCGGACTCATCGTGGTGGCGGTCCTCACACGCGAGTTGGACCTGCTCGTCGTCGGCGAGGATCTCGCGGCGACGCGCGGGGTGTCGGTCGAGCACGTGAAACGGCTGCTGTTCTTCGCGGTGTCGCTCATGGTGGGCGGCGTCACCGCGGTCTGCGGACCCATCGGTTTCGTGGGGCTCATCGTGCCGCACATCGGCCGGCTGCTCGTCGGCGGCCACCACCGGTTACTCGCGCCGTTCTCGATCCTCGGCGGCGCCGCCTTTCTCGTGACGTGCGACACGGTCGCGCGGGTGGCGATCGCGCCGGTCGAAGTCCCGGTCGGGAGCATCACGGCGCTCGTCGGCGGCCCGTTCTTCCTCACGCTCCTTCTCTGGGGGCGGGCGCACCGCGGATTCGAGGCATCGTGACACCGAACGGAGGACACGGATGAGCATGGCCACCCGAACAGGCGACACCGGAGAGACCAGCCTCATCGGCAACAGACGCGTGTCGAAAGCCGACCTCCGCGTTGAGGTGTGCGGCTGCCTCGACGAGCTCATTTCGCAGATGGGGTTTGCGCGGTCGATCTGCGAGCACCCCGACACGTGCGCGCTCGTCGAACACCTGCAACGTCAGCTCTTCCTGGTCGCCGAAGAAGTCGCCTCTGGCGACCCTGTGGCGCCGGCACTGGTCGAGGCGGCGCACGTGGAGGCGCTGACGCAATACGTGCACGACCTCGAGGCCCGGCCCGGCATGGCCGGCGACTGGACACTGCCGGGCGGCCACACGGGGGCCGCCGCGCTCGACGTGGCGCGCACCACCTGCCGACGGGCCGAACGGGCGCTCGTCCGGCTGAGGGACGCGGGCGAAACCGTGGGCCCGCATGCGGTGCCGTTCGTGAATCGTTTGAGCGATCTGCTCTGGCTTCTCGGTCGCGTCGTCGAGCAGGCCGCGGGCGTGGATGGGCGGATGCGGACACCGGACGACCCCGGCCCGCGCTGGTCGCGGGCCTGGTCAGGGGACGCCAAATCATGACGACCGGCGATGTCGGCCCCGCGCAGACGAGAGCCGTCCTCGACGCCGCTGTGGGTCGCGTCCGACCGGCCAGCGAGTCGTGGCGCCGGGAGGGCGAGCGGCGTATGGACCGGCTGACCAAGCCCCCCGGCAGCCTCGGCCGACTCGAGGACGTAGCCCTTCGGTGCTGCGCGATCCAGGAGACGCTCGAGCTGACGACGGTGCCGCGCCGCATCATCGTCTGCGCGGCCGATCACGGTGTGGTGGCCGCAGGGGTGAGCGCCTATCCGAAGGCGGTCACCGCCCAGATGGTGGCCAACTTCCTCCGCGGGGGCGCCGCGATCAACGCCTTGGCCGCGGCCGCGGATGCGGACGTGTGGATCGTGGACGTCGGGGTCGAGGGTCCGATCGCCACGAGCGGTCGGCATGCGCGCCTCGTCTCGCGCAGGGTGAGGAATGGCACGCGCAACATGCTCGATGAACCGGCAATGACGGAAGCGGAAGTACTGGCCGCGCTGCAGGTCGGTCTCGATCTGGCTGCAGAGGCGGTCGCTGACGGCGTTCGACTCCTCGGCCTCGGCGACATGGGCATCGGCAACACGACCGCGGCCAGTGCCGTGACGGCTGGCGTGACGGGACGGCCGGCGGCGGCGGTGACCGGTCGCGGCACCGGGGTGGACGAGGAGACGTTCGCGCGAAAGGTCGGCACGGTTGAACGGGCGACCGCCAGGCACGGCTGCACGCCCGGCGCACCGCTGCAGATCCTCGGCGCGGTCGGCGGTCTCGAGATTGCGGCGCTGTGCGGCGTCTGTCTGGGCGCCGCGGACCGGAAGGTTGCGATTGTGGCTGACGGGTTTGTCGCGACATCCGCGGTGCTCGTCGCCGCAGCGCTCGCTCCGTCGCTCACCGACTACCTCTTCGCCGGCCACCTCTCGCCGGAACCGGGTCACGCGGTCCAACTCGAGCACTTGGGACTGCGTCCCCTTCTGGACCTGCAGATGCGCCTGGGGGAGGGTACCGGGGCGGCGCTCGCGATGCCCGTGATCGGTGCCGCTGCCCGAGCGTTCACCTCGATGGCCACGTTCGAGTCGGCCGGCGTGAGCGAGCCCGAACCATGACGGCGCTGCTCGCCGCCCTCGGGCTGCTGACCCGCGTGCCCGTCCGCCGCGCCTTCAACGAATCGGAGGTGGCTGACGCGACGGCCTTCTACCCGCTCGTCGGTGCGGCCCTTGGGGCCGGCCAGGCAGCGGTGCTGTGGGTCGCGGTCGTCTGGCTTCCCGCACTCGATCCGGCCGGCAGTGCGTCGCGCGTGCCGTCAATGGTCCTCGCCGTCTGCGTTGTCGCCTTGGGGGTCTGGATCACCGGAGCGATTCACGTGGACGGACTCGCCGATACATTCGACGGCTTCGGCGGCGGGCGATCGCGCGCGGAGGTCCTCGCGATCATGCGCGATCCGCGCGTGGGCGCGTACGGCGCCGTCGCCATCGTCGTCCTGCTGCTCGTGAAGGTGGCCTGCCTTGACGCGTTGATCGAGCGCCGCGCCGCCACGATGCCGCTCGTCGTGGCGCCGATCGCTGGCCGCTGGGCCATGGCCGCGCTGGGATGGTGGCTGCCGTACGCACGAACGGACGGCGGGCTCGGTGGGGTGGCCCTGGGATCGGGGGCGGGCCGCGGGCTCGCCCTCGCCACGGCCAGCGCCACGGTGCTGCTGGCCGCGCTCGCCGGCTGGCACGCGGTGGTCTTCGGAACGATCGCGGTCGGCGTAACGCTCGTGACGGGCCGCGCGTCCCGCCGGCGCATCGGTGGCTTTACGGGCGACACCCTCGGCGCCACCGGCGAGCTGACGGAAGCCGCCGTCTGGCTGGCCGTCGTTGGGATGGCCGCATGACGACAGACATGGTTGGAAACGTCTTCGGACCCGCGCCTGCCGGCGTCGGGCTCCGGCTTGCCCTGGTGCGGCACGGCGAAGCGGACGGCTCCGTCCACGGGCGCTGCTGCGGGTCACTCGATCCGCCGCTCTCAGACGAAGGCCGGCGCCAGATGCGGCACGCCAGTCGTCTGCTCCAGCGTCTGCCTGTCGTGACGGTCTATGCGAGCCCGCAAGCACGTGCGCTTGACAGCGCGAGGACACTCGAGATGGCCGCACCGCTCGTGGTCGACGACCGGCTGCGCGAGATCGACTTCGGTCTCCTCGAGGGCCTGACCTACGACGAGATCGCGGATCGGCACCCGGACGTCTGGCGGGGCTGGATGCAGGCGCCTATCGACGTCGCGTTTCCGCACGGCGAACGGTTCGACGCTTTCAACACCCGCGTCGCTCTCGCCATCGCAGATCTGACGACCCGTCATCCCGGGGACGCCATCGTCATCGTGGCCCACGGCGGCGTCAATCGACTGATCCTCGCGCGCGCGTTGGGCCTAGACCTCCGCCACATGTTTCGCCTCCAGCAGACATGCGGGGCCGTGAGCCTCATCGATTACTACGGCGATCAAGCCGTCGTGCAGGTCATGAACGCGACGGGGACAGGGGCATCGTCATGTTGACGCTTATCCTCGGTGGGGCCCGAAGCGGCAAGAGCCGGTACGCGCAAGCGTTCTGCGACGGCCGGCCGACCGTGTACGTGGCCACGGCGCGCGCAGCGGGCGATCCTGAACTCCAGGGACGCATCGACCGCCATCGGCGCGACCGGCCGGCGTCATGGACGACGGTCGAGGAGCCGGAGGACGTCGCATCGGTCGTCGTGCGCGCGGCACCGGCCGACGCTCCGGTGATTGTCGACTGCGTGACGGTCTGGATCTCCAATCTCCTGTGGAAGTACCGCGAGGCCACCGCGCAGGACCAGGAGCGAGCCGTGCTACGGGCCGCAGCTGAGCTGGCCGACGCCGGCCGAATCCGCACGGTGGTCGCCGTCTCGAATGAAGTCGGCGGGGGCACCGTGCCTGACCACCCCGTGGCCCGCACGTTTCGCGATGTGCACGGCCTGGCCAACCAGCTCTTGGCACGCGAGGCCGGGCGCGTCGTCCTCGTCATCGCCGGCCTGCCGGTCGTCCTCAAGGGGTCAGAGCGCTGATCGACGCGGACACCCGTCCTCGCATCGAGCGGTCGGCCTCAAGACGCCGGTCGGGGTACGATCTATTCGCCGGGCAGAATCATGGGCGTGGGCATTCGTCAGGGACGACCTGAAGACGCGGAGGCGGCGTCACTCCTCGCGGTGCGCGCGAAGGCTAGTCTGGGTTATCCGGCAGACTGGCTGACACGCTGGCAAGACACCTTGACCATTCGACCGGAGTATCTCGACACGCATGGGTCCTGGATGGCTGAACGCGATGGGGAGCTCGTCGGCATCTGCGTTCTTGAAAGGCGAGACCAGCTGGGTGCTCTACAGCATGTCTGGGTGGCGCCGGAGTTTCAGCGCCATGGAATCGGACGCGCCTTGGTCAGGGAGGCGTTGGCATGGGCGGCTGATGCGGGCTTCAAGCGAATAGAAGTTGTAGCCGACCCATCGGCGATGCCCTTCTATCTTCGGCTGGGGGCTCGTCGTTGTGGGCACCAACCAGCACCCATGCCTGGCGCGCCAGAGCGCGCGTTGCCGCGGTTGGAGTTCTTACTCGATGACTCCGACGTCGGGCATCTCGGCTAACATCCGAGTCAAGCCGACGCGCCGACCGTCGGCCCAGCCCATTCAGAGACGGCGTGCGGCTCATTTGCACGCGAGACAGACCACAACAGCTATGGCGACGTCGGTGGCACGGAGCGATGAACTGGAGACGATCACGGGGTTGATCGCGGCAATCCGCCGCCTTCCGAGCGATCCGGATGTTCCGAAAGGCAATCCTGGGTACAACCGTTACACGACCCAGAAGGCGCATTGGCTCGGCTGGCTCGGCGACACCCCAGGCACGGGTTCGTATGAGCGAAAGACGCCTGCCGGACAGGGCGTTCGGTATGTCTACAACCACATCGTCGAACCGAAGATGTTGCTCTGGCTCATCGACGCGGCTGGCGTCGACGCCGCGAAGGTCGGGCTCGCCACGCAGGCATCCGCTGAGGGCAGAACGCTCGCCTGTAAGTGCAGAGCGATACGCAAGATCGTGTCCTACGCGATGGTGTCCTCTGCGCTTGCGTCGAAACCGGCCCCCTAACCTCCGATGCAGCCGACGCGCCGCGAGTCGAGTGGCGGCGCGCGGCTGATTCGGCCTCACTGGTCCCCAGAAGCGTTGCAGCCGGCCGCTTCCGGCCGGCCACGACTGATTGCAAAACCCTTGGCGACTTTTCAGGCTCTATCGCTCCACGCGGGCCGCTCCGGCGGGCGGGCGTAAACCCGGTCGGACTACCCGACCTGCGCCGTCTCGCCTGCAATCTGTCGTGTGCAATACGGAACAGCCAGGCGAGAGGGTCATCCGGTAGCCTGACGCCGTTTGTCGGAGACCATAAGGAGTTTGCGATGAATCTGGTTGTCCTGCTGATCATCCTTCTATTGCTGTTCGGCGGGGGCGGATTCTACCTGGGTGGCCCGGTCATCGGGGGTGGGCTTGGCGGGGTCATTCTCCTGGTGTTGATCGTCTTGTTATTGACAGGAAGAGTGTAGGGTCAGTAGCCGGACATCACCGCCTATGCCCTCGTGAAATCAACTGGTGCCCCACTCCGCATTCTCAGTCTCAGTCGTAGACTCTATTGCGAGGTTGGTGAACATGACCGAGAAGACTTTGTACGAACGGCTTGGCGGCGTCTTCGCCATCGCGGCTGTGGTTGACCACTTTAGCGACGCGGTTGTGAAGAACCCGACTGTGGGGATAGCCTCGAAGAACCCAGCCCTCAGCGAGTGGCACACAAAGAGGTTGGACAGGTTGCCGGGCCTCAAGTTCATGCGAACCCTCTGGGTCTGCACTGTCGCCGGAGGGCCGTTCCAATACACGCCCACAAGGCCTGGGAAGACTGCGGTGGGTCTCGAGGAAGCTCACCGTGACCTCAGGATCTCGCCAGACGAATTCGACGAGGTCGCGGCCGAGCTTGGGCGCACCCTTGACTTCGTCAAGGTGCCTCGGCGCGAGAAAGAAGAAGTCCTCGCCGCCTTCGCAGCTCACAAGAACGAGGTAACGGCTGGCTATATGGCCGGCAAGTAGCGGTGGATGGGATCGAGCTGATCCGCCGCTTGCAAGTCAGGCTCTGCTACCTCCCGATAAACGCCGTAGTGTGAACCTCGCCTCTGGACGGCCCATTCGAATGGAGAGCCAGAGGAGACCTTTGGCCTCCCGGACCAGTGATCGCACATTCGCTCTGTTTGCCCCCGGAAGTGGAGTCTCTTAAAGGCGAAGGAACGGCGATGCGACGACTGACGTCGACCGCCCGCGCCCCCACGTGCCTGCGAAACACCCCGACCGCGAGCTCAATCCCGCAGAAACGCCACGTCGGTGATCACCGGCCGTTGCACACAGCGGGCGACGAGCTGCGAGAACGCGTCGACATCGTCGTCGTGTGCCCCTGTGGGGAACATGCAGCACTGATGCACGAAATCGTCCACCCACTCCCGCTGGGGGATCAGGCGCCCATGTGGCCGCGGATTGGGCAGCCAGATGTTGCCGGCCTCGACCAGCGGTTGCGCGGCCTGTGCGCGGGCAATCTTGCCGCCCTCGGGCGTCACCGCGATGACGCCGGGAACCTTCCGACTGAGCACGTTCACAATGGCAGGACCGTTCGCAGCATCTTCGATCAGGATCTCTCCGGTGCAGGGATATTTTTGCCGCAACGTGAGCACCTGCTGGCAGGTTTGGGCAAAGGTCCACTGTCCCTTCACCCGGTCGACGAGATAGATGTCAGCCCCCTCGTGCACCGCCTGAAGGCCCACGACGTAGTCCGCGGATGATTGGCCCTTGAAGGTCATGTCCCAGGACTGGAGCCACCTATACGCGGATGGCAGTTCGTCGTAGTACTGGAACCAGTCGCGTTCGAAGATGAGCCCGTCGGCCGGGGCCGGCCGCTGTTGATATTGGCCTGCGTAGGCCGCGGAGCCGAGCTGCCGCTGCAGGAGGTCGAGCTCGGCGCGTCCATCACGCGCCGGCCAGAGGAGATCGCCCGGCTCCCGTACACGACGGCGTCCAGACCGCGGAAAGAGAATCTCGGTGCGCGCCTCGGCCTCGGCCGGAAGGGAGACGTGGGTAAACTCCAGATCGAGACAACACGCGGCGAGGTCACGCTCGTGGAGCCGCTGCATGACGACGATAATCGCGCCGGTCTTGTTGCTGTTCCGGCGCGTCGAAAGCGTCTCACGGAAGTACGTGACCGCCGTCTCGCGCTGCGCGTCGCTCGCCGCCTGCTGGGGATTGTGCAAGTCGTCGACGACGATCCGATCCCCACCCTTCCCGGTGACCGAGCCACCGACGGATGTCGCGAGCATCACCCCGCGTTTCGTATTCTGGAATTCCCCCTTGACGTTCTGATCTGAGGCGAGCTGGACGCGATCCGCCCATCGCGCCTGATACCACGCGGACTGCAGCACCGTGCGACGATCGATCGAGTGCTTCGTCGCGAGGCCCTCCGCATAGCTCGCGAAGATCCACCGCCCGCCGGGCCGCTGGATCCACTCCCAGGTCGGCCACAGGATCGACACGAGGAGGGATTTCATCGACCGTGGTGGCACGGTGATCAACAGATACTGGACCTCGCCCGCCGTGACGACCTCGAGGTACTCCGCGAGGAGATCGATATGCCAATTCGGCAGGAACGACGTCTCCGGCTCGAGGATCGGCCAGGCCTCCTCGACGTACACGCGGAACGATCGCTCTGCCTGCCGCTTGAGAAGCGTGTCTTGGAGGGCCACCTGCGTGAGGAGGGTCTCACGCGGTGTCGGCATGAGCCGGCTCCTGTGACGGGAGGGGTCCCGACGGGGAGGCGGGGGCCTCGAGCAGCCGTGCCTGACGCGCCAGTTCGGCCCGCAGATCGTCATCGCTCAGGCCCTCGTAGGGCGCACGGGAGGCCCGGACGTCCACCTTCTGCGGCGCGTCGAGCCCCCAGATCTTGCGCTGATCGGTCAGCGCCTTCCGCGCTTCCTCGAGATACCGGGGATCGCCGTGGCGATTCTCTGTGACGATCTCCGCGACCATCGCGCCCGCGTCGCTTCCGGCCGCCTGGGTCTTTCGCTGGCGCCGACGCGCCCGGTCTGCCTTGCTCGCCTCCCACGCCCGCATCGCCTCCGCAAAGAGATGTTCGAGGCGCAGCGTCTGCCGAGCCTTCTGCCGCCCGACCGTCGCGGCGAGCTCCCGCAATACGCGCCGCTCGACGCGAGCCACGATCTTCGATACGGCCGCCTGGCTAACCCCGAGATCGGCCGCAATCTGATGCTGGGACCACCCCAGGGTCGCGAGCTCCAATGCACGAAGCTCCCGCGTCCGGATCCGGGCACGGGGCTCGTGGCCCCCTTGGCCTCCTCGCCCACGTCGCCGCGGCGCGTGGGCGCTCATCGGTCCCTCCGCGTTCCCGATTGCCCGACCCGGTGGCGGACCGCGCGCTGGCCGGTGAAGGCCTCCCATCGACTGACGGCGACCTGAACGTACTGCGGATCGATCTCCAGGGCGACGCACACCCGCCCGTGCTTTTCAGCCGCGATGATCGCCGTGCCGCTCCCACAGAAGGGGTCGTAGACCGCGTCGCTCGCGCCGGTGTGATTGAGGAGGGGGATCTCAAACACTCGCACCGGCTTCTGCGTGCCGTGGCCGGTGACCGCGTTTTCGGCCACGCGCGACCCGCCCATCGGATTGAGATTCGGTACCTCCCAGACGGTGGTCTGCCGCCGATCGCCCCGCCACTGCCCTTTCCCGCGCACGGCGTACCACGCAAGTTCGTGGGCCCAGTGGTAGTCGCCGCGACTGAGCGCGAAGTGCTGCTTCGCCCAAATGATCTGACTGCGGATCGTGAAGCCGGCCGCCACGAGATCCGCGGCCACCGACGGCGCCTTGAGCGCCGCATGCCAGACGTACGCAATCGCGCCCGGGAAGAGCTGCCAGGCCGCCGTCCACTCCGCGCGGTCGTCGTTCGCGACGCGCCCGACCGCCGTCCGCTGCTGGGGACGGGCGCGGTTGCGCCACGCCGGATCGTACGACACGCCATACGGGGGATCGGTCGCCATCAGGACCGGCGTCGCCCCCGCGAGCACGCGCGTCACGTCGCCCGCCGACGTGGCGTCGCCGCAGAGCAGCCGATGGCGCCCCAGCACGAACAGCTCGCCGCGGACAATATCCGTTGGCCCCGGTGCAACGACCGCATTCTCGTCCGTCAGGCCCGCCGTGGGCTCCGCCAGGAGCGCGGTGAACTCCTCTCGCGTCCAGAACGTCGACAGATCGAGTCCGGCGTCGCGCAGTTGGCGCAGAACCGTGACGTCCCATTCGAGATCCAGCTCCCCCACCCGGTTATCCGCAATGGCGAGCGCCTGTGCCTGCGGATCGGTCACCACGTCCAAGTCGTCGCGCTGCACGGCGATGAGATGTTGCCCGTCGCTCCGGACGACCCGGAGTGGAATCCCGAGACGCTTGGCCTCCTCGACGGTCTTGTGGCCAGCGATGATGCGTCCCTCGCGATCAATCAGCACGCTCCGACCAGCCCCGTAGGCGCGCAGGGATTGCGCGAGGGCCTCGCGGCCCCGTGGCGTGCCGCGGTTGGCGTTCTGGGGATCAGGTTTCAGGTCGTCGAGACCCAGCGACCGACGGCGTCTGGGTGTTCGTGCGCTGGCATCCACCAGCCTGCAGCGCGGGATGTCGGCAGCAGGATGGACCGCGCGGACGGATGTCAGCAGGAGAACACACGCGATCGCGAGCAGAACGAGCCGGCCAAGAGGAAGTTGCATGCAGCCTCCTATGAGCCGGCGTACACACAAACGCCGGCTCAAAAAAGAACCCGAAGGCCTGCCTACCTACCTCCGTCCTTCTCCGAGCCGGCGCGAGTCGATCACGCGTCGGTCTGTCTATCCTACTACGGCACGCCTGACATCAAATCTGCCTAACCTTGAGTCGTGGATCAGTCCGATGAAGTGCTGGGGATTCGCATTCAATTCTGATCGGTTATCGCCGTAGACTCCGATTCGTCTGAGGACGTGCGGATCCTGGCCGCGATCAGCGCAGAACGGAGCGGCACCGCGCTGTGCTCCATAACCGCTGTGTGACAACCGAACCCAAACACCCCCGGGCCCAACCGAGCCGGAGGTCATCGGACGGAGGGCCTTCTAAGCCGAGGGTCGCAGGTTCGAATCCTGCCGGGCGCGCCAAAGTTCCACGAGATTTCGCGGTTGTGATCGCGCACTGGTGGCAGCGGACGGGGCAACCCACGCCGCCAAGTAGTTGACGTCGCTTGGCGCGGTAGATACATTCCCCATTGCAGCTC
>Ga0326597_10005975_pt1 | contig 16761 bp, 11 predicted proteins | sample RVTome_12_FD_203789 | JGI IMG/M metagenome (GOLD analysis project Ga0326597, IMG submission 203789) | Soil microbial communities from uranium-contaminated site in the Upper Colorado River Basin, Wyoming, United States - RVT100D185 | ecosystem: Environmental > Terrestrial > Soil > Contaminated >...
CTCCACGTTGAAGGGCGAGGACGGCTTCCAGCACAAGGAAGTAGCGAAGCTCGTCGAGGGGCTGCAGCATCTCCCGCGCCCCGACGTGGTTCTGCTCCCGAACTCGCTCATGATCGGACTCGCGCGGCCGCTCGCGTCCGCTCTCGAATGCCCCGTCGCCTGCACGCTCCAGGGCGAGGACCTATTTCTCGACGGCATGCCCGCTCGGGAGCGCGGGGAGGCGATCCGGCTGATCCAGGAGAAAGTTCCGCACGTCGACGGGTTCCTCGCCGTGAGCGAGTACTACGCTTCGTACATGGGAGAGCTCCTTTCGATCCCGGCCTCGAAGATGGCCGTCGTGCCGCTGGGGATCAACCTGGAGGGCTTCGCCGAGCGCGACGAAAGAGAAGCCGGGCCCGTCGCCATCGGCTACTTCGCCCGGGTGGCCCCGGAGAAGGGGCTCCACAACCTCGTCGCTGCCTACCGCCTCCTCCGAAAAAGAAAGAACCTCCCGCCCACCCGACTCGAGGTCGCGGGCTATCTCGGTCGGGAGCATCGCTCGTACCTCGCTCGCCTTTCGAGTGAGCTCGCGAAGGACGGGCTCGCGGGGGAGTATCGCTACCATGGCACGCTCGATCGGAAGGGGAAGATCGATTTCTTGCGATCGATCGACGTCTTTTCCGTCCCCACCGATTACATAGAGTCCAAGGGCATCTCGCTCCTGGAGGCGATGGCTTGCGGAGTGCCCGCGGTCCAGCCGCGGCACGGGACGTTCATAGAGCTGCTGGAGGCCACGGGAGGAGGGAAGCTCGTGCGCCCCGGCGACAATCGGGAGCTCGCCGAGGCCCTCGCGGACCTGGTGCTCGATGCCCGCGCTCGCCGCGAGCTCGGCCGCAAGGCGGCGGAAGGCGTGCGGCGCCACTTCACCGTCGAACGAATGGCCCGGGAAACGGCTGCGGTTCTCGCGAGGCTCGCGAAGCGGGAGCCTCTGCGAGAGAAAGAACCCCTACAAGCGGGAGTGCTGTCGAATTGAGCCTGGAACCCTTGGATCAAAGAGTCGCGGAAGCCAAGAGAGAACTCGACACCCACGTCCGGGAGATCGTGCGCTGGCATTTCGACCCCGAGAGCGGGACTCCGTTCTGGCTCGATTTCGCCTCGAAGCTCGACTTCGATCCCCGGGAGGAGATCCGGAGCTTCGAGGACCTGCGGAAGTTCCCGATCTTCGAGGACCTTTGGCTCCGGGGAGGGCCGGTGCGGCGCTGGGTTCCAAAGGCCTACCAGGACCGCCCCATCTACGTGTTCGAGACCGGGGGAACCACCGGCATTCCCAAGAGCCGGATCTCGATCGACGATTTTCGCATCGATTACGAGCTCTTCAGCGAGACGCTTCCCGAAGCGCGCTTCCCCCGGGGATCGAATTGGCTGATGCTGGGGCCGTCCGGCCCCAGGCGTCTCCGGCTCGCCGTCGAGCATCTGGCGCAGCACCGCGGCGGGATCTGCTTCTGCGTCGACCTCGATCCGCGGTGGGTGGTGAAGCTCATCGAGCGCGGCTGGACCGAGCACCTCGAGGCCTACAAGAAGCACGTCATCGATCAGGCGGTGACCGTCCTCAAGGCGGGGCACGACATCAAGTGCGTGTTCGCGACCCCGAAGCTTCTCGAGGCGCTTTGCCTGCGCCTCGAGGACGAGGGCTCGTCGCTGAAGGCTCACGGCGTTCTTGGAATCTTCTCCGGAGGAACGGAGTTCACGCCTCAGTGGACCCGCTTCGCCGTCGAAGAGCTTCTCGACTCCGTCTACATCACGCCTACTTACGGCAACACTCTCATGGGACTCGCCGCTTCGAGGCCCGTCGGGCCGGAAGACGGCTACAAGATCACCTACTACGCGCCCCAACCGCGGGCGGTGGTGGAGGTCGTGGATCCCGAGGACGGGACCACGGTCGTCGAATACGGGAAGACGGGCCGGGTGCGGCTCACGACCCTCACCAGGGAGTTCTTCGTTCCCGGGTTTCTCGAGCGGGACGAGGGAGAGCGCGAGCGTCCCTACGAGACCTATCCCTGGGACGGAGTCAGCGGGGTCCGTCCCTTCGCCAAGCTCGCCGCCGCCACCACCGTCGGAGTCTACTGATGATTCAGATTCCCGCGCTTCGCTGGGGACAGCCTTATACCAGCCTCGAGAAGGACAGCGTGGTGCATTTCGCTACCGGCGAGAAGCTCGCCGAGGTGAGCCTCGCGAACGCAGGGCTCGTCGCCCGCGACCTGCGGAAGGCCGAGCGCGCGCGGGAGGTGCTGCGCCAGATCCCGCCGAAGGACCTCCTGGCGATGGTGAAGAAGGCGGCGGACCTCTATATGGAGGCGGAGCTTCCCCTTGGAGACGGCATCCAGGGTCCCGCGGACTTCGTGAAGTACCAGTCGGCGACCACCGGTCTTCCCGAGCACATGTGCCGCGCCAACATGCAGAAGAACCACTTCGTCCTCACGCGCATGGATGAGGTTCTCGACGCCCTCACCCGCGGGCTCGACCTTCGCATTCTTTCCGAAGGCCGCGGGGTCGAAGCGCGAGGGGTCCCTCTGAGCTATCAGGCGCAGACGCCCGTCCTCGGCCTGGTGCTCCCCTCGAACTCGCCCGGCGTCCACACTCTGTGGCTTCCCGTGATCCCGCTCCAGATTGGGCTCGTTTTCAAGCCGGGTCCCCAGGAGCCCTGGACGCCCTTTCGCATGAGCGAGGCGTTCTTTCAGGCGGGTGTCCCTCGCGAGGCGATCTCGATCTACCCCGGCCTCGGAGAGATCGGGGCGGCGGTTCTCGCGAGCTGCCCCCGAAGCCTCATCTTCGGCGGGAGCGCGACGGTCGAGAGGTATCGCCACGATCCGAAGGTCCAGCCCCACGGGCCCGGCTTCAGCAAGATCCTCCTGGGAGACGACGTGGTCGACGACTGGGAGAAGTATCTCGACGTGATGGTGGACAGCGTCTTCGTGAACAGCGGGCGGAGCTGTATCAGTTGTTCCGGCGTCTGGGCATCGCGCCACACGGAAGCCATCGCCGAGGCGATCGCCGCGCGGCTTGGCCCGGTAGAGCCGCTCCCACCGGAGGATCCGAAGAGCGCGCTTGCGGCCTTCACCGTGCCCGGCGTCGCCGATGCGATCTCGAGCGAGATCGACCACCACCTGAAGGAGGAGGGTATTACGGAGGTGACCCAAAAGCACCGCGGGGCGAACGAAGCGCGCCTGGTGAAGCGGGAGCGCTGCGACTACCTTCGGCCCACCGTTATCCACTGCGATTCCCCCAAGAGGTGGCTGGCGAACAAGGAGTACATGTTTCCGTTCGTTTCCGTCGTTCGCTGCCAGGAGGACGAGATGGTCGAGGCCATCGGGCCGACGCTCGTGGGGACGGCCATCACCAAAGATCCCAAGCTCCAGAGGCGGCTTCTCGACGCCGTCCACATCGACCGGCTGAACATCGGCCCGGTTCCCACGATCAAGCTCAACTGGCTTCAGCCGCACGAGGGCAGCATCATCGACTTCCTCTTCCGGGCGCGCGCCTACCAGGAAGCCTGAAGGCGCCGGAAGACGGTGTCGCTCGAGGTCCGCGATCTCGTCAAGGATTACCCGACCCCCGCGGGGCCGCTCCATGTCCTTCGAGGGGTGTCGCTCACGCTCGCGCCGGGCGACGCGCTCTCGATCATGGGTCCGTCGGGCGGCGGAAAGAGCACGCTTCTCTTTCTTCTGGGCGCTCTCGACGAGCCCACGTCAGGCTCGATTCTCCTCGAGGGGAGAAACCCGTTCGCCTTCGGTCCCGAGGAGCTCGCGGCCTTCCGCAACCAGAGCGTGGGGTTCGTGTTCCAGGACCACTGCCTTCTGCCGCAATGCTCGGTCCTCGAGAACGTGCTGGCGCCGACGCTCGTCGCCCCGAAGGCGGACTATCGCCCCAGCGCGGAAGCGCTCCTGAGGCGCGTCGGCCTCGACCATCGGATCGCTCATCGACCCGCCGAGCTCTCTGGGGGGGAGAAGCAGAGGGTCTCGATCGCGCGGGCGCTCATCCGCGAGCCCCGGCTCCTCCTTTGCGACGAGCCCACGGGAAACCTCGACTCCGAGACCGCGGAATCGGTCGGGTCCCTGCTCCTCGATCCCGACCTGCGCGGCGGGCGGATCCTCGTGACCGTCACCCACAGCGCGGCGCTCGCCGATCGTTTTCCCCTGCGGATGGAGATGAAGGACGGCCGCCTGCGTCCTCGGACCTGAGTCATGTTGACGTTCCGGTCGCTCCTGCGGAGAAATCTCCGTTACTACTTTCGGACCCACCTCGCGGTGGTCGCCGGCGTCGCGGTCGCCGTCGGCGTTCTGACCGGCGCTCTTCTCGTGGGCGACTCCGTGCGCGGAAGCTTGCAGGATCTGTTCGTGAAGCGCCTCGGAAGGACCGACCACGCCGTGGTCTCGAGCGGGTTCTTCCGCGACGATTTGGCGGAGGAGATGCTCCCCGGGTCCGCTCCCCTCGTGGTTTTCGAGGGCATGGTCACGAACGAGCGAACCGGCCGGCGGAGAGCCGGAGTCCAGGTCTACGGCGTCGACGGCCGCTTCTGGAAGTTCCACGGGGGGAACGAGCCCGAGATGTCCTCTCGGGGCGCACTGCTGACGGAGAGCCTCGAGGCGGAACTGGAGACGGTGGAAGGCGACAGTGTGCTCTTGAGAGTCGAGAGACCCTCCGAGGTGTCGCGCGGCTCTCTCCACGGGATCAAGGAGGACGTCGGAAGGACGATCCGTCTGACCGTGGAACCGGGACTCGCCACCACGGGGCTCCCGGAGTTCTCGATCTACCCGAGGCAGGAGAGCGTTCCCGCGATTCTCGTTCCTCTCGCTCGTCTCCAGAGAGACCTCGGACAGGCGGGGCGCGTCAACACCATCCTGATCCAGGGCTCGTCGAAGGACGACGTCGTGGCGGCGCTTCGCGAGTCCGCTTCGCTCGACGATCTGTCGCTTCGCGTGCGCTTCCTCGAGCCTTCGGGAGCGCTCTCCGTCGAATCCGCCGCTCTGATGCTTTCCGCGCCGGTGGCGGAGGCGGTCGAAGAGGCGGCTTCGGAACTCTCGCTCCAGACGGCCTCGGTTCTTACCTACCTTGCGAACACGCTCCGGGTCGGAGACAAGGAGATCCCGTACTCCCTGGTAGCGGCCGTCGATCCGGATCTCTATCCCGGCGCCGGCGGTCCCGACGGCATCGTCCTCAACGACTGGGCGGGCGATGACCTCGGAGCGCGCGCGGGGGATCGCCTCACGATGGAGTTCTACGTCTGGGCGGACGAGGGGCGCATCGAGACCCGAGAGGCGGACTTCACCGTCGAAGGCATCGTGCCCATGGAAGGAGTCGCGGCCGATCGCGATCTGGCGCCGAGCTATCCCGGGATCTCGGAGACCGACGATCTTTCCGACTGGGAGCCTCCGTTTCCTCTCGACCTGCGCCGCGTACGCGACAAAGACGAGGACTACTGGGATAGCCACCGCACGACTCCCAAGGCCTTCCTGCCACTCGCTCGAGGGCAGGAGCTCTGGCCGGTGCGGCAGGGGAGAGTCACGTCGATTCGACTCATGCCACCCGAGTCCCAGGCCGACTTCGAGCAGGCGCTCCGGGAAAAGCTCGACCCCCTCGCTCTCGGCTTCACGGTCGTCGCCGCCCGCGAGGAAGGCCTTCGCGCCTCGAGCGGCGCCACCGACTTCGGGCAGTACTTCGTCTACTTCAGCTACTTCCTCGTCGTCGCCGCCGTGCTTCTGACGGGTCTCTTCTTCAAGCTCGGGGTCGAGCAGCGCCACCGTGAAGTCGGGATCCTCCTCGCGACCGGCTTCACTCCCGCCCGGGTGAGACGCCTCTTCCTCGCTGAGGGTTTGATTCTTTCGGTCGCGGGGGCCGCGCTCGGGACACTGGTCGCCCTCGCCTATGCCTCCCTCATCCTCCACGGCCTTCGCACCTGGTGGGTAGATTCCGTGGGGACGAAGCTTCTGACGCTCCATATCGGCGGGCTCTCGATCGTTCTTGGCCTCGCCGGAGGAATTCTCGCCGCGCTCTTTGCTACGTGGCTCACGCTCCGCTACCTCGCGAAGGTTCCCGCTCGAAGCCTTCTCGCGGGGGAGGTGGCCCCAGAAGGTGCGAGCGCGCGCCGCCTCTCGCGCCGCGCCGTCGTGGTCTCGGTCGGGAGTCTCCTCGGGAGCTTCCTCCTTCTCGCCGGATCTTTCGCCTCCGTCGTGAGCAACGTGGTCGGCTTTTTCGGGGCGGGAAACCTGCTTCTGGTCGCCCTCCTCGGCTTTCAGTGGATCTGGCTCAAGAGCGGCGGACAAAAGAGCGTCTCCGGAACCGGCTCCGTGGCGCTCGCGCGCCTCGGATTCCGCTACGCCACCTCTCGTCCCGGAAGGAGTCTCGTCGCCATCGCCCTCATCGCGTTCGCGACCTTCACCATCGTGGCCGTGGACGCGTTTCGAAAGGATCCTTCCGCTCTGGACGCTTTCGACCGGAGCGCGGGGAGTGGGGGATACGCTCTCGCGGCGGAGTCCCTCCTTCCTCTGCACTGGGATCCGAACACCGAGGAAGGGAGAAACGCCGTCAACCTCCCGTACCCCTCTGACGCCGACTTCGTGGAGATGACGATCCAGCCGTTTCGCCTGCGAAGCGGCGACGATGCGAGCTGCCTCAATCTCTATCGGCCCCAGAACCCGCGGGTTCTCGCGCCGACCGGGGACTTCCTCGAACGAGGAGGGTTCCGCTTCGGGGCGACGCTAGCTTCGACCCCGGAGGAGAGGGCGAATCCCTGGCTTCTTCTGAGGCGGGAGCTTCCGGACGGCGCGGTTCCGGTGATCGGGGACCAGAACTCGATGGACTACGTGCTGCACCTCGGCCTGGGCGAGGACTTCGTCCTTGCGCGAGAGGGGGAGACGCCTTTGCGTCTACGACTCGTCGGAATGCTCCGGGACAGCATCTTTCAGAGCGAGCTCCTCATGGGAGAGGAGAATTTCCTCCGGCAATTCCCCGAGGTCTCGGGCTTCCGGTACTTTCTCGTCGAGACAGACCGTTCGGATGTCGAGAAGGCGGAGCCCTTGCTGGAGCGGAGACTCGAGGACTTCGCCTTCGACGCTTCGACCACGTCCTCGAAGCTCGCTTCGTTCCACCGGGTCGAGAACACGTACCTTTCGACCTTTCAAAGCCTCGGCGGTCTGGGCCTCCTTCTCGGGACGCTCGGCCTCGCGGCAATCGTCCTCCGGAACGTTCTCGAGCGACGCCGCGAGCTCGCGCTCCTGCGGGCCGTGGGATATCGGCCCCGCGCGTTCGCTCTCATGATTCTGTCGGAGAACGCGCTCCTGCTGATCCTGGGTCTTTTCACCGGTTGTCTCTCGGCCGTTGTCGCGATCGGACCGGCGATCCAGGAGCGAGGGTGGAGCTTCGGATCGGGCGCCGCCCTCGGGTTTCTCGCCGCCGTCGCCCTCGCCGGTGCGCTCGCGTCGCTCGCCGCGGTCTTCTCCGCCTGGCGCTCGCCGCTCCTCGCGTCTCTCCGGGTGGAATAGACTGGGGTTGACGCCGCCCGGACGCGGCTTACCTTTTGAGTTAAGGGATTTGAGCCTCGGGAGCAGGGCTCGAGTGTCGAGCGCTACTTGTCGGGTTTGATGCGTACGATGGGGTAAGCGAAGGGACTGTCCTGCTCGGCGAGTTTCTCCATTTTGCCGATGATGTCTCCGTCGGTCATCCGCTTATAGTGTTTTCGTGGCCAGAAGATGAGCCCGGTAAAGGGACGGCCTTTCTCGAGCCAGTTCTCGCCGGTACCTTGGATCCGTGCGTCGTTGGTCACGAAGGCTCGGCTGTTGGATGCCGCGTAAGCAAAGAGGATGTCGTCGTGGGTTCCCTCAGGGAAGAGGTCGACCGCCCGCTGGACATCCCAGTTTCTGCGGATCAGTCCATCAATGATCTGCTGACGCACGCAGGCGTCGAAGAAGAGGGGAAAGGAACCAGCCACTAGCGCCGACGGCTCAGGTATTCAGCTCGTTTGCGGTCGTGCTCGGCAACGAGCTTCTCATCTTCGGCGAAGGAGGCCTCAATCTCTTCCTTGTGGTCGTAGTAGTACGTCAGAGCGGCATGCACTTGGCTGAGCGTTAAAGGCGTGGCGAAGACATTGAGCATTCGGTCCGGAGTGTAGCCCTCATCGAGCAAGCAGACGATGTCCGCAACGCTGATTCGGGTACTGTCGATGCAGGCCTTTCCGCCGCAGACCTCCGGGTCTTTTGTGATGTGAGCGTAAACGTGCTTGCTCGTCGTAGTGGCCATGACTGAGTCCATTATAACGTCCTTCCTCGTGGAGGGCTTTCTCGAGCATCCGAGCGAGGTCGGTGACGCGCCGAGTCGCCGAAGCCTGAAGGGCGAAGGCGGGGTTGACGGCGCGTGAAAGCGGCCTGACAATTTAAGACATGGAGCTTCTGTCGCCCGAGCTTCGCGCCGAGCTCGAGGAGTCGCTGTCGCAGACGATCCACGTCTTCTTCGAGCTCAAGCTGAAGCCCCAACTGGACGGCACGGGCGCAGGCGCCACCCGGACGCGGGTCACCGATCGCCAGCTCCAGCTCGCGACCGCGGTGCTCTTGCTCGAGGCCGCCCGCTCGGACTTCGATCTCCGCGCGGACGAGTTCAACGCCATCCTCGGCGCGGTGCGGCGCATGATGGGTCTCACCGAGGACGAAGCCGTCGCGGTGATTCGATTCGCCGAGGAGGAAGTTCGCCAGTCGAAGAGGCTCTACGAGTTCACGCGATTGATCGACGTGAACTACACCTCCGAGCAGAAGAAGGCTCTGGTGCAGCACCTGTGGCAGGTGGCCTTCGCCGACGCCCAGCTCGTGGCGAGCGAGGAGTACCTCGTGAGGAAGATTGCGGATCTCCTGAACGTCCCCCTCGCCGATTTCCTCGACGCCAAGATCAAGGCCCGCGATACCTTTCGTTGATGCTTGCGAATCCCGCGACGGCGCGCGAGACTTCGGCCATGAAGAAACTCGAGTTCCCCACTGCCGAAGAAGCGCTCCCGGGCCGATCGGAGAAGATGCCGGTGACCGCGCGGCACCACGTTTTGCGGGCGTCCCTTACTCCTCCGTTTCCGGAAGGGACGGAGAGGGCGATGTTCGGGATGGGCTGTTTCTGGGGCGCCGAGAAGTCGTTCTGGAAGGTTCCCGGAGTCCACACCACCGCCGTCGGTTACGCCGCGGGGTTGACTCCGAATCCGACCTACCGCGAGGTCTGCACCGGGCGAACCGGCCACAACGAGGTCGTGCTGGTCGTGTTCGATCCGAAACGAATCTCCTACGAGAGCCTGCTGAAGGTCTTCTGGGAGAGTCACGACCCGACACAAGAGATGCGTCAGGGAGCGGACGTAGGGACCCAGTACCGCTCGGGCGTTTACACGTTCAACGCTGAACAAAAGCGGCTGGCGGAATCATCGCGGGACATGTACCAGAAACGCCTTCAGGCCGCGGGGTACGGTCGCATCACGACCGAGATTTTCGAGGCTCCTGAGCTGTATTACGCCGAGGAATACCACCAGCAGTACCTCTCGAAGAATCCGGGAGGCTATTGCGGTCACGGCGGAACCGGCGTCTCCTGTCCGACGGGGCTCGAGGTCCAGCCCTAGTTCCGCAAAGTGTCGAGAAGAGCTCGGGCCTCGTCCACCTGCGTGACCAGAGAGCCCAGGACCTCGGAGACGACCTTCACGTAGTACCTCGCCTCCTCCCAGGCCTCCTCCTCGATCCCCTCGCGGATGCCGGGGAAGGTCTTCACCCCATAGCCGGTGTAGAGACCGGGCGCGTAGATCTGGTGGCGGAACCATTCGCGCTTGGGGAGACCCTCGTCATGGGCGAGGCGCCTTTCCGAGGAGTACAGAAGCCGGTTGAGGTTCCTGAGCTCCGGCTGGGCTTCGAGCGCCTGGGTGCTCACGTTCCCTAGAGCGCCGAGGGCCGCCTCGTAAGCCTTTCCCGCTTCCCGGAGCTTTCCGATCGCGGTCTTCACCGGGGCGAGATCGATCTCGGGAGCATCCTTGGCCTTCTCCCGCGTCTTGTCGATCTCGACCACGTAGCGATCCATCGTGTCCGCGAGATCGACGAAGTTGAAGGGGAGGATGGTGGCGTTCGCGAGCCTCATCATCGTGGTCCCGATGACCTGCGAGAGCGCGCGGCCGTAGACGAACTCGCCGTCCGAAAAGCGCGTGTACCAGTCAAACGAGTCGTAGTTCGAGTGGTAGATGCCGCCGTCGCTCTCTCCTCCGAACCCGAGGTTGAGGGACGCCATCGTCAGGTGGTCGAGAAACGCGGTGTAGTCCGATCCCGAACCGAGCGCCCCGATGCGGAGGTCCTCGCTCTTCTCGATCTCGGCCCGCTCCTCGTCGTTCGCCTGCTCGAGGGCGCGGGCGCGGGCCGCCTCGAAAAGACTCACGCCGCGAACGGGATCCTGGATGGTACGAGCGACGTCGTTGACCAGCTCCTGAAGAGTGTGGCTTCCCTGCATGCCGAGCCAGCCCTTCCCCGAGCTGTCGCTATTGATGTAGACGACTCCCTTGTCCATGAGCTCGGCCTTGTGGGTCTCGGCCCACTCGGTCGAGCCCAGGAGGCCCCACTCCTCGCCGTCCCAGGAGGCGAAGACGATCGTCCGCTTGGGCTTCCATCCCTGTTTCAGGAGCTCGGCGAAGCCCCGCGCGGTCTCCATCAACGCGACGTTTCCGCTGGTGGGATCCTCGGCGCCGTTGTTCCAGGCATCGTGATGGTTTCCGTGGACGATCCACTCGTCGGGAAAGAGCGTGCCATCGATCTTTGCGATCACGTTGTAGAGGGGGCGCGTCTTCCATTCGAGCGAGAGCTTGAGGCGGGCTTTCGAGGGCCCGGGGCCGATGTGATAGGTGATCGGTAGCGCACCCCTCCACTCCTCGGGGGCGACCTTCCCTCGCAAGTTCCTCAAAAAAGGCAGGGCGTCGCCATAGGAGATCGGGAGTACGGGAATCTTGATCAGCGTCTTCGCGTCCTCGATAGCGAGACGCCGCTCCTCGGTCTTGGCACCGAAACCGGGGCTCAGCGGGTCTCCGGGATGGACGGGCATGTCCATGATGCTGCCGCGCTGAACTCCGTGCTCGGGCCGGAATGGACCCTGGGGATAGGTCACGCCTTCGAAGTAGCCGTCGTTGCGCGGATCGGAGTAGATGAGACAGCCCACGGCGCCGTGGCTCTGGGCGAGCTTTGCCTTGATGCCCCGCCAGCTCCGTCCGTAGCGGGCGATGACGATCTTTCCCCGGACGTCGATGCCCATCTTGTCCAACTCTTTGTAGTCTTCCGGAGTCCCGTAATTCGCGTAGACGACCTGGGCCTCCACGTCGCCCTCGCCGGCGTAGGCGTTGTAGGTGGGAAGCTGGCCCAGGTCGGCGGAGTCCTTGTCTTCGGCGATCGCGGGCTCCTGGAGCTTGGCCACGTAGGACTCGGGAGCGAGGAGCTCGAGGTATCTCTCGGTCGGAAGCGGCATCAGGGCTTGCGTCTCCTCGATCCAGGCGTTCAGTCCGAAGGACTGGAACTTGGAGAGGACGTACTCGGCCACTCGTTTGCTTCCGGGAAGGCCGGCGATGTGCGGCTCCTCGGTGATGACCCGCATGTACTCGCGGAGGTTCTCCGGCTTGGGGATGGCGCGGAATCGATCCTCCCACTCGCGGGCCGCAGGGATCTCGTCCGAGAGGAACCCCTTGAGGTCCGTCTCCGACTCCTCGGCGTAGCCGCGGGATGCGAGAAGCCAAAGGAAAGCTGCCACGAGAGCGTTGCGGTGTAGGAGAGCCATTCCGTTCTCAGCTCCTTTCAGGAACCCGGCGTAGAAGCTCGACGACGTCGGTCCATCCATTTCGTTCCGCGTTCTCGACGAGGCGGCGCGCGTTCTCCGGATTGAGGCCGGCGCCGAGAGTCGAGAGAGTCTCGATGAGATCGGTGTAAGCCCGCTCGGCCGCGACCGCCAGAGCGGTTCGTCCACGGTGGTCCTCGGCGTGGATGTCGGCGGAAGCGGCGGCGAGAAGCTCGACGATTGCCGTATGAGCTTCCTCCGCCGCCTTCAGAAGTGCGGTCTCGCCGTGGTGGTTGCGGAGGTCGACCGACGCCCCTCGCTCGAGCAAGAGCTCGACCAGAGGACGGTAGCCGCCGTGGGCTGCGGCCATGAGAGCCGTGGTCCCGTTCTCCGCCTGCAGGTCGCAAGCGGCGCCGCTCGAAAGCAGCAGCCGCGCGAGCTCGACGTGGCCTCCGGTCGCGGCGAGGATCAAAGCCGTGCGGCCGAGGTTATCGCGCGCATCGAGGTCCGCTCCACGCGCGAGAAGCTTCTCCACGAGCTCGACGTGCCCGTACATCGCGCCTTTGAGAAACGGCGTGAGCCCGTGGGAGTCCTTCGACTTGGGATCGGCGCCAGCCTCGAGAAGGAGCTCTACCATCGTCGATTTCCCCACGGAGCTGGCGATGAGGAGCGCGGTCGCGCCGTCGGCCCTGCGGGCGTCGACGGCGGCGCCGGCGTCGAGCAGGCGCTTCGCGAGGTCGAGGTCGGAGGCCTCGGCCGCGAGCATGAGCGCCCGCGTCCCGTCCCGGTCGGGAGTATCGGGGGACACCGCGCGCTCGAGGAGAAGCTCCACGATCTCTACTCTCGAGGACTTTACGGCGAGGGATAGAGCCGTATGGCCGTCCTCGTTGACCGCGGTCGGGCTCGCGCCCCGATCGAGAAGCAAGCGCGCTGCGGAAAGCCGCCCGTTCTCGCAGGCGATCATGAGAGGAGTTCCCGACTTGCGATCCTTGGACTCGAGCGAAGCACCTGCCTCGAGGAGAGCTTGGACCGTTTCCTCGTGTCCACCGAAAGCGGCGAGACCCATCGGAGTCACTCCGAGGGCGTTTCGAGCGTTTGCGTTCGCTCCCGCGGCGAGGAGCTCCCGCGCCACGGCGGTATGGCCTTCCTGGCAGGCGAGCATGAGCGCCGTCGCGCCCTGCGGGCCGCGCTCCTCGACGGGGGCGCCCGCCAGGAGCGTCTGCCGCACGGCCTCGAGGTCTCCCTGGAACGCGAGCTCGAGAAGGCTCTTCGGTGGGGTCTTCTTGCGGAAGAGGCCGAGAATCAGGGTCAGCATGCTGCGGCCGAGATTCTAGCTCGAACTCCTTCGGAAGTCCTCCTTGCGAAGGCCATGCCGGCGCATCATGGCGTAGAGCGTCCTCTCGTTCACGCCCGAACGGCGGGCGGCATCGCCCACCCGTCCCCGGCAGAGGGTGAGCATGCGCTCCAAATAGTCCTTCTCGAAGGCTGAAGAAAGCTCCTCGCGCGCCTCCGCGAGAGGAATATCGAAGTAGTCCTCGAAGCGAGCCCGCTGGGGACGCGGTGGGGCCGAAGGCGCTCCTTCGGCGGAGGCCGCCCAGCTCTCGCCGCTGCGGAAGTCGCTCGATCGGATCTCGTTTCCGGGGGCGAGGAGGACGGCCCGTTCGATCGCGTTGATGAGCTCGCGCACGTTCCCCGGCCAATCGTGGCGGAGGAGAGCTTCCATGGCGTCGGGATGAAAGCTCGTGACCGATCTCCCCAGCTGGCGGCGAATCCGATCGAGAAAACCGCCCGCGAGCTCCGGGATGTCCTCCCGCCGCTGGCGGAGCGGAGGCACGGTCAGCGTGACCACCGCGAGCCGGTAGTAGAGGTCGGCGCGGAAACGGCGCTCCTCCATTTCGCTCTTCAAGTCGCGATTCGTCGCGGCCATGATGCGAACGTCGACCTCGATCGGTCTCTCGCTTCCCACGCGGCGGATGCTTCGGTCCTCGAGGACTCGCAGCAGCTTCACCTGCAAGTGGAGCGGCATCTCGCCGATCTCGTCGAGAAAGATCGTACCCCGGTGCGCGAGCTCGAAGTAGCCTCGCCGCGCGCGGACCGCGCCGGTGAAGGCCCCTTCCTCGTGGCCGAAAAGCTCGCTTTCGAGAAGGCTCTCGGGGAGAGCTCCGCAGTTCACCGTGATGAAAGGGCCCGAGGCGCGCGAGCTCTCCGAATGGATGGAGCGCGCGAGCCGCTCCTTCCCGACCCCGGTCTCTCCGAGGATGAGAAGGGCGCTGTCTCCTTTCACCACGCGCCGGGCGAGCCGCAGAAACTTCTGCATCGACGGACTCGCAGAAGCGAAGTCGTCGAGCTTCGATCGGCGACCCCCGCGCGGGGTTCCTTGACGCTTCGCGAGCGAGACCAGGGCCGAGCTCAAAACGTCGTCCTCGAGACCGAGCCAGAGCACCGCGAGGGAGCCCGCGGAGATGAGCTCCGCGCGCTCGTTGGGAAGGTCCTGAGCGGTGAGCACCACGACGGCGGGATGCTCGGGAAGCGCTTCGAGGGAGAAGACGGGGTTCTCCCCGAGGAGATCGCGTTCCAGGAGAAGAAGGTCGTAGTCGCCGTGAGAGATCTTCGCGGCGGCGGACGCCATGCCTCGGGCGATTTCGGGCTCGATTCCACGGCGAGCCAGGAGCTCGCCCACTCGCTCCCCAACCGCCACCTGGTCGATACCCATCAGCACTCGGATCATCTCTACCGATTTTACCGAAAGAATCGGTACCGTTCTCCCGATATTTTCGGCTCTTGTGATCCGACTCGAGGAGAGTGACATGGGCAACTCACTGTCTTGAAGTTGGTTAATGTGCTGGACCCGTATGGCGAGTTTCTTGCTATGAAGTGCGAGCATGAAGCCACAGCCGACAGACATGGGACACCGGAAACCTCGAATGATTGCCGAGCGGAAGCCCCTCCGTCCCGTACGGATCGCGGCGGTTCGTCCTCCAATCAAGGTGACGAAGCCGATTTCGTTCGGCGAGCCGACGTTCGCGCCGGTGCGCTTCCGCTAGCGAATCAGCGGAAGAGCCGCACCTCGATACCTCCGTGAGCGACTCGGGGAGCGCCCAGGTTCTCGATGGGCGTGAGCCGAACCACGTAATCGGTATCCGCGACATTCTCGACGGCGAAGTAGGCCTCGATCTGACGCGACAGAGGAACCCTCAGCGAGAAGTCGAGAAGATTGAAGGCGGGGAGCAAGAACTGATTGAGGTCGTCGTCGTAGGCGTCTCCCACGAGGCGGAAATCGACGGTGAGCTGGAACCGCCCGTCGTATCCCGCGCCCACCACTCCCTGATTGCGGGGTGATTGCGGGATCTGCAGATCGGTGTCATCCACGACCGCGTCGGAGAAGATATAAGCCCCTCGCACGGACCACCCGGCGCCGATCTGGTGGATCGCTTCGGCCTCGAATCCCTGAATCGTCGCGCTTCCCAGGTTCTGGCGGCGGCGGGTGATGAGTGCGGGAGTCGTGCTGATGGTGACGTTCGCGATGGGATCCTGGAAGGAATTGTAGAAGCCGTTCAGCCGCACGAGAAGCGAGCGGTGCGGATGGATATCGACGCCCCCCTCGAGCCCCCACAGGTACTCTTCAGTCAGATCGGAATTGGCTTCCGTGACCACGTTCCCGAGACGAAAGGGTCGATAGAGCTCGTTCAGGGACGGAGCGCGGAAGCCGCGATAGCCCGAGGCGCGAACGGTGACCGCGTTCGATGCGCGGAAGACGAGCCCCGCGCGAGGATTGAACGTGCCCTGGGTCGTGCGGTTCTCCCAGAGGTCGAACCGGCCTCCCAGCAGTACGTCCCACCTCTCGTCGAAGGTGAAGAGGTACTGCAGGAAGGCCCCCGCGAAGTTCTGGCGATGGTCTTCCGCGCTCACGTACCTCCAGTCGACTCCGAGCTGAAGGCCACGATCGGTCCTGTAGGTGAAGCTCGATCCGAAACCCACCGAAGGGATGTGCTGTTCGTTGGTCAAGACCTCGCCCGTCCTCCCGGGCAGGATGCGGGAGAAGCCGCTGTCGAAGACCTGGCTCTGGCCGAAGAAGTTCACGCTCCATCGGTCGATGTCGTAGCCCGACTCGAAGAGATAGATCTGGGAGTCGTTCTGCTGGATGGGCGTGCCGTTGCTGCGCTTCTCGTTATAAAGGTTGACTCCGACGTGGAAGTCCCGGTACTCGAGCCGTCCGAGAAACGTCTGGAACTCGGCGCTCACCGGGATGTCGACCGCGCCCTGCGCCTCTTCCGCGATCTGCATGTAGCCGCCGGTGTCGAAGGCGCGAGCCGAGGCGATCCAGCCCCAATCGCCGGCGCGATCGGAGGCGAAGACGTCGACGTCGTAGGTATCGAGGTTTCCCGCTTGCGCGCGGACGTCGAACGTCCGCTCCTCGGGCGCGCGAGGGAAGAGCTGAATCGTGCCCGCGAGGGCGGAGCTCCCGTAGAGCTGGCTCGTGGCCCCTCTTGCGATCTCGGCCCGTCCCATCGAGAGCTGGGGAAGGCGGTTGAAGTAGACCCAGTTGCCGTAGGGGTCGTTCAGCGGAATGCCGTTCCAGAGGACGAGGCTCCGGCTCGCTCCGCTCGGGCCGATGCCGCGAAGCGACACCCCTTGAGCGGTGGGGTGGGAATAAAGACTCGAGGAGCGACGGAAGAGACTGAATCCCGGCACTCGCCGGAGCTGGTCGTCGATGACGAGCGCGGGCGACTGCGAGAGATCCTCGGCGGTGAACGCACTCACCAGGCCAACGGAGTCCACCAGGGGCTCTTCCGTCCGGGTGGCGGTGACGACGACGACCTCCTGGTAGGTGAGAGGCTCTTTTTCCTGCTCTTGCGCCGAGTCAGATTGCTCCGCCTCGTCGTCCTTCTTCGGTTCTTCCTTTTTCGGACCGCCCTCCTGCGAGGTCGCCACGAGGACGGCGGTCAATATGAGAGCGTTGAGCATATTCCC